>Ga0172372_10009363_pt1 | contig 12753 bp, 12 predicted proteins | sample LakKiv5m_2_FD_114544 | JGI IMG/M metagenome (GOLD analysis project Ga0172372, IMG submission 114544) | Freshwater microbial communities from Kabuno Bay, South-Kivu, Congo - kab_092012_9.5m | ecosystem: Environmental > Aquatic > Freshwater > Lake | place: Democratic Republic of the Congo...
AAACATCAAAACAACTGCTCCGGGCCGAGGAAACTCCATTTCCCTAAACAGCCCAAATTAACAGGACTCAATCGTAAAGGTTCGGGTTCTTTAACTCAAAAAACTTGAGGTTCTGTGACAACTCTTGCGCTTGCCTGATTGGAAGCAGCCTGCGTAGCGCACGCGATGCACATAGGGTGGAATGATATGCAGCAAGAATCGGCGCACGAACTCCTCACCCGGCATCGTCTCGGTCGTCCAGCGATCGGTTCGATAATCCCACACATCGATCGTCACGTTGCGACCATCATCGGCCCGGATCCGTGAGTTGCTGATCGCGCTGCCGGTCACGTAACATGCAACGTACCGAGTCGCCGAATCGCGACCAACCAAGTGCTTGGGGGTGATCTGCGAATCGGCGATCCATCGCCGAGCACGCAAGATCCCCAGCCACGCTTGTACCTGCTCCTGGCTTTGCAGATGCTGCATGTTGGGGACTTGGCTCACGTCGAGTTTCTCGTTGCGATACTGCTTCAACAGCTCGGCCACGAGTAAGTCCCGGAACCGATCGGCCAATTGCCGAGGCTCAAACGCCACGGCTCCTCCGGGGATCGGGATCCAGACTGTTGGCGCACTGTCCGTCACCGATTCCGGCTTGGTATCGAGTACCGCGGTGGATGGCCCAGTGGTAGGTAGCTCTGTGGATTGCTTTCTTCGGCGTGGCGTGGGTTTGCGTCTGGAGCACGGGATCCCACCTGCCGAGACGATGGCGTGGATATGGATGTGGGTGCGCATCTCCTGGCCCCAGGTGTGCAAGGTCATGATTACCCCAGGCTGGCATCCGAACGCTTCGCGGCTGATCTCGCACACAGTGCGTTGGACGGTTCGGAACAGGACGTTGTAGCAGGTGGTCGGATTGGCCAAGAACAGATCCGACAGCTCGTGGGGGATGGTAAAGACGGTATGGAAGTAGGAGCAATCAAGTTCCCACGATTGCACCCGTGCAATCCAGTCCTTGCGTTTGAGCCAGCCACAGCCAGGGCAATGCCGATCGTTGCACTGGGTGTAGATCATGCGCGAGCTTCCGCAGTCCGAGCATTCGTAGCTGTGCGATCCATAGGATCCATCTCGGCAGGAGAGCAGATTCTCCAGCACCCGTCGCTTGTACCATGCGATCGACCGATCGGCCTGAAACGCCCTGGCGTAGCGTCTCAATACGCCGGTGACCGTCAACGTCGAATCGTTGCTTATCCCTCGTGGCATCAAGTCCGCCAGCGAGATCCCCTGCATGTAAAACGCTTCAACCCCAACTGGCTTGCTCCCTACTGGCTTGCTCTGTGAGCATCGTGGGGAAACCGCAGGTGCAACGTCGGAGGCTCGAGGCTTTAGTGAAGAGACAAGCATAAACCGATCCTGATCGGAAGTTGGCGACCTTGCATCACCGAGTGAATCCGCGTCGTCATACATCTTGCTTGCTGCCTCTACGATTCGCTCCTCGAATCGAGAATTTTGAAAAACTTTTCGGCTCGCCCCTTGTGCAAGTACCCAAGCCGCCGCATTCCTGGAGGCGTCGCACAAATCAACTTTCAAATGTGTTCGGAAATTCAGCCTCCAGGAATAGCGCGGCGCCCGAACTTGAGAAGACCTCCATCCCACAATCGATCGATATTCCCCATGCTCCAGATCCCCACCCCAGTCGCGTCATCTCCGAGAGAAACCGCACCGAAGTATCCGCTCCTGAGGGCCATGGAACACGATCCGCTGGGCACTGTGATCGCCTATTACGCATCCTGCTTGGAACAGCATCCCAAAGCCCTCGCTGCGGTCGAACGGTTGCTGGGGATGTCGCACGAGCAAGCCCGCGCTGCATCGGTCGGGTTCAGCGATCGCTCGCTGGGGAACCAACTCCCGAGTCGACGCATCGTCGCCGGGGTGCGAATCCGTACCCAATTGGAAGAACTGGGCCTCTACAAACGCAATGGTCGCGAGACTCTGCGCGGTTGTTTAACCATCCCCATCCGCGACCACGCCGGTCGATGCACCGGGATCCGTGCTGTCCGCATCGATGCAGACAGCCAGGAGAGCGACGCTTTGGTGCTCGAGTTTCCACGCAGCGCGGGGGGACCTGCGGAGCATGGCGATGCCCAGTGTGATGGGAGCGATGGGAATCATTCGAGAGAGGCAAGCGATGCTGCCAACGCGGTTGCTCCGGACGTAGCGCAGGCTACTGCGGTGGATGCGACGCTTGCCCAGGCCTCCGTCGTATCCACAGTCCCCTCACCCGATTACGAGCTTCATCTTGCGCCCGATCATGTGCTTGTTCGGCGTGGGGATCGCGACTACAAGATCCGAGGGCTCGACAAGAACATGTCGTCGCTGACCTTGCGCGTCAACATCCAAGCCGCACGGCGCGATATGCTGCATCTTGATTCGATCGACCTGATGCGATCGGCCGCAAGAGCGGCCTTCATCAAGGCCACGGCCCTGGAACTCCACTGCCAAGAAGAGACCATCAAGAAGGATCTCGGGCTGGTCCTGCTCCATCTAGACGACCTTCGCAATCGCCAGATCGAGGCGGCCAAGGCCACGCGGGCACCTCTTCCACAGATGCCCCCGGACGAAGCACGCGATGCGTTGGACTTGCTCCGAGATCCGAACCTCATCGGGCGCATCGTCAGGGATCTCGAACACTGCGGCATGGTGGGCGAAGCGTTCAATAAACTCGCCGCTTATCTTGCCATCGTCTCTCGCAAGCTGGCCAGCCCCTTGGCGATCCTGGTCCAGTCATCGAGTTCCGCAGGCAAGTCGACCCTCATGGATACCATCCTGGCCATGGCCCCTCCCGAGGATGTCATCCAACTGAGCAACCTGACCAGCCAAGCCCTCTACTACCTGCCGCCCGATGCACTGCGCCACAAGACCTTGGCCATCTGCGAGGATCAGGGGCTCGCCGAGGCCGCCTATGCATTGAAGCTCCTGCAAAGCGATGGCCGATTGACCCATGCGACGGTCGCCAAAGCTGTCGATGGCAGGGCCGTGACGCAGTTTCACTGCGTCGAAGGGCCCGTGCAATTGTTCTTAACCTCCACCTCGCAAACCATCGACGAAGAGCTCCTGAATCGCTGTCTGGTTCTGGCCGTCGATGAGTCCCGGGAGCAGACCCATGCGATCCAGCAGCTCCAACGCCTGCTCCAATCCCGCTCCGGGCTAGAGAAGCGGCGAGAGGCCTCGGGGCTCCAAGCCCTCCATCGCAATGCCCAGCGCCTGCTGCGGCCCTTGGTGGTGACCAACGACCTAGATGCTACGCTCCCCTTTCCCTGCGAACGGACTCGCCATCGACGCGACCATGCCAAGTACCTGAGCCTCATCCAAGCCATCGCGCTACTGCACCAGCATCAGCGGACCCTGCATGTCGATGAGTCAGGAACTGAATCGATCGCAGTCGAGCCCTCGGACATCGCACTTGCCAATCGCTTGATAGACAAGCTTCTCAAGCAGTCCAACAACGAACTCCCCCCCCAATCCCAACGCTGTCTGGAGTCCCTGCAGGGGTTCGTCCAATCCCACTGCCAGCGCGATCGCCTGACTCCGCCGGAGTTCCGATTCACCCGCCGCAGTTTTAGGGAACAGAGCGGCTGGACCGACAACCAGTTGCGAGTCCACTTCCAACGTCTGATCGATCTAGAGTTCCTGCGCGTCCATCGTGGCCGTCAGGGCTGTACCTACCTGTATGAGCTCGTGATCTAGCTCACTTCGTGCCCCCTTCGTGGGGTGTTCGTGCCCCCTTCGTGGGCCCGGCCTCCACGATCTGCTGATGCACAGAAACGCTTGTAAAAGCTGCGTTTGGAGGGGCTAGACTGCGGACTTCGTGGTCCGCACCGGGTCGCAAGAGCGGTCCTGGTTTTCTTGAGCCGTATGCCGTTATGACCGCATGACGGTCTTTCTGAATCTCTGTCGTTTTTCTTGGAATGTTTTTTTGCATAAGGAATCTCGTGCGATGACACACTCGATGGCTTCGTTGTTGGAAGCGTACTACCTGGACCTGCGAGTTAAGAACTGGTCGGAGGGGACGATCTCCCGTCGCCAGTATGGACTCAAGCGATTCGTCAACTGGTTGGCCGATCGTTCGATCGACACGTTTAATGAAGTAACCCCTGAGGTGATCGAGGCCTACCAACGTAGCCTGTACCACATCGGGAACCTGCGCAATCGCAAGCCCTTGCGAGCCGCAACACAAGCGTCGTACCTATCGACGATCGTGCATCTGATGCGTTGGTTGCTCAAGCATCAATACATTGCCAGCAACCCGACGGTGGAGCTGGAGCTACCCAAGGAGGAGTTTCGATTGCCGGTCGGGTTCATGAACGTCGAGGAGGTCGAGCGGTTGCTCAATCAAGCGGACGCTCAGACCCCGATCGGGATCCGGGACCGGGCCATGATGGAGGTACTGTACTCATCGGCCATGCGTCGTGGGGAGCTGTGCAACTTGAGCCACTACGACATCGATTGGGAGCGGCGTTTGCTGACGATCCGTCAGGGGAAGAACAAGAAAGACCGGATCGTACCGATCGGCCAGCGAGCGGTGGATTGGCTGTTTAAATATCTTCAGGACGTGCGTCCGGAGTTAGCGGCGGGCAAGTTCGCGAAGCGGACTTGCAAGCGCTGGCGTCGGGACCCGACCGACAAGTTGTTTTTGAGCAATTTCGGAGCTGCGATGAATCCGGTGAATGTTTCGTTATTGATGCGGGCGTACATCGAAGCCGCAGGGATCGACAAGCGGGGTGCGTGCCACATCTTCCGTCACACGGCAGCGACGCTGATGTTGGAGAACGGAGCGGACTTGCGGAGCATTCAGACGTTGCTGGGTCATGAGAATTTGAACACGACGCAGATCTACACCCACATTGCCATCGACCACCTCCGCAAGGTCCACGATGCGACCCACCCGGCAAAGCCCGACAAAAGCCCGGGCAGCGTAAATCCTTAAAAACGGCCCTGCGTAAGCTCTCAGGTGAACCGTTCGCCCCCCCGTGCCGTGTCCAGGCGTAGGCCTGGGCACGGCACGGTCTTGGCGTCTCAGACCCGAGAAAAATTGAGATCTGCCGGTAAAAAAAGTTTGCACCGTGCGTTGCGGATCCTTTACAATTCAGTGCATGGTCGCTTCATCGATTCCCTGCAAAATATCGCTCTGTGCAGATCGCGCGCATGCTCGCGCGGGAGATTCGTACGTATCGAGTGCCATCGATGTTGCATGCCCCACGACTCAAAACGTCCTTGCCATCGCTTCGCCCCACGAATTGCAAGGGGATTATTGGCCGTCATCTTTGACGGGCACTAGTTCTTTCTGTTGCAACCAACAATACTCCATCACCGCAGTAACGACATCCGCAGGCAGCGTTACTGAACGCTACGCGTATAGCGCCTACGGCGAACCAACGATATGTGATCCATCAGGCTCGACTCTTTCAAGTTCAGCGATCAATAATCGCTACACATATACGGGCCGAGAATGGGATGCGACCGTTGCCCTATACCACTTCCGTGCACGATGGATGAGTCCGAAGACGGGGAGGTTTCTTACGAGAGACCCAATGGGCTACTTTGATGGCGACTCACTTTATTTCAAGTATTTTGGACTTCAGGGCATGGATCCAACCGGCCTTGAGCGACTGCTTGACGTCCCTGCAACCCCAGACAAGTGTGCTGAAGCGCTGTTTTATATGAAATACTATGCATTGCTTCGCAGTCTTGGCACGTATGACAATATTTTACTCGAACACTATTTGGATAGCTCGGGCAAGGATATGGTATTAGACTTTTCAGCCTTTGATTATTGGGGTGGAGCACGAAGCACGCATTATTGGAAAGTTTTGAATGCTGTCGCCAAAGCAGCGAGGACAATTCCCTGCAATACGACTAAGTCAGGAATGGGTACAATTACTGGGCAGTTCAAGAGCATGACGCTGATGATAAACACATGGACGTTGACAACAAATTATTCTTGGTCTGCCACGAAGACATGTGGTACGTTTTGTTGGATGCCGACGTGTGATCTCAAAGCAAGTATTTGGTTTAACTATACGGCTTTCGATATTACCGACTTCAATGTAGGGGTGGGGCATACATTCGGCGGAGGGCCAATTGTTCCAAGAATCACAGATGACCTTATCGTCGCCTGCAAAATTGGCAGGTCGTTTAAGATTAGTGCGAGTTCAACAGACGATGCATCGATTTCGGGATGCGCCCCTAGCAGCATAATTGGCCCCTCATTGTGACGCGTTGTTCATTACGGACTCGCCGGGATGCCGAGTGCACTCTGGTGGACAAATGAGTTCAGTTTTCTGGGTTCTTATCGGACTTGAGTGCGTCTTTAGTCTGTTAGTGTTGAATTGTTTTGTCGGTGCGGCGTCCGGCTTGTTTCGAGTGCTCTTATTGTCGATGGCGACCCTCGGATCTATCGCGGCAGTGCCATTTGGATTGATCGCGGCAAGGGACTTCGCATTACTGCAGTTTGAAAGAGAATGGTCATGGTGGATAAAGGTCGGCATTTGGAAGGTGTGGGTAGTTGTCTACGTTTGTATGGTTCTTTACGGCATTCTTTTTTTTGCTGCATAACATAGTGCCGTAGGTGTCAAGAAATCTGTGGGGCCAGGCATCCTTAATTGTTACGGGCCGAATTGTGGTCGTATTTTTGGCCGAATTGAGACGGTAGAGATTTAGACCTTTTTTTGGTGTGATGGCCGAATTGTTGCGAATTTTGGAGCGGACCAATACGATGTCACGGGCCGAGTCGACTCTCGTGGGACCAGGTGCTGATTGGCTGAATTGCAGTCGTATTTCGACCAACCATGGTCATCGATTCCAGAGCCCAGAGCCGAGCGACTCTATGTGCGTTCGAGCCGTGTCACAGAACCTCAAGTTTTTTGAGTTAAAGAACCCGAACCTTTACGATTGAGTCCTGTTAATTTGGGCTGTTTAGGTGTTACGGGCCGAATTGTGGTCGTATAACCCGCCGTTTTTGAACCGAATTGTTATCGTAGTTCGAAGTGTTTTTTACAGCGTCAATTCGGCCAGCCTGCATCCCGCCTCTGCAGCCCGCCCATCTCCTCCAAACATCGTACCCCGCCACTACCCCGCCCTTTTTTGAGACAGTTTCCACCGCTCTGCAGATTTCCGATTGCGAATCTCTTACCTTGGGATGGAGATTTCAAAACCGATCGAAAGGATCTGCCGTGTGTAGCCAGATCTACGCTTGCAAGACTGATGTCGAAGCATTTCTTGCAAAACTCAAAATCACCCCTTGCCCACATTGCAAAAAAACTGGTTTCCTTATCAAGCATGGTTCGCTCATTGGATTCGTCCCCAATAAGCTAGGTGATACCGTGCGTGCTGCGCGCGCCGTTCGTGTCTTCTGCTCCAACCGACATCTTGCTATCGGATGCGGAAGAACCTTCAGCCTCTGGACCGCTAATAGAATCAAACACTTGTTCCTCTGTGCCGATAGCCTTTGGCAGTTTCTCTCCAACGCAGCAGACTCAGGTAACAAAATTCAAGCCTTTCGCTTGCTGAAGTGCTCTTTGGGTGACTCAACTGCCTATCGCATCTGGCGACGATTCCTCGGTGCTCAAGTCGCCATCCGAACGGCTCTCAACGCCTTGTGCGAGCCACCGCGAATCGAGTCCAACTCGCCTGCACATCTTACTTTGGCTCATCTCGCAAAAGCCTTTCGCGAGCATACGCTATCCCCCATCGCTGCATTCGCCGCAACGTTGCAAACATTCTTCATCTGACGCCTAACGTCCTTCATCACCTGTGCCGCCGCTAAGTGAACTGTGCGAGAGCCTGCGCCGACGGCAAGTTCGTCACCAATTGACTCCAATCCTGTATCTCAAAACGGCATCGTTGGTCGCTTTGAAGGAGCTGATAAGAGTCTGCGTGGCCGAATTGCAATCGCAACCATTCGGTATCCAAAAACGCACGAGTGTCAACAACACAACTCGGCGATGGACCTACGTGAAAACGGATTTAGATTTCTGCAGGATCGTTTCGCCCCTATCAAAACACGAGCACTATTCGGCCCACAACAACAAGGAGCTATGGCAGTGAAGAATCCGTCGATCTATCTCAAAATGAAAGTCCTCGGCGCGATCGACATCGCGCCAGGCAGAACGCGAGACCAGAGGGTCCGCAGCGTTGCTGAGATGACCTTCCTCGACGAGGAGGGGAACCAATATCGATTTACTTGGCGAACCATTCAGACCTGGTACTACCGTTACAAAAATTACGGCATTACTGGAATGGACGCTTCGCCTCGGGCTGACAAAGGAAAACCTCGCAAAATAACTCCCGAGGAAGTCCTCGAAGCCATCAACCAAGCATTGCCTCACTTTCGCCAAAAAGAGCCAGATAAAAACAAAAACCACACTTGGCCCCCCAATAAGACCGCTATCTACCGATTCTGCATCGAAAAAGGCTTGCTACAAGCAAATCAGATCGCACGCAATACGTTCAGCCGAATGGTCGAAAAGTACGAGTTGCTCAAACCAGATCCCAGCGAAAGCAACAAGCGTCGACTGGCCTTCAGCATGCAGTACGCCAACCAGCTTTGGCAGGCCGACACGATGTTCGGCCCTCACATTGGTGGCAAGCAGACCAAGCTGATCGCTTTTATCGATGATGCTAGCCGAGTCTTGTGTCATGGCGAATTCTTCCTGGAGGAGAATACCGATACGATGATTCGAGCTCTGCGTAGCGCTTTCTACAAACGTGGATTGCCCGAGCAATTGCTTGTCGACAACGGTTCCATCTACTGCTCACAAGAAATTACGCTCATCTGTGCTCGAGTGGGTTGTATTCTGCGTCACACGGCCGTTCGAGACGCGTCTGCCAAGGGAAAGATAGAACGCTTCTTTCGGCGAGTTCGCGACCAGTTCCTCATTCGCAATCTTGATCTCAGTTCGCTTCAATCGCTCAATCGGCAGTTCACCGATTGGGTCGAACAGGACTACAACGCGACCATCCATTCCACTCTGGGTATGAAGCCCATCGATCGATTCGGTGTCGATCTCTCGCGCATTCGATTCCTTAGTCCCTCGCAAGACACCGACGAGTTGTTCTACGCCGAGGATACTCGCACCGTCAAGAAAGACAACACATTTAGCTTCCAAGGAGACCGCTACGAATCGCCAATCGACATGCGAGGGCGAGAGATCGTTGTGCGTTATGAGCGACATCGCAAAGGCCTGCCTATCGTCTACGACAACGGACGACGACTTGGGCAAGCGCGATTGCTAGATGCAGTCGCCAACGGCTTAGCTCGCAGAAGCGATTCCTATTCTCACAACTCATAACTCAACTCTCAAGGACTTACTAATCATGATTCGATCCTATTTCGGTCTCACCGACAATCCGTTCTCCATGCGAGAAATTCAGCTCCTACCCCATCAACAAGAGATCCACGACACCTTGCGCGTGCATTGCCAACAAGGAGGCTTGTGCCTCGTCGTTGGCAGACCTGGCACGGGTAAGACCGTGATCAAAGAATCTCTGAAAACACTCTCGGAAAAGGAGCATCTGGTAGCGACGGTCGCCCGTACGCTACACACGTACACCAACACAGTGAAGATTCTTTGCGAAGCCTTTCGCATCGAATTCGAGAGTTCGGCCTTCCAATGCGAGCGCAAACTGATCGCGGAAGCGTTCAGCCTCAATCGGAGCGGCAAAATGCTGGTCACCATCATCGACGATGCTCACTTGATGGAGATGGAGAACCTTCGCAAGCTCAGGCTATTGCTTGAAGACTTTCCCAAGAATCACAACCTGATTCTGATTGGCCAAGTGGAGTTGCTCTCGAATTTGGACTTGGCCGTCAATCAGGATATCAAGAGCCGAGTGACTTACTCGGTCGTAACCAAGCGGTTGCATGATGATGTGGTACGTGAGTTTATCCATCGCGAACTGGATCGGATTGGGTTAGCGCATAGTACATTCACGACTGGTGCGACGGAGCTGTCACAGAACCTCAAGTTTTTTGAGTTAAAGAACCCGAACCTTTACGATTGAGTCCTGTTAATTTGGGCTGTTTAGGGAAATGGAGTTTCCTCGGCCCGGAGCAGTTGTTTTGATGTTTGCATTTGCTTGCACATCAAAGGAGCTGCTGTGAAGTTACTCAAGGAGGAGATCGTTACCATGGACATTCTGCGTCGCCAGGGTGAGTCCAATCAAGCCATCGCTAAACGCCTGGGCATCACCGAAGGAACCGTTCGGTACCACTTAAAACGCATGGATCAAAATGCCAAAGATGGCCGGTCCAAGTGCTCTTTCATCGAACAATTAGACCTCGTCGAAGCGGTCGATTTTTGGTGGAAGGAACAGCTCGAGAGTTTACCCAAAGATCGCTCGCCTAATGTTACAGAGCTTTGGACGTATCTGTCGGACAACTATCGATATACGGGTACTTACAAGTCAGTACAAAAGTACGTGACCAAGCGGTTTCCCACGCCTCCCAAAAGACCCTTTCGTCGTGTCGAAACTCCACCCGGTGCTCAGACACAAAGCGATTGGATGGACGTCTCGATTCGACTGAGAACCGACTCCGGGGTGGAGATGGTAACTCTTTATGGCTTTGTAATGACACTGAGCCATTCTCGCAAGGCGGCGGTCATTTGGAGTCCACGTATGGATCAGCTTGCATGGCACCGAGTCCACAACGAAGCCTTCAAACGCTTAGGCGGAGTTGCAGCGGTCAATCGTATCGACAATTTGAAAACCGGTGTCGCTCACGGAAGTGGTATTTGGGGGCAGATCAATGAAGCGTACGCGGCCTACGCAAAAACGATGGGCTTTCATGTCGATCCTCATCAAGTACGGCAACCCAATCAAAAGGGCAATGTCGAGCGTCGAGTTGGCGTCTGCAAGTCGCTCGATTTTCGACGCGTGTTTGCCTCGATCGAAGAGCTTCAACGCTACACCGATGAAACCATGCAACGCGAGGCTGTGGTTCGCAAGTGTCCCATCACAGGCGATAGCGTACACGCTACTTGGCTTAAAGAACGAGAACTGCTTCGTCCGCTTCCAACCACCATGCCCGAACCCTTTGATGTCATCAAGCAAGCTTCGGTACATAAAGACTGTACGATTCGATTCGAAGGACGCACGCTAGCGGTTCCGTATCGATATGCACACAAGACCGTTGAAGTTCGCGGTTGTTCGCTCCAAATCCAAATTGTGGATGTCAACACTGGAGAAATCGTCAAGGAATATCCAAGGAATACGAAGGCATTGCTTGACATCGATCCGGCTTGCTATGAACCAAGCGAGCAAGATTCAACAAACGATTCGACACCTAAACCCATTCCACTTGGCACAATGGCACGGCACATCCAAGAAATGGCTGCCACGGGTGTCGTGTATCGTTCGATCGACTTCTACGAAGCGCTGGCTGCGAGAAAAGCATCCGTTCAAAAGTAGTTCCGTTTGAGTTTGTTTCCCTTGTTGCAATTTCAGAGAAAGACCTATGAAGATATACTCTACACGAAAGCTCTACGCGGCAGGCATTCTGCCCAAACCATCTTCTACCGAAGATGTTGTCCAACTAGCCGAACGCCTTCGGGCATTACGACTGGGCTTTGCCGCAGATCACCTCACCGAGTTGGTTACTCAAAGCGTGAAAGCGGCTTGGAGTTCCACTCGCTTCCTTGACGAACTGATTCGCTTGGAACTGGAGCGACAGGAAGAAAGACGCATCAAGCAAGCCCTTCGGATATCCCACATCCCAAGTGGTCCGACGATCAGTAACTTTGACTTTGCGTATCAACCATCGGTGTCTCGCAATCAGATCGAGACACTCTCCACATGCCAATGGATCCATGATTGCCAGTGCGTTTTATTGCAGGGTCCGCCAGGTGTTGGCAAGACGCATCTGGCCATCGCGTTAGCGACACGCGCATTAGAAAATGGCTTCAGTGTGAGTTACTACAATGTCGATGAATGGATGCATCAGCTCAAGCAAGATGGGGCCGTGCATCCGATGCAATTGAAGCACCGGAAGTACATGGCATCGAATCTTCTGGTGTTGGATGAATTCGGTTATCAATCGATGAGTCGGGAGGAAGCGAATCTGTTCTTCCGAGTGGTGAGTTATCGTTATCAAAAGGGATCAACGATCATCACAACGAACAAGGGAATCGGATCCTGGCCAGGAGTGTTAGCGGGAGATGAGGTACTCGCTGGAGCGATATTGGATCGCCTGCTTCACTCGGCAACTGTGCTCAACATTCAGGGGCGTAGCTACCGATTAAAGGACCTGGAGAGCAGTCTGGCCAACCAATCCCAGGCGGCAGACAAGTCTAGGGGAATTCCCTTGGAGGAGTCGCGCGCGAGTTGCTAGCTATTTCGATTCGCTAGCGCTCATCGAAATAGCTAGCAACTCGAAATGTTAAGATGGAAATGGAAGCTTTCGTCAGAGTTCGAACTTTGGCGACCAAAAGAGTTAACGCTCGGCATCGAGAGATCGACCGCCGGGCGTTTTTCGTTTCCAGGCAGGAAATCACAAGGATTTGCGAGTTTTTCAAGGCCGGGTCCCACGACTTGCTGCGCTCTCTGGTCGAAGAGAGATTTCTGGAGTGCGAGTGCACCCTTCAAGGTTGCGCCTGAGAGTGCGGGTGCATTCCCAAATTGCGTCACGTTTTCCCCTGTGATTTCGTGATTGTTTGAGCTTCGGATTTGTTGGCTTCAACTTTTGGGTTCATCGGTCTGGGAATCCATCGCCAGTCT
>Ga0172372_10009367_pt1 | contig 12748 bp, 7 predicted proteins | sample LakKiv5m_2_FD_114544 | JGI IMG/M metagenome (GOLD analysis project Ga0172372, IMG submission 114544) | Freshwater microbial communities from Kabuno Bay, South-Kivu, Congo - kab_092012_9.5m | ecosystem: Environmental > Aquatic > Freshwater > Lake | place: Democratic Republic of the Congo...
CCTGAGTCGAAAATTACCGAGCCTTTTATTCCATCTGAGGAATTGAATTTATTTCAGCCTGCTATCAGTACAAATCAAACGATCTTTCGGGACTCAATAATAATCGGCTTGAAATGTATCTCAATTGATGCTGAAATATTTTATTCGATTGATAATCAGAGTGAACAAAAATACATTGAACCAATTCTTATCAGTAATTCATGTTTATTGAAATTTTATTCTAGAAAGAATGAAGTAAAAAGTGAAGCAAAGGAAGTGCATTTTATCAAAGGTTTAATACCTGAAAAGAATCATGATTTTCCTAAAATTGAATTCGCAAATCCCTTCAGCGACATGTATTCAGGTACCGGTAAGAATAATCTTATTGATGGAATACGAGCATCAAATAATTTTCGTGACGGCTTTTGGCAAGGATTCTATGGGAAAAATCTTGAATGTGTAATTGATTTGGGAATGACTGAAAAACTTGGTGGGGTCACAATTGGATTGCTTCAGAATCAAGGTTCGTGGATTTTTCTTCCACGCAATTTAAAGTTGTTTTCTTCGAATGATAATGTCAATTACACTATGGAAGAATCAATTGAAATTGATGATGCAAAAATGGATTATAAAATTCAGAAGAAAGATTTCACTCTAAATTCTCATGGCGCATATCGATATTATAAAATTATTGCTGAAACCATTGGCAATTGTCCAAGCTGGCATAACGGTAACGGTTATCCAAGTTGGATTTTTGCAGACGAGATTATTTTGGTAAAAGATAATTAGTTTTTCATAATGACTTCTTTATGATATTCACCATCTGCAATTTTAATTAATGCTTTCATTCCCAAATTTGCCAGTGCTTCGAAAAGTTTTGGATTTAGTGTTTCAACCTTATCTGAAATACAATGCAAATGATCATAACTATTTGTGGTCACGAAATATGCAGTAGGAATTCCGGTTCTGAAAAAATATTCTGCATCTGCACCACCGCCTGACCACGTATTAGAAACCATCATTTTATTGGATAAGCGGTCAATGGATTTGATTTGATCCCATAAAATCGGTGAGGATTTTCCACCGCCAACCTGAATACTATCTCCATAACCAACACAATCAAAATTCAGCATGCAAATAATTTTTTCTTTTGGAACTGGTAAATTTTCAACGAAATATTTTGAACCATATAAACCTATTTCCTCACTTGCAAAAAGCACAAAAATAATTGAACGCTTTGTTTTAATCTTTTGGTCATTAAATGATTTGACAATATTTAAAATAACTGAAGACCCGCTTGCATTATCGTTAGCACCCGGGAAATAAATACTTCCTTGCTTTCCGACATGATCGAGATGAGCACCTACGACAATGTATTCATCTTTAAAAATTTCATCGTAACCTTTAAATAGTCCGACAATATTTTGTGTTTGACTTTCTTTATTGTATTTGTTTTTTACAAAAATTTCAGCCTCCGAATTCAATGAAAGTGAAAACGGATTTTGACTTGAATCGATTTGGGTTTGAAGTTGACTGAGATTAAAACCGCTTGATTCTAAAAATTTATTTGCGGCATCAATAGAAATATGAAGTGAAGGGAAATCATTCATTTGCTCGCCATCGCCATCTAAAATACTTCCAATGGTTGATTGTGGCTTCTGCTCGTTTGGAATTGAAACAAAAAGAATTCCTTTTGCTCCATGTTCAAAAGCCCGCTTTGCCTTACTCCGCGGCGAGCCATCCTGCCAATCTCCATTTGGATGTTTCCATTTAGGATTATATTTGAAAGCAATTACCACTTTATTTTTTACATCAACATTTTGATACTCGTCAAAATTTAATTCTGGTTGCGACATACCATAACCAACAAAAGTTACGGGTAATTTAAAATCTGCTGAGCCACTAAATCCTCGGTACACAAAATCTTTTCCTAATGTAAATACAGTCGTTTTATTTGATGAAATACAATTCAAAATGTTTGGTGTTAATATTTCATTATACTCGACATTAAAATTCTGGTAGTAATTGTTTGATAAAATATCGGTGAGTGAGTTGCTCCTGAAAATCTGTCGTGCAAAATATGAAGCCTTATTATATCCTTCTGATCCTGACATTCTACCTTCAAATTCATTTGAGGATAATAATTTCACAGTAAATAATAAATCTTCTTTATGAATCTTTGCATTTTGATTCTGTGAAAGAATTACTGAGGCAAAAAGAGTTAAAAAGATTAAAATGATTTTCATAAAAATCCTTAGTTTTATATCAACAAATTTTTAACTTGCAAGTAAACATAAAGAAAATTAGAAAATTAACAAGTTGAGCGATGGAATGAGTAATAAGCAAAAAATTGTTTTTCCATTACTGGCAATAATAACAGCCTATTTTGTTTTAACAAATCCGCCTGAAGGATTATCCATTGAAGCTTGGCGAACTATAAATTTAACAATCTTACTTGCAATTCTTTGGATGACCGAAGCGATTGCAATTACAGTAACGGCTTTGCTTCCGATAATTCTGATTCCATTATTTGGAATTGGAAATATAAAACAAGCTACTTCACCGTATGCAAATGAATTAGTGTTTTTGTTTATGGGCGGATTTTTTATTGCGTCTGCAATTGAGAAATGGAATTTACATAGAAGGTTTGCTTTTATTATTATCAATCATTTAGGTTATTCAAAAAAGAAAATACTTCTCGGTTTCATGGTGGTCACTTCATTCCTTAGTATGTGGATTAGTAATACAGCAACTGTATTAATTATGCTTCCAATGGCAATTTCAGTGTTAAGTGAAATGAATTTACTACATGGAGAAGATGAGAAGTATGATAAAGCATTGCTGTTATCAATCGCATACTCAGCAAGTATCGGAGGCATTGCTACGCTAATCGGAACACCGCCAAATGCTTTTGCTGCTGCATTTTTGAATGATAATTATCAAATCAGTATTTCTTTCATGAATTGGATGATCTACGGTGTAGCGTTTGAAATATTTGCATTCGCATTTCTGTATGTTATTTTGTCAGTTATGTATTTATCAAAAAAACATAATATTGAGATACCTAAAAAAAATATTGAGCTGTTTCGGGTTAAACCAATATCAAAGGATGAATTGAAAGTATTAGTGGTTTTTTCTCTGGTCGCAATAGGTTGGATTATTCAACCTATTCTTGTTTCATATTATGGAGGAATCAGTGACACATCAATTGCAATGTTTGGTGCTGTTATTTTATTTATCATTCCAGCTAGCGACCGTAAATCTGCGATACTTGATTGGTCTGACGCAGAAAAAGTATCATGGGGAATTTTAATTTTGTTTGGCGGAGGTTTGAGTCTCGCAGGTGCAATTCAGAATAGTGGATTAGCTGATTGGTTGAGTAAATTATTTATGTCACTTAGTTTTATTTCTCCGTACTTTTTAATATTAATAATTACTCTTTCAATCATGTTATTAACCGAATTAACAAGTAACTTAGCTACGACTGCCACATTTATTCCAATTGTTGCTTCAATCGCTGTAGGAATGGAACAAGATATTCTTTTGTTTGTTATTCCTGCCACAATTGGGGCGAGTTGCGCATTTATGCTACCTGTTGGTACTCCGCCAAATGCAATTGTATTCTCAAGTAACCGAATTAAAATTGCTGATATGATAAAAACCGGCATCTACATGATCTTTGCTTCATTATTGATTGTGATGACGGTTATATATTTTTTAATTAATCAGTTATAGAATGAAATTACCTATGATTGTTTATGAGTTCTGAAAAAAAGATTTTTAATAAATATTATTTGACGATAAGCGTGATATCAGTTTTGCTGATAATGATGATTTTTTATACTTCTTCTACCTTTACAAATGTTAGTAGTGAAAAAAAATCTGTTGTGATTTATTTCGCAGATAATATCTCAACTGCTCATCAAAAAATTGTAGATAATTTTAACAAAAAATATAGAGGGAAAATCAAAGTTATACCTGTTGATTTGCCATTCGTAAAGTTCAGTACAAATGAGAGAAAGGAATTACTAACGCGTTCTCTTCGCAGTAAATCTGACAGGATAGATGTTTTTGCTGTTGATTTAATTTGGGTTAAAAGATTTGCAAAGTGGAGCTTGCCGCTTGATAGTTATTTTTCAAAAAGTGATTTATCTAATTTTATTAGTTATTCTTTGGAATCCTGCTACTCCGATGGGAAGTTATATGCAATTCCAATGTACATTGATATCAGTACAATGTTTTATAGAGATGATTTACTTCGTAAATCATCAAACTATGAGTTAATAAGGAAGAAGCTTGAAGCCTCTATCACCTGGGAAGAATTTATAAAAATTGGGATGTCGATTCCGACACAACAAGAAAAATTTTATACTTTCCCCGCAGATGAATATGAAGGTTTGATATGCAGTTTTGTTGAGTTAGTATTGAGCCAAAATCCTGAGTATTTTAATAATCAATACTTTGATTTTCAATCACTAGAAATGAGAAAAAGTTTGAAGCTTCTTGTAGATTTAGTAAATAATTATAAGTTAACAACACCACAAGTCATAAACTTTAAGGAAAGAGAGAGCTATAAATATTTTTTAGAAAATGACGGAATGTTTGTAAGAGGTTGGCCAAGTTTTGACAAAGATTTTAGAAATATTTATCATGATTCGACAAAGGAAAAATACATTCGTCAGGTTCCTCTGCCACACTTTAAAAATGCTAAACCAAGTTTTGCTTTTGGAGGATGGAATTTAATGATTTCGAAATATACAGCACATTCAGCAGAAGCATTGGAGTTTATCAATTTTGTTGCAAGAAGTGAATCTCAAAAAATATTATATGAGTATGGTGATTATCTTCCAGTAGTGAAAAATCTTTATGATTCAAAATATTTTCCCAATAATTCAGTAAAACTTGATTACTATAAAAAAATTTTTAAGTTCGGGGTACACCGCCCATATTGGAAAGACTATACTCGAGTAAGCGATATACTTTCCAATGCAATCAATAAGGTGATAAAAAAAGATTTTACAATCGAACAAGCTTTGATTTATTTGAATGATAAAATTAAAAGAGAAAAATTAGAATAATATGCCACAGAGAAGCGTTACTGAAAATATTAAGAAATATAGATTTGAATTTCGCCATTTAACCGTGCTGTTTGTTGTTCTTGTGATTTTTCAATTACTTCTCTCATATATTCAGAAATCATCTTTGAAAAATTTTTTATATGAAACTCAAAAATGGTATCAGAGATATGCAGCAGAAAATATGGCTAATTTGACTTCAACTTCTCTGGAGTTATTAATCGAAAATATAGATCTCACAAAAAAGAAGGATAACTTAGAAAAACAAAAAATTGTTCAATCATTTAACATAATTTTTAGTCAGCAGTTATTACAGCAAAATGTTGAAGATATTTGTCTTGTTGTCAGCCGCAATGATTCTATTTTTACAATCGACGATGGTTTGGGACTGTATGATTTTTTACTTCACTCAAAAAGAATAAGCATGACTTCAGATAAACATTTCTTTGCAAAAGAAAAATACAAAGAATTGAGGAATCAGCTTATTCGAAATGAGGAAATTAAAAGCTTATTAGTTGGGAAAAACACTTTTCACATATTTGTTCCATTTATCCCCAAAGGCGAATTTCAGGGAGTATTATACATCAAAAAAACTCCTGATTTTTCACTTATGACAAATGAAGTAATTGCAAGTTATGATGAAGCAACAATTATATATCTATCATTGATCGTGCTTGGTTTACTTGCGATGTACTATATTTCTTCTTTTACTGTTAAGGAGCGAGATGCTTATCAAAAAAAATTGTTTGAAGAAAATGAAAGACATCTAAAGGACCAAATAATTCATGAGAAGGAATCACTTTTTACCAAGCGGATTTATCATACTCATCACAAAGCAGAAAAAATAATGGGCTTTATCAAGGAAGATTTGCGTTTGATTTCTGTGGATAATCTTGAAACCACACGTGAAAGAGTTAAAAAATATTCCAATTTTATTTCACGCGTTATTTATGATATGAAATGGTTTGATCCGCCATTACAAACTATCCGCAATCAATTATTTAATACAAATGTCAATGAAACAATAAAGTTTTTGGTTGATCACGTTTTCCTGCGGATTTCTTCACACACTGAAATTTTCAATTTTGAATTACAACTTTCCGAAAATATTCCTTCAGTTCATATCAATGAATTTGTCGTATGGGAAATTCTTGAACCATTAATTCAAAATTCAATTGACCATGCTGGCGTTAGTAAAATTAACGTTAAGATATCCACGAAATATGATTCACAATCGAATAAAACTATTATTAATATATCTGATAATGGGAAAGGAATTAGCCCGGAACTTCTAATTCCAGATAAATATGGATTAAAAAGACTTTTTAATGAAAATGTAACTACAAGGCAGACTGAAAATCAAAATGCTGGTTATGGGTGTTATATTGCCTACGAAATTGGCGTTAAGCGTTGCGGCTGGGAAATTGATGCCTATAATAATGAAGTTGGATGTACATTTGAAATAAAAATTAATAATAATTAGGCGGCTGATGATACCTGAAAAAAAAATAAAAATATTACTCATTGAAGATGAAGATTTTGATGTAAATCGTGTTAAGAATACCGTTAAATTATTTGGTGATCAATTAGAATTAACTGACATTGTTTCTAACGGAGTAGATGCAGTTGAGTTAATAAAATCAAAGGGTAATTACGATATAGTCGTAATGGATTATCAAATCGCAGGTGGTATTCGCGGTGAGGAATTAATAAGATTAATTAAAGATGTTGATGAAACAATTCAGATTATCGTGATTACAAAACTTACCATTAATATTTCAGACTTTAATTTTGCAAAAAGCCTTGTTAAAGCTGGTGCGTTTTGGTATTGCACCAAATATCCGGGTGATATTGAGGAATATATTTATCAACCGACAGATTTTTTAATGAGTGTATTTAATGCTTATGAAAAAAGAAAACTTGAACTTCATAAAAGAAATTCTAATCAGAAACTAATCAAAAACGTAGAGGACATTTTATCAAGCAAGCGCATAATTTCTGCTTCGCCAACAATGGAGAAGTTGAAAAATGATATTCAGAAATATGCTGAAAGTGATATTAACCTTTTGATTTCCGGTGCTTCAGGAACAGGGAAAGAGCTCGTTGCAAATAATATTCATTACAGAAGCAAAAGAAAGTTTGAGAATTTTATACCGATAAATTGTGGAAGTATTCCTGCTGAATTAATCGAAAGTGAATTGTTTGGTTATGAGAAAGGAGCTTTTACAGGAGCTAATATTTCGAAAATCGGCTTGTTTGAATTAGCAAATAACGGTACACTATTCCTAGATGAAGTTGCCGAATTACCTTTAAACGCTCAGGTGAAATTGCTTCGTGTTATTCAAGATGGAGAGATTGAAAAGATCGGTAGAACAAAAAGAATTAAAGTAAATGTGCGAATTATTGCAGCCTCAAATAAAAATCTTGAGCAGGAAGTTGAGGATAAAAAATTTCGGGAGGATTTATACTACAGACTAAATGTTGTTCCGATTTATATTAAACCATTGAAAGAAAGAGTTGAGGATATTGAAGTGCTCATGAAGCATTTTATCGAATTTTATAGTATGGATATGGGCAAAGTGATACCAATAATTGAAGATGACGTGATCAGTGAATTGAAAAATTATTCGTGGCCGGGCAATGTACGTGAACTAAAAAATGTTGCGCAGAGATTGATTTTTAATTGTGGAATCAGAATAGCCAAAGAGGATTTAGATTTTGCGCTTATTCGTAACAGAAAAAATCAAAATAGCGATGCGAATGCATATTACTTCGCTGATCCAATGAATATCGAAACACTTAAGAATGTTGAGAAGAAATTCCGCGAAAAATATTTTTTATATGTTCGAAATCATTCAGCCTCCGACGCAGAAGCTTCTGCTAAACTTGGACTTGCCCCACCAAATTACCATAGGATGTGCAGGGAACTCGGATTGAAATAATTCCAAGAATGCTTTGAAATTATCAAGTTAATAATCCTGCTTATTAACTTGATAATCATCAATGACTGTAATTTGATTACAGATCATTATTATTGTTTTTTAGCTCATTTTTTAGTCTAAGTTTAAAATTTCGTTGGCTTAATTGTTGAACGATTTGTTTTTAATATATGGAGTGTAGATGAAAAAATTATTTATCTTTCTGTTTGTTTTGTCATCCGAGTTAATTTATTCTCAGGGTTTTTTGCATACAAATGGGAAGAAAATTTTAGATAGGCATGGAAGTGAAATCATCCTTCGTGGAATTGGTTTAGGTGGTTGGATGCTTCAGGAAGGATATATGTTCAAGACTTCTGGTTTTGCTAACGCTGAACACGATTTTAGAAATAAAATTAAATTGTTGGTCGGTGAGACTAAAACGAATGAAATTTACAAATTATATCATGACGCGGCAGTTAAAGAAATTGATGTAAAGCAACTTTCAGATTGGGGATTTAACTCCATTCGCCTTCCGATGCATTATAATAAGTTGACCAATCTCAATAACGATGGGACATATTTTGGAGAAGGTTTTGCAAGAATTGATTCATTATTGGCATGGTGTAAAAAATATCAAATTTATTTAATTCTTGATCTTCATGCAGCTCCCGGAGGTCAAAATGCAGAAGGCATTTCTGATTATGATTCGTCAATCCCTCTGCTTTGGAATAGTGAAACTAATAAGCAGATTACGATTAACTTATGGAAAAAAATAGCTGAAAGATATGTTAATGAAGAATGGATTGGTGGATACGATTTATTGAACGAACCGAACTGGGAGCTTGGAAGTCAAAATTCACCTTTACTTCAGCTCTATAAAGATATCACTTCTGCTATTCGTTCAGTGGATAATAATCATTTGATTTTTATTGAAGGAAATAATTATGCGAATAATTTCACAGGCTTAACGCCGCCTTGGGATAATAATATGGCCTACAGTTTCCACAAATATTGGAATAACACTGATCAGTCTTCAATCAACTGGGTGCTGAGTATTCGTGAAAATTATAACGTTCCTCTTTGGCTTGGGGAGACAGGCGAAAATTCAAATCAATGGATGAAGGAAACAATCCAGTTGATGGAAATAAATAAAATCGGCTGGGCAACTTGGCCACTTAAAAAAATTGATGATATTGCCGGTCCAATGTCTGTGAATTTAACGCCTCAATATCAAGTTTTATTAAATTATTGGAACGGTCAAGGAACAAAGCCAACAGAAACGTATGCTTATGCAGCGTTGAAATTGCAATTTGAAATGTTCTCATATGAAAATTGCAGAATTCAAAAAGATTATGTTGATGCACTGTTCAGACAGCAAAAGAATTCATCATCCGTTCCTTATATAACAAATAATATTCCTGGAGTTCTATTTGCTGTGAACTATGATATGGGTAGTTGGGGTTCGGGTTATAGTGATAAAGTTTATGAAAATACAAGTGGATCACCGGGAGGATCATCATGGAATAGTGGAGGAAGTTATCGCAACGATGGCGTTGATATTGAAAAATGTAGTGATGGGATTACAAACGGATATAATGTCGGTTGGATTGAAAGCGGAGAATGGTTGAAATTCACAGTGGAGATTGCTTATTCAGGGACATACGATTTAAACATACGCTATGCAGCAAATTCTTCGACCGGTAAGATTCAGTTAACCACTGCTTCGAATTTCTTAACTAATTTGATTGATCTTCCTTCAACAGGTGGATGGCAAACCTGGAAAACATTGACCGTGAATAATGTTCAATTGACGGCGGGGACGCATGAAATTTATCTGAAATTTTATTTCACCGGATTTAATTTTAATTATCTTGAATTTATTCCTGTCTCAGTTTCAGTGGATGACGATAATGAACAACCAACTGAATTCAAACTCAATCAAAATTATCCTAATCCATTTAACGGACAAACTGAAATACAATTTTCTGTTCCGGAGGATAAGAATTATAGTCTGAAATTATTTGACATTAAAGGTGAGTTACTTCAAATTCTTTCTGAAGGAATTTCAAATGGAAATAAACTAGCGGTGAAATGGAATTCTGCAGGTTTATCATCTGGTGTTTATTTTATTATACTTGAATCAGAAGGAATTAATAAAAGAGTAATAAAATCAGTAATATTGAATTAACAATTCGTGAAAGGTAAAGTTCATGAGAAAAATTATTATTGTGTTTTTTACACTGACGGGATTATTATTCTCACAAACTGCAACATTGAAAAAGACTTTGGAACTTGTCGATATAAATGGTATAAAAGTTCCATATCAAAACAATATTCCGTTGCCGGTTTTTGAAAAACAGAAGCGTACAATTATTGACTTGCGTGGTGATTGGAAAAAATTCAGGTTTACTTCTACACCATCTCTTTCATTGAATGAAAGGGATTCTGCAACCATAGAAGCAATGCAAATTGAAAATTATCACGCCTCGAATTTTGATGATTCTAGTTGGGAGACAAAGCAACTTCCCGCTGTTGAAAATGAAATGCATGAATTCCCGACGGTTCCGGAAAGATATGATAATGGTGTTTGGTATAGATATAAATTTCTTGTTCCTGATAGTTTGCAGGGTAAGTTAATTCGGTTGAATTTTATTGCTTCAAATTATGTGACAGATGTTTGGGTTAATGACAAATATATTGGTTATCACGAAGGTGGTTACACACCGTTCGCTTTTGATGTTTCAAAATCGATTTTATTTAAGCAGGAGAATATAATATCAATAAGAATTGATAATATAAAATGGGGGACACGAAAAGATATTGTCCCGTTCATAGTTTCTGATTGGTTTAATTATGCTGGGTTAATTCATGATATTTATCTTGAGTTTGCTAATCAAACCTCTTTAGTTCGCGCCGATGTTATTCCGATTGATCTAACTGGCAATATCAAAGTTAATTCGGTAATTACAAATAACTCAGACAAAAATAAAAATCTTGAAACGAAAATATCTGTTTACAAAGTTGAATTTGATTCTATCACTATCAAAACAGAGTATTCTCATGAATTAGCAACTGAAGCTGTTGCAGTATCTGGCGATTCGAATCATTTATTTTCAATTGATTCGAATCAGGTGTTTGCATTTTCAAGCGATATAACTGTTGAAAATCCTCTGCTGTGGACTCCAAAAGAACCAAATTTGTACGTCCTCAAAATTCAACTTTTTGAAAATGGCAAACAGATTGATGAACTTAATACTCAATTTGGAATAAGAACAATAAAAACTAATAGTGACAAAGTTTTATTGAATGACAATGTGGTTTTTTTGACTGGTGCCGCGCGGCATGAAGATCATCCGGTTTATGGCAGAAGTTTACCCAAAGAAATTATTTATAGTGATCTGAAATTAATTAAGGAATCAAATATTCTTTATCTGCGCACAGCTCATTATCCTAATCATCCTTATACTTATTTAATTACTGACAGATTAGGTTTGGCTGTAATGGAAGAAATTCCTGTATGGTGGTTCAATACCGAAGAATCATGGCAGATTCAGAATAACGATAGGCATATTCACCAGCAAATGTTTCGTGAAATGGTTTTCAAAGATTTCAATCGTCCTTCAATTATGTTTTGGAGTACATCAAACGAATGTAAAGATGAACCAAATAGATTGGTTTATCATGAAACAATTATGAATGATATTCATTCAAATTATTCGGATGGAAGATTAATAACACAATCTGCGGCGGCTGATTTACCCGGTGCAACAGACATAACTCAAGCTCCTTTAGATGTCGCGGGTTGGACGATGTACTTTGGAATTTTCCATGGCAGTACTTATTACAATGGAACGCTTGTTTTTCTGGCACAGGCTAAAAATGCATTCCCAGGTAAACCGGTTATGGATACGGAGTTTGGTTACTGGTCATCTGAAAATGGTTCATCAACAAATCAACAAGTAACAGTTTTTAACGAAACATTTAAAGCATTTAAATATTTCTCCGCAATAAATTCAGATGGAAAGTATAATATTAATGGTCATCTGGCTGGAACGACTTGGTGGTGTGTTTTTGATTGGTACACTTATCATCAAACAACAGGCTATCAAACAATGGGTTTGATTTCAATGGATCGTAAAACCAAAAAACCTGTTTATTCAAAACTCGTCGAGGGATATAAACCTTGGGCAGATATCGGTGGAATGGTAGTTTCAGTTGATGAAACTGAACAGAATTTACCTATTGGTTATAAGATTTTTCAAAATTACCCCAATCCGTTCAATCCATCAACAAAAATTAATTTTTCAATTCCTTCTGAAAGTCATATAAAAATAAATTTGTTTAATACTTTGGGTGAGAAAATCATGAATTTAGTTGACAGCAACTTTAACTCTGGGATTCATGAATGTCAGCTGAATGGAGAACTCTTATCATCTGGAATTTACTTTATTCAGATGGATGCTAAAAGTTCATCAGGTGAAAGTTTTAATTCAATTATTAAAGTGGTGTTATTAAAATAAATGGGAAATAAATTATCTAAAAAATTTCCAGTTTATTTTTATGTGATTGCATTGTCAATACCCTTTTCAATTTTACTAACGATGGAAATTTTATTGTGGTATTTTGATTTCGGAGTAGATTATAAAGTATTTACAAAGCTTGATAAAGGATTTGATGATTTTCTTTTCTTTAATCCCAAACTACCACAAAAATATTTTAGCAGTGATGTTTCAGTTCCGTCAGTTATACCAGATGGATTCCTGAAGGAAAAGCGGA
>Ga0172372_10009368_pt1 | contig 12747 bp, 12 predicted proteins | sample LakKiv5m_2_FD_114544 | JGI IMG/M metagenome (GOLD analysis project Ga0172372, IMG submission 114544) | Freshwater microbial communities from Kabuno Bay, South-Kivu, Congo - kab_092012_9.5m | ecosystem: Environmental > Aquatic > Freshwater > Lake | place: Democratic Republic of the Congo...
CCTTTTGACGGTTCAGCGTCGGCGGTGGCGGCGGTGCAGACCGCCATTGGGCTGATCGACGACGGGCTGGATGCGTCGGTGGTGTTGGCCAATGTGCAGGAGCCCGCCAGCCTGTACGAGCTGATGGTGGCGCACGACCCCGACGTGATCGAACAGGCCAGCGCCGCCGCCGGTGCACATACGCTGCAGGTGGCGCAGACGCTGCTGGAAGACGCAGGCATCGTGTATGAAAGCGAAGTGGCCAGCGGCGACCCGGCCAACATGTTGCTGGAGCTGTTGGAAAACTACGCGTGCGATCTGGTCATCATGGGCGCCAGCGGTACCAGTGCCTTGCGCAGCGCGCTGCTGGGGTCGGTGTCCAACGAGGTGTTGCACGCCGCCGCTGTGCCGGTGATGATCGTCAAGGCTCCGCCGCAAGACAATGACAACGGTGGGTGAAAGGGCGGCTGATTTTTATGGCCTTGCTGATCACCGACGAATGCATCAACTGTGATGTCTGCGAGCCCGAATGCCCCAACGGGGCGATCTTCATGGGGCCGGAGATTTACCAGATTGACCCAGCCAAATGCACCGAGTGCGTCGGACATTTTGATACGCCCCAATGTGTTCAGGTTTGCCCGGTGAACTGCATTCCGGTCGACCCGGCGCACGTGGAAGACCACGAAACGCTGTGGCAAAAGTACCGCCGTTTGCAAGCGCTGGCGGCTGAGGCGGCTGCTTCCCAATCGGTGCGCGAGGCGTAACGTTATTTAGACGCTGCCGGGGTTTTTTTGGCGGGTTTTGCGGGTGCCAACGCCACAAAGCCCTTGGGCTTGTAGCCGGGTGGGTGCGGCTTTTTGGGCTTGAGCACAGGCAAGGGCGGGTCGGTGATATCGGGCGTCGCCTGCTTTGCCGCTTGAAGTTTTTTCTTGGATGCCTTGGATGCTTTTGACGCTTTGGGCGTGCTGGCGAGCGCCTTGGCTTCAAATTGCAGGCGGTCTTTTTCCAGCGCTGCGGCCAGCTTGGCGTCGCGGCGCGTGGCGGCGTCTACCTCTTGTTTGCGCGCCGGGTCGCGCGCGTCGTCTACGTTGAGCTCGGTGGCACCGGGGCAGGGCGTCTGGCTGTACGTGGTGCCGCACTTGTAGATGGTTTGCGCCTGCGCTGTTGCCACCAAGCCTAGCAGGGCAACTGCGCTCAGGGTGTGAAGGACGAGTTGCCGATTCATCAGACTTCTCCTTGGGAAGGCGTTGGGGCAATGGTCGACGCGCTGGTACTGGCGGTGGCGGAGGTGCTAACGGTAGGGCGCGGAGGTTTAGGGCGCGGCGGTTTGCTGGTGTGGATCAGGCGGGTGGCGTGTTCCATGTCGCCGGCCAACAGTTGGGGTAGGGCACTGGCAGCGCGGTCGATGGCTTGTTCGATGGCAATGCGATGATCTGGCGACGGTTTTTTGAGCACCCAGTGGATCACCTCGGCCTTGTGGCCAGGGTGGCCAACGCCCAGGCGCAGACGCCAGTACTGGTCAGACCCCAGTTGTGCGTGAATGTCACGCAGGCCGTTGTGCCCGGCGTGGCTGCCACCAAGCTTGAGCTTGGCCTCGCCCGGCGCGATGTCGAGTTCGTCGTGCGCTACCAGAATCTCTTGGGGCGCAATCTTGAAAAAACGTGCCAGCGCCGCCACCGAATGGCCGCTGAGGTTCATGAAAGTTTGCGGCGCCAGTAACCACAGCGCCTGGCCGTTGACCGAGGAGCGTGCCACCAGCCCTTGATAGCCCTTGTCCATTTGCAGTGGGGCTTTCAGCGCGCGCGAAACCGCGTCAAGCCACCAGAAGCCCGCGTTGTGCCGGGTCTCTGCGTAATCGGGGCCAGGGTTGCCCAAGCCAACAAGTAAACGGATCATGACCGAATTATGCGGTGACCATAAAAAAGCCCACCGAAGTGGGCTTGGCTGGGTACTGACAAGTGTTTACTTCTTGGCAGCGGGTTTGGCCTCTGCTTTGGCCGCCGGTTTGGCCTCTGCCTTGGCTGCTTCGGGGGCAGCCGCTTCTGCAGCGGGCGCTTCTTCTGCAGCGGAGACCATCACCACCGACACCACCACCGGGTTCTTGTCGTGACCGTGGGCAACGGCCTTGACGCCCTTGGGCAGGGGAATGTCGGCCAGGTGTAGCGAGCTGCCCTTGTGCAGGCCGCTGAGGTCGACCTTGATGAACTCGGGCAGGTCACCCGGGAGACAGACCACTTCAACTTCGCTGAGTACGTGGTTGGCGATGCAGCCTTCAGTCTTGACAGCGGGCGACTGATCGTCGCCAAAGAAGTGCAGCGGCACCTTCATGTGCAGGCGGGTAGTCGCATCCACGCGTTGAAAGTCAACGTGCAGAATCAATTGCTTGTAGGGGTGCATTTGCACGTCACGCAACAGCACCTTGTTTTCGGTACCGCCAATGTCCATGGCCAGAATGCTGGAATGGAAGGCTTCTTTTTTCAGCGCATGCCACAGCGCGTTGTGGTCAAGCTCGATCAACTGGGGTTCACCGGTTCCACCGTAAACGATACCAGGCGTACGCCCGGTGACGCGCAGACGGCGGCTCGCACCCGTACCCTGCTTTGAACGCTCAAAAGCGACAACTTTCATGAACTAACTCCTGCTGGGGCCGACCGCGACCAGTGCGACCCTGATTGAAAAAGCCAACCCCCATCAAGGGGCGGCAACGACTCCGTTCTGATCAGAAAAGGTTTTCCTGGTCAGAAAAGAAACTCATGACCGACTTGCCATGCGCGATGCGATAAATGGTTTCGGCGATCAACGGTGCCACGCTGAGTTGCCTGATCTTGGGGCAGGCGACGGCGTTGGCATTCAAGGGGATGGTGTTGGTGACAACGACCTCGTCCAGCGCGTCGCCGGTGCTGATGCGCTCGATGGCCGGGCCCGAAAAAATAGGGTGGGTGCAATATGCGTAGACCTTCTTGGCACCGCGCTGCTTGAGCACTTCGGCTGCCTTGACCAGGGTACCGGCGGTGTCGATCATGTCGTCCATGACGACGCAATTGCGGCCGTCAATTTCACCGATGACGTGCATGACCTCACTGACGTTGGCCTTGGGACGGCGTTTGTCGATGATGGCCAGGTCGCACCCCAGTTGCTTGGCCAACGCGCGCGCGCGCACGACGCCGCCTACGTCGGGCGAGACCACGATGAGGTCTTCGTAATTTTTTTGACGCAGGTCGCCCAGCAGCACGGGCGACGCGTAGATGTTGTCCACCGGGATGTCAAAAAAGCCCTGGATCTGGTCGGCGTGCAGGTCCATGGTCAGCACCCGGGCCACACCCACAGCCTGCAGCATGTTGGCAACCACCTTGGCCGAGATCGGCACCCGGCTCGAGCGCGGGCGGCGGTCCTGGCGTGCGTAGCCAAAGTAGGGAATGACGGCGCTGATGCGTTCGGCCGAGGCGCGCTTGAGCGCGTCGACCATGATCAGCAGTTCCATTAAATTTTCGTTGGTGGGGGCGCAGGTGCTTTGCACCACAAACACGTCGCGGGCACGCACGTTTTGCTTGAGCTCCACGGTGACTTCACCGTCAGAGAAGCGGCCCACATCGACTGCACCGAGTTCAATCTTGAGGTGCCTAGCAATGTCAGCGGCGAGTTTAGGATTGGCATTGCCGGTGAAAACCATGAACTCAGGGGGTTGATCGGCGTGCATGGGTATCCCAACAATTGTGATGCAAAAGCTTAAAGTGGTCTGAGGTCGGCACGCTTGGCGATTTGGCAGGGGAGGAAGGATTCGAACCTTCGCATGCTGGAATCAAAATCCAGTGCCTTAACCAGCTTGGCGACTCCCCTACACAGGTGCAGCATGCAATGCACGACACACCAAAAAACCTGTTCAACCAGCCCAGCCCAGCAAAGGGTGAACCGGCAACGTGTTGCACAACCTTGACAGCATGGACCCCGGCGGGTCTGGCGTCTCAAAATCAGGCAACACCCGCGCGAAGACCGCACTGCCAGAACCCGTCATTCGACCGCTTAAACCTAATTGACCCAGCCAATTCAGAGCCAGATCAATCTCAGGGCACAGTTGCCGGGCCACCGGCTGCAAGTCGTTTTGACCGTAGCCAAACACGTCCGCAACGAAGCGCGAGAGTATAGCGGGCGGAGTGTCTCTTTTGAGTTGCGGATGCGAAAAAATTCGCTCGGTGGCAAGCCCCTGGTGTGGTTTGACCACCAAAAATCGGGCTGGCGGCACGTCCAGCGGCTTGATCTGTTCGCCAATGCCGCGCACCCAAGCGTTGTGTCCGCCCAGAAAAAATGGCACATCTGCGCCCAGCTTCATACCGAGGGCTTGCAATTGACTCAAGCCCAGATTGAGTTTCCACAAGCGATTGAGTGCCAGTAACGTGGTGGCGGCGTCAGAAGATCCGCCACCCAGGCCCGCTTGCGACGGAATTTGCTTGGCGATGGCGATGTGCACGCCAAACGGTGTTTGACTGGCTTGTTGCAGCGCGCGGGCGGCGCGTACAACCAGGTCGTCAGTCGGCAGGGGTTCGGTCAGATCTTCGCGACTGATGACACCGTCCCGACGTAGGTCAAAGTGCAAGGTGTCGCACCAGTCGATCAGCATAAACGCCGATTCAAGCAAGTGATAACCGTCTGGGCGGCGGCCGACGATGTGCAAAAAAAGGTTGAGTTTTGCCGGGGCGCAAACGTCAAAAATCGAGTTCATGGCAAAGGGATGTGACCGCGTCAACCGCTCAGTGCGAAGGGTTCAGTACAAGACGCAACTCGACGATCGGCTCCGGGGTGTTGCGTTGCGCCGCTATTTTGCCCGCACTGAATTCGGTCAGGTCCACCTGCCAACCCGCAATGTTGCAAGGCTGACCGTCCAGCCAACTGACAAGTGCGGCGACAGGCAGATCCACGCCCAAGGTTTTGTGGATCAGTTGTCGCAAATTGCCAAACAGTTGGGTTTGCCCGCGCGCCAGCAACTCTGCGCCTTGAGGCGTCCAGCGAATCACGGCGGCCGTACTACCTAACGGGGTGAACAAGCGAAGTTCACCCTGTTGCTCATGGCCTTGGAGTTCAAATTCGGAATGAAAAGTGTTGCGTGACTCCAAACCCGTTTCGGAGCGGGGCAAGGTTCGTATCGACAGACGTCCGCTCCAGATTGTGACAGTGGTGTCATTGTTGAATCTTGGCCCTTTTAAGTCTGCACATCCAGCTACGTTAATAATAGCAAACAGGGCGCTGATTGTGATCCGCCGACGTTGCATCACAAAGGCGCACCCAGACGCTTGATCGTTTCTTGAAGTGTGTCGTTTTCGGGGTTGAGCTCAAGACCACGGCGAAAGATGTCGACGGCTTGGTCGCGCCGATTGATTTGCCAGAGCACTTCACCCAGGTGTGCGGCAATTTCCGCATCCGGGCGGACCAGAAACGCTTGTTGCAGCAGCCGTTCGGCTTGCGTGTGGTTACCGCTGCGGAAGTGTGCCCAGGCCAGACTGTCGATGATGAAGGGGTCGTTCGGCGCGAGGTCAAGTGCTTTGGAGATCAACTCGAGCGCCTCCGGCAATCGTAGTCCGCGATCCGCCAAAGAATAACCCAGAGCGTTGTACGCGTGCGGATCTTGCGGACTTTTGGCGATCAGTTGGCGCAGGAGATTTTCCATGTCCTGCAGGTGACCCAATTTCTCGTGGACCATGGCCAGCTCGTACATCAGTTCGGTGTCGTCCGGAAACTGCTGGACAAAGGCCTCAAGCGTTGTACGTGCGCGCTCATACTGTCGCTGATCACGCAGCAGCTGTACCTCGGCTGAACGTTTGATCTTGGCCTCCGCTGCGGAGCGTTCGGCCTGCTGACGGATCAGTTGCAGGGCTGCGTCCAGCTGTCCTTGCTGTGCCATGAGTGTTGCGCGCTGGATCTGAGCTCGCAAAATATCGTCCGGATGGTTGACCTTGTCCAGCCACTGGACCGCGTCAGAGCGATCTTGCCGTTGGCGTGCCAGGTGAGCCATTGAAAGAAAGGCCTGGGACCTGCCACGTCGGACGGCATCAGATTCCTTGTTTGTGCTGGGCGTCTCGGTCATGTTCAGGTAGCGCTGGAATTGTCTTTCAGCCAAAGCCGAATGGCCTTGCTGCAGCGCCAGCGCGCCACCAACCAGCCACGCGTCCGCGTGGGTCGGGTGCTGTTCTTGCAATGCCAGCAGTTGAACCTGTGCATCGGCCTCCCGTTGGGCACCCAGTAGGGTTTTGACGTAGGCTAGGCGGAACGCTGGTTCGGCATAACCGAGATGGGGGAGCACCAACGCCTCGGCCTGCGGCGTGCCGTTGGCCATCAGAGACAAGGCCAGTCGGGCCGGGTACTCGGAACTTGGGGCGAATTCCTGTGCCTTCCTGGCTGCACGAAGCGCCTCAGGATTGTCACCGGCGGCTTGCCATAGGCGCCCTACTGTTGCCCAGGCTGGGGGCGCCAGGTCTGGTTGTGTCAGCGCCTCTGCCAGCGCCTTTTGTACCAGGGCGACAACGGCGCGCTTGTCGCTGGCGCGTTCGTACACTGTGGGCAAAGCCCAGATCAGCTCGGCGCGTGCCGACCTTGGGGTCAGCATCAGTTCTTTTCGCAGCGGCTCCAGCGTGTCACCCAGTCGATTGAGCGCCAGCAAGATCTGCAACACAAAGCGGTTGGCCTCGGCCGATGAAGGCTGGGCTTGCGACCAGGTTTGGGCCGCCTGCAATGCCGACACGCCCGAGCGTGATTGCAGGGCAATTTGGATTGTCCGGCGGTACAGCGCGGCATCGTTGGTCCGTCGGGCCGCATCAAGCAGTATGGAAAAGGCTTCGCTGGGCTGTTGGCTGCGTGCACTGAGTTCACCCAACAAAATTTGGTAGAACAATGATGCACTCAAGGCAGACGGCTGGACCGTGTTCGTTGCGGCAGTCTTGTCCGGCTGAGGTGGTAACTGCGCAAACGAATTTGCATTCAAAATCGCTGCAATAAGTGATACAAAAATTGGATAAAGACGCATGCGGCCATAATAATCCAAGCCGCAGAAACAGCTGTTCCCATGCCTGAATTGCCTGAAGTTGAAGTGACGCGTCGAAGCTTTGCGACAGCCATTGCGGGTGGAAATGTGCTGCGTGCGTGGCTTGGCAAGCCTTTGCGCTGGCCCTTGGGGTGTGACGCGGGGGATCTCGCGGGGCGACAGGTCAGGGCGGTTCGGCGGCGTGGCAAGTATTTGTTGCTGGAATTGAATCAGGGCTGGCTTATCGTCCATCTGGGCATGTCTGGCAGCTTACGGTTTGCGTCGGTGTTGCCGCCGCCGGGTGCCCATGATCACTTTGATCTGGTGACCGATCGCGGAATCTTGCGTTTGAATGATCCTCGGCGTTTCGGTGCAGTGGTTTTTGTGTCAGACCTGACAGCGCCCATGGCGGTCAAACTGTTGGGCAAGCTGGGAGTTGAGCCTTTGTCCGATCAGTTCACGTCGGACACGTTCAGGCAAGGCCTGATCCGGCGTCATGCGGCCATCAAGCAGGTGCTGTTGGCCGGTGATCTGGTGGTTGGAGTGGGTAACATTTACGCCTGTGAAAGTCTGTATTTGGCGGGCATTCGACCAACGGTCAGAGCCTCCCGGCTCGGTCGCTTGCGTGTTGAAAAACTTCGGCAGGCGATCATTCAGGTGCTGACAATGGCGATCCATCATGGCGGCAGCACCTTGCGCGATTTCTCCAGCGCGGACGGCTCAGAGGGGCATTTTCAGCTGGAAACCATGGTGTATGCCCGACCAGGCTTGGAGTGCCGTCGCTGCGGAACCTCGATCAAGTTGATTCGACAGGGTCAGCGGTCGACGTTCTTTTGTCCCATTTGCCAACGCTCTTGAAGGGCGGCCGACCCTGACAAGGGTGCTATATTGGCTCAAGCACAGTATCGGAGGTAGATTGAGAACATCATTCAACGACAAATTTGACCAGCATGGCGCCTGGCGGCGCGAGTTTTCCTTGCGGTTGAAGCTTTTGATGCAATGGCTGAAAGACCAGGACTTGGTGGACGCTTCGGTGGAAGATCGACTGCAGCGTCTGGAGGCGCAGGTACGGGCGGACAAGGTCATGGTGGCGTTTGTTGCCGAATTTTCCCGCGGCAAGTCGGAGTTGATCAATGCGGTGTTTTTTGCAGGCTACGGTCGCCGCATCATGCCCGCAAGCGCGGGACGTACCACGATGTGTCCGACTGAGATGGCCTACGACTCCGACATCCCGCCGTGCCTGCGCCTGTTGCCCATTGAGACGCGGTTGAAGCCTCAGTCGTTGATGGAATGGCGCATGGTGCCGGAAAAATGGGAGCGTATTGAACTCGATGTTTCCAACCCAAAGCAGCTGGCCGACGCTTTTCAGAAGGTGGCGCAGACGCGTCGGGTGACAGTGGAGGAGGCCCGTGCACTGGGTTTTTGGGAAAAAGAAAGTGCCGAGCAGGGTCTGGTGCAGGATGCTCAAGGATTGGTGGAAGTGCCGATGTGGCGTCATGCCCTGATCAATATTGCGCATCCTTTGTTGAAGCAGGGACTGGTCATTCTGGACACGCCTGGATTGAACGCGATTGGGGCTGAGCCCGAATTGACGGTCAGCCTGATTCCTCAGGCTCAAGCGGTAGTGTTCATCTTAGGCGCAGACACGGGAGTAACCCAATCTGACCTGTCCATCTGGCAGGAACATTTGGTTGACGATCCCAAAGACATGACGACCCGACTGGTGGTGCTCAATAAAGTTGACACACTCTGGGATGCTCTCGACAGCGAGCAAGAAGTTCAACAGCAAATTGAAAGTCAGCGACGTAACTCAGCCGACATATTGCGGATCCCGGTAGCGCAGGTGATGGCGGTATCCGCCCAGAAAGGACTGTTGGCCAAGGTCAATCGGGATGAGGGATTGCTTGCACGCAGTTGTTTGGGTGAACTGGAAGATGCGCTCAGTCGTGACATCATGGGAAAACGGCAAAAAATTTTGGGAACTGCTGTGTCGCGCAGTGTGGCAGCTTTGCGGGCAGAGACCGGGCGCTTCATTCAGGTGCGTCGCCGCGATCTGGTAGAGCAGCACTTGGAACTCAAGGGTTTGCAGGGCAAGAACACACCGGTTGTCAGAAACATGCGATCGCGTGTGGCGCAGGAGCAGGCCGACTTTGACGCTGCGGGCACCAAGATTCATGCGGTCCGTTCAGTGCACTTGAAGTTGATGCGCGAAATATTTGGACTGTTGGGTTCGGTGGCGCTCAAGGCGGATATGGCCGAACTGGCGGCAGGCATCCAGCAACGTGGTATCAAATTGGGCGTCAAGCGAGCCTACGGCCAGACCTTTGAGCGCTTGCGCGACAAACTGAACCAGGTGCACGCCAAGGGTCTTGAAATTCACTCGATGTTGGCCGCCATGTTTATGCAGTTGAACACCGAGTATGGGTTTTCGTTGCAGGTTCCGCCAGAGCCGCAAATTCAGACTTATCTGGCAGACTTGGATCTGATTGAACGCACACACGTTCAGTACCTTGGGATCGGGAACGCCTTCAGGCTGGCGCAGTCCGAATTTGCACAGCGCCTGATGCGTGCTCTCTCCAACCGTTTGCGCAATGTGAACGAAACCTTGTTGGGTGACATCGAAGCCTGGAGCAAATCTGCCGCTGCGCAGCTTGACTCGCAATTGCGCGAGCGCAGACGTAATTTCATCCGCCGGCTGGAGGCGATCGACCGTATTGCCGAAGCATCGAGTGGCCTGGATGAGCGGATCGCAGAAGTCAATCGGCGCAGTGCCGAAGTTGATCTGGTAGAGCAGAAGTTGGCGGAGTTGACCGATTCTTTGATGCAGATGACCACGCCCGAACGCTTTGGGCTGGCGCCTGATGAAGACTGAAGCGTCGGATGCTGTAGACACGCAAGGTTTTTGCGCTGCTCTGATCGAGTGGCAGCGTAGGCACGGACGCCACGATCTTCCGTGGCAGAGCAAGCCTGAACCCTACCGCGTATGGCTCTCCGAGATCATGCTGCAGCAAACGCAAGTAGCCACGGTCAGGGCTTACTTTGAGCGCTTTGTTGCGTGTTTTCCTGACGTACAGGCGCTTGCCAGCGCGCCATTGGACGACGTTCTTGGGTTGTGGAGCGGTCTGGGGTATTACAGCCGAGCACGCAATCTGCATCGTTGCGCGCAGTTGGTAGTGGAACAGCATGCTGGGGTGTTTCCTCAGACAGCAGCGCAGCTCCAAACGCTGCCAGGCATTGGACCATCGACTGCGGCGGCTGTGGCGTCGATTTGCTTTGGCGAACGGGTCGCCATTTTGGACGGCAACGTCAAGCGGGTGTTGACGCGATACCTTGGATTTGAGGCGGATCTGGCGCAGGCCGTTCATGAACGCGCGCTGTGGCAAATCGCCACTGATCTCTTGCCCAAGGTGAATCTCAAACGCGCCATGCCGCGCTACACGCAGGCGGTGATGGATCTGGGAGCGACGGTTTGCACGCCACGGCAACCACACTGTGACGTGTGCCCGCTGCATGCTGACTGTCGCGCGGTCGCACTGGGCTGCCCGCAGCGCTTTCCGGTCAAGACGCGTAAGCTCAAGCGCGGCACGCAAAATCTCTGGCTTTTGTGGGCGCAGACCAAGCACGGCGCGGTGTGGCTCGAGCAGCGGCCTGTGTCGGGTATCTGGGGCGGCCTGTACTGCCTGCCGCTTTTTGACAGCCAGATATCGCTCTCGCGTGCTTTGTCGTCGACTGGCGGGCTGACTGTCTCGGAACTGCCAGGTTTCAAGCACGTTCTGACGCACAAGGACCTTTATTTGTACCCGGTGCGGGTGACGTTGTCGGCGGCACAGGTCCCAGCGTGCCTGGGAGGTTGGGTGTCCGCGCAGCGATGGCCGACTCTGGGCTTGCCAGCACCGGTGCGCGTGTTGCTGTCGGGTCAGGTAGCGTCGATTTCGCGGTGACGCTTGAGCGTAGCCCAGTTGAGCTGAAACTCGGCGCTGAGCTGCTCGACCAAATACACCGATCGGTGTTGCCCGCCGGTGCAACCGATGGCGACGGTGACGTAGCTGCGGTGGTTTTGCGACAGAGCGGGCAGCCAGTCTTTCAAGAGTGACGTAATCTGTTGCAGCAAGCGCATTACGTCGGGCTGTTGGCGCAAGAAATCGATCACTGGGGCATCGCGTCCGGTGAGTGGTCGCAGCTCGGGTTCGTAGTGTGGGTTGGGCAGCATGCGCACATCGAACACAAAGTCTGCATCGCTGGGGATGCCGCGTTTGAACGCAAACGACTCGAATACCAGTGTCAGCTGGTTGTCCGGGGCCGATACAAACGACTTGACGTAGCTTTGCAACTGCGTGGGCCGAAGCATGCTGGAATCGATCACGTGGGAATGCATGCGCAGGTCACCCAGCAGCGCGCGCTCCAGTTCAATGGCTTCGTTCAGGGCGTGACGCTGGTCGATTGCGGTGTTGTCGGCCGCACGTTGTGACAGCGGGTGGCGGCGTCGTGTCTCCGAAAAGCGCCGGATCAGGGTGTCCGTGGCCGCGTCCAGAAAGAGGGAATCGACCCGGTAGCCCTTATCCTTGAGCTGCAGCAACTGCTGCGGCACCAGTGGCAAAGAGTTGGCACTGCGCACGTCCATGGCAATGGCCAGTCGCTTGGTGCAATGTCCGCGCTCGACTTTGATGAGCGACAGCAGTAGTTCAGGGGGCAAGTTGTCGACACAGTAGAAACCGTGGTCTTCCAGCGCATGCAGCGCTACCGACTTGCCGGAACCCGACATGCCGGTGATCAGCACGATGCGCACGTCTGGCCTAGGGTGGCTCATGTCAGTCCTTGATCTCGGTCTGGGCGTGCAGTAAGTCGCGTGCGTGCGCCAGCGTGCTGGACAGTATCTGCTCGCCGGCCATCATGCGCGCCAGCTCGTCCACACGTTGCTCGTTTGCGACCACGCTGACCGAGCTCAACGTGGTCGTCCCCTGCATTTGCTTGCTGACGACGCAATGGTGGTTGGCACAGGCCGCCACTTGCGGCAAGTGCGTTACCGCCAGCACTTGACGGTCAGCGCCCAGTTGGCGCAGCAGGCGCCCCACGGTCTCTGCTACCGCACCGCCAATGCCTGCGTCCACCTCGTCAAAAATCAACGTCTGCGCGGTTCCCAAGCGGCTGGTGGTGACGGCAATGGCCAACGCCAGACGTGACAACTCGCCGCCAGAAGCAACCTTGGCGACCGGACGTGGTGCGCTGCCCGAGTGCCCTGCCACCAAAAAACGCACGTCTTCCTGGCCATATTGCATCGGCTCGGGCGTGGGCTCCAGTTGCACCTGAAACTGCCCGCCGTGCATACCCAGCTCTTGCATGACCTCGGTGATGGCTTGGGCCAGGCGGGGTGCGGCCGCCCGGCGCTGACTGGTCAGCACGTTGGAGGCATTCTGGTACTTTTGCCAAGCCTGTTCCACGCTGACTTGCAAGGATTGCAGATCGCTGGCGCCGTCCAGCGTCTTGAGTTGTTGCTGCCAATCGGCCAAAAGGGTGGGCAGTTCTTCAGGCAAACGCTTGTAACGGCGCGCCAGCGTCAGCCACAGCGACATGCGCTCGTCCAGCGTTTGCAGGCGGTCCGGGTCTAGTTCGGTTTTGCGCAGGTAGGCACGCAGCGTGTGCGCCACGTCCTGGACCTGCGCCAGACTTGATGTCAAAACGTCACGTAGCCCTTTGAATACGGGCTCTATTTGCTCTTGTTTTTGAAGTGTTTCAATGCTATTACCCAATAGCCCGCAGGC
>Ga0172372_10009374_pt1 | contig 12742 bp, 8 predicted proteins | sample LakKiv5m_2_FD_114544 | JGI IMG/M metagenome (GOLD analysis project Ga0172372, IMG submission 114544) | Freshwater microbial communities from Kabuno Bay, South-Kivu, Congo - kab_092012_9.5m | ecosystem: Environmental > Aquatic > Freshwater > Lake | place: Democratic Republic of the Congo...
GCTCGTCAGTCGCGTGTCTCGACACGCTCCTTCCTCGCGAATCGCGCGTCGAGCGCGCTCGTCAACCGCGGCCCGGCTGAGCTTCGCCTGCTCGGTCCGGCTTTCGCAGCAGCCTGCTAGCCCTTCGGCGGCCGCATCGACCCGAACGCCCGCTTCGCGTCGGCGCGTGGGAGGTTGGTGTACCGGCTGAACTCCTGGCCGGCCTTCAGCCATTCGCCGCCGTCGATCACCACGCACTCGCCGGTGACATAGGCCGAGCCGGGGGCCATGAGGTAGGCCGCGAGGTCGGCGAGCTCCCCCGGCTCGCCGAAGCGCCCGAGCGGGATCTGCGCCTTGGCCTCGCGCTCGAGATCGCCCGCCATCAGCCGGGTGAACGCGCCCTCCGTCGGGAAGGGGCCGGGGGCGATCGCGTTGTGCCGGATGCCGTAGGTGGCCCACTCCACCGCGAGCGAGCGGACCATGGCCAGCACCCCCGCCTTGGCGGCGGCGCTGGGCACCACGAACGCGGACCCCATCCACGCGTAGGTGGTCACGATGGACAGCATGGTCCCCCCGCTCCCGCGGGCGATCATGCGCTTCCCCACCTCCTGGGTGGTGTGGAAGGTGCCGTGCAGGACGATGCGGACCACCGCGTCGAAGGCGTTGGGGGAGAGGTCCTCGGTGGCGGCGAGGAAGTTCCCGGCCGCGTTGTTCACCAGCCCGTCGATGGGCCCGAGCTCCGCCTCGATGGCGTCCACCGCCGCCGCCACCTGCGCCGGGTCGCGGACGTCGGCGCTGGCCCAGGCGGCGACCCCGCCCGCGGCGCGGATGGCCTCCGTCGTGTCGCGGAGCGGCTCGGGACGACGGCCGAGGAGACCCACTCGGGCGCCGAGCGCCGCGAAGCGCTCGGCCATGGCCCGACCGAGCCCGGAGCCGCCCCCGGTGACCAGGATCGTCTGACGCGCGAGCAGGTCGGGGGCGTACATGGGTACCTCGGGGGCGTCGGCAGCGTGGGTCCGCCCGTATAGACTCCGGGGCCAGGAGTCGCCATGCCCCAGTTCGAAGAAGGCACCACCCTCGATCGCTTCCTGCGCGAGACCCTGCGCGAGCACCGCGACGCGACGGGGCAGTTCGTCAACCTCATCGAGCGCGTGGCGCTCGCCGCCAAGCTCGTGTCGTCACGGGTGAACCGGGCGGGCCTGGCCAACATGTTCGGCGCCACGGGCAGCATGAACATCCAGGGCGAGTACGTGCAGAAGATGGACGTCTACGCCAACGAGACGTTCAAGCGCGCGCTCGAGCACGCCGGGGTCGTTTGCCTCGTCGTGTCGGAGGAGGAGGACGCCCCCATCCACGTGCCCGAGCCCTTCGTCCCCGGGCACTACGTCTTCGCCATGGACCCCCTGGACGGCTCCTCGAACATCGACACCAACGCCTCCATCGGGACCATCTTCGCGGTGTTCCGCCGGAAGAGCGCAGGCGGGCGCGGCGAGCTCTCGGACGTGCTCCGCTGCGGTCGGGACCTGGTGGCCGCCGGGTACGTGGTGTACGGCGCCGGCACCGTGCTGGTCCTCTCCACCGGCGACGGCGTGCACGGCTTCACGCTGGACCCCACCGTGGGCGAGTTCTTCCTCTCCCACCGGGACATCCAGCTCACCCCGGGCACCCGGTCCTACTCGTGCAACGAGGCCTACGTGGCCCAGTGGGATCCCCGCCTGCGCGCCTGGCTGCAGGGGGTGAAGGACCCGGCGCTGGGCTGGTCCGCCCGGTACATCGGCTCGCTGGTGGGCGACTTCCACCGCAACCTGGTGAAGGGCGGGGTGTTCCTCTACCCCCCCACGGCCAAGGCCAGGAACGGGAAGCTCCGCCTCCTCTACGAGGCCTTCCCGCTCGCCTTCCTCGCCGAGGCGGCCGGCGGCGCGGCGAGCGACGGAAACGGCCCGATCCTGGACCGCGTCCTCACCGACATCCACGAACGCACCCCGCTCTACATCGGGAACCGCGACACGGTGCAGGCCATCGTGGACGCCCTGCACGGCCCGGCGGTCGCCGAACGGGCGTGAGCATCCAGACCCTCTCGGTCGAGCGTGTCGAGCAGGAGATCCACGCCGGCCAACGGGTGTCGATGACCCGGGAGAAGCTGCGGGTGGGCGACCTGGCGGTGGTGCGCAAGTACACCCGGCCCGGTGGACCCAAGGTCGTGCTCGTGCACGGCTTCGCGCAGAACCGCTACACCTGGCACGGGACGACGCGCTCGTTCTCGGCCTGGCTCGCCGATCTGGGCTTCGACGTGTGGAACCTCGAGCTCCGCGGACACGGGGGCTCGCGCGGGGAGGGGAGCCCCCCGACCTTCGAGGTGTACGTGGACGACGCCGCCGCGGTCGCCGCGGCGCTGGACGAGCCCGCCTTCTGGGTGGGGCACTCGCTGGGGGGCGCGGTGGTGTACGCGGCCGCCACGCGGATGCCGGTCCGCGGGGTGGTCGGCCTGGGCGCGCTCTTCCGCTTCGCCCAGGCGAACAAGGCGCTCAACCTCCTGTGCCGGCTCTCCACCACGCTGCGCGGCCAGCGCGTCCTCGGCGCGCTGACCGTCCGCACCCGTCTCGCCGGTCAGCTGCTCGGTCGGCTGTACAGCATCAGCGACGTGGCCGGCTACGCCTTCCCCATCTCGGGCTGGGCGCCGGGGAGCATCGAGCCCGACCTGCTGGCCGAGCGCCTCGAGCGCGGGTTCGACTGGACCAGCCTCCAGGTGTGGCTGACCATGGCCCGCTGGGGGAGCACCGGCGAGTTCGACTACGAGGTGGCGTGGTCCAAGACCGACGTGCCGCTCCTCGTCGTCGCCGGGGACCTCGATCACCTGATGCTCCCCGAGGACGCGCGCGTCGCCTACGACGTGTCCGGCAGCTCGGACCGGACCCTCGTGGTCCTGGACGACTACTCGACCGGCCATCACTGGGGGCACCTGGACCTCATCATCGGGCGGGCGGCCCCGGAGCACAGCTGGCCGCTTCTCCGCGACTGGATGCAGGCGCGGTAGCATCCCGCCCATGACCCGCGTGGACACGCTCCCCTCCTTCCGCGACCGCACCCGGATCGGGGAGGGGGGGATCGCCGACGTGTTCCGGGCCACCTGGGAGGGCCGGGTCGTCGCCATCAAGGTGCTGCGGGAGCAGGACCGCGAGGCGCTGCGCAAGCGCTTCCTGCGCGAGGGGCGGCTGCTCCAGCGCCTCCCGCACCCGGGCCTGCCGCAGTGCCACGCGGTGGTGGACGAAGGGCAGCCGGTGCTGGTCCTCGAGCTCCTCGAAGGGGAGGCCCTCGACAGCCGGATCGCCCGCGGGCCCCTCCCGCCCGCCGAAGTCCAGCACATCGCCCGCTCCCTCTTGGAGGTGCTCGCCCACCTCCACGAGCACGGCGTGGTGCACCGGGACGTGAAGGCGTCCAACGTCTGGCTCGGCCCCAACGGGCGGGTCGTGCTCATGGACCTGGGCCTGGCCGCCGAGGCCGCCGACCCCCTGGTGAGCTCGCTCGGCGAGGTCGTGGGCACCCACGCCTACATGGCCCCCGAGCAGATCGCCGGCGCCGAGAGCGACCAGCGCTGCGACCTCTACTCGCTCGGGGTGACCCTCTACGAGGCCCTGGCGGGGACCCGGCCCTACCAGGCGCGGGGCCTTCTCGGCTACCTCCAGGCCCACCGCTCCGGCCTGGCGGTTCCCCTCCGCAAGCGGGTGGGCGGGCTGCCCGAGCCGCTCGGCGGCCTGGTGGAACAGCTGATGCGCGGCGACCCCGCGGAGCGCCCGGCGTCGGCCCGGGTGGCGCTCGCGCTGCTCACCGGAGCGCCCCACCCGTCCGGGGGGCTCCGCGCGCCCCCCATGGTGGGACGGGAGGGCGCCCGGGGTGCGCTCCAGGCGCTGCTGGACGAGGGCGGGGCGCTCTGGGTGGGAGGCGAGATCGGGTCCGGAGCGTCGGCGGCGGTGGCGCTGGCGGTCCGGCTCGCCCGCGGCGACGGCGTCGACTACGCCGTGGTGCGCGTACGTCCCCGCATGACGGTGGGCGACGTCGCGACGCACCTGGCGGGCGCGCTCGGGCCCCTGTGCCAGCCGGGCGACCGGAGCCCCGCCGCGGTGATCGAGGCGATCGCCGGGCTGGTCGCCGACACCGGCCGGTTCCTGGTGGTGGCCGAGGACCTCGACCTCGCGTCGGCCCCGCTGCTCGCCTGGTTCGCGGGCCTGGCCCGTCAGCCGGGGATCGGCCTCCTCGCCACCGGAGCGAATCCCCCCGAGATCCCGGACCGACGCGACCACCGCCTGCGGCCGCTCACCCTGTCCGAGTGTCGGCAGCTGGTGGGCGAGATGCTCGGCGGCCGCGCTCCACCCGGCCTGGACGTGGCGCTGCACCGCTCCTGCGGCGGGCAACCCGGGCTGGTGGTGGCCACCCTGCGGGAGCAGGTGGCGGACGGCGTGGTGAGCCGCACGGAGGACGGCGACGGCTGGCACTGGGACCCGAACCGCCGGCTCCGGGCGTCCGGGAGCCTGACCGCGCAGGCCGGCCGCCTGCTCCACCGCATCTCGCCCCCCGTCCGGCAGGTGCTGGTCGCGCTCGGCGTGGCCGGCTCGCCCCTCCCGCTGGACGTCGCGCTCGACGCGGCCGGGGTGGACGCGTCGGGAGTGGAGCTCGGCCCGGCGCTGCGCGCGGGCCTGGTGCGGATCGAGCGCATCGGCGGGCTGGAGTGGATCTCGGCCCGCCGCGTCCTCGTGGACCCCTCGCTGGTCGCGAGCCTCTCCGATGCCGAGCGGATCGAGGTGCACGCCCGGCTCGCCGCCGCGATCGACCGCCTGGGATCGGGCGAGTGGGCCGAGCGCACCGCGCCGCTGCACCGGGCGCTCGCCTCGGGGGAGCGGTCCGGCGTGGAGCTGGTCCGGCTCGCCGAGGCCCTGGCGGCGACCTGTCAGCCCGGGGAGGCCCTGCTCGCCCTGGACGCCCGCTCCTCGGCGGAGGCGGACGCGGCGCGGATCGGTCGGCGGGCGCTGGCCCGGACCGACGCGCTGGTGGGACTGGGGCGGCTCGGGGAGGCGCGCGACGCGCTGCGGGCGGCCAGGGCCTTCCTCGCGGAGGGCGGCGGTGGCCCGGTTCCGTCGGCGCCCGTCGAGGTGGAGTTCCTCCTCGCCACGGGCCAGCCGTTGGACGCGGCCCAGGCGGAGCGCCTCGAATCGGGCGGGGAGGCCCGGGGGCGGCGGCTCCTCCACACCTGGCACCTGCGCCAGGGGGAGCCCGCCGCGGCGGCTGCGCTCATGGAGCTGACCGAGGACCGCAGCGTCCCGCTCAGGGATCGGTTCGCGGCCACCGAGGCGCTGGCCGGATGGTGGGTGGACGCGGGGCAGGGGCCCGCCGCGGTGCAGGGTGGTCACCTCCTGCTGCAGGCGGCCGAGGGCCTCGATCGGCCCACGGTCACCGCCTCGGCCTGGGTGCTCGTCGCCCGGGGGTACCGCGCCCAGGGGCTGCTCGCGGCCGCCTCGGACGCCCTGCAGCGGGCCGAGCGGGTCGTCGCCGGTCGTGACCTCCCCTGGGTGCTCGCCGACATCGACCTGGCCCGCATGGAGCTGGAGCTGGTGGGTGGGCCCGACCCGCGCCTGTCCGAGCGCCTCCGCGCCGTGGAGCCCGCCGGGGGTCCGGGGGCCCCATGGAGCCTGCGGGCCCGCTGGAACGAAGCCCAGTCCCTGCACCGGATGATGTCGGGCGACACGCAGGCCGCGCTGGCCCTGCACCTCAAGGCGGCCGACGCCGCCGACGCGGCCGGGGATCTCGCCGCCCACCAGTGGCACCAGGGGATGGCCGCGCTGTTCGTGGGTGACGCGACGGCCCTGTCCGACAGCATCGAGCGCCTCTCCACGGTGGACCGCCCCCGCCTGCTCGCCCTGCTCCTCCTCGCCGGGGCGCGCATGGGTCACGACGCCGAGCTGCTCGAAGCCGCCGAGGCCGAGGCGCGCGCGGCCGGGGACCGCGTGCTCCTGGTGGACGTGCTGGCCCTCTCCCGCGGTCCCGGGGCCCTCACCGAAGCCGTCGCGCTGGTCGAGGAGATCCTGGAAGGGGTGTACGGCGAGTACCGCCGGCGGGTGCTCGCCCGCCCGTCGGTTCGGTGGGCCATCCGCCGCGGTTGACTCCCCAAACCCGGTCGGCGCGATACGGGGCCCGGATGGCCACGCTCCGTGCGACCACGCTCGTCCTGCACGACCCCCGCTCCGGTGCGGAGGTCGGCACGATCCCCTGCGCCACGCCGGCCGAGGTGCGCGCCGCGGTGGAGCGGGCGCGCAAGGCGGGCGCGGCCTTCGGTCGGCTCCGCGTGGACGAGCGCAAGCGCGCGGTGCGCGCCTTCGGGGACGCCATCCTCGCCCGGGCCGCGGACGTGGCCCAGGTGCTGGTGGACGAGATCGGGAAGCCGCCCGGCGAGGCCTGGACCTCCGAGGTCGTCACCGCCCAGGAGCTGTTCCAGCACTGGCTCGCGGTGATCGACGACGAGCTGGCCGACGTGGACCTCTCGCTGAACCCCATCAACTACCCCGGCAAGCAGGTCAGCCTGCGCGCCGAGCCGGTGGGGGTGATCGGCCTCGTCATGCCCTGGAACTACCCGTTCCACCTCCCGCTGCGGACGCTGGTGCCCGGCCTCCTGGCGGGCAACGCCTTCGTGTTCAAGCCCTCCGAGCACTCGGCGCGGGTGGGCGCGCTCCTGGGAGAGATCGCGCAGAAGTCGCTCCCCCCCGGGCTCGTGGAGGTGGTGCAGGGCGGCGGGGAGACGGGCGCGGCGCTGGTGGACGCCGGGGTGGACAAGATCGTCTTCACGGGCGGGGTCTCCACCGGCCGCAAGGTGGCGGTCGCCTGCGCGGAGCGGCTCATCCCCTGCGCGCTCGAGCTCGGGAGCAAGGACCCGGCCATCGTCCTGGCCGACGCCGACCTGGATCGGGCCGTCAACGGGATCGCCTGGGGCGCCTTCCACAACGCGGGACAGGACTGCGCCTCGGTGGAGCGCGTCTACGTGCACCGCTCGGTGTACGACGCCTTCGTGGAGCGCGCCGTGGCGCTCACCCGCTCGCTCCGGGCCGAGGCCGACGTGGGCCCGCTCATCAACGCGGACCAGCTCGCCAAGGTGTCCCACCAGGTGGACTCGGCCGTGGCCAGCGGGGCGCGGGCGCTCACCGGCGGGCGGCCCACCGGCAAGGGCTACGGCTACGAGCCCACGGTGCTGGTGGACGTCACGGACGACATGCTGGTCATGACCGAGGAGACCTTCGGTCCCGTGCTCCCGGTGATCCCCTTCGACACGGTGGAAGAGGCGATCGAGCGCGCGAACCGCTCGCCCTACGGCCTCTGCGTGTCGGTGTGGGGGCGCAACGTCGACGCCGCCGTCGAGGTCGCGCTGCGGGTGCAGTGCGGGGTCTCGTACGTGAACAACTGCTGCTTCACCGGCCCGATGGGCGGGGCAGCCTGGACGGGGCGCAAGCAGACCGGAGCCGGGGTGACCGGCTCGCGGTACGGGCTCCACGGGCTCGTCGCGGTGCGCACGGTGTGTGTGGATCGCTCCCGCGGGAAGCGGGAGCTCTGGTGGTACCCGTACACGGACGCGCTCACCACCATGGCGCGAGGCCTGGTGGAGGTGGGACGTGCGGGCGGCGCGAAGCTGAGCGGCGCGCAGATGGCGATCGGCGGTCTCTTGAGTCGGTGGAAGTAGGAGGTCTGGTGGCGCGTATCCGGTACATGGGACTCGACCTGGGGTGGACGCCCCGGGACAGCTCGGGTGGGGTCGTCCTGGAGGCCGCCGACGACGGGGGCGTCCGGGTCGTCTCCGCAGAGTCGCTCCGCTCTCACGAGGACACGCTCCGGTGGATCACCCGGAACCGCGGGCGCGGGAGCTGCACGCTCGCGATCAACGCACCCATCATCGTCGAGAACCTCAGCGGGGCCCGTCCCTGCGACCGGCAGCTGCTCGAGCACTTCTCCCGGTTCCGGATCGACGAGTACGCCAACAACACCGTGTCGGCCTCCCACCCCCGGACCATCGGGCGGGCGCTCATGCGCATGGGCTTCGACCCGGACCCGCAGTCCGAGGGCGACCGCATCGTGGAGACCCACACCCAGGCGGCCCAGGTGCTGCTCTTCGGGGTGGACCGTCCCATCCGGCTGAAGGCCGGGCCCATCGGCGGGCGCAAGGAGGCGGTCCAGCGCCTCCGCGAGCTCATCGTGGAGCGCCTCTACACCGGCACCCCGGCCCTGCACCCGGGCGGGGAGCTGGAGCTCCTGATGAACGCCCACCTCCCCGATCTCAACGGGACCCGGTTGGGGGAGGTGGAGGAGCGCCTCGAGGCGCTGCTCTGCGCCTACGTCGCCGCCTTCCTCGGGCAGGTGGGGGCCGAGGCCTGCGCCTTCCTCGGCAACATCGACCAGGGCTACATCCTCCTCCCGGATCCGAGTCGGATCTGACGGCGAGGGGGGAGCCCGGCGGGTCCTCCCTGAACCGGGCCCACGCGGGCGTGCGGCGTGATAGCGCGGCTGCCCGCCGGAGCGCCCGTGAGCAGCCACTTCCTGACCGACAAGAGCCTCACGCTGGAGAGCCAGTTCGGGGGATGGGCGCTGCGGCGCCTGCGGACCTTCGCCGAGCCCGGCGTGAGCCCGCACTACACGCGGGATCGCTCGGTCCGCATCACCCACACCGACCTCCACCTCGTGGTGGACCCCGTCGCGGGCACCCTCGCGGGCGTGGCCCGGCTGCACCTCGAGCCGCTCGCCGGGTGCGGGCCGCGCTGCACGGTGGACCTGGACGAGCTCACGGTGGATGCGGTGGAGGACGCCAAGGGGGCGCCGGTGCCCTTCTCGCACCGTGACGGCAAGCTCGACCTCCCCGTCCTCCCCGTCGTGGTGGTGCGCTACCACGGGCGCCCCCGCCGCGGTCTCTACTTCGTCGGTCCCGCCCCCGACGCGCCCGCGCGCCCCGCCGAGGCCTGGACCCAGGGGCAGGACGAGGACGCGCACTTCGTCTTCCCCTGCTTCGACCACCCCTCCGCGCTCCAGACCTGGAGCATCGCGGTGGACGCGCCCGAAGGCCACACCGTGGTGTCCAACGGGCGCCTCGTCGGGCGGGAAGGCTCGGTCTGGCGGTGGGAGCAGGAGGCGCCCATCGCGGCCTACCTGGTCACGGTCGTGGTCCTGCGGGCCGACGTGGTGGAGGACGGCGGCCCGGTCCCGGTGCGGTACGTGGTCCCCGCCGGCACGCCCGAGGCGGTCACCCGGCGGGTCTTCGGGAAGACTCCGCGGATGCTGCAGCTCCTCGCCGAGCACTACGGGCCCTACCCCTGGCCCCGCTACGACCAGGTGGTGGTCCACGAGTTCATCTTCGGGGGCATGGAGAACGTCGCCGCCACCACGCTGACCGACCTGGTGCTCACCGACGACCGCGCCGCGCTCGACTGGGACGCGGAGGACCTCGTGGTGCACGAGCTGGCTCACCAGTGGTTCGGGGACCTCCTCACCTGCCAGGACTGGTCGCAGGGCTGGCTGAACGAGGGCTGGGCCACGTACACGGAGTTCGTCTGGGCGAGCCACGACCTGGGCACTGACGAGGCCGCCCACGGCCTGTACGAGCAGCTGGGCGCGTACCTCGCGGAGGACGGCGGGCGGTACCGCCGCCCCATCGTCAGCTACCTGTTCCGGGAGCCCATCGACGTGTTCGATCGGCACCTCTACGAGAAGGGAGCGCTGGTGCTGCACACCCTTCGGCGCGAGCTGGGGGAGGTGGCCTTCTGGGCCGGAGTGCGGCTCTACCTTGCGCGGCATCGCCACCAGACCGTTCACACCCGGCATTTCCAGCGCGCGCTGGAGGACGCGACCGGGCGGAACCTCGACCGCTTCTTCGACCAGTGGATCTACGGCGCCGGTCATCCGGTGCTCGAGGTGGACCTCTCCTGGGCCGCCGGGCAGCTGACCGTCAGCGTCCGGCAGACCCAGGAAGGGGAGGGGGTGGCGAGCGCCTTCCACCTCCGCCTGCGGGTGGGCACCGGGGTGGAGACCGTGGTCCTGCCCGTGGAGAGCCGGGAGCGGGCCTGGACCGTGCCGTGCCCGGTCGAGCCGACCATGGCCGTGGTGGACCCGGAGTTCGACCTCCTCGCCGACCTCACCCTGAAGGCGCCGCGTTCCTGGCTCCTCGGGACGCTGACCCGCAGCGGAGTCGTGGCCCGCATCCGCGCCGCCGGGGCCCTGGCCCGCGAGGGTTCACCCGAGGCGGTGGCGGGGCTCATCGCGGCCCTGGGCGCCGATCCCCACTGGGGGGTGCGCGCCGAGGTGGCCGAGCTGTTGGCGACGCGCGGCGGGGACCTCGCGATCGCCTCGGTGATCGGGGCGCTGCGCGATCCGAACCCCAAGACCCGCCGCCGGGTCGTGGCGGCGCTGGGCGGGACGCTCCGCGACGACGCCGCGGCGGCGCTGGCCGCGCTCGCCCCCGACGCCTCCGTGCAGGTCGAAGGGGAGGTGGCCCGGGCGCTCGGGCGGCTCCGCCACCCGGCGGCGCGGGCGGCGTGCGAGGCCCTGCTGGCCCGCTCGAGCTGGGGGGACGTGCTGCGTGCCCGGGCGGTGGAGGGGTTGGGGGCGCTGCGCGACCCGGGGGTCCTCGAGCTCCTCGTGGCCCAGACCGCGGCGTCGGTGCCGGCCCGTGGGCGCGCCGCGGCGTGCGCCGCGCTGGCCCGCCTCGGGGACGAGGTCGACAGTACGCGGACGCGCGTGGTCGAGGTGTTGACCGCCCTCGCCGAGAGCCCGAACTTCCGCGTGCAGGTGGCGGCCATCAACGCGCTGGGGGTGCTCCGCGACGCGCGCGCGCTGCCCGTCCTGGAGCGGGTGCACCAGTCGGCCGGCGACGGCCGCTGCCGGCGTCTCGCCTACGAGGCGAAGGTGGCGGTCCGGGAGGGTCGGAGCTCGGAGGAGGCGCTCCACAACCTTCGGAAGGAGGTGGAGCGGATGGCCGAGGACACCCGCAAGCTGCGCGACCGGGTCGGGAAGCTGGAGCCGACACCCTGAGCAGGGGCGGGTTGCGCCCGCCTCACCAGATCGCGGGGCAGCTCACGTCGGGGAGCCGCTGCTCCATCGCGCCCGCGAGCCCGGCGAGCGCTTCGTAAGCGTGGTCTGGGATCTCGTTGGAGGGGACGGTGACCCGACCGAAGGGATCGGCCATCAGATCGTAGGCGGTGAACATGGAGTCGGTGCAGTTCGCGACGACCTGGATGCCATTCCCGCTCACCGCGACCTGCATCGCCTCGCCGGTGTTGTCCGCGTACCAGGCGGACCGCGCCCACTCGCGGCAGTCGTCCTGGAGCGCGGCACCCTCGACCCCCGCCATGGGGGCGGCGCCGATGGCGCGAAGCAGCGTGGGGCCGACGTCGGCGTTCTCGCCGGTGCAGGTGACGTGCCCGGCGCCGTTGCCCGGCCCCGAGATCAGGAGCGGGAGCTGGATGAGCTCGGGGTGCAGGTTCCACCCGTGACCGATCTGCTGGTCGCCACGATCGTTGAGGCTCTCGCCGTGGTCCGAGGTGAGCACCACCACGGTGTTCTCGAGCTCCCCGAGGGCGTCGAGCTCGTCGAGCAGGTCCGATACCGCCCGATCCAGCGCGAGGGCGCGCTCGGCGTACAGCGCCTGCAGGAGCTCGGTGAGGGCGGCGCGCTCCGCGTCGGAGCCCGAGAGGAACAGCTGGTCCACTTCGCCCTGCTCCACCAGTCCGTCCCGGTTGCTGTCGAAGGGAAGGCGCGCGGGATCGACGAAGGCCCCCGACTCCTCGGGGGCGATGGCGTAGGGGAAGTGGGGGTCCATCGCCTGGACCATGACGAAGAAGGGCTCGTCGCGGTCCATCCGGGAGATGGACGTGGCCGCGCGGTCCGCGAGGGCGACGGCGTTGCTCTGACCGGCGACCGTGGGCAGTTGGACCAGCTCGCCGAACCCGGTCTGTCCCGAGAGCTCCACCTCGAGGAGGCTGTTCCCGGTGACGAGGAGCGTCTGATAGCCCTCCTCGCGGAGGTGATCGGCGAGCGTCGCGCCCACGGGGACGTTGCGGTTCCCCCGCCCGGTATGGAGGTCCACGTACCGGACGTCGTGGATGTGGGGCGGATTGGCGGTGAGGAAGCTCGCGGTGCTGATTCCAGTCCAGTTCCCGGAGCCCACCACCCCGTCCACCGCCAGCCACTTGCGGTCCGCGAGGCGCGGGAGGGTCTGGAACTCCCCCCCGAACGCGGTGAACGACTGCTTGCGGAGGGTGTCGGTGTGGATGACGAGCAGGTTCGCCCGCTCGGTCTCTTCGATGCGAGGAGGGCCCTCGTAGTCCTCGCCCTCGCTGTCGGGGTCCGTGGTGCCGTCGCCGGTGTCGTCGCCGCCGGAGTCCGACTCGTCCCCGGACGTGGACGACGCGTCGTCCTCCCGCCCGCTCGTGAAGTCCGGGGGCGGGGGCGCGTGACAGGCGAGCAGGAGGGCGAGCATGCGGGTCCGAGGAGACATTCCATATAACGCGAAAAAACCATGAAGGTCGTAAAACTCCTGTGGATGTCAGCCGCACACCTGAGCGCGCGAAGCCTGCATGACACAGTGTCATCCTCGATTTTTCGCTTCAGGCGGTCATTCTGCGACCTGAATCAGAAAGAAATCTGAGAGTTCTGGCGCCGCCGGTTGACGAGGAGGCCGACGGCCAGCAGGAGCCCGAACGCGGCGGACGCGGGCGCGGCGGACGCGCAGCGGGACCCGCCGCCA
>Ga0172372_10009375_pt1 | contig 12741 bp, 8 predicted proteins | sample LakKiv5m_2_FD_114544 | JGI IMG/M metagenome (GOLD analysis project Ga0172372, IMG submission 114544) | Freshwater microbial communities from Kabuno Bay, South-Kivu, Congo - kab_092012_9.5m | ecosystem: Environmental > Aquatic > Freshwater > Lake | place: Democratic Republic of the Congo...
CAGCGTCCGGCGGATCGACCGGCCGTGCCGGGCGGGGCGGAGGTGCGGAGCGTCCCGGGCGGGCTGCCCGCGGATCTCGTGGAGACGCTGGTGGAGCCGCTGCCGCTGGCGGAGGAGATCCTCACCGTGCGCGCGGCCCCGGCGCTCGCGCGGATGATGCCGTACGCAATCGAGCTGACGTGCCGGCTGGCCTCCGATCACGAGCAACTGGCCGGGGCGGACCTGTATGTGCGCGGGAACCAGCTGGTGCTCGCGCCGCGGTTCGAGCGGGTGAGCGGGGAGTTGCAGACCCGCTCGCGACAGACCATCGCGCTGCTGACGCTGCCGGGCGGGACGCTGGCGCCCGGGGCGTACGAGGTGTTGCTGCCGGGCGGACGTGGCTCGCGCGCGTGGCGGCTCGAGGTCAAGTGAGCCGTGGCGGCTATTGACCTGCCCGGCCGCATCCCCGACAACTCGCCGCCCCATCGATGAGCTCCAGTTCCGGCACGCCCGCCCCCGCCTCGGCGATCAGCACCACGATCAAGCCGACGGACCTGCGCGGCATCCTGAAGTACGTGCCGCGCTTCCAGGGGCAGATCTTCGTCATCGCGGTCGATGGCTCGATCATCGCGGATGACAATTTCAGCAACCTCCTGGTGGACATCGCGGTCCTGCGGTCCCTGGGCATCAAGGTGGTGCTGGTGCACGGCATCAGCCACCAGTTGCGCGAATTGTCGGAGTTGCGGGGCATCCCGATCTCGAACGCGGATGGCTCGGGCGTGACCGATGCGGCGACGCTGGACCTGGCGGTGCGGGCGGCGGCGCGGGCGTCCCACGCGTTCGTCGAGGGGCTGACCCAGAACCTGCTCAAGTGCGCGATCACGAATGCCGTGCGGGCCCTGCCGGTGGGGATCATCCGCGGGGTGGACCAGCAGTTCACCGGGAAGGTGGACCGGATCGATAAGGATTTCCTCGGGGAGCTGATCGACCGGCAGATCATCCCGGTGCTTCCGCCGATCGGCTTCGGGCCGGACGGGCGGTCGCTGCGGCTGAACTCGGACCTGCTGGCGGCGGAGGTGGCGGAGGCGCTGCAGGCGACGAAGATCCTGTTTTTGGGCCCGGTGGCGGGGCTGGGCATCGACGGCGAGTTCCGCCGGGAGATCTCGCTGGAGGCGCTGCAGCAGATCGCCCGGGAGGCGCCCGCGCGCATCGATCCGGCGGCCCTGAGCAAGGCGCTGCACGCGATCAAGGCGATCGAGACGGGGACGCCGCGGGTGCACATTCTCGACGGGCGGATCTTCGACGGGCTGCTGAACGAGATTTTCTCCAACGATGGCGTCGGCTCGCTGGTCTATGGGAACGATTACCAGCAGATCCGGCGCGCGCGGAAGGGCGACGTGCGCCTGATCTACAACCTGACGCGCAACGCGGTCCGCCGGGAGGAGCTGATCCACCGGACCCAGCAGGCGATCGAGAAGAACATCGAGCAGTTCTACGTCTTCGAGGTCGACGAGAACATCATCGCCTGCGTGACCCTCTACTTCTATCCGGATTCGCCGCGGGTGGCAGAGGTAGGCTCACTCTACGTGATGCCCTTCTACCACAACCGCGGGATCGGGCGGAAGATGGTGGAGTACGCCGGGATGGTCGCGAAGGAACGGGGCGCCGACACCCTGCTGGCGCTTTCGACGCAGAACTTCGGGTTTTTCACCAACGTCTGCGGGTTCGAGGAGGCCTCCAAGGAGGCCTTACCCGAGGCGCGGTTGCGCGCCTACGAGGAGAGCGGGCGCAACGCCAAGGTGCTCCGCAAGCCCCTCTGAGGGGCGGCGGCCGCCACGAGGGGCCGGCCGCGCGGGGGATTCCGGTTCAGCCGGCGAGCGCCTCGGCGACCACCTGGACCTCGACGGTGCTGCCCCGGGGCAGGCCGTTCACCGCGACCGCGGCCCGGGCGTGCCGGCCGGCATCGCCGAAGATGGACACGAGCAGGTCACTCGCGCCGTTGAGGACCGCGGGGCTCTCGGAGAAACCGTCCACCGCGTTGACGTAACCGCTCACGAACACGATGCGCGCGACCCGGTCGAGGGAGCCGACGGCGGCCCGCAGGTTCGCGAGCGTGTTGAGCACGCAGACCGCGGCGGCCTCGCGGGCGCTCTCGACGGTCTGCTCCCGCCCGACCTGGCCCACGTGGGTCTGGACGCCGTTGCGCACCGCGATGGTGCCGGCGCAATAGAGCAGGTTGCCCGTGCGCACCACGGGAACGTAGCTGCCGGCGGCGACGGGCGGATCAGGGAGCGTGAGGCCGAGGGCGGCGAGACGGGCTTCGGGGGACATCGTCCCCCACCCCACCGCGGGGGCGGCGCCGAGGCAATCCCTTCCTGCCCCGTTCAGGGGGCGGGCGGCAGCACGACGCCGGCAAGGTCCAGGGGCGCCTCGAGGATCCCGAGTTCCCGCAACTGCCCGGCCAGCGCCGCGAGCCGCGCGGGGTCCAGTTGGCCGATGCGTTCGCCGCGGGCCGGGTCGCCGGTCACGAAACGCCCGGCGATCAGTTCACGCCGCGAGTGCGCGAGCAGGTCGGGGGACATCTGCGGGTTGCGCTGGAGGATGAGCGCGTCGGCCGCGGCGGGATCACCGGTCAGGTACTCGTGCCAGCCGCGGATCGACGCCTGGACGAAGGCCCGGACGAGGTCGGGGCGGTCCCGCACCAGGGAGCGGCGGGCGACGACGACGTGGTACGGGTCGTAACCCGCGTCCGCGAGGGAGAGCCAGCGCACCTCCCGGCCCTGGGCGCGGGCGAAGTAAGGTTCGTTGGTGACCATCACCTGCTGAATGAGCTCCGGGCGGCTCAGGAATTCCCCGAGGCCGTAGGTGTTCTGGCGCTTCTCAAACGTGATGCCAAAGCGGCGTTCGAGGTACGGGAACCAGGCCATCCCGACGTTGCCGATGACGGTGCGGCCGGCGAGGTCCGGGAAGGTGCGGACCGGGCTGTCCGCGTGCACCATCAGCGCGAGCGGCCCGTGCTGGAGGGTTGCCATCACCATCACCAGCGGAAGCCCGCGGCTGGCCGCGAGGAGGACATCGTCCGCGCTGAGCATCCCGAAATCCGCGTCGCCGCGGGCGACTTTGAGCCGGACGCCGGCGCCCGGCCCGCCGGGCCAGAGTTCGGCGTCGAGCCCCGCCGCCGCGTAGTGGCCGGCGGCAAGCGCCTGGTAGAAGCCCCCGTGTTCCCCCTGCGGGAACCAGTCGGTCTGGAGAACCACCCTCGTGCGGGGCGCCGCGGGGGCCGGGGCGGGCGGGGGCTGTTCCGGCCCGCGCGCGCAGGCGCCCAGCGCCAGGAGGGCGAGGGCGAGGCACCAGCGGTGCGGCGGGCGGGGACGCATTTCCCATCCAATCGCCGCGGGGCGGCGCCGGGCCAGCCCGAAACGCGCGGATTGCCACGGGCGGGGCGCGCGCCGAGCCTCGCGGGATGACCTTCGCGGAGTGGCGCGGGATGGAACCGGCGGCGGCGGCGGCGGAAGTGCACCGGCGGGTGCGGACGCGGCTGGAACCCGCGCAGCAGCGCGCCGTGCTCGCGTGGCTCCGGCCCGAGGCGGAGCTGGCGGCGGCGCTCGCGGCGGCGGATCCGGGCCGGCCGCTGGGCCGCGTGCCCTATTTCGCGAAGGACCTTTTTGACACGCTCGGCGCGCCGACGGCCGCGGGCTCCACCTTCCTGCCGCAGGAACGCGCCGCGGGCGCGCGGAACGGAGCCCTCGCGGCGGCGTGCGCCCAGGCCGGGGCCGTGCTCGCGGGCAAGACCCACCTGCACGAGTTCGCCTACGGCATCACCGGGGAGAACCCGCACCACGGCGACTGTCACCGGCCCGGATTTCCCGGCCGCACCACGGGCGGATCGAGCAGCGGGTCCGCGGCGGCGGTCGCGGCGGGGATTATCCCGCTGGCCCTCGCGACGGACACGGGAGGCTCCGTGCGCGTGCCCGCGGCGTTCTGCGGACTGTTCGGCCTGCGGCTGACCCCCGGCGAGCCCTGGATCGCGGATGCGGTGCCGCTGGCGCCGACCTGCGACACCGCGGGCTGGTTCACCGCCGGGGCGGAGGATCTCGCCGCGGTCATCGAGGCGCTGTTGCCCCCGGAGCGGCCCACGGCGGGTCCCTTACGCGGCCGGAGTTGGTCACCGCCCGGGCTCGATCCGGAGGTGGCGGCGGCCTTCGGACGGGCGGCCGGGCAACTGGCAGAGCCGGCGGAGGCCGCGCTGGCCGAGGGGCTGGCGGCCGGGTTCGCGCCCGCGCTAGCGGCGTACCACACGATCGTCGCAGCGGAAGCCTGGGCGTGGCACCGCGGCTGGTTTCCCCGCCGCGCGGCGGAGTACGACCCCAACGTGCGCCAGCGTCTGGAAAACGCGGCGCGCGTGACCCCGGAGCAGGTGGCGGCGGCGCGGGGAGCGACGGAGGGCGTGCGGGCGGTCTGGCGGGAGTATTTCCGCACCCACGATTTCCTAGTGCTGCCGGCGACGCCCACCGCGGCCCCGACCAAGGCGGAGTGCACCCCCGAGCTGCGCAACCGGATCATTCAACTCACCGCGCCCGCCAGCCTCGGCGGCCAGCCCGTGCTGTCGTTGCCCGTCGCCTTACCGGGCGGGCTCACGACGGGCCTGCAGGTGATCTTCCCGGATCACCGGAGCCCGGCGCTGCGCTGGGCGCTGCGGACCTTCCGGCCGGACCGAGCAGGCTGAAGAGATTTTTTCCGAACACCGCGGCGTCGGCACCGCCCGCGCGGGCCTCCGCGACCAAGCGGGCGAGCCCGGAGCCGGTTTCCCGCGGGTAGAGGTGGAGCGGGTGGTCGGAACCGAAGAGCACGCGCTCCGGCCCCACGGCGCGGAGGAACCGTTCCCAGATCTCGGGCCCGTGCACCAGCGGCGAGGCGGCGGTGTCGTACCAGACGTTCGGGGGCGCCTGGCCTTCGCCGGCCAGGGGCAGCAATCCGCCCCAATGCGCGAGGATGAAGCGGGTGCCGGGGAAGCGAAGCGCCAGCGCGCGGAAATCCGCCAGCGGCGTCGCGATGCGGCCCGGGTAAGGCCCGGCCGCGGGATCGGTGACGTGGAGGTTCACCGGCCAGCCCGCAGCGCCGGCCCAGGCCAGGACGGCCTCCAGACCCGGTGCGGAGAGGTCGTGGTGCTGGGCGTGCGGGGACAACTCCCCCACCCCGCGGAGCCCCTCGTCGCGGGCGCGTTCCAGCTCGGCGAGGCAGAGCGCGGGCCCGGCCGCGGGCTGCACCGTGGCGAAGGCAGAAAGGCGGTCCGGGTGCGCGCGGACGCAGGCGGCGAGGAAACGGTTCTGCGTGGCGCAGGAGGCGGCCTGCTCCCAGTACCAGCCGAGCAGCACCGCGTGCTCGATCCCGGCGGCGTCGAGTTCCCGCAACAGTTCGGCCGCGTCCGGGAAACCCTGGACCGGCCGGCCGTCGCGTCGCCGGCGGGTGCAGAGCAGGGCCCAATGCGGCTCGCCGTGGGCGGCGGCCCAGCCGGCCGGGTCGCGGTTGATCTCCGGCGGATAGAGATGAACGTGGGCGTCGACGATCCGCACGGCGTCCGGTCAGGGGGCGGCGTAGACCTCGGCCAGTTCCCGCAGCACGCCCTCGAGCTCCCGCAGGTAGGCGTCCTCCGCGAGCTGGGCCTTGCGGGCGCGGACCTCGGCGAGCCGGCCCTCGAGCGTGTCGCGGCGGACGCGAGCCTCGGGGGAGAGCCGGCGCTCCTCGGCGCTGGGGACGAGGTGGAACTGGTGGGCGCGCAACCCGTCGAGCGCGGCCCCGTCGCGAGCGCGGCGCGTCGCGAGCACACCGCGGAACCAGTCGGGCGGCGTGCCGAGGCCGTCGCCGTTGTCATCGAGGAGCGGATGCTCGGTGGCGAGGCGGCCGGCGGCCTTGTAGAACTCCCGGGTGCGGTGGGCGGCGGCGAGGTAGGCCTCGAGCAGGGAGACCTGGCCGTCGCGGTCGAGGTCGCTGGCCGGCTCGGCGACGGCCTCGGCGAAGTGGCGGCCGAAGCGCGTGTAATTCTGCTCGTTGCCGCTGCGAGTGGCGGTGACCACGATGCGGCCCGGGCCGGCCAGACGAGGCAGGAAGGGGGCGCTGGCGGAACCGGTGTGGACGAACGCGAGGGGACGGCGGACGGCCTGGAGCCATTCGGCGAGTTCCGCGGAGGTGAAGTCCGGCCCGCGGAGGTTGAAGCGGGACTCGCGGCCGTCGAACGTGCCGTGGCCGACCAGCACGAGCCACAGCTCGGCGTCGCCGGCGGCGGCCTCCTCCGCGAGCAACCGCCGGAGTTGTTCCCGGTCGGGCTCGGCGCCTTCCGCCGGGGCCGGGCCCTCGCCGATGAGCCGGAGCTTGGCGCCGGCGCGGGCGCAGGCGTCGGTCCAGGCCTTGACCTGCGCGGTGAAGTCGGGCGCGAACTCCGCGTCCCCGGCGGGGCCGCACACCAGAATCACGGTGGGCGTGCCGGCGGCGCGCAGGGCTGCCGCGGTGAGGGCGAGGAGGAGCAGCAGGCGGGGGATCACGGGAGGCCTTTCCAGCGCCGGAGGCCCCACTCGGCGAGCAGGCACGCGAGGGCGAAGGCGAAGAAGAAGGGCGAGTGCCACGCGGGCTGGGTCCAGGTTTCCATCACGGGGGCGCGGAGTTCGGGCAGCCGGCGGACGAAGCCGTCGAGCTCGTCCGCGGGAACCACGCGGCCGCCGGTGCGGCGGGCGAGTTCCTCGAGGAGGGCGACGTTGGGTTGGAGGGAGCGGAACTCCTCGGCGGCGAGGTCGCTGCTCCAGCCGGTCTCGGCCCGGCCGAGGTCGGTCCCGTCGGCCCCGCGGACCGTGGCGACCGCGCGGAAGCCGCCGGTCTGGCGGGGCACGTAGGTGGCCTCGTGCAGCCCGGGTTCGGCGGCGGCGGGCTCGGCGGCGGCGGGCTCGGCGGCGGCGGGCTCGGCGGCGAGCCGCAGCGGCGGACCCGGTGGGGAGGAGGCGCCGGCGAGGAGGACGGCTTCCACCTCGAGGCTGACCACCGCGTCGTCGACCGGCTGGAATTTCTCATCGCGCACGCGGACCTGCAGGCGCTGCGCCCCGTTGGGGTCGCCCGCGACGGGTTCGGCGGTGACCTGGATGCGGCCCGGGACGTCGGCCACGAGCCAGCGCACCAGCTGGCGCCAGGAGCGGGCCATATCCTCCTGGGCGGCGGCGTCGCGCATCCCCCAGCGCCAGAGGTCGCCGACCATCAGGGCGGCGGTGCGCCCGCGGCCGAAGCGCTGCACGGCGAGGGCGGGGAGTTCCGTGCCCTTCTCGTCGCGGACGCTGGCGATGACGCTGGCGCCGGGCTTGAGGGCGCGCACGCGGTTGAGGACCTCGAAGGGCGGCATCGTCTCGAGCCGCGCGCGTTCCTCGCCCTCGGTCTCGCGCAGGCGGGCCCACGGCTGGAGCCAGCCCTCGCGGGAGAGCTGGAACTGCACCTTGGCCGGACCCGCGGGCTCCTCGGCGGAGCGGTCGAGGTAGACGGGGAGCATCTCGCCCACGGGCGTGCGGTGGTAGCGTCCCTCCTGGAAGGATTCCATGCCCCCGAGCATCAGGAAACCGCCGCCGCGCTCAGACACGAAGCGCTGCAGGAGGGCCGCCTGGTCCGCGGAAAAGAACTCGGCCTCGAGGTCGTCGACGATCACCGCGTGGTAGCCGAAGAGCTCCTCCGGCGTACGCGGGAAGCCGGCCCGCAGTTCCAGTTCATCGCGGGTGTTGAGGCGCACGAGCACCGGCTGGTCGTAGCGCTGGACGTCCTCGGGCGCCTGGTTGCCGAAGCCGCGGAAGAGAGGGTTGCTGGTCTCGCCGGCACGGCCCCGGAAATCGAACTTGGGCTCCCGCTTCGCCACCCGGATCAGGCCCACCAACTGCAGTTGCTCGTCGCCCTCGATGGCGCGGTTGAGGAACTTGTATTCCCAATTCGGCCGGCCGGAGACATAGAGGACCCGGAGGGGCCCGCGCCCGCGGTCGACGGTGATCACGCGCTGGTTGTTCACCCGCGTGGCCTCGGCGGCCTCGTCTCCCGGCGGGGGCGACACGCGCACCTCGTGGAAGGAGAGCCCGGGCTCCGCGGGCTTGAAGCGAAAACGGAAGGCGAGCGTCTCGCCGTCGCGGCGGACCTCGCGGGTCTGTTCCTGCAGGACCTTGCCGGTGCGGTCCAGCAGGCGCGCGGTCACCGGCCGGCCGGTGAAGCCGCCCGCGACCACCTCGGCCTGCACGTCCACGGGAGCGTCCTCGAAGGCGGACTGGGTGACGCCGACCTGGGCGAGCGAAAGGTCCCGCACCGCGCCCGGGCGGCCGAGGACGACCGGATAAACGGGGGGCAGGCCGGCGAGATCGGCGGGCAGGCCGCCGCGGAGGTCGGTCGCGTTGCCGTCGGTGAGGAGCAGGATCCCGGCGAGGGGGCGGCCCGCGAGGCGCTCCGTGACGGCGCGCAGCCCGTGCCCGAGGGCGGAGGCGCGGCCCTCGAAGGTGAGGTCGCGGAAGTCGGGCGAGGCCTGCAGGCGGGCGTCGAGCAGGTAGCGGCGGACGTCGAAGGTGGCCGCGAGCGCCCCGGGCCACGCCGCGCGGGCGGGGTCGAGCAGTTCGCGGAGTTCCTCGCCGCGGGCGCGCGTGGCCCCCGGGTCGCGGACCTGCAGGCTCTGGCTGTTGTCGGCGACGACCGCGAAGAGGTTGGCGCCGGGCCGCGCGCGCTGGCGGACCCACGTGGGTTCCAGGAGGCAGAGCACGAGCGCGGCGCAGCCGAGGGCCTTGAGCGCCGCGAGGCCCCAGCGCCACGGGTGGCCGGCGGCCCGGTGGTAACCCCAAGCCAGCGCGGCGAGCGCGACGGCCCCGGCGGCGAGCGCGGGCCAGAGCCAGGGCCCGGCGGAAAAGGTGAGCGTGGACCCCATCGGTCAGCGGTCCTTCCCCAGTTCCTCGTAGTAGCGGCGCACCGCCTCGGCGAAGCGGGCGGGCACGGGATCGCGGTCGAGCGGCACGAGCGGATCCTTCGATTCCCGGCGCGCGAGGTCCTCCGCCACGCGGCTGCGCACCTCGAGCAGCGGGCGCAGAATCTGGAGTTGCACGGAGGCCCAGTCGGGCTTGCGGCGCTCCTGCCGGAAGTCGCGGCGCACGAGGCGGGCCCGCTCCCGGGCGGAGGCGAGGGCGTTGCGCAACTCGGGCGACTCGACCAGATCCTCGACGTCGCGGAGTCGCTCGCTCCAGCGGTTGAATTCCTCGCCGGTGAGCGGACCGCGGGTGACGGCGCCGCCGAAATCACCGCCGCCGATCCCGGCGCGTTCTTCCCCGGCGTTGAAGAGGGCGTCGAGGCCGAGGGACTCCCGGCCGCCGCCGGCGCCACCGCCACGGCGCACGGGGCGCGGGCCATCGGCGGCCATCCGCTCGCCGGCCGGACGGGCCTCGGAGCGCCCGCGGCCCTCGTTCTCGCCGGGAGCGCCTGCGTTCCCGCGGCCTTCGCCGGGAGCCTGGCCCTCACCGGACGTGCCGGGTTGTCCGGGCGTGCCGGCCGCGACGGACTCACCCGGGGTGTTGCCAGGAGAGCTGCCGGGGCGGCGGGGCTCACCGGCCGCCTCGGGGGAGGAGCCCTCGGTCCCGGCGGGGCGTTCCCCGGCGGGAGCATTGGCGGAGGCCTGCCGTTCCCCGCCCGGGCCACCGGCACCCGGGGCGCCCGCGGCGGCGAGCTCGCGCTGCAGCTGGTCGGCCAGCGCATCGAGCTCGGAACGGGCGAGTTTGAGCTGTTCGGCATCGTCGCCCAGCACCCGTTCGGCGGCACGTTCGACCCCACGGCGGAGCTCGTCGACCAGCCCGCGGGAGCGCTCGCCGGCCTGGCGGGCCTCGGAGAGGAGGCCGTCGCGGAGCAGTTCGCGCGTCACGTCCACCGCGCGGCCGCCCTCCTCGCGTTCCTGGGCGCGCTGGAGGCGTTCATTGAGGTCGCGGGAGAGGGCGCCCCCGGAGAGAAGTCCCTCGCGGGCGTCGCGGACGGCCTTGGCGTCATCCTGGCTGACCTTGCGGAGGCTGTCGTAGAGCTGGCGGGAGAGGAGCGGTTCGGAGTTCTCGGCCTGCTCGGAAAGGCGGCTGGCGCGTTCGACGAGGCGGTTGAGCTGTTCCTTCTGGCCCTCCAGCTGGTCGAGGAGTTCCTGGCGGTCGCCGGCGCCGGAGAGCGTCTTGCGTGCGCCGGTGGCGCCACCCTGCGCGAGGCGCTCGAGCTGGCGGGCGGCCTCCTCCTGCTGCTGGGCGAGGCTGCGGGCCTCGCCGCGCATCGTGCGGAGTTCCTCGGCGAACTCCCCCGCGCTCTGGCGGCGGAGCTCGTCGCGCATCTCCTGGAGCTGCCGCTGGGCGCGGGACCCGGAGGCGAGGGCCTGCGCGACGGAGCCGCTGGCAGCCGCATCAGCGGCCTGGCGGAGCTGGTCGCGGGTCTCCTCGAGCTGCTGGCGCTGGTTCGCGAGGGAAGCCTGGTTCTCGGCGCGGTCCATCCGTTGGCGGATCTCGTCGGCGTCGGCGAGCATCTGGCGCTGTTCCTCCTCGAGGCGGCGGAGGCGGCGAGCGGCCTCCTCGCGCTCGGCCTCGGTCTTGGCCTCCTGCAGGGAGGCCTGGACCTCGCGGAGGCGCTCATTGAGGTCCTGCTGGCGGCGGGCGAGCTCCTGCAGGCGGTTCATCACCGCCAGCTGCTCGCGGCGTTCCTGGTTCTGCGGGGAGCGGGCGACGCGCTGGGTCTCGTAGCGGTTCTCGGATTGCTCGAGCTCGAGCTGGTCGAGCTGGCGCTGGTTGCCGCCGCCTCCGCCGCCCCCACCCTGCTTCCGGTTACGCCGGGACACGGAGGTCTCGCGGCTCTGCAGCCGAAGGAGGGCCTGGTAGGCGGCCTGCTCGTGGATCAGGGCCTGCGCCAGGGGCTCGGGCGCCGTGGCGGCCTCGCGCAGGCGCTCCACCGCGCGCTCCATCCCCTGGATGACCGGCTGCCAAAGGGCCTCCTGCCGGGGGCCCCGGGCCTCCGCGGCGGCCTCTCCGGCCTGAGTGAGGGCCTGCTGCTGCGACTCGAGCACCACCTTGGCATCGGCGGCGTAGCCCGGCTTGGCGCCGTCGCGCCGCAGGCGCCAGGTGGCGCTGATGATCTGCTTCTGCAGTTCGGTGAGGCGCTGGGCCTGCTGGCCCTGGGGGCCACCCTCGCTCTCGCCGGAGTCCTGCCGCCGCTCGCGGAAGATCTCGTCGAACGGCCGCACCTCCGCGAAGAACAGGTCGCCCTGCGTCCGGCGCGGGCGGCCATCGGGCCCGATGTCCTCGGCCCACGCGTGCCAGGTCACGAGGTCGTCCGGCTTGGCCCCGAGTTCCTCGAGGCGCAGCAGGTGGGAGAAGGCGCGTTTCTCGCGGGCGGGGGCATCCCGCCCGAGCTCCACCTCGGCCTGCGCGCCATCGGCGAGGGTGTAGGCCAGCCCGTGGCGCAGCACCCCGAAGTCGTCCCAGACCGTGCCCTCGAAGCCGACCTCCTCCAGCGCGGAGGGGCGCACGTCGCCGCGGGGGAGCGCGAGGCGGATCTCCGGCGGGCGGTTGGGCTGCACGTCGATGGTGAAGGGCACGGGGGTCTTCGCGCCGCGGTCCTCGTCGTCCGTGAGCTGGAGCTCGTAGGTGCCGCTGGCGGCGGGCACGTGGCCGGCGAGCAGGGCCTCGGGCCGGCCCGGGGTGGGCTGCAACTCGATCGTGCCCTTGGTGGCGCCGCGTCCGACGAGGCGCGCGGAGCGCACGGGCTTGTTGAGGGCGAGGGTCAGGTCGAGCCGGGTGCCCTCGACGGCGCTGACCCGCCGGGTGTCCTCGATGCGGCGGGGCGGCAGGCGCGTGTAGTCGGGAAACGTGAGCGCGAAATCGGCGCGGATGAGCCGCGGATGCTCGAAGACGGAGACGCGGAACTCCGGGGTGCGGCCGCCGGGATATTCAACCTGGTACGTGAGGTCGCGCTGGACCTCCGGGACGCTCCCGCCGAAGACCGGATCCGCGAGGCTCTTCACCAGCGGGATCGTCCGCGACGCGGCCCCGGACTCGCGCACGACCAGCGCGACGCCCGCGGGCACCTCGCCCCCGAAGCGGGCCAGCACGACGAGGCTCTCGCCCTTCTCCAACTTCGTGTCTCCCGGCGTGACGGTCACGCCATCCGCGCCCTTCCACGAGGGTTTCTCGCCCAGCACCGGGGTCACGCGGAGGTAGGAAAGTGAGGCGACGAAGAGCCCGCAGGCCAGCCAGTGGAGCGCCTGCCCCACGAGGAGCCGGCGCCGCGGCAGCACGTCGCGCCAGTCCGCGCGCGCCGCCCGGGCGGCCGCTTCCTGCAGGAGCCGTTCCCGGAAGTAGCCGCCGGGGCCCGCGGTGTCCGCGGCCTGCTGGACGGCGGTGAGCAGGAGACCGTCGAGTTCGGGGTGCGCGGCCTCGATGCGGCGGGCGAGCCAGCGGTCGTCGATCGGGCGGGTGAGCTGGTTGAGGGCGAGGGTGAAAGCGAGGGCGGCGCCCAAGCCGGCGACCGAGGGCAGGACGAGGGGGGAGGTCCAGCCGAGCGGCCCCTGCAGCCAGGCGAGGGTGAGCGCGATGAGGGCGGAAGCGGCCCAGCCGGCGGCAAGCGCGCGCCAGAAACGGAACCAGCGGATGCGCGCGGCCACCCGCCGGAGCCTTTGGCGCAGGACAGGATCGTTCATAAGGAGGGGGCCGCCGGGCGGATCGCCCGGCCGGCGAGGAAGGTTTCGGCGAGCAGGAC
>Ga0172372_10009376_pt1 | contig 12741 bp, 9 predicted proteins | sample LakKiv5m_2_FD_114544 | JGI IMG/M metagenome (GOLD analysis project Ga0172372, IMG submission 114544) | Freshwater microbial communities from Kabuno Bay, South-Kivu, Congo - kab_092012_9.5m | ecosystem: Environmental > Aquatic > Freshwater > Lake | place: Democratic Republic of the Congo...
ATCAGGTCAAGCAATAACGCCTGCCCGCCCGGCATGTTGGAATAACGATAGGCGGGGAAAGCACGCGAACGGGTCAGGAACTTATCCATCCATGTCGCATCGTGGACTCGCGGTCGCATCTGCGCTGTAACCTGCGAACTGTACTCAGGTTGCCCGGGCACCACCCGCCCGTACTCATGAAAGTATTGCGCCATGTCGGTCACGCCATACACGGAGATCACCCCGCGCACTGAAGTATCGGTCTTGATGCTTCGCCGTTGAAACTCGGAGAAATTGGACGTGTATGCCGACATCAAAGCCAGATGTCCGCCGCCGATGGAACCGCCCATCAAAACAATGCGGTCGGGGTCGATGTTCAAGACCAGGCAGTGTTCCTTCATCCACGCAATGGACTGCTTGACATCGTCCATCATTTTGTAAATGTCCGCAGAGGGCGCAAGCGAATACGCCACATCCATCACCACATGCCCCTGATTGACCAATCGCTGAAAAAGCGGGCGAACGAGAAAGTCCTTGTCCACAGCCTGCCACCATGAGCCGTGTAGGTGGATCACACCGAGGCGCGTGCGCGGCACATCGGATGGAGGCAGCCATACGTCACAATAAAGAGGCGTTGTCTCCCCAATATTGAAATCCTTTTGATAAAGTCCGAGCGGCTTGGCAGGCTGAACCAATTCATAAGGACGCGATAGGCGAGTCCACAAGGCGGGATGGATGCGCTGCTCCCAGTCCGCGCCGAATGCCGATTCAAATGGATCATGCCTGCGCGTCGTCACGCGGACCGTGTGCCTGAATCCCGCGAATGCGCCGAATCCACCCATGAGCATCGAGAGCACATCCCCGCGAAACAGTCCGAACAACGCGCCGAGCGCGCCGCCTATTGCAAGGAAAGGCGCCCACGCTCCCGCCCACAATTTTGGAAGCCAAAAAAATCCGCCCTTCTGACCTTTGGGCGGATGGGTAAGGGCGAAGATGCCAAAGACCGCAGAAATAAAAGAGAGAATGCGCGCAAGTTTTTTCATGATGCTGTCATTATACTCACCGCGCTTATCGATCATTTCTTCAGCACGCACAACGCCTGACGGATCTCTCCAAGATGATAGGCGGTATGCACCACAATGGACAGTGAGCCGCCGATCGTGTCTTCATTCCACATTTTATTTTCGTGGAACAACCTGTTCATGCGCTGATAGGCCTGGCGCAGTTTGTCTTTCAACGCATCCCATTCCTGCGGCGTGACCTTTTCCACGGTGCGCCAGATCTCGCCCCAATCACGCGGGCTGCTATCGCCCTGCAGGGCAAAGCGCTCGAACGACTCGATGTAAAAGGTCACATGTGCCACCTGTGCCGCGAGCGAAGCGCATTTTTTCCCAACGGGGATCGAAGCCTCATCGGCGCTGATCGTTTCAAGCGTTTGAAAGAGCGAGGTATCCTTGTCAAGATAAATGCCAATGGGCTTTTCGAAAGTCTCGCCCATCAGTTGATGCAGATTGGTGACAAAATCCTGTTCAATGGTCATGATGTCATCCCGCCCCTTCAAAAGCGGATTTGATCCACGCGATCAGCTCGGCATCCACGTCCTGCGCGGCGCTGACATTAACAACGTAATTGCACATGCTGCCCTTGGGCTGTTCCAGCAGGCGGGCATTTTTCTTCAGGTCCTTCGCGTTGATGCCCACCTCAAACCGCGTATTGGTCTTGGGTCCGATCATGGCGAATTGCTTTTTGCGCCGCAGGCTGACATATCCCTTCTTGGGCACGATCTCGAACTCACCGAACTTATTAATTTCCTTCATCAACTTTTCGTGGATGGGTCGGAAGCCCGCCTTCGCGCCCGAATAGATCTCGTCCAGCACGGCGTCTTCCGCCTTGCCTTCCGCGGCGCGCGTGCCATCAGACTTGAGAATGGCATGCACCAATGAATTCGCGTCACCATGACCCAGCCCAAGTTTCTCCTTGAACATGTCGCGCAGTTCGCCGTGCTTTGTCAGCCCGCTTTTGGCAGCAATGGCAGAAAGCTCGGCGAGGGTCTTGCCTGTCTTCTTTTGAATATTATAGAGTTGGGTTTGGACGGCTTGATCGAGGCTGCTCATAAAATCATCTCCTAATTCAATAAAGTGTGAAATGCCGACGCCTCAATTATAGAACATATTTTCTTGTTATTCAACAGGGAATTTTACTCGCCCAACAATTTACGCAGATCCGCTTCAATCTCTGCCCGCGCACGGATGGCAATGGGCGCGGCGAGGTGCCGCCGCAGAGTCTTTTCGCTTTTGTCCTTCTCATAATAATCGCGATACATCTCGATCAGAGAAAGGGTCTCGCCGGAGTATGCTTCCACGCGGACTTCATCGCCTGCCTGCACATTCCCATCTTTAAGAACGCGGCAGTACAAGCCCGGGCGTTCTGCGGCGCGGAATCTTTTTACGAACCTGGGATCATCCATGCGGCGGGCAAAGGTCCCGCACGGGATGCGCGGAGCCGTGACCTGCAAAGTCACCATGCCCACATGCAAAAGATCGCCGATGTTGAATTTTGCGCTTTCCAATTCAGAGATGGTCAGGTTCTCGCCGAAGGTTCCCGCGCCGATCTCCCGCCCCAATTCCTGCGACCACCACTCGTAATCTTTCGCGCCATAAACATAGACCGCCTGATCGGGTCCGCCGTGATGCTTGGGACTGCCAACGAAATCCTCGGCGATCCCAAGCGGGGTGATGCGCACCGATCCAGATACGGGATTTTTGAAGATGCCGGTGATCTCGGTCTTTTCGCCGGACTGCAGAGTTTGCTTTTGCCCAATGTTGATGCTGATTAATTTCATGCTCAATCCCAGATCTTGTTCAGGTCATCGGCATAGAAACGGATGGCGGCTTCATAGTTCAAAATGAAATCATCCCCGGTCGTGTCGGCGATCACCTTCAGCAGTGAACGGACAGCCTCCTGACCTTCGCCGAGGTTGTAAAGCGTCATCGCAAGGAAGACCTTCATCTCGTTTGCATCCGGGAAGCGGCTCAACCCTTCGAGCAGGGTCTTTCTGGCATCGGCGTAGCGCCCAAGCGTGCGATAGGTACTGCCCAATCCCAGATACGCCGAACGCAGGTCGGGGTCGGGCAGTTCGTTCTCGATCGCCGCCACGTAATGCGGAATGGCATCCTTCTCCCTGCCCAGAAAATCGTAAACACAGGCGGTGTGATATTGCACCACCGGGTTCGAGGGATACTCCGCGGCCAACTGTACCAGCAGTTCGCGCGCCTCTTCGTGCCTGTCCTTCGCGCGCAGTTTATTGGCTTCCTTCAAAGTGGACATCAGATCCATTGTTCCTCCACAGTTCATTCATTTTTGATCGCCCATGTTGAATCATGAGCATGACAATTATATTCGGTTGTGCCCGGCGGAAAAAATCTCATCGGGCAATGCAACAAGCGGTAAAATCGAAGTCCATGCAACCTCCACATCAGCTCGTGCCAGAGTTCATTTACGAAAAATTCCGCGCCGGAGAATCGAATGGCGTCATGCATGGCGCTTCTTTGTTCGTGGACCTTTCAGGTTTTTCGACCATGGCAGATGTGCTCTCCACTCACGGCTCGCACGGCGCCGAGATCCTGGCAGAGATGATGCGCGTGGTGTTCGAGCCTTTGGTGAATGCGGTCTATCAACAGGATGGATTCGTGATCGGGTATGCCGGAGACGCGTTCAATGCCGTTTTCCCGGCCGGGCAGGATGCAGGTCAGGTGATGATGCGCTGTTTATCGGCCGCCGTGGCGATGCAGGCGCACACAAAAGCGAATCCGCAAATATCCACCCCCTACGGCACGTTCACCATCCGCATCAAAGTGGGCATTGGGTTCGGCAAAGTGACCTGGCAGATCTTTAGATCCATCAATGGCAGGCGGGCCAGCTACTGGTTCCGCGGCGATAGTTTGAACGGCGCTGTCTCTGGAGAAGAATCTGCCAAGGCCGGCGAGATCGTGGCAGACAGCGCAGCCCGCCAACTGCTGAAAGATGCGGTGCGGGTCTCGCCTGTGGATGACTGCTTTCTGATCGAAGAGATCCTCGGCGGCCTGCCCGCGCCGCGCGCTCTGATTCCGCCGAAACCTGCGGACGACCTCGTGAGCATTTTCCTCTCTGACACGATCGCATCCATGCCGATCATCGGCGAGTTCCGCCAGGCGTTAAATCTTTTTATCGACATCCCCCCCAGCATCTCCGACGAGACCTTGATCGCTCCGTTCATGGAGACCGTGTACCTGCTGCAGGAACAATACGGCGGATTCTTTTTGCGTCCCGATCTTGGGGATAAAGGCTTTAACCTGCTCATGTTCTGGGGCGCGCCAACCACCTACGAGAATGATGTGGACCGCGCTTTGAACTTCATCCTTGAGCTTTCTTCGCGCACGCGCATCACGCTGCGGGTGGGCATCTCGTATCGCATGGCCTACGCCGGTTTCATTGGCTCAAGTCAGCGCGAGGATTACACGGCCTATGGCTGGGGAGTGAACCTCGCGGCTCGCATGATGGAACGCGCAGGCGAAGGCGAATATTGGATGGACGAAGAAGTGGCTCGCCTGGCCGAAAAACATTTCAGCCTCAAATTGCTCGGAGAGTTCAATTTCAAGGGATTCAAACGCGAACAAAAAGCCTTCGGGTTGATCGGTCGCAAGAACGTGGTCGAAGCGGTCTATCAGGGGCAGTTGGTGGGCCGCGCCCGTGAGTTGGATCTGCTGGCGTCTTTTGTTGAGCCGCTAAAGCAGGGACTCTTTGCCGGTGTGATGGTGCTGAAGGGCGAGGCAGGCATCGGGAAAAGCCGGCTCGTGCATTCCTTCCAATATTCCGAATACTTTCAGGATCTGCCGGCCAAGTGGGTCGTCTGCCAGACCGATGAGATCCTGCGCCGCCCGTTCAACCCTTTCCTCGACTGGTTGAAGAAACGATTTGAACTGCTTGAAAACCAGCCCGATGAAGTGAACCTGGTGGCGTTCTCGCGCAACATGGATGAGCTGATCGCCACCACGACCAACCCAAATCTCGCCGCAGAGTTGGAGCGCACCCGTTCAGTGCTGGCTGCGCTGATCAACATCACCCAGCCCAACTCACTCTACGAAAACCTCGACGCGAAGGGCCGCTACGATAACACGTTGATCGCCCTGAGCGTGTTCTTTCGCGCAGAGAGTCTGAGGAGTCCGCTGGTGATCTTCGTGGAAGATACACACTGGCTGGATAAAGACACCGGCGCTTTCCTTTCGTACTTTGTGCGCACGCTCTCCTCTGAGTCAGAAAAGCGCCACCCCATCGCCATCATTGCCACCCAGCGGCTCGAAGGCAACTCGACCCACATGATGGATGAGATATCAAACGCCGGCGTTCAAGTAGATAAACTTTCCCCGGCAAACATGTCTCGCCTGGCGGAAGATGTGCTCAGCCGTCCGATCGCGGATTCCCTGTTGAAATTATTGAACATGCGCGCCGAAGGCAATCCCTTCTTTGCGGAACAACTTTTGCGATACCTGCTCGAACAAAATTCACTCGCGGTCGGCCGCGACGGAAAGTACTTCGTCAACCAACAAGTGGAACTCACCCTGCCAACAGATGTGCGTACCGTGCTTGTGGCGCGCCTCGACCGGTTAACACAGCAGGTGAAGGAAACCGTGCAAACCGCATCTGTGCTGGGGCGCGAGTTTGAAGTGCGTGTGCTGGGACAAATGCTTGGGCACATGGAAAAGTACCTTGGCAATATCGCGCAGGCCGAGAACGCGAACATCTGGACCCCGCTCAACGAGATCGAATATATTTTCAGGCATGCGCTGCTGCGCGATGCGGCGTATTCCATGCAGCTTCTTGCGCGCCAAAAGGTGCTTCACAAAACAGCCGTCACAGCCATGGAGACGATCTACCGCGACGATCTTCAATCACGATACGGTGAACTGGGCTACCATGCCGAAAAAGCAGACCTGAAAGAGAAGGCGCTTGATTACCTCACCCGCGCGGGAAATGCCGCGCTTGCCCTGTACCAGAATCAGCAAGCCATTGACTACTTCACGCGCGCGCTGGCGTTCGTCCCTGCTGATGACCTGCGCCAAAAATTCGAGCTGAAAATTTTACGGGTTGAATGTTATTACAGCCTTCGAGATGCCCCAGCCCAATTCAAAGAGATCGACTCGCTTGAAGAAATCGCAACCACCCTGCGAGATGACGCGTTTATGGGGCGGGTCTATATGCGCCGTTCCTACTGCTACTCAGCCATTGGAGATTTTCACAACGGGCTTGCAAGCGCTGTCAAAGCGCTAGAACTTTCCAAGTCTGCGCGGGACAGCGATAATATCCTATCGACCTACCTTATTCTCCCCAATGCATTACTCCGAACCGGTCGAACAGCCGAAGCGTTGGAGTGTGCGCGGGAAGGATTGAAATACGCCAAGGAATTTAATGACCGCCGCCGGATCGGGAGCGCGCTCTCGATCATGGGGCTGATCTCTCTGGAAGCGGAGAATCCGACCACCGCCATGAAATATCAGGAAGAGGCGCTCGGCATTGCGCGGGAAGAGAACAACAAATACCTTGAAGCCATGTCTTTGAACAACCTGGCCAACACGGTGGGACTCTCACAGGGAGACTTCTACACCGCCCTGCAATACTTTGACCAGGCCTGGTCGATCTCACATGAATTGGGAAATATCAATGGCGAAGCGATCACCCTGCTGAACCTGGGCTGGCTGGGCGGTATTCTGGGAGATTACCCGGCAGCCATGCAGTACTGCGAAAGGGCTTTATCCATCCTGCGAGACCTGGGAATGCGGTCACATGAAGCCAATGCATATATCAACTTGAGCGCGGTAATGGGCGCACAGGGATTGGCTGATGATTCTTTCAAGTGGGCGAAAGCGGCCTTTGAAATTTCCTCAGAGATCGGCGACCAGACGGGAATCGGCTGGGCGTGGTTCTATTTGGGATATGCCTATCTGCTAAAAGAGGATTACCCCAATGCTGAGGATGCCTTCATGAACAGTATCCAGATTCGGGTGGTGGTCAATGCCGCAGTGCTGGCAGCCGAGGCGCGCGCGGGGCTGGTTAATGTCCATTTGGAAACCGGCAATCAGGCCGCGGCGCAGAAAGATGCGGAGCACATCCTTCAATATTTGCAGGATAACCCGTCTCTCGAAGGCGCTGAAGAACCGCTGCGGATTTTCCTCGCGGTGTATCATGCCTTGAATAAAACAAAAGACCCGCGTGCCGCGGTTGTCTTGCGCGATGCAATCCAACTGCTGAACACGCAGGTCTCAAAACTGCGTTCACAAGATGCCCGCCGCATGTATGTTGAGAATGTTCCGTGGCGGCGCGAGATCAAAAAATTAGCTGAAGCCTAGGGCACCCAGCCGGCGGCGGGGTCGCCATCGGTCAATACGAAGGTGTTGTTCTTGATCTCACCGGTATAGTAATAGGGGTTGCCGTTGCCGTCGTAGATCACAAGACGCGAGTCGCCGCCGTCAGGGATGGAGACATAGAATTTTTCATTGATGTAGGCATTTCCCTTTTTCACTGAAAAGTTCGTGAACCAGCGGATCTTATTTCCATCGTTCATGGTCTCGGGCAATCCCTCCACGCTGAGTTTTTCAACCAGATATTCGCCTTCGCCCAAAATCTCGATCGAAATATCGGACTCATGACTCTTATCCTTGAAGATCTTGAACTTTTTCCTGTTCCCCTTCTCTTGTTGAACTTTTCCCGGAACAACTTTCTTGATCTGGTCCATGGTTCTCTCCTTTTTTAAAGACGATTAAAAGAATTCCATCGAACGGCCGGGCTCAAGCCCAACCTGCACATGGGGGCTATTATATCCCCTGTCTTTGAAACGAATCGACCAGCACAGTCAACGGGACAGGCACAAAAAAAACGGCACAAAGACCGGGACTGGAAATGCATCCCTGCCTGTAATAGACTTTCATTAACCTCCCCATTTCTCCAGTTGCGTGAACGGTCAACTGGACTTATAGTGGAGTGGTCAGGCGGGCGAGCCCTTAACACATTAATCAACCACAACAGATCAGGAGAATGGATTTTATGCATGGCGGCTGGTTTGGTTTTATTTTTTCGGGGGATGAAAAAGCCCCAAAGTTAACATGGCAATTACTGGCGCGGGTCCTCGCGTACGCGAAACCTTATTGGTGGCATATCGGCGGAATGCTGTTGACCATTCTCGCCAGCACGGCGATCAGCCTCGCTTCACCGCTGATCTTCCGCCAGTTGATCGATAACGTCCTGCCGAGCAAGGACTTGAACAAGCTGACGATCTTTGCCCTGTCGCTATTGATCGTGCCATTGCTGGGCGGAGTGGTGGGCATCTTGCAGCGCAAATTAAATGTGACCGTTGGCGAAGGCGTGATCTACGACTTGCGCGTGGCATTATTTGGCCGCCTGCAAAGAATGAGTCTGCGCTTCTTCACCAACACCAAGGTCGGCGAGTTGATGAGCCGCCTCAACAACGATGTGATCGGCGCGCAAAACGCCATCAGCAATACCATTGTCGGCGTAGCCACCGACCTCATTCAGACCATTGCGATTCTAACGGTCATGCTCGCGCTCGAATGGAGATTGACCATCGCCAGCATCTTTGTCCTGCCGTTGTTCTATCTCATCTCGCGCAGGCTCGCAGAAAAACTACGAGTCATCGCCCGTGAAGCCATGGACCTCAACGCGCAGATGTACGCGCACATGAACGAAACCCTCAACATCGGCGGCGCATTGTTGATCAAGTTGTTCGGGCGCACCCAGGACGAAAGCGAAAGATTCCGTCAGCGGGCTGCGAGCGTGCGCGATATCGGCATTCAACGTTCGGTCATCGGCTCTTCGTTCTTCGCCATGATCGGGCTTGTCAGCGCGGTCGGCACGGCGTTGGTCTACGGGTTCGGCGGGTGGCTCGTCATTGAAGATAAATTTACGATCGGCACCATCGTGGCCTTTGGTTCCTACCTTGGCACCTTGTACGATGCCCTGCAAGGGCTGGCAGGCACACCCGGCGAGATCAGCACCAGCATGGTCTCTTTTGAACGCGTCTTCGAGATCGTTGACCTGCCGCACGACATCGAAGAAAAACCAAACGCGGTCGTCCTCAAGGAAGTGAAAGGCGCGCTGGAATTCCAAGACATCGACTTCAAATATTCAATCAATGAGAACATCATGCTCAGCGAAGTAAAACGCTACGGGAATATGGCAAACGTGGGAGCGGTACTTTCTGGCGGGAAGAAAAATTCGTCAGATGAAAAAAGCAAGACCGGGGACGGTCTGACCGCGCCCGAACCTGCCGCAACATCTCAGGCACGCGAAGTCGCCCTGGAGGGAATCTCCTTCACCGCCGCGCCCGGGCAGTTGATCGCCCTGGTGGGTCCGTCAGGAGCGGGCAAGACCACGCTGACTTATCTCATCCCGCGGCTGTACGACCCCACGAACGGAGTGATCCGCATTGATGGGCATGACCTGCGGGATGTAACGCTCGACTCGCTGGCCAATGCCATCGGCATGGTCACGCAGGAAACCCACCTCTTCCACGACACCATCCGCACCAACATGACCTACGCCAAAATGGATGCGACCCAGGCAGAGATCGAAACCGCCGCGCGCGCAGCGAACATTCACAACTTTGTGATGGGGCTGCCGGAAGGCTACGACACCATCGTTGGCGAACGAGGCTATCGTCTGAGCGGCGGAGAGAAGCAGCGCATTGCGCTGGCAAGGGTCATCTTGAAGAATCCGCGTATTCTGGTTTTGGATGAAGCCACCAGCTCGCTGGACAGTGAGTCTGAGGCGTTGATCCAGGATGCGCTGAAGCGGGTGATGGCAGGGCGCACCTCGATCGTCATCGCGCACCGCTTGAGCACGATCCTCGCTGCGGACCTGATTTTGGTGATGGATCGGGGAAGGATCGTTGAGCAGGGAACTCACGAACAATTGGTTGCCACCGGCGGGTTGTACAGCCAGTTATATGAAACCCAGTTCAGGGGCGAGCGGGCGTAGAGTCGTTTTGCGGCCAGTCTTTCTTCAACAGGCCGTAGAGAAATTCGTCCTTGAAAACCCCATCTTTGAAAATGTACTCGCGCCGCACTCCCTCACGGCGAAAGCCCAGCCCTTCGAACAGGCGGATCGACCGGGCATTGAATTCGTAGATCTCCGCCTCGATGCGATTCATCTTTAATTCGTTGAAGCAGTAACCAATGACCGCCTGCAGGGTCTCGCGCCCATAGCCTTTCCCCCAATTGGATTTGTCGCATCCCATGCTGATGCCCAGATTGCAGCGGCGGTTGTAACGATTGATCAAAGCGATCATGCCGCAGCCGATCAACGCGCCATCATCCCTGCGATGCACGGCGTAATCAATAATGTCGGCATCCGCCGGGCGGTTGAGGATGCGGTGCAAGATATGGTCGGTCTCCTCAACGGTTTGCGGACTCTCCATCGGCGGTTCGTCTCCGTCGAAATAGTTTTCGTCTGCATCATTGAAGAGCGTGTTGAGCCATTCCAGGTTTGCGGATGTATGCGGTCTTAAGATGAGCCTTGGGGTGGCAATATTCAACAGCATGAGCGGGTCTCCGACCTTGGTTCTGCTTATCGAAATCCGTAAGGCAGTTGTTCAAGGAATTTTTCAACATCGCGCGGAACAATGTGCAGCATCTCGATCCGTTTGGTCAATCCCTTGGGATTTTTGGGCAGCAGCAGCAGTCCATCCTGCGGGTCGGGGAATCGGGCAAAGAAATCCCAGCCCCGATCTTTTTGGAAACCGCACCTTTCGATCCGCGCGATCTCTGAGAATTTCAAGAACAGACGGTAGTCCAGGTGGCCCGGCGCGAAGTGAATGCCGATCCCTTCTGCTGTGATGATGTATGTGGTCGGCGCTCCGAAGAATTTGTAATCACGATAGGTCAGCGAGAAACCTACAATGATCAGAAACACCTGCCAGGGCGCGAGCTTGATCTGGCTGTTCACAAAATAACTCGCGACCCCAGCCACAAGGGTCAACACGGCCAGATTTTTCACATCCACACGGATCGGAGGTCGGTCCATGTAAAACTTGCCGCCATTGGGCGCGTACTCGCGGCGCATGAATGAGATCCACGCGTAATGCCGCCACTGCAGCATGGACATCCCCACGATCATGACCAGCAAAAAGATGGATGAAAGATTTGGCGGCCAGGTCCACAAGGCAATGTAGGCGATCCACGCATACGGGAATTGCTTGAGATACAAACGGGGAATGCCGAGGATAAATCGATCGAGAAAAGATCTCATGCCCCGATTATACAAGCATCCGTGCGGCATCCTGCAAAGGTATAATGCGCTCATGGATTCCACACAGCCAAACAGGAAACGACCCACCCTCAACGTCCGCAACCGGATCTGGGTCATGTTCGTGCTGATCTTCCTCCCTGCAAACCTGTTGACGTATTACCTGTATTACCGATACACAGTTCAAAATGAACTGAAACTTCTAACCACGGATCTTTCCAATCACGTGGCTGGCATCACCGCCACGATCGATATCGAAACCTTCAAGGCGCTCTACGAACAGGAAACTGCTTCAAACCAGAACTGCCCCCCAAAACCGGGCACATCTTTTTTGGATGCATCCAATGGCTACTTCCCCGAAGATAACCCGCTGTTTCAGCAACACATGGGCTGGGTCAAGACGATTGCACAACTTGACCCCAACAGAAGTATTTACACCTACATTCCGGGTCCCGAGCCGGGTTATGTGATCATCATCAGTTCTTCATGGTATTTCACCAATCCCGAACAGAGCTTTAAGTTCTGTCAGTTGTACGAAGCTCCCACTTTATACAAAAGTCTCTCCGGGCGGGTCGATGTCTGGGAGCCCTATCACGACGAATACGGCGATTGGATATCCACCTATGCTCCGTTATACGACGCAGATGGAACAGCCATCGGCGGTGTGGGAGTGGATGTTCCCGCATCCCTGATCTTGAGCATTGAAAGAGGCTTGCAAGTCCGTTCTGTCATTGTTGTGTTCGCTACGATCATCTTCTCATTCGTCATCGCCTACGCCCTTTCCGAAGCGATATCCAAACGATTGGTGCAATTGACCCGCCTGACCAGCAATGTGCAAGACAGCGCCTCGGTCGTTGACTTTTCAGAATATGGCTTCAAAAGAAGCTGGTGGCACGACGAGATCGAAACCCTTTTCGATTCTGTGCGTTTGATGATGCTGCGCCTTAAGAGGCAGGCAGACGACCTTGAAAAAAGCCGCTCCGAAATGCAGGATCTGGCGCAGGGTGTCATCCGTGCCCAGGAAAATGAACGAAAATACATTTCCCGCGAACTGCACAGCGAAGCGGGTCAACTGCTCACGATGATGAAAGCCACGCTCGCAGACATTCTGGATGAATTCCCATCCAATGAGAAGCCCCTGCCCAAATCGTTCGATCATGGTCCTTTCCGCGAGCGCATGGAATACGCGGCGCAACAGATCGAAGAAACCCTGACCGTTGTGCGCGCGCTATCCCACCAAATGCGTCCCTCCCTGCTGGATGTTGGGGATGTGAACATTGCATTGAATAGTTATTGCAATGAATTTGCCCAACAGCAAAAGATGGAAATCATCTACGAAGGGAATCTAACTCCCAATATGACCGAAGAACTGGCGGTCAGTTTTTACCGTTTTTTACAGGAAGCGTTGACCAACACCTCCAAGCACGCCGCGGCCACCCGAATCTGGGTGCATGCTCACATGGATGGAGA
>Ga0172372_10009381_pt1 | contig 12734 bp, 1 predicted proteins | sample LakKiv5m_2_FD_114544 | JGI IMG/M metagenome (GOLD analysis project Ga0172372, IMG submission 114544) | Freshwater microbial communities from Kabuno Bay, South-Kivu, Congo - kab_092012_9.5m | ecosystem: Environmental > Aquatic > Freshwater > Lake | place: Democratic Republic of the Congo...
CAAGTACGTCGTGTCCAATCCACAGTTGTCCGAGATACCCGCAGAGGTCAATACCTGAGCCAGACTTAATGTAGCCTGTCCCTGAGCGTTGAGCGTAATCGTCGCAGCCTGTACCGGAATCACTGGCTTGGCAGTATCGAGTACGGTAATGCTAAAGCCACCCGTAATCGTTTGTCCGGCCTCATCAGTTACCAAGAAGGTCACTGGCGTAACACCAATCGGGAAGATATCACCCGCATTGTGCGAACTGGTCATGACAAAGTTCACACAGTTGTCCGATGGCGTAGGATCTACCCAAGTGACGATAGTCTGACAATTCGCAGCTGCATACGCCGTGATATTCGCCGGCATATTCGTCAACTTCGGGGTAATCGTGTCAGCCACACGAACTCGGTGATTGTATACACGAGCGTTACCATGTGAATCTGATAGGGTGAAGTTGATGATGTGTACACCCTTGTTCAAGAACAGGTTCTGCGGACGGGCAGACGTCAGTACTGTCGTATCACCACAGTTATCTGCAGTGGTAATGTCAGCACGCCAATTCTCCCAGTAGTAGACACATGAGTTTTCCTCAACATAAACTACCGAGTCAAGTGCCGTAGCTACATAAGGAGCAATGGTATCCAAAATAGTCACCGTTTGAACCACTGGCGTAGCCGCATTGCCAGCCAAATCCGAAGCCGTCCACGTAATTGTAGTCACACCCAATGGGAACGGTGCCGTCAACGCAAGGTTGTCCGAACGAACACCCGTTGCCGTTACTGGATCACACTGGTCTGCTGCTGCAGGTACCACAACGACGACTGAAGACGAAGTGCACGAGTTGGCATCCACCGACTCAGTGATGTTGGCAGGTACAGTGATGACCGGAGCCGTTTGGTCGACAACCGTCACCGTGAACGACGCCGAAGCTGTGTTACCGGCCACGTCGACACCTGTGAATGTGACAGTTGTAGTTCCGAGCGGGAAGACGTCGCCTGAAGCACTGGTGCTCGTAACTACCGGCTGAGCCGTGCAGTTGTCGGCCACAGTTAACGCTGACCACGTTACCACGGCGTCACATGATGTGGCACGTGCAGCAATCGTGATGTTTGCAGGAACATTGCTCCATACGGGCAGCTCAGTGTCGTTCACCGTGACGGTGAAGCTGGCCGAGGTCGCGTTTCCGTTGTTGTCCGTAGCCGTGTACGTAACTGTTGTCGTGCCCACGGCAAACGCTTGGCCTGGGGTGTGGGTAGACGTGAGCAGTGTTCCGCTACAGTTGTCCGTGAACGATGGGGCAGTCCAAGTCACCACAGCAGAGCAAAGTCCAGCGTCGTTCGAAACCGTGACGTTAGTCGGCATATTGCTGAGGATCGGGTTGCGATCGAGTACCGTTACCCAGAAGCCTGCGGTATCAGTGTTACCGTTTACATCAACCGCCGTGTAGCGAACCCTTGTACGGCCAACGGCAAAGAAACTGCCTGAGGCCACGTTCGGTGTGAATGAACTTATGCCACAGTTGTCAGTAGAGGTAGCTGCAGTCCAAGTCACTGCCTTACCACAAGCACTTGCATCACTTGTTACCGTAATATTTGAAGGCACTGCAGTAATTACTGGCTTTTGGTTATCTACAACCGTAACGGTGAATGAAGATGTGGCCGAATTTCCGTTATTATCTGTAGCGGTGTAAGTCACTGTGCTAACCCCAACATTGAAGGTAGAACCAGGGTTACGGTTAACTGTCACGCTTTGAACTCCACAAGCATCACTTGCAGTTGGGGCTGTCCAAGTAACCGGAATAGTACATAGCCCTGAGGTTGCGTTTACGGTGATGTTTGACGGCGTTCCGGTAAATACGGGAGCAACACCATCAGTAACCACTACAACTTGTACATCGGTCGCGAAGTTTCCAGAAGCGTCCGTAGCCATCCATGTTACCGTAGTCGTTCCTACGTTAAAGTTCACGTTACTGATTGAAGATCCCGCGCCGGTGGTAGCGCCTGTAAGCACATAGGTAATCTGTACTCCTGGTGCATTATCGGTCGCTACCGGACTCACGAGGGACACTGGTCGTGCACACCCCGTATGAGCGGAAGTTGTACTGAATGACTGATCTGCCCCAGCATTGATAACCGGATTTTCATTATCAACTACCGTGACCGTAAATGACGTAGTAGAGGAGCCACAGCTCGTGGTGGCTGTAACGGTAACGTTGGTGATGCCAATGCCAAATGCGGACCCTGAACCCGTGCCATTTCCAGAAGCCGTAGTTGCTCCGGTAAAGGCATAGGTGAGGGTTACCGGAGTTACCGCAGTAGCCGTCACTGAATAAGTGACCGTAGACGTGGGCAAACCGGCGTCCGTATTGGTATTGATGTTGCTCCCTGCAGCGGTAAATACGGCCAACTGCTGCACCGTCTTAGTAACTACCGCGGTAGGTGTGCTTTCGCAAGCGGAACCGTTCAACGTAGAAACCGTTACACGACGGAACATCGTTGTTTGCGTTAAGTTACCTGGAGCGTAGGTTGCGCTGTTCGCGCCCTGTATTGTCGTCCACGTAGTTCCATTATCAACAGACTGTTCCCAGCGGTAGCTGATGGTGCCACTACCCGTTCCGGCTGCTGATGATGTTATGGTAGTCGTTGCACCACCAACGCAGGTGGTTTGGTCACCTGAAATGGTACCGGCAGTCGTAGCCGCTGCTACGATCACATTAATTGCCTGACTAAACGTTGAGCCGCAAGAAATGTATGTGACGCCATTTGACACTACATCTTCGTCACGTGCAATTACACGGTAGTAAGTAGATCCCGAAAGATTCGGTGTCGTAAAGGAAATCGAAGTAGATGAAGTACCTACGTTCGTCCATCCAGTAGTTCCATTAGCGCTCTGCTGCCATTGATATGTAAAGTTGTTTCTTCCACCTAAAGCAAGTGTCGGCGTAAGAGTAGTGTTCGTGCCTTGACAAATCGTCACAGCCTGAAGTAACGGCGGAGTCAATGGTGCGCGCACCAATAACGTCATGTTCGATGAACTAGCGAGTGTCGTTCCGCAGGTAGGGGTACCTAGGTCTGTTGAAAGGATTCGGTAGTAGCGCGTACTCGTAAACGTACCACTCGGAGTAAACGTCAGTCCGGTTGCGCCATTAATGTTTGTCCACGAAGTTCCATTCGTCGATAATTGCCACTGGTATGCGTACGGTCCCGTACCGCCAGTTGCCGCTACTGCGGTAATCTGGCTGGCCGAAGTATTGTAGCAAAGGTCTTGATCTTGTGCCACAAAGGTTGCCGGAACAAACGTCGGTCGCACAACGACCGTATACGTCGCAGTTGCCGTTTGAGGTCCACAAGCGTTCGTCGAAGTAACCGTCATGGTCAAGGTAACAGTGGTACCCGCATCTCCTGCTCCCGCAGTGTACGTGGGAGTTAAGGTGGTTGCTCCAGAAATCGAACCGGTTCCGTTGTGGGTCCAAAGGATAGTTCCTCTCGCTGAAGTTGCACCCGAGACGGTAGCCGAACCAAGACTACAGATGGTCTGAGATCCGCCTGCGGTGGCTGCCGGCAATTGATTAACGTTGACGGTATAGGTGGCCGCAGCGGTAGCCGGAGCACACGTGTTGTTCGAAGACACCGTCATGGTCAAGGTAACGGTTTGACCGGCATCACCTGAAGCTGCAGTGTATGTCGGCGTTACCGTGGTGGCACCTGAAATGCTACCCGTACCGTTGTGCGTCCAAAGGATGGTGCCGTTTTGAGCAACTGCGCCACTTACTGTGTGCGTTGCATTTTGACAAATGGTCGCAGTGCCTCCAGCTGTTGCCACTGGCAAGCGATTGACCGTGATAACATAGGTATCTACAGCAGTAGTATTCAAACAAATAGCCGTTCCTGTAACGGTAAGCGTTAAGGTTACGTTATTACCTGCGTCACCAGCCGCCGGGGTGTATACCGGTGCGGCACTCGTGCCTGAAAGGGTTCCAAGTCCATTGTGCGTCCACACAGCGGTTCCGTAGTTTATCGTAACTCCCGAAACGCTAATTGGTGCATTAACGCAGCTGGTAACTCCTGCTGCTGCAATCGTAGCAACGGGTAGCTGATCAACCGTAACGCGAATCACGTTGGTAGGCTGAGTGGACTCACATGCCACATTTCGGAACGTAGATACCGTGAAACGGCGATAATCCGTGGTGGTTTGAAGAACTCCGGGCTGGTAGCTAGCTCCTGTCGCACCCGAAATGGTCGTCCACGTCTGACCGTTGTTTGTTGAGGCCTCCCAACGGTATGTGATGGTTCCCCGACCTGTTCCCGCCGTTACGGAGGCGATTGCTGCTGTAGGTGCGGTTCCGGCACAGATGTGCTGTGCTCCCGAAATTGAGCCTTGTGTTGCTGCAGTTTGTGCGAAAACCTTGACTGCATTGAGGGAAAAGACCGAACCACAACCTGGCGTACCCATATCAAATGCGATAAGTCGGTAGTAGGTATCGTTGGTCACCGACGAAACCGTGTAGGCCGTTGAGTTTTGCAAAGCGGGACCCACATCAACCCAGTTCAAGCTGTCTGGAGATTCCTGCCACTGGTATTGGAAGGGGGGGCCGCTTCCTCCCGTCGTTGGAGTTGCAGTCAAGCTCACGCTTCCGCTATTACATACGGTATTGTTCGTGCTCGTCGTGCTTACCACTGATGGAGTAAACGGATCACGAACCGTAACGGTGATAACATTCGAAGCTACGTTGGTCGTACATGCTGGGACACCTAAATCCGTTGCAAGCAAGCGGTAGAGCGTAGTTTGGTACAAGTAACCCGGCATCAATGATGCATAGTTCGTTTGACCCGAAATGTTTTGCCACGTCTGACCCGCATCTTCGGACTTTTGCCACTGATAGCTGAACCCGGCATTTGCCACGGCGGATGAACCACCCGTTGCTTGAGTTCCGGTCAAACCTGTCGCTTGAGAGTTCCAACAAATAATCTCAGCACCTGAAATAACCGGCGCTACCAGCTGCGGACGCACCACCACCGTAATTGACGCACAGCCGTCGCTAAACAAATTGTTGTTGTAGTTGCGTGCGTAGTACGTAGTTGTCGCGGTCGGCGAAACCGTAAGGGTATTACCCGTTCCCACCTGGGTTCCGCCACAAGAACCCGTGTACCAGTAAACCACTCCTGAAACACCTGCGGCCGTAAGCGTCGTTGAGCTACCATTACAAATCACATTAGCTTGCTGCGCTGTATTGAAATTTGAAGAGGTGACACCCGAAACATTGGCTGGACGGGTGTAGAACGAAATCTCGTTGCCATATGCCGTACCCAGGCTATTTATTGCGTATGAACGTGCATAGTATAGCGTTGCAGGTTGCAAGCTATTGAAACTACCCGAGAAGGTTCCAACTCCATTATTCGCATCGGTGATTTTGAATCCGCCTGTAGTAGGTGTCGTGGTTGGCGAGGTCGCCAAACCAATGACGAATCCGCGCTCAGTCACTTCAGCACCACCATCATTCACCACTTCGCCACTAATTGCAGCAGTTGTGCTTGTAACGGTACCAATAGGTGATGTTGTAGTGACGTTAGCAAGTGTATTGGCTGCCAAGGTCAAGCAGTAGCGGTCGAACTTGACTTTTTGAAGGTTGTTTAAGCCGCCAGTCGCCCCAGTGAAACCCCAGTAAACGTATGGGTTATTGCCGAATATGTTAGCAACTACATCGTAGTTCACCTTTTGAAGAATCTGGGATCCATTCAAAAAGACCGTAAAGGTTTTTGTCGCTACCTCCCATTTAAATCGCGCCGCGCGCCATTGACCGTCTTCCATTTCTATGGCGTGGTGTCCAGCAAAAGTGTGATCTGCTGTATTACCGTTTAACATCATTGCGATGTGGTCTGCCGTAGTGGGTTCAGAATTAGTGTAGGTATCAAATTCTACGGACAAAGACGGAGAAATACCTCCATAACCAAGGCCTCCACCCATACTTCCTTGATTTGTAGACAACGGTTGCAAAACAAACGCAATTCCATCGGCGCCATCTTGACTTCCCAAATAAACCTGACTCGAAATGTCGAAGTCTTTAGTCAGATCTAGACGGGTCTTATTCCAAACTGCACCAAATTGCGCATTTGAAGCTGCGGTCAATCGGAATTCAGTTGCGGCACCAGAGCCTATAGTAGTGGCGTTACCGCGAAGCAAGAAGTCGGCAATGTTCAAACCAGAACACTCAAGGACTTCAATCTCAACAGTCGTTGAGGTCGTGCCACAAGGGGTGGTTCCGGTAACCGTGTAGGTTGTACGTGGGCTACCGATGGTTGCGGTTCCTGTGATTTGACCCGTTGCCGTGTTAAATGAAAGACCTGCAGGAAGTGCGGGTGAAATCGCAAACGATGCGACGTATGCTTGAGCACCTGAGCCACTTACTGAAATTGAATTCGGAGTAATCGCCTCAGAAGAGTAGTACAAGTAGTACGGACTAGCGTACGAAATGGTCGGCGCCGAAGCTTGAACGGTTACAGTTACCGTCTCACATGAGCTACGCAAACCCGTCGTCACATTGAATGAACGAACATAGTATGTTGTCGTGGACGTTGGAGATACCGTAACTGAAGTGCCCGTGCCCACCGCGGTTCCGCCACAAGAGCCTGAGAACCACTCTAAGGTGCCAACTGCAACACTCGACGAAAGGGTAACACTCGAACCTGTACAAATGATAGAGCCACCAAAAGTTGCATCGTCACGATTCGTCGTAATCGCTGCAGGAACTGCCGGCGGCGTAGTAAATACTACCTCGCTACCGTAGGCCGTACCCATTGCGTTGATGGCGTAGGCACGTGCATAGTACACCGTGTTGGGCTGAAGGCCAGAGAACGTTCCAGTAAACTGTCCAGTCGTCGCCGCAGCATCCGTGATCTTAAAGCCACCCGTTGCCGGCGTCGTCGTCGGAGCCGTAGTCAAGCCAACCACAAAGCCACGCTGGCTAATCGCCGCGCCTCCGTCTGAGACTACTTGACCAGAAATCACGGCGGTGCTACCGGTGGTAGCGCCAATTGGAGATGTGGTGGTTACGGTTGGCGGAGTAGTAAGTGTAACATTAACGGTCTTCGTTGTAGACAGGATAACACAAGGTTCACCCGATAATCCGCCAAACTCCACTACATAACCACTTATGTTGTTCGGTTGATGCTGATAATCGTTCCATTGACCATTTATCAAGAAATGAGCATAGTCCTCACCACCAGCGTCATTTGGTTCATTAGAAGCCCAATTATTGTAACGACCGCCTACGACCGTTCCATTGCCTATACCCTGCCAAAACTGCTGACCAGCTTCAGGACCGGTAACCCATTTCCACTCGCCTTCCACAGCAGCGTCACTTGCGCCCATCCAACCTTGTCCAGCCAATCGAGAAGCTACAAACTGGTTTTCTGCTGAACTTGTAATTGTCGCTAAATAGCCCTGGAGTCCGTTATACGTTAAAAGTGCCGCGGCATCTCTAGCGGCAGTCCAAGAAATTGCTGGAGCCGTAACATAACGATAGAAGTGATTCGTTCCACTAAATGGAAGCGCAGAACCAACATTAAACGTCACTACACGGTCAAGACCATTATTCGAAGTGGTGTTAATCGTCACACCACGCATGATGGTTTGTAAATCGGCTGGCTGAATAGTGCCCGTAAATGTCAATACCCCAGTTGATGAATTGTATGACTTCGTCACTCCAGTTGGAAGAGTGCCTGGATAATCGAGTATATCTCCAGACACAAAACCAGTGCTTATGAACACCAATGCGCCATCTATTGGGTTTGTCTCATTGACCACAATTTGGTTGTCCACAACCGAGGGAGTACCCTTCACCATACTTGAAGTGCCGGAACTTGCTTGTGCCTTGGACGCAGTAAGTTCTGCAAGCACCGCTGTACGCGTCGGACTCTGACCACAAGTCACATCGACTGAACCTGCATAATACGTTGTACCTGACACAAGTGCAGTTGAATTTGGCAAGGCACTACCACCTGTAGCTGACGCATACCAAAGCACTGATTGACCATTTGAAGGGGTTGCCACTAAATCAGATACAGTTTCACCTGGACAGAAGTACTGAGTAGCATCAGCCGTCGGTACGACAGGATTTGGAACAGTAATAGTAATTGACTTCTTTTTACAAGGATTGGCCGGATCAATTACAGTATAAGTGGTTGTTACCTGTGGGGTCGCAACAACTGAAGCCGTATTTGTAGCATTTAATCCAGTACTTGGACTCCATTGGTAGGCGGAAGCTCCAGTAGCCGTTAGAGTTACAGACTGTCCAGCACAAATTGTCGGCGCAGTACAGTTGAAGTTCTCAAAGCCGAATGCAAGGTTGGCATATGATTCATTCTGATCATAGACCAAAGTAATACATTGATGCGTCCCGGGGAATTTTACAATGGTGTAGCCCTCCGTACCAACAAATCGAGTAGAATTTGGATAAGACATTGCAAGGCCATTCCAAATAACTTGATAAGGCACGGATGAATTAACACCAACTGAGGTATTGGGATTTCCAATACTTGAAAATGCTACCTGCGGATTATCAATTGGTTGACTGAAACAGAATGTAAATGTCCCAGCTTTATCATTCCTCAATGACATGACATTGGGGACACCATATTGAGCAGGAAAGTTTCCATGACTGAACATACCTGAAGTGGTCGAAAGTCCACCAGCAGAATGTGTTACACTTACAGTTACACCTAAACTACCAAAGGTACCTTGACCGGAAGTTGAGGTGACGTTATTCCAGGTGGCCCAAAGCAGTCACTGATTAGAACCACATAAAGAATTACTGATACTGAGGTCTGCAGATTGCGTTACACTACCTGAAACCGCAACCGTTTGTGTAACTGTGTTAGTAGAAGCTATTGTTACGGTACCACTGTGGCTACCAACTGATGTTGCAGAAAGACGAACAAATACAGCCGTCTGAGCAACTGATCCACTCGTTTGAGAAATACTCACAGATGATCCAAATCCGTTTGACTGACTTAACGAGACCTGAAAACCGGTCGGAGCAGATACAGTGATCGGCCCCTGTAAATTCGTACCAGATACAGTAATACTCTGCGAAGTTGATGGCTCTGCGGTACATCCAGTAAAGGCTGTAAGGCTCGAACTATTTACCGTTAATCCACCAGAAGTATGCTGAACCGAAGCTTGGTACACTCCGGTCCAATTTTGATTAACTGAGGATGCTGAAGTTCCAAATTCAATTACATAACCACTAACTGAGGCGGGAAAACTACTAGCAGGCGGACCATAATCATTCCAACAAGCTCCTCCACCCCATTTTGTAACTGCAAAATCTTCACCACTACTGTGATCATTTGGTTCATTAGAACACCAAATGTTATACTGACCTGCTATATTCTGACCACCAGATCGAATAATTGTACCGGACTCAGGTCCAGCATCCCATTTCCAAACCCCCTCTACATCTTTGTCCGTTAGGGCAATCAAGATATTGTTACCTGGCACATTAGCTTGTATAAAATCCTGTTCAGACTGACTTGTGATCGTTACTAAATAGCCACTCTGGCCTTTAAAAGTTTCGTTTGAAGACAGTGTCTTTATTTGATCATATGCACTATTTCCACCAGAAACATTGTTCGGCCAGGTCATGGGTTTGTACCAATGGCCATTACTTGGCGAATAAAAATATCCAGATGGATTTAGTGTTACTGACGCGTCGATGACTATGGCACCTACTTCATTTCCCGTACTAAGCTTTAACGAGCTCAATGCAGCATTTAAGTCGGCTTCATTACCTGTAACGCTGATTGTTGTAAAACCGCTACCAACTGCCAACACATATCCAGGCGCAGCCGTTAGACCTGCGATTGAACTAAAATTCAAAGTGGTCCCAACTGGTGGATTCCGCAGAGAAAGTGTCAGGTAAAGGTTATCCGATGGGGCAAAACCAGAAATTTCAAAAGATCCTGCACTTCCATTAGTAACATTTCTTCCAAAAGTCAGTGGCGCAGGAGCTGAAATTGATGCAGCTGGAAGCGTAACAGTTGCGCTTGCGGTACCTGTTCCAATCGCATTGACTGCACGAATCATCACATCATATCCTTGACCAGCAGTTAGTCCTGAAATGGTTATTGGCGAAGTTGCTGTCGCCGGTGAGAGCGTAATCCAAGTTTGACCATTGTCTAGGGAGTACTCATAATTGGTAATTGGCGTTCCGCCGTTTGAACCCGGTGTGAAGCTTATCGATGCAGAAGTCCCTGAGCGAGTTGCTGTCAAGCCCGTTGGTACCGAAGGCACCGTGAATGTAGCGGCTCCATAAACCGTTGAAGTTGTAATGTTGTCGATCTCAAAACCACCACCACCAACAACAATCCGGGTGAAATAGATGTTTGGATCAGATAATTCAAGATTGATGTACGCAAAGGCTTCGTTCGCAGCATTGGAACGCTTGTATTGGCTCGATGGATATGAATTGCCGTCTACTGCTGTTACTGTTGGACCATTGAGTAAGTTGAGAACTGTTTGAGCGGTAAACTGACCTAATTGCACTTCATTTCCGCCACAATCGCCATAGATCGTTACTGAATTTTGTGCATCTCCAGCGCCCCACCAAAATCCAACATATCGTGAAGGATCAGTTAACGTGATATTTACATATCCAGCTTGGTTATTTGTCGCATGAACTCCGAGATACTGTGATCCAGAACCACCCCATACATCATCAGCCTGTTTCTGGATATTACCTGGGTTAATACTCACATAAGAACCAATCGCAAAGCTACCAGAATTAGGAATGATACCTACACTTCCAGAATTGAAATTTTCTGTACTTGAACCTGTTTGGCCTTGAATTGCAGAAGTTGTTACATTGGGTGCAGATAGTTTGAACGAAACATTTGGACTTACACAAATAGTACGTACCACTTCAGAGCCATATGATGTACCAGCTCCGTTTGTTGCAAAGGCTCGGAAATAGTATGTGCCTCCTGCTAAGGAAGTGGTAACCCCAGAAAAACTGCCAGTACCTGAACCCACTGCGATTTTTGAATTCGCAATCGTCGGATTTGTTGATGTTCCATACACAAATCCTCTCTCAGTGACTGTTCCGCCATTTGCAGAGGTGACGTCACCTGCAACAGTCACCGCTGAACCATTGACCGTTGCAGAAGAAGTAAGAACGACAGGGTAACCTGCTATGATTACACTAGCACCACCAGCAAGGTTCACTCCATAATTATCAAATACACGTACGCGGTCCCCAGAAAAATTGAAGTAACTGAAAATCTGAGGCGCATTCGCCAACGCCGAGTTGGTAAAGTTGTTCACTTCATATATCGCTGTAGCGTTTGCATAACGATCTTGTCCACTCACGCGATCGACCGGCCATACTTCAACACGCATGTTGAATGTTGTTGCCCCTGCCCTAACTAGCTTGAAAACTATTTTGTACCACCTATCAGGAGATCCACAAGTTGTTGTTGTGTTATTCAATATTTCTGTACACGTTGAAGGAGTCACGGCAGTCAAGCTATTTCCTGAAGCAGAATTCCAGTTACCAGAAATATCAGTAGAACCGTTATGAAAAATAAATCCACTACCATGAACAGATATTCCCACTCCATCACTCGGACGGTACACGTTAGCGGTTGTCCCTGCACTTGCAGGTGACGCCGCAGTAAAGCCCATCCCCGAATATCCATTGTTCCCAACACTATTAACATAGCTTGTAAACGTGTAGGAACTACCAACAGGGCCCATACTGTAAGCATCCTTCGTTGAGAATACAGCATTAGTACCACCACTTACTGTTATTGCGCCACTATTGGCAAGACCAGTTGTCTGAGACTCTTGGACACTTGATGCGTTAGGACCAGAACTATTGAAGACCTGGGCCAACTGGCCAGCTGTATTAAAGTCATACAAGACAGAGGACTGTGCAAAAAGCCCCTGTGATGCAACCGTAGAAATCGCCAAAAGGGCAGTTCTGGTTAAGGATTGAAGTTTGTTCATAAAAAAGATTTTCCAGCCAACGAGAGATGTACAATATTTAGAGTACGTTGAATCTATGTGTTCGACAATTAAATTGGCTTAGGCAGATTGGTTGGCGCAGATCTAATGAACAATAATACAATGACTTGTTCGATTATTTCCATTAACCAGATGTTAATTTCTGCTCACAATGGCCTAACATAGCGAGCACTTATCTCACTTAAATATGAAAATTCAAAAAATCAAGAATCTAAAGACGCTGCTCAATACGGGATGTCAGAAAATAAAAAACCAGCTCTCGAGCTGGTTCATATTTCTCTAAGATCACTTTCTACTCCACCGTAACGCTCTTAGCCAGGTTGCGCGGTTGGTCGACATTGCACCCGCGGAGGACGGCCACGTGGTAGCTTAACAACTGAAGCGGAACGGTGGTGAGCAAGGGCGAAAGTGCTTCGTCGGTAGACGGGATGGAAATCAACTCGTCGCTCACCGCGGCAATGGCATCGCTGCCCTCACCAGTAATGGCATAAATGCGGCCTTTGCGGGCCTTCACTTCTTGCACGTTGCTCACAAGTTTCTCATAAAGCTCGCCAAATGGGGCCACGACAACAACGGGCATTTGCTCGTCGATGAGGGCGATAGGACCGTGCTTCATTTCGGCCGCCGGGTATCCCTCAGCGTGGATGTAGCTTATTTCCTTGAGCTTCAATGCGCCTTCAAGGGCTACAGGGAAGTTGTAGCCGCGACCCAAAAACAACGCGTTAGTC
>Ga0172372_10009382_pt1 | contig 12733 bp, 12 predicted proteins | sample LakKiv5m_2_FD_114544 | JGI IMG/M metagenome (GOLD analysis project Ga0172372, IMG submission 114544) | Freshwater microbial communities from Kabuno Bay, South-Kivu, Congo - kab_092012_9.5m | ecosystem: Environmental > Aquatic > Freshwater > Lake | place: Democratic Republic of the Congo...
AACGAAAACCGCCTGAACCTGGCCGACGCCCGCGCGCGCCAGTACCTGGCCCGCCAGATGGAGAAGCACTTCTTCGGCGAGGGCGCCGACGCCGCTGCCGGCTACGTGCCACCCTCGGCCTGAACGCCGCCGGCGGGGCCGACACCCCTGCCACCCAGCGCTTGACACCCCCCTCCGAACCGACCCGCCACGCCATGGTGATCGGCGCTGGCCTGGCCGGCGCCGCCCTGTGTGCCGCGCTCGCCCGGCGAGGCTGGTCGCTGAGCCTGATCGACGCCGCCAGCGGACCGGCGCAGGGGGCCTCCGGCCTGCCGGTGGGCATGCTCAGCCCGCATGTGACGCGCGCGCCAACCCCCCTCTCGCGCCTGTCGGCGCTGGGCGTGGCCGACATGCGGGCCGAACTGCAACGCCTGCTGCCGCAGGGCGCGGGTTGGCAGGCTTGCGAAGTGGACAACCGGGGGCACAACCCCGGACGCTGGCCTGCCGCACTCGTGCGGCCGGCAGCGCTGGTGCAGGCCTGGCTGGCCGAGGCCCGCGCCCTCACGTGTTTGCAAACGCACTGGCACCGTCCCGTCGCGCACCTGCGTCGCGATGTCGCCCACAACCGCTGGCAGGCGGTATCGCCGGATGGCGAGGTCATCGCGCAAGCCCCGGTGGCGGTGGTCGCCGCCGCCTTTGGCAGCCACGACCTGTTGCAGCACAGCGCTGCACAAGATGCCCAGTCCCTGCCGCTGCGCCCGGTACAGGGCCAATTGAGCCTGGCCGCACAGACCAGCACCCCCCTGGCACCACGGCCACAACGCGACAACGGCGTGTTTGTGCCGCTCTATGAAGACAGCGGCCTGCCACCCGAATGGCCGCGACGCATCTGGGCCATGGGCTCCACCTACGAGCGCGGTCAGACGCATTGCACCGTGAGCGATACAGCCCACGAGCGCAACGCCCAAAGCCTGGCGGCCCTGCATCCGGTCGCCGCCGAACGCATGCGCGAACAAATGGCGAGCGGGCAACTCCTCGGCTGGGCCCAGGTGCGCTGCGCCTCGCAAGACCGGCTGCCGCTCATGGGCGCCCTGCCCGACCTGGCAGCCCTGGAGGCGCACATGGTGGCCGCCGGTCCGCGCCGTGGCCGTGTGCCGCTGGCCGATACGCCGCGCTGGCCCGGGCTGTACACCCTCAGTGCGCTGGGCTCACGCGGGCTCACGTTGTCGCACTGGTGCGCCGACCAGCTGGCCCGCCAGATGTCCGGCGAACCGCCCCCGGCCGACGATCTGCAGCACGGCTTGCTCGCGGCGCTGGATCCGGCACGGTTTGCCTGGAAGCAGGCGCGGCGGCAAGAACGACCACGCGAGGCAGGCCTCAGGCTTGTGTGATCAGCTCCAGCCAGGGGGCCAGATCCCGTGGCTGCAGGGGACGCGCCAGCACGGTGGTGAAACGGGCCCGGCGCGCATCACGCTGCACGCGCCGGCGGCTCCACCACCCGCCCTGCATACCCACATGCTCGCTCAGCCCGATGCTCAGCGCGGTCGGGTTGCGCTGGGCGAACAGGTGCGCCAGTGACCAGGTGTCGAGGTGGTGTTCGTCCAGATTGAACGCCGCGCAGACATAGCGGTTGCGCCCCAACAGTTCCAGGGCAGACTCGGTGTTGCCCACCTCGTCGATCTCCAGCACCCCGATCGCCCCCAGGCGCAGACGCAAGGTCTCGCGTTCGGCCAGGTCGGTGCTCACCAGCAGCGCGCGGCTGGGCGGCATGGCGTCGGGGGCCGCCTCGTCGCCCAGCGGGGCCGGTGAGGTGAAATCCAGATCGAGGTAGCCCGAATCGGCCTGGCGCGCGGCATAGACGGCATCGAGGTCGTGCAGCACGTGCGCCCACTGGATGGGCCGCTGCAGGACGCGCCAGGCATGGTCGGGCGCATCCGGGCCGACCCAGATCAGCCGCTGCCCGCTGGGCGTTTCCTTGGCATGCGCCAGAACGGCCTCGGCGCACTCGCCGTCGACCAGCAAGACCTCAGGCGCCATCAGTGCCGGCTGCGTGCCGGGCGCGACCAACGGCACCCAGGGTGCGTACGACACCTCACGGTCCTCGGACAGGCGGAACATGGTGTTGAGCGCATGCCGTTCCACATCGGCAAAACCCACCACGCTGACATAAATGCGCTGGTTCAGCATGACCACGATGTTACGACGGACGCATCCCCTAAACAGGGGATGCGTCCGCGAAGCCGGCACAGCGACTCTTTATTTCCGGATGGAATGAATGCATGAATAAAAAGTCGTTTGCCATCTAAGCCGCAAACCATAAAGTGCCGCCCATCCTTGAGCGCCGTGCCCCGGGCGTATTCCGTGCAGCAAAAAGCCTGCCCGGAGAGCCTCCCACGGCGCGCTTTCGACGACCGCGCCCCACACCCTCCATGTATCAGTACACCGCATTCGACCGCCACTTCGTCCAGCAGCGCGCGGCCCAGTTCCGCGATCAGCTCGAACGCTTCCAGGCCGGCACCCTCGACGGCGAGGCCTTCAAACCGCTGCGTCTGCAGAACGGCTGGTACATCCAGCGTTTTGCGCCCATGCTGCGCGTGGCCGTGCCCTACGGTGAAATCAACAGCGCCCAGTTGCGGGTGCTGGCCCGGCTGGCCCGCGACTTCGACCACAAGGAAGTGCACGACACCTCCAAGGCCAACGCCGCCCTGGCCGATGTGCCCAGCCTGCCCGACCGCTGCGCTCACTTCACCACCCGCCAGAACGTGCAGTTCAACTGGATTCCGTTGGACCGCGCGGCCGACGCCATGGACCTGCTGGCCAGCGTGAACATGCACGGTATACAGACCAGCGGCAACTGCATCCGCAACATCACCACCGACGCCCTGGCCGGCATCGCCGTCGACGAAGTGGCCGACCCGCGCCCCTTCGCGGAAATCATGCGCCAGTGGAGCACGCTGCACCCCGAGTTCGCCTTCCTGCCGCGCAAGTTCAAGGTGGCCATCACCGGCGCCCGCGAAGACCGCGCCGCCACGCCCTGGCACGACGTCGGCCTGCGCCTGCTGCGCAACGTGGACGGCGACCTGGGCTTCCAGGTGCGCGTGGGGGGCGGCATGGGCCGCACGCCCATCATCGGTTCGGTGATCCGCGAGTTCCTGCCCTGGCACCAGATCCTCAACTACCTAGAGGCCATCGTCCGCGCCTACAACCGCTTCGGCCGGCGCGACAACAAGTACAAGGCCCGCATCAAGATCCTGGTCAAGGCCGAAGGCCAGGGCTTCACCGACCAAGTCGAGGCCGAGTACCGCGACATCGTTGAAAAGGACGGCGCGCCGCACACCATCACACAGGCCGAACTCGACCGGGTGAGCGCCTTCTTCGTGCAGCCCGATCTGCGCTGCGACCGCAAGAGCGCCGACGCCAAGATCGCCAACATCCTCAAGGCTGCAGCCGAGGACGATATCGAGTTCAGCCGCTGGCTGACCCGCAACGTCAAGCCGCACCAGAACCCCGACCTGCGCGCCGTCACCCTGTCGTTCAAGCGCCTGGGCTCCGCCCCCGGCGACGCCACGGCCGAGCAGCTGGAGCGCGCGGCCGAGCTGGTGGACCGTTTCTCCTGCGGCGAAGCCCGCGTGACCCACGAGCAGAACCTGCTGCTGCCCTGGGTCAGCTGCGACCAGTTGCCCGAGCTGTGGCGCGAGGCGCGCCGCCTGGGCCTGGCCAAGCCCAACATCGGCCTGCTGTCCGACATGATCGCCTGCCCCGGCGGCGACTTCTGCGATCTGGCCAACGCCCGCTCGCTGCCCATCGCGCAAGCCCTGCTGGCCCGCTACCAGGACCTGGACGAGCTGCACGACCTGGGCGAGATCGACCTGCACATCAGCGGCTGCATCAACAGCTGCGGTCACCACCACAGCGGCCACATCGGCATCCTGGGCGTCGACAAGGATGGCCAGGAGTGGTACCAGGTCACGCTCGGCGGTTCCGACGGCACGCGCCTGTCGGGCGAAGCGATCCCGGGCAAGGTGATCGGCCCGTCGTTTGCGGCCGACGAAATGGTGGACGTGATTGAGGCCATCGTCGACACCTTCCGCGCCCAGCGCCAGCCGGCCGAGACCTTCGTCAACACCGTCAAGCGCGTGGGCATCGAGCCCTTCAAGACTGCCGCCAACGCGGTGCGTGTGGCGACGGCCCGCACCCCGGTCGCCGCCTGAACACAGGAGTCCACCACATGAAACCCACGATCCAACTCTTCAAGGCCGAGCGCTTCAGCGCCGACGAGGCCGGCACCCTGACCCTGCCCAACGACGCCGACCCGCGCGAGGCCGCGCTGGACCGCATCCACACCGTGCAGCTGCAGTTCCCCTCCTTCACCGACGGCCGCGCCTTCAGCCAGGCCTTCCTGCTGCGCCGCCGCCTGGGCTTTACCGGGCAGATCCGCGCCATCGGCGACGTGCTGATCGACCAGCTGGCCCAGATGCAGCGCAGCGGCTTCACGCAGGCCGTGCTGCGCGCCGACCAGAGCATTGACCACGGCCGCCAGCTGCTGGCCCAGTACGACGCCTATTACCAGGGTGACGCGGTGGATGTGAAGCCGCATTTCGCTGCAGCCTGAGCTTTCGGAAGAACACCATGAGCACCATCGACCTTGCTTCCATCAACGCCGAACTCGGCCGCGACGCCCCCGCCCTCGTGAAGTGGGCGCTGGGCCTGAACCAGCCGTCCATCGTCACCACCAACTTCCGCCCCTTCGAGGCCGTGATCCTGCACCTGGTCACCCAGGTGAACCCGGACGTGCCCGTGGTCTGGATGGACAACGGCTACAACACCGAGGCCACCTACCGCTTTGCCGACGAGGTGACGAAGCAGCTGAAGCTGAACCTGAAGATCTACCTGCCGCGCCGCTCGCGTGCGCACCGCGAGGCCGTCGAGGGGCCGACGCCCGCGCTGGACGATCCGCGCCACGCGGCGTTCACAGAAGAGGTGAAGCTGGAGCCCTTCGCCCGCGCGCTGCGCGAGACCGCGCCCAAGGTCTGGTTCACCGCCCTGCGCGCGACCGACACCGCCGTGCGCGCCCAGATGGACCCAGTGAGCATCAACCCCGACGGCCTGATCAAGGTCGCGCCGCTGCTGCACTGGACGTCCAAGGACCTGTACCACTACTGCGAACTGCACGGCCTGCCCAACAACTTCGACTACGTGGACCCGACCAAGGGTGAAGAAAACCGCGAGTGCGGCCTGCACCTGGCCCATTGACGCCTGGCCCACCGAACCGACCGCCGACATAACACCATGAACGCCCGAACCGACACCGCCGTGCTGCAAACCGCCGAACACCATCTGAGCAACGCCCATCTGGACGCGCTCGAAGAGGAAACCATCTTCATCCTGCGCGAGGTGGCCGCCGCTTTCGAACGCCCCGCCCTGCTGTTCTCCGGCGGCAAGGACTCGCTGGTCATGCTCAAGTGCGCGGAAAAGGCGTTCGGCATCGGCCGCATTCCTTACCCACTGCTGATGATCGACACCGGCCACAACTTCCCGGAAGTGACCGACTTTCGCGACAGCAGGGCCAAGGAACTGCAGGCCGAGCTGATCGTGCGCAGCGTGGAAGACTCGATGGCCCGCGGTACCGTGCGCCTGGCCCACCCGGGCGAGAGCCGCAACGTGCACCAGTCGGTCACGCTGCTGGAAGCGATCGAAGAGTTCCGTTTCGACGCCCTGATCGGCGGCGCCCGCCGCGACGAAGAGAAGGCGCGCGCCAAGGAGCGCATCTTTTCCCACCGCGACAGCTTCGGCCAGTGGCAACCCAAGGCCCAGCGCCCCGAGCTGTGGACCCTGTTCAACACCCGCCTGGCCCCGGGCGAACACTTCCGCGTGTTCCCCATCAGCAACTGGACCGAGCTGGACGTGTGGCAGTACATCGAGCGCGAAGCCATCGCCCTGCCCTCGATCTACTACACCCACAAGCGCGAGGTGGTCGACCGCCGCGGCTTGCTGGTGCCGGTGACCGAGCTGACCCCGCCCAAGGACGGCGAGACGGTGCAGATCCGCGACGTGCGCTTCCGCACCGTGGGCGACATCACCTGCACCTGCCCGGTGGAAAGCCTGGCCGCCACGGCCGGCGACATCGTGATCGAGACCCTGGCGGCAGACGTCAGCGAACGCGGTGCGACGCGCATGGACGACAAGACGTCCGAAGCTTCGATGGAGAAGCGCAAGAAAGATGGCTATTTCTGAAGCCGACGTCGCCCTCACGAACCGACATATCCCCGGACATCCCATGAACGCTGTTGTTACCCCCTCCACCGCCACCGACACCCGTACCGCCCTGAAGTTCATCACCTGCGGCTCGGTCGATGACGGCAAGAGCACCCTGATCGGCCGCCTGCTGGTCGACAGCAAGGCCGTGCTGCAGGACCATCTGGCCGGCGTGCAGCGCCAGGGCGAGACCGACCTCGCGCTGCTGACCGACGGCCTGTCGGCCGAGCGCGAGCAGGGCATCACCATCGACGTCGCCTACCGCTACTTCAACACCGAAACGCGCAAGTTCATCATCGGCGACGCCCCGGGCCACGAGCAGTACACCCGCAACATGGTGACCGCCGCTTCGGCCGCCGACGCCGCCGTGGTGCTGGTCGATGCGACCAAGCTGGACTGGCAAGACGCCGGCCTGAAGCTGCTGCCGCAGACCCGCCGCCACTCGCTGCTGCTCAAGCTGCTGCGCGTGCCCTCGGTGGTGTTCGCGGTCAACAAGCTCGACGCCGTGGAGAACAGCGCGCTGGCCTTTGCCCACATCAGCGGTGCGCTCGCCGCCTTTGCCGCCGACGCCGGCATCGCCGTCACCGCCACCGTTCCCGTCTCAGCGCTCAAGGGCTGGAACGTGGTCGACGCGGCGTCCGAGGCCCGCTGGTGCGACTACACAGGCCCCACGCTGCTGGAAATCCTGGAGCGACTGCCCGTCACGGCCGCCGACACCACCCTGCCCTTCGCCTTCCCGGTGCAGTGGGTTGAAAAGTTCTCGTCGTCGTCCGACACCAGCCAGGGCCGCCGCGTGTTCTGGGGCCGTGTCGCCACCGGCACCGTGCAACCCGGCCAGCAGATCAAGGTCATGCCCAGCGGCCAGACCGCCACCGTGGCCCAGGTGCTCAACCACGTGCGCATCCCCCAGGCCGTGCCCGCCGGGCACAGCGCCGGCGTCGTGCTCGACCGCGAGGTCGATGTCTCGCGCGGCGACTGGCTGCTGGCCGTCGACGAGCAGGGCCAGTCCTTGGAAGCCAGCCGCGAGATCCGCGCCACCGTGGCCTGGATGGACGACGAAACCCTGGTCGCGGGCCGCGTCTACTGGGCGCTGCACGGCCACCGCTGGGTCAAGGCCAAGGTCAAGCGAATCGTGCACAAGCTCGACATCCACACCCTGGCCGAAGAAGACGCGACCCAGCTCGAACCCAACGCCATCGGCCACATCGAACTGGCGTTGCAGGAGCCGCTGGCCACCGCGCCATTCGCGCAGTCGCGGGCCCTGGGCTCGCTGGTGCTGGTGGACACCGCCAGCCACCGCACCTCGGGCGCCCTGCTCGTGGGCTGACGCCAAACGCTTAACCAATATCAAGGGCAAGGCCTTGCCAGGGCCCTACCCTTGCGCACGTCCTAAAATCCATAGTTTGATCGATTCTTTTCCCACACCATGACCCACGTCGTCACCGAATCCTGCATCCGCTGCAAATACACCGATTGCGTTGATGTCTGCCCCGTGGACTGCTTCCGCGAAGGCCCGAACTTCCTGACCATCGACCCGGACGAGTGCATCGACTGCGCGGTCTGCATCCCCGAATGCCCGGTCAGCGCCATCTTTGCGGAAGAAGACCTGCCCAAAGACCAACTGCACATGACGGCCCTCAACGCCGAACTCGCGCAGCTCCCCAACTGGAAGAGCATCACCAAGCGCAAGGATCCGCTGCCCGACCACGAAGCGTGGAAGGACCGCACGGGCAAGCTCTCCGAGCTGATCCGCTGAACATGACAGCACGGCCAGGCAACACGGCAGCTGCTGCCGCGCTGGCTGGCGAGCCCATCGCCACAGACGCTGTGGTCATCGGGGCAGGCCCTGTGGGCCTGTTCCAGGTGTTTGAGCTGGGCCTGCTCGACATCCGGGCCCACGTCGTCGACGCCCTGCCGCATGTGGGCGGTCAGCCGGTCGAGCTCTACGCCGACAAAACCATCTACGACGTACCTGGCCTGCCGGCCTGCACCGGCCAGCAACTGGCCGATGCGCTGCTGCGGCAAGCCGCGCCGTTCGAGCCACGGTTTCATTTTGGTCAGACCGTCACCGGCCTGCAGACGCAGGACGATGGCCGCTTCCTGCTCTCCACGTCTGCGGGCAACCGGTTGCTCACGCGCACCGTGTTCATTGCCGCGGGCGTCGGTGCCTTTGAGCCACGACGCCTCAAGCTGGACGGCATCGAGGCATTCGAGGGCACGCAGCTGAGCTACCACACCCACGGCCTGCCTCCACTGGCCGGCCAGGATGTGATCGTGATCGGCGACACCGACGCCGCACTCGAAACCGCGCTGCGGCTCTCGGACGAGGGCGAACAGCCCGCGCGCAGCGTCACCCTGGTACACCGCCGGGACAGCTTCAAGGCCGAGCCCGCGCGCGAGCAACGCATGCGGCAGCGCTGCGCGCAAGGGCGCATGCGCTTCGTGGCGGGTCAGCCTGCCGCCCTGGAAACGCAGGACGGGCGCCTCACACACCTGCACCTGAGCCTGCCCGATGCCAGCACACTGCGGCTGCCGGCCGACCACGTGCGGGTGCTGCTCGGCCTCTCACCGCGCCTCGGCCCGGTGACCGAGTGGGGCCTGGACATGGAACGCAAGCTGCTCAAGGTAGACACCGTGTCCTACTCCACGTCGGTTCGCGGCATTTTTGCGGTCGGCGACGTCAACACCTACCCCGGCAAGCAAAAGCTGCTGGTGTGCGGCTTCCACGAGGCAACACTCGCCGCGTATGCGGCAGCCCCCATCGTCCACCCCGGGCGCCCTGTGGTGCTGCAGTACACCACCAGCAGCAGCCACCTGCAGGCCCTGCTGGGCGTGGTGCATCAGCCCCAGGTGACATGAAGCGAAAATTTTTTCAGGAGTTTTTCGTCGCCTTGAAAGAAGCGAAAAAATGACGCTATAATTTGAGTCTGTTCCCTGATAGCTCAGTCGGTAGAGCGACGGACTGTTAATCCGCAGGTCCCTGGTTCGAGTCCAGGTCGGGGAGCCAAGAAACACGAGAGTCAGCAGGTTAGCGCCTGCTGACTTTTTTGCTTTCTGGGTTTTGCTGGTGCCAGTCTGGTGCCAGTTTCAGGGTTGATGAACGTAGACCAGGGAATGGCGCCCGATGTGTTGCGTGCGAGCTGCATCAAGCCTTCGGCCCACACCATCGCAGAGCCCCAACCGTCGAAACTTCGTCGGCAAACGCGCTGTTCTGACAGCGAGAGCCTTGTGCACAAGATTTGACGGCGAATCCAGCATGACCAAGCTGCATGCGTTGCCCTACAGTTGCCAACATGCCTCCACCTGGAGAATGCCGTGCAACAGACCTCCGCCCCACCATCCGACACACACGATCAAGTACCGACCGTGTTCCTGCGCATGCCATCCGTCATGCAAATGACGGGCTTGGGTCGATCCACGATCTACAGGCTCATGGCCCGACAACAGTTCCCCTGCCCGGTTCGCCTCGGTGTGCGCGCAGTGGCCTGGCGCCGCAGCGAACTGGATGTGTGGAGCCAGACACGCCCAGCAACAACGCACTGATGCGAACAAGCTCAGCCTTGAAATCCATCGGGTTTACAGCCATCCAAGGGACAGCCCAAAGATGGCTTACCGCGGCAGGAGAAACCGTATTCTGAGTGGCGTCTAGGCAGCGTTTGGAGCCGGTCGCGCCCGGGAGCTGGGTTCTCAGGGCCTGGCACGAAGCCGTCATCGGCTCACCCAGCAGCACGGTGGCGTCAGTGACAGGTATCGACAGGGGTACAGTCATCCAGCGTGGCAGGCCACCGGATCCTCCGCCAACTCGCGACCGAATGTCCGCTGCACTAAGTGACAGGTACTGAACCTTTGCCTGTCGCATGCTGACGATGGGTCAAGTGGCTCTTTTGCCACGAGATGACAGTTGGCCACTGCATCAATGACAATTGCGCAGCCTCCATCCGAGTGATCCGAGCTCCCCTGAAGGCGCACACGATTTGCAGCAGTGCTCTCAGGGTGCAAGTTGGGTAGGATTTCAGCGTTAAGGTGAACGATCGCAGCAATACAACCCATGTGCAAGACGAGTGCAACCACCCCCATTCAAGCCGAGCTTTTGCCCAGCTCGTTGACCGGTGTTCAAGCCATCCGAATCCATTCGAAGCATTCTTTCGGGAAACATTGGCACAGCACTTTTGGATTTGGCGTGATGGAGCAAGGCGGCCATCGGTCGGCCAGCGGTCGAGGTCAAGTTGATGTGCTGGCCGGAAGTGTGCTGACCCACAACCCTGGCGAGGTGCACGACGGTATTCCCCTCCAAGGAGATGGTCGCCGCTGGGTCATGCTGCATGTGGATGTGAACCTTATGCGTACGCTCGGCGGTCAAACCGAAGCGAGCAGCGACACCGATGTGGAATTCACTCATCCAGTGTTGCAGGACCCACCGTTGGTAATTCAGCTACAGCACCTGCTGAAGGAGTGGGCACAACGCGACGCCCGAGAAACGGATGACGGCCTGACGCGTCTGGCTGATGAATCAGCCCTTACTCTTTTGTGCACACGCATGATCGCGAAGCACAGTACGGCCCGCCTACCCTTGAATGCACCTGCTTCCGTCATCAAGGTACGCGATATGTTGGCGGCTGAAATGTTGAATCCGCCATCGCTGCAATCCTTGGCTGCGCCATTGGGCCTAAGCCGTTACCAGGTCTTGCGTCGCTTCACCGAGGTGTACGGCCTCCCACCCCACGCATGGCTGCGAGCCTACCGACTGGAGCGAGCCCGCGCGCTCATGGTTCAGGGCATGCCCCTGGCCTCCGTCGCCGCAGAGAGTGGCTTTGCTGATCAAAGCCACATGACGCGCGCCTTCCGTACATTCCTTGGCTATTCGCCAGGTGCCTGCCAACTCGCAATGCAACCGCGTTCAAGACGAAAACCTTGAAGCTGTGCACAGTGCGCCCTACTTCAGTAAAAGGGCGCACATGGAACATTCGATCAACCAAAACCCGAATAGGCAGCTCAACGGCCAGCTGCTGTGCGTGCTGGCTATGGTGCTGGTTGGATCCACAGTGCCGGTGAGCAAGCTGATCGGACAGACGATGGACCCTTTCGTGGCGACGGTTCTGCGCCATGGAGCAGCGTTGCCAGTGCTGTTGATCGGCTTGTCGTTGAAGTCAACAGCCTGGCCCAAGCTCTGTCGACATGACCAGCTTCTGCTGTTGATGCAGGCAGCTGCGGGCAGCGTGGGCTACACGGTGTTATTGATTTTCGGCGTGCAAATGGCCAGCGCAGCTGACGCCAGTGTGGTGACCGGCACTCTGCCTGCGGTGGCGGCGCTGTTGTCCTTCGTATTTCTGGGAGAGCGCCCCAAGCTGCGCACTCTTGCTTCCATTGGTTTAGCCACGATGGGAGTTGTTCTTCTCGCGCTGGCCAACCCAGATGCCAGCACAGCCATCCCATTAGAACGCCGCTTCTTGGGTATGTCGTTGGTTCTTGGCGCGGTGGCTTGCGAGGCAGTTTTCATTCTTGGGCAAGGGCGTTTGAAAGCTGCCCTGACACCGTTGCAAATGTCCGTCGCGATGAGTGCGGGCGGTTTGGTGTTGTGCGCAGTTCCAGCGGCTGTCCGCTGGCCTGTTGATGGTGTGGTTTGGAACAGCACGGCCATGGCAGGTGTTTTGTACTACGCCTGGGTGGGCACAGTGGGAGGCTTTGTGCTGTGGTATGCCGGTGCTGCAAGGACTTCCGCCTCTGGTGCGTCCGTGGCAACCGCATTCCTGCCTTTGTCGGCTTTTGCGTTGTCCGCCTGGTGGCTGGCTGAACCGATTCATCTCTTGCAATGGCTTGCCATGGGCTTCGTGCTGATCGCCTTGGCGCTGCCACTTTTGCGAGCAAAGCCTGCCGCAGTGTCAAGCCGTATCAACCGGACTAAAGCATGAATTTTCAACATCACCCCGATATCTGGAAGCGCTTTCCCCAGTTGAGTGCGTGCGCTGTATGGGCCAGAGGCATTCAACCCAACATGCAAGCCGAGGCTGCATTGGATCCGTTGGTTGGGCAAGCCAGAGAACTATTGAAGCAAGCGGGTGGCTCGGAAGGGCAACTGCCCGCCCTTCAAGCCTGGCGGCGAGGATTCTCCGAGCTCGGTCTAAAACCCACGCAATACCGATGCGCAGCTGAATCCCTGCTTCGTCGCTTGCGCCAGGATGGAAACTTGCCGCGCGTCTACCCTCTGGTGGACACATTCAACGCCTTGTCGGCGGCTTACGCCATTCCGATCGCGGTGTTCGACCTGAGCCGAGTGCAGGGCAGCATTGAAGTACGACTGGCCACAGGCACCGAACGCTTCATCAGCTTCTCGGGAGAAGAGGAAACCCCGGAGCCTGGAGAAGTGGTATTTGTGGACGACGCGGGGGGCGTGTCCGAATTTTTGTGTAAACGGTTCGGACTTCAGTTGACGGAGATGCGGTCTCCGAACTGAATGGTAAAGCGGGTCAGCGCAGCCTTCCAATCGCGGATGGGCATGGTC
>Ga0172372_10009383_pt1 | contig 12733 bp, 11 predicted proteins | sample LakKiv5m_2_FD_114544 | JGI IMG/M metagenome (GOLD analysis project Ga0172372, IMG submission 114544) | Freshwater microbial communities from Kabuno Bay, South-Kivu, Congo - kab_092012_9.5m | ecosystem: Environmental > Aquatic > Freshwater > Lake | place: Democratic Republic of the Congo...
TGTTGCGAGAGGTTGAAGGGGAAACTATAGGGCGTCCATCCAAGCATTGTTTGAGCATCATACGAAGGCGCGCTACCAGCCTGCCTGATGTCAAAGGCACAAACGGCGGTTGACGGGGTAAGGATAAGGTCAAATTGCGTCATGAACTGCCTTAGCGTAGAGCCAAGCATGCCGCGACGCTGATTGAAGTCATGAATTTGCGCGAGCGAAATTTCAAGACCTAAAGCCGCTTCAGAGCGAAAGTCCGGATCAGTGACTTGGCGTTGCCCATCAGATAAGCCGCGCCACAAATTTGCAGCGCCAGCAACCCAAAGACCGAAACTGATGTCGAGCGAATCCTCAATGCCAGGATCGACCGCCTCCACGACTGCACCCAAGGATTCAAGTGCGATCGCGGTCTCTTTAGCCGCAAGTTCGATCTCAGGATCGAGTTGCTTGACGTAACCCAACCTTGGCGAATAAGCCACCCGCAATCCAGCAATACCGTCGTTAAGTCCAATCGTGTAGTCGCTTGCATCCGGCGGAAGCGCCGTCCAATCGCGCGCATCGGCTTGTTTCATCACATTCATGGCGAGTGCGCAGTCAACAACACTCATGCTGTGCGGGCCCAAATGAGCTACTGAGCCAAATGGTGATAAAGGATAGGCAGGGATCCGACCGAATGAGGGTTTGAATCCGACGTTACCGCAAAAGGCTGCAGGAATACGCACTGAGCCTGCGCCGTCGGTACCAACGCCAAGCGGCCCCAAACCCGCAGCCACGGCAGCGGCCGCACCGCCTGAGGAACCCCCTGGGGTCTTGTCAAGACGCCAAGGGTTTCTCGTGATGCCGGTAAGGGGTGAGTTGGTTTCACCCTTACATCCAAATTCCGGCGTTGTTGTCTTTCCAAACAAAATAGCACCAGCTTCGCGCAAACGCGCGGTCACTGGCGCATCAATCGTCCATGCTTGCTGAGGGTCGACTGTTTTTGAACCTCGAAGTGTTGGCCAGTCTTTGGTGAGGACTAAGTCCTTGATACTCACCGGAATGCCCTCAAGCGCACAAGGACGCCGCACTGAGCCTGGGCCTGCCAGCCTATGCTTGCGCCAAGCAAGCCATCGCGCTTCGCTTTCATGAGCGCTTGCCATCGCTTTTTGCTCATCAACTAAACAAAACGCATTAAGCGATGGGTTAAGTTGCTCGATTCGCTTGAGCATCTCACGCGTCGTTTCAACAGGTGATGCCTGCCCACTCTCGTAAAGTGAGAGCAAAACATGGGCGGGCTGCTCAGCAAGTTTTGTCATACCCATCTCCGCTTGACGTAAGACTGCGGGCCGAATCAGGCTAAAGCCAGGTCCAGGCTTAGCAAGACTTAGGCTGCTGAAAGCAGGTCGCGCAATACATAGGGCAGAATCCCACCGTGCAAGAAGTAATCAACTTCAATGGCTGTGTCGATGCGCGAAAGCAGGGTGACTTTGCTGCTGCTGCCATCCTGACGATGAACCACAAGCACAATATCTTGCTGAGGCTTGAGCTTTGTCGGGATTTCGAGATCGAAGCGTTCGTCACCTTGAATACCAAGCGATTGCCAGGAGTCGCTGCCCTTAAACTGTAGCGGGAGCACGCCCATGCCGACAAGGTTTGAACGGTGTATCCTTTCGAAGCTACGCGCAACAACCGCCTTCACGCCGAGCAATTGCGTGCCTTTCGCAGCCCAATCGCGTGATGATCCAGTGCCGTACTCTTCACCGCCAAAAATCACGGTTGGTGTTTGTTCCGCGATGTAACGCATGGCAGCGTCATAAATCGACAATGTTTCGCCGCTAGGCTGGTGAATAGTGATCCCCCCCTCAAGCCTTGAACCGTCGGGTTTGGCAGGGATCATCAGATTTTTGATGCGCACATTGGCAAAGGTACCGCGCATCATCACTTCGTGATTGCCCCGACGCGAACCGTAGCTATTAAAGTCCGCTTTGGCCACGCCATTCGCGAGTAACCACTGGCCAGCAGGCGAACTTTCCTTAATTGAACCAGCCGGCGATATATGGTCTGTTGTGATTGAGTCGCCAAAAAGGCCCAATGCCCGAGCACCCCGAATAGCGCTTGTTTGGTCGGAGGCTTGCATACCGAAATCATCGAAAAAAGGTGGCTTGGCAATATAGGTCGATGTTGGCCAGTCGTAGACCTGACCCTTTACGCCTTTGACTTTCTCCCAGAGCTTGCCGGGGTTTGATTTAACCTGCGCATAGTTTTCTCGGAAAACCTTGGGGTTCATGGCATGCTTCATTAAGCGATGGACCTCGTCTGAGCTTGGCCATATATCGCCCAGGTAAATCGCTTTGCCGCCTTTGCCGTGCCCAACAGGCTCTGTCATCAAATCCTTGATCACGTTGCCAGCGATCGCGTAGGCTACGACAAGCGGCGGAGAAGCAAGGAAGTTTGCCTTTAGATTGGGATGAATCCTTGCTTCAAAATTGCGATTACCAGAAAGAACAGCAGCACAAATTAGATCGTTCTTGGTAATCGCTTCGTTGATTTCTGGTGTGAGATCGCCAGCATTACCGATACAAGTTGTACAACCATAGGCTGCTACGTTAAACCCAAGCTTCTCAAGGTAGGCTAGCAAGCCTGCTTTTTCGAGGTATTCAGTAACCACCCGCGAACCTGGTGCAAGCGAGGTTTTGATATGTTTTGGAACAGTTAAACCAGCCTCAACGGCCTTTTTGGCAAGCAATCCTGCTGCTAGCAATACACCTGGGTTAGAGGTGTTTGTACACGAGGTTATTGCTGCAATCAGAACATCGCCATTGCGAATTGTTGCCTTGCCTGCAGAAAAATCCTGATTGAGTTTTGCGGCTGCCTGGTTGAATCCATTTTCGGACGTTGGTTTAGAAAATAGATCGGCAAAGGTCTCTTTCACCTGACCAAGATCAATGCGGTCCTGAGGACGTTTGGGGCCTGCCAATGAGGGTGCAACAGTACCGAGATCAAGCTTAAGCAACTTGGTGAATTCAATGCTTTTCGCATCCGACACACCAAAGAGTTCTTGCGCTTTAAAGTAGGCCTCAAAGGCGGCGATTTCATCGTTGCTACGACCTGTGCCAACGAAATACTCAATTGTTTTCTCGTCGACCGGGAAGAATCCCATGGTTGCGCCGTACTCAGGCGCCATGTTGGCTATCGTTGCTCGGTCAGGTAGCGCTAGCGTGCGGGTGCCTTCGCCACAAAACTCAACAAACTTGCCAACTACCTTTTCCTTGCGAAGCATTTCAGTGATGCTAAGCACAAGATCAGTGGCTGTAACACCTTCGCGAAGACTGCCCGTTAGTTCCACGCCAATCACATCCGGCGTGAGGAAATAAACCGGTTGTCCGAGCATGCCCGCCTCGGCCTCGATACCGCCAACCCCCCAACCAACAACGCCAATGCCGTTGATCATCGTGGTGTGGCTGTCGGTACCTACAAGTGTATCTGGGTAAAAAACGTTGTGCTTGCCAGATGCTTTATGGTGAACACCACGTGCAAGGTACTCAAGGTTTACCTGGTGAACAATGCCAAATCCAGGGGGAACGACACCAAAGGTGTCAAAGGCATTCATACCCCATTTCATGAATTGATAACGTTCTTTATTTCGAGAAAACTCAAGCTTCATATTGAGATCAAGCGCTTTGCCAGTGCCAAAGTGGTCGATCATCACCGAGTGGTCAACGACCAGATCAACCGGCACCAAAGGCTCGATCGTCTTTGGATCTTTGCCCATGCCTGAGGCGACATTGCGCATTGCGGCCAGATCTGCAAGAAGCGGCACGCCTGTGAAGTCTTGTAAAACAACTCTTGCAACCACAAAAGGAATTTCAGCGGTTCTAGCAGCGCGAGGCTTCCACCCTGCTAGCTGTTTCACATGTTGCTCAGTGACTTTCTTACCGTCGCAATTGCGAAGTACTGATTCCAGCACAATGCGGATCGAAACCGGCAAACGGGATAAATCCTTACCAAGTTGTTCGCCAAGTGCTTTGAGCGAATAGTAATGGCCTGACTTCTTGCCAAATTTGAAGGACTTGAGTGTCTTGAATGGATCGCTCATATTGGGTTCCTTATGAACTAGAGTTTGCAGTCGTTGGCCAATTGAAGCCCGAGCTTGGAATCGAGCAGCATTGATTTTGAAGGAATCTTGATCCAGGTGATACCGCTACGATTGTCCTGGTACCTGACCGCACCGGTTGCTGTATCCACTGCAAAGAGCAGGTGATCTTTGCCCTTGAATTGAATCACAATGGACCCTCGGTCAGGCGCGATATTTTTGACAATTATTTGTGCACCTTGATGACAACGGTAAAGACCGGCCTGAACAGCATCTGTTCGTGTAACGTCGTGAACATCACTGGACTTAGCAGGCAGACCGATCGTCAACACAATCGTAAGCCAGGCTGTCGCGCAGCGAGCAAGTGCTAATCGGCCATCTGCCATGCGCTGTCTCTTAACCACTATTGCGCCTACTTGCGCGCTGCAAGTGGGATAAAGGTTTGATCCTCTGGCCCGATATAGTTCGCCGATGGACGGATGATCTTATTGTCGATCCGTTGTTCGATCACATGTGCCGCCCAACCTGAAGTTCTGGAAATGACAAATAGCGGCGTAAACATCGAGGTTGGAACGCCCATCATATGGTACGAGACTGCCGAGAACCAGTCTAAATTTGGGAACATTTTTTTCGCATCCCACATCACAGATTCAAGCCGTTCCGCGATCCCAAACATTTTCATATCGCCAGCATGACTCGAAAGCCGTCTGGCAACTTCCTTAATCACTTTGTTTCGCGGATCTGAAATGGTGTACACCGGATGTCCAAAGCCAATAACCACTTCCTTCGCCTCGACACGACGCCGGATGTCGGCTTCAGCTTCGTCAGGAGTTTCATAGCGCTTTTGTACTTCGAATGCAACCTCATTTGCTCCACCATGCTTAGGACCTCGTAAGGCACCAATCCCACCTGCAATGGCTGAGTACATATCTGAACCAGTGCCCGCAATGACACGACAGGCGAAGGTTGAGGCGTTGTATTCATGCTCGGCGTAAAGATTCAGGCTTGTATGCATTGCTCGCACCCATAACTCATCGGGGGACTTGCCATGCAACAAATGCAAAAAGTGAGCAGCGATTGAATCGTCTTGGGTCTCGAGCTCAATTCTGCGACCATTGATCGCATAGTGATACCAATAAAGCAGCACTGACCCAAGATTTGCCATCAGTCGATCAGCAATATCACGAGCACCCGGGGTATTGTGATCGTCCTTCTCTGGTAAAACGCATCCGAGGGCGGATACACCGGTACGCATGACATCCATGGGATGACTACCCGCGGGGAGCGACTCCAGAATCGTCTTCACCGCTGCTGGTAATCCGCGCAGCGCTTTGAGCTTATTTTTATAACCATACAGCTCGGCACGGTTAGGCAGCTTGCCATGAACAAGCAAGTACGCGACCTCTTCAAATTCAGCCTGCTCAGCAATATCGAGAATGTCATACCCCCGATAATGCAAATCATTTCCTGTTCGGCCTACAGTACAAAGTGCGGTGTTGCCGGCTGTAACGCCTGAAAGGGCAACAGATTTCTTTGGCTTGATGGCTGGGGTGCTGGCCACGGTACTTTCACTCATCAATGCTTTCCTTTGGCAAAAAGTTGATCCAAGCGATGTTCGAATTCCCAGTATCCGATTGCGTCGTATAAGTCCTGTCGGGTTTGCATTTGGTCAAGTACTGCAGCCTGGCTTCCGTCTTTTCTAATTGTTTGGTAGACCGTCTCAGCTGCCTTATTCATCGCTCTAAATGCTGATAAGGGGTAGAGCACCATGGCGCAACCTGCTGCGGCGAGCTCATCGGTTTTAAAAAGAGGTGTTTGTCCAAACTCCGTGATGTTGGCCAGGATAGGTACTTTGACTGCATCGGCAAATGATCGATACATCGGCAGATCAGTAATGGCCTCGGGGAATATCATGTCTGCGCCGGCCTCGACACAGGCAAGTGCGCGCTCAACGGCGGGCTCCAGACCTTCAACGGCAATTGCATCAGTTCGCGCCATAATAACAAAATTTGGATCAGTTCGCGCATCGGCCGCCGCTTTGATACGGTCAACCATTTCATCTTTCGATACGATCTCTTTGTTAGGCCGATGTCCGCAGCGCTTGGCACCCACCTGATCTTCAATATGCATGGCTGCAGCGCCAAACTTGATGAGTGATTTCACCGTTCGCGCCACATTAAATGCCGAAGCTCCGAAACCGGTATCAACGTCAACAAGTAGTGGTAGATCGCATACATCAGTGATCCGCCTAACATCGGTGAGCACATCGTCGAGTCCTGAGATACCAAGGTCAGGCAGCCCCAGTGAGCCCGCTGCAACGCCGCCACCAGAGAGATAAATGGCGCGATAGCCTGCCCGCTTTGCGAGCAAGGCGTGATTCGCATTAATCGCGCCTACGATTTGCAAGGGCTTTTCCTGAATTACCGCGTCACGAAACTTCAGACCGGGACTACCCATGAATCAACTCCTCTTTGCCGGGTACTTGTCGGCATCTTTTTCAAGGCTCCGATGTTTGCCCGCATGTTATGTTTTCTGGCGGCCATAGCAGCGCATGCTAGCCATGGCCAATGGATGCTGTGGTCAAGCGAGCAAGTGAGCAACCGCATCGCGTTCCTCATTCAACTCCTTGAGCGTGATGGCAATTCGCGCTTCACTGAAACTGTCAATCTCGAGCCCTTGGATGATGCTGTAGTCCCCGTCCTGACAGGTCACTGGAAATCCAAACATCAAATCCTGTGGGATGCCGTAGGAGCCATCGGAAGCGATGCCCATCGTCGTCCACTCGCCGCCGGTACCGTGGGCCCAGTCTCGCATATGGTCAATAGCGGCATTGGCTGCGGATGCAGCTGAAGAAAGACCGCGCGCCTCGATAATGGCTGCGCCGCGCTTGCCAACAGTTGGCAGAAAAACATCACGGTTCCAGGCATCGTCGTTAATCATTTCCTTCACCGATTTACCGCCAATCGTGGCAAATCGATAATCGGCATACATGGTGGGCGAATGGTTACCCCAGACGCAAAGCTTTCGAATCTCAGAGACTGCTTTGCCTGTGCGCGATGCGATTTGCGATAGGGCTCGGTTATGGTCCAGACGCAACATGGCAGTGAATTGCCGCTTATTAATCGACGGCGCTGATTTCATCGCAATGTAAGCGTTGGTATTTGCAGGGTTTCCAACAACCAGCACCTTCACATCACGCGAGGCTGACTGATCCAGTGCTTTACCCTGAGCTGTGAAAATCGCCGCGTTGGCGCTCAGCAAATCCTTGCGTTCCATGCCAGGACCGCGCGGACGTGCGCCAACAAGCAAGGCATAGTCGGTGTCTTTGAACGCCTTGGTTGGGTCGTTGTGCGCCTCCATACCCGCAAGCAGGGGGAAGGCACAATCTTCGAGTTCCATCATGACGCCCTTAAGCGCCTTTTGGGCCTTTTCGTCGGCAATCTCCAGCAACTGCAAGATCACTGGCTGGTCTTTCCCGAGCATCTCACCCGATGCGATACGAAACAAAAGGGCATATCCGATTTGTCCGGCTGCGCCGGTCACTGCGACCCGTTTGGCTGTCTTACTCATGACTCTTCCTGATGATAAGTTAACGTGGGAATGCTTTGAAGATGCTTTTACAGACTTTCCATGCCAGCGTTGGGATGAACGCTGGTCTTTTTTGATGCACGCGTTGGCTCTGGGGTTATTGTAGAGGCATGAAACGTTGACGTCAAAGACTTTTATGTCTTATATAAGAGATAAGTTACTAGACAAGCATGGCGGCCCATGATTCAATCAGGCTATGTCGCGCGATTTATTGAGCCTAAACCAAGCGAATAGCCGCCAGGAGGCGCCTAGTCTCGGCCCGGACCTGTCCGGCTTGCCTAAAGCCGCCAGTGAGCTTCCTGGAATTGGCGCTGAAGCTAGCAAAGAAGCTTTCGATGCGCCGACTTTCAGCCCGCTTTACCGACAGATCAAGGACAGGCTGATGCGTGCCCTTGATTCAGGGGAGTGGCAACCCGGCCAAATGGTGCCGAGTGAACACGAACTTTCCAAGCTCTACGGCGTTAGCCAGGGCACCGTACGAAAGGCGATCGAAGAATTGGCTGCTGAGCATGTTTTGGTTCGGCACCAGGGTAAGGGCACCTTTGTGTCTAGCCATCATGAGGAACGCGCACAGTTCCGTTTTTTGCGTTTGCGCAGGGACGCGGGTGGTCTGCCGGCAACTGAAAGCAGCATTCTTGAGTGCAGGCGTGTGCGTCCGCCGGCTGACGTTACCCGAGAGCTTCAAATGCGGGCAGGCGAATCCGCAGTTTTTATAAGACGCATGCTGACTGTCGATGCTTTTCCGGCGGTTCTTGACGAATTATGGTTGCCCGGGAGTCTTTTCCGCGGGCTCACTCAAGAGCGCTTACAACAATATAAAGGGCCGCTCTACGCGCTATTTGAGGCGAGCTTCGGTACGCGCATGCTTAAAGCGCGCGAGCAACTCAAGGCGATTTCATGTCCGGCAGATCAAGCACTTTTATTGGGGATCGAAGTTGGTAAGCCAGTTTTGTTGGTGGATAGGCTTTCAACCACCTACCAAGACAGGCCTGTAGAAGTCCGGCGAGGCTTTTACCTCACCGAAAAACATCACTACTTTAACGCCTTGGTTTGAGCATGCTTTGTGAAAGCCAGGGATTTGACGCAAAATGCGGCAGCCGCAAAGCAAATGTCCTTGTGCAGTCCCCTGACGAGGTCGCTTTCGCAGCCAAGGTCCGCAGAGTCCTGGCTATTCGATAAGGGAGTTTTCTGGTGAGTTCAACACGTCCGCAGTTTCGGAACATTCATGTTTCGCAAATTCTTAGTTATCGTCTGCCACTTGCGGGTGTGGTGTCGATTTTGCATCGCCTGAGCGGCGCCTTCTTATTTCTAATCGGCATACCGCTTGTTCTTTTTGTCCTCGACCAGAGTATTGCCTCCGAAATGACGCATGCCAGGCTGAGCGCAATGCTGGGCCACCCGCTGGCCAAGCTAGTCTGCCTTGGGGTGATTTGGGCATTTCTGCATCACGCCATCGCTGGGATTCGCTACCTGATTCTGGATCTGCATATCGGTACTGCGAAAGAGCAGGCGCGCTCAAGCGCAAGAATTGTTCTGATCTTGAGCCTGTCGATGACAGCTGTCGTTGCACTTCGTCTTTTTGGAGCGTTTTAACATGGCTAGCAGACGAATTGTGACCGGTGCTCACTATGGCCTAAAGGACTGGCTTGCTCAGCGTATTACAGCTGTCATGCTTCTTGTGTACACCCTGGTATTGCTTGGTGCTATAAGTCTCGGATCGGCAGCGACCTACGATCAATGGGCAGGACTTTTCGCGCAAGGCTGGTTCAAGATCATCACACTGCTGGCCATGCTGGCCTTGTGTTGGCACGCCTGGGTTGGGGTGCGTGATATTTATATGGACTATATCAAACCAACCGCCATTCGCTTAAGTCTTCAAGTGCTGACAATCATCGGTTTGATCGCTTATTTATGTTGGACCGTGCTGATTCTTTGGAAGGTTTGAGGTTAGCAAGCGCACCGACTTCAAGCTTGATACGTTGCAAACATTGAGGCATTAAATATGACGGAAATCGTAAGCCACTTGGCCAATAATCTCCCACGACGCCGATTTGATGCGGTCATTGTTGGCGCTGGCGGTTCGGGGATGCGTTGTTCTTTACAGCTTGCTCAGGCGGGCTATAGCGTTGCAGTCTTGAGCAAGGTGTTTCCTACCCGTTCACATACAGTTGCTGCTCAGGGCGGTATCGGGGCGGCTCTCGGGAATATGTCTGAAGACAGTTGGTACTGGCATATGTTCGACACCGTGAAGGGGTCTGACTACCTTGGAGACCAGGACGCCATTGAATTCATGTGCCGCGAAGCACCAAAAGTGGTTTATGAATTAGAGCACTTTGGGATGCCCTTTGACCGTAACCCCGACGGTACGATTTACCAGCGACCCTTTGGCGGACACACTGCCAACTTTGGTGAGAAGCCGGTTCAGCGTGCTTGTGCAGCGGCTGATCGCACAGGCCACGCGTTGCTTCACACCCTGTATCAGCGCAATGTGCAGGCGCGTACTCAGTTTTTTGTTGAGTGGATGGCGCTCGATTTGATTCGTGATGCTCAGGGTGCAGTGGTTGGTGTGGTCGCCCTGGAGATGGAAACAGGCGAAGTCATGTTGTTGCAATCCAAAGTAACGGTGCTTGCAACCGGAGGGGCAGGGCGTATCTGGCAGGCCTCCACAAATGCCTTTATCAACACCGGCGATGGCATGGGCATGGCGGCACGTTCAGGCATACCCTTGGAAGACATGGAATTCTGGCAGTTCCACCCGACAGGCGTGGCAGGCGCTGGCGTGCTAATCACCGAGGGCGTACGTGGCGAGGGTGGGATTTTGCTGAACAAACATGGCGAGCGATTCATGGAACGTTATGCGCCAACACTTAAAGATCTCGCGCCACGAGATTTTGTTTCGCGATCAATGGACCAGGAAATTAAAGAAGGGCGGGGATGTGGCGAGCATGGTGATCATGTTCTTTTAAAGCTTGATCATCTCGGCGCAGAGACTATCCTCAAACGCCTGCCTTCGATTCGCGAGATTGCAATCAAATTTGCAAATGTCGATCCGATTAAAGATCCTATCCCAGTAGTGCCAACGATCCACTATCAAATGGGCGGTATCCCAACGAATTATCACGGAGAGGTTGTTGTTCCTAAGGCCGGCAACCCCAACACAGTTGTCCCGGGGCTTTATGCGATTGGTGAGTGTGCTTGCGTGTCGGTACATGGCGCAAACAGACTTGGTACCAACTCCTTGCTGGATTTATTGGTTTTTGGTCGTGCAGCAGGAAACCACATCGTTTCAAACAAACTAAGCGCCGAGGAGTTCAGAGATTTACCCGCTGATGCTGGCGATGCGTCGCTGGCAAGGCTTGCCCGACTTGAGGGATCGAGCTCTGGTGAGAACATTCAGGATGTCGCCAATGACGTTCGCAAGACCATGCAAGCACATTGTGGGGTGTTTAGGACAGAAGAATTACTCAAAGAGGGTGTTAAAAAGATTGCCGAGATCGATGAGCGGGCCAAACACATCCATCTTAAAGACAAGTCCAAAGTCTTTAATACAGCCCGCGTGGAAGCGCTAGAGCTTGACAATCTTATGGAAACTGCCAAGGCCACCATTGTGTCGGCGGAGGCACGCAAGGAAAGTCGGGGTGCCCATGCGCACAGGGACTATGCAACCCGCGATGATACCCACTGGATGCGTCACAGCCTTTGGTACTCGGAGGGTAATCGGCTCGACTACAAGCCTGTGGTACTGAAGCCAATCAGCGTTGAAACCTTCGTGCCGAAAGCCCGAACCTTTTAGATTCAAATCGAATTTCCCGCAATGCAGTTCAAACCATTCGAATTTCTCGCCATGCAATTCAAATCGAGTTGCCCAAAGATAGCGCAGGAGCAATGATGAGTAAGACCGTCCGTTTTTCTATCTATCGATATGATCCTGATAAGGATTCAAAACCTTATATGCAGGATTTAGAAGTAGCGCTGCACCCCAATGACAAAATGTTATTGGACGCTTTGATGAGAATTAAAAGCGACTTTGATGCAAGCCTTTCTTTTCGCCGTTCCTGCCGCGAAGGTGTTTGCGGCTCGGATGCGATGAATATCAATGGCAAGAACGGTCTTGCCTGCATCACGAACCTGCGCGATCTGAGGCAACCCATCGTTCTAAAGCCGCTGCCCGGTTTACCCGTCGTTCGAGACCTGATTGTGGATATGACCCAGTTCTTCAAGCAGTACCACTCAGTACAGCCCTTTTTGATCAACGATAACCCGCCCCCAGAAAAAGAACGCTTACAGTTGCCTGAGGATCGCGAAGAACTCGATGGGCTTTATGAGTGCATCTTGTGTGCCTGCTGCTCAACCAGTTGCCCTTCATTTTGGTGGAATCCCGACAAGTTTGTAGGTCCGGCCGGCTTATTGCAGGCCTATCGTTTTATCGCAGACACACGCGATCAGGCCACTTCAGCAAGGCTTGATAACCTTGAAGACCCATATCGATTGTTTCGTTGCCACACCATTATGAATTGTGTAGACGTTTGTCCGAAGGGACTCAATCCGACCAAGGCAATTGGCAAGATTAAAGAGTTGATGGTAAAGCGCGCGGTTTAAACCGCGCGATCAACTAAGGAAGTGACGGTGGCGTTACAAACTCTCGACCAAGACGCACGGCGTCGTCGGTTACGTTGGCGTTGTCGTCGAGGTTTGCTCGAAAACGATTTGCTCTTGACCCGATTTCTCGATCGTTTTGATCAAAATTTAACTGAAGATTTTGAGTTCGGTCTCGACCATTTATTGAACTTGTCGGACAATGAACTCTTGGACCTCGTGCTCGCCCGGCAGCAACCTGAGGGTGATTTACTCGATCCCCGCGTCATTGCAGTCCTTGAGACTTTACGTTCTGTATAAAGCAGGGCGTAAAACACGAATTTTTGCGTTGATATTGTTGATTAACCCTTGATGAAGAGTTGCCATGTCTGACACCAAAGCGACGATTAGCTTCACCGACGGTACGCCCTCGGTTGACTTCCCCATTTATAAAGGCTCTATCGGTCCTGATGTGATTGATATCCGTAAGCTCTACGGCCAAACAGGAAA
>Ga0172372_10009385_pt1 | contig 12731 bp, 14 predicted proteins | sample LakKiv5m_2_FD_114544 | JGI IMG/M metagenome (GOLD analysis project Ga0172372, IMG submission 114544) | Freshwater microbial communities from Kabuno Bay, South-Kivu, Congo - kab_092012_9.5m | ecosystem: Environmental > Aquatic > Freshwater > Lake | place: Democratic Republic of the Congo...
TACTTTTTCATTGGGAAGCATGCCTGCTGCGTCAACGAGATCCATATCGATGGTGATACTTCCAGTGTAGTTCAACTCGGTTTGGGTAAGTCGAACGTTGTGTATTTTAGCTTGTAGAACTTCAATATACATTTGGCGCAAAGTTAGTTACAAATAACCTTTAGTTTGACTTAAATTCGCACGAATGCAATTTACATCCGATATTGTTGAAAAAGCGGTTGATGCTTTGTCCTCATTTCCGGGAATTGGCAAGCGTACCGCTTTGCGAATGGTGATGTATTTGCTTAAGCGACCGGAGTTGGAAGTAGCTTCAATATCTGAAAGGATTTTAAGACTGAAAACAGATTTGAAATTTTGCAGTAACTGTGGTACTGTGAGTGATTTTGAGCTTTGCGGAATATGTTCTGACCCGTTGCGTCAAAAAGAGATGATTTGTGTTGTGGAAGACTTTAGCGATTTAATGGCTATTGAAGCTACCTCACAATTTAAAGGCGAGTACCATGTTTTGGGTGGGTTGATTTCTCCAATGGACGGAATTGGTCCTACCGATTTAAATCTGCAAACTTTATTTGAGCGCATTTCAAATTCAGAAGGTGGAATATCAGAGGTTATTTTAGCGTTAAGTGCTACTGTAGAAGGAGATACAACCATGTATTACATCGCTAAAAAACTTCAAGAATTTGGAATTACTGTAAGTAGTATAGCACGTGGAATTTCTGTGGGCGGGGAGTTGGAATATGTAGATGAAATCACCTTGGGTAGGAGTTTGTTGCAGCGCACTCATTATTCTGTTTAAAATATTTTATGAATCAACTTTCAGTAGTCATAGTCAATTATAATGTAAAGCACTTCTTGGAACAGGTTTTACTGAGCGTTGAAGTGGCTTCAAAAGGATTGGCGGTTGAAACTTGGGTTGTTGATAACAATAGTGTAGATGGCAGCATAGAAATGGTGAAAGATAAGTTTCCATGGGTGAAATTGATCGAAAATCATGAAAATGTGGGTTTTTCTAAGGCAAACAATCAGGCATTGAGATTGAGTAATGCCAAGTATTCCTTGTTGCTCAATCCTGATACTGTACTTCAAGAAGATACATTTGTCAAGTGCATTGAATTTTTAGATACTCATCCAGATGTGGGTGGATTGGGAGTAAGAATGATTGATGGTAAAGGCCAATTTTTACCTGAAAGTAAACGAGGACTTCCCACTCCAACTGTGGCATTTTTTAAAATGACGGGTTTAGCTACTTTATTTCCCAAGTCTAGATATTTTGGTAGATATCACATGAAGTATTTGTCAGAATTTGAGACTCACGAAGTTGAAATTCTAGCAGGAGCTTTCATGATGATGAGAGGTGAGACTCTAGAAAAAGTAGGGCTTTTGGATGAACAATTCTTCATGTACGGTGAAGACATTGACTTGTCTTATCGCATAATTTTAGGTGGGTACAAGAATGTTTATTTCGCAGATACAACAATCATTCATTATAAAGGCGAAAGTACCAAGAAAAAATCGGTCAATTATGTCAAGGTCTTTTACAATGCAATGGTGCTTTTTGCGAAAAAGCACTATTCTAAACGAATGGCAGGATGGTTTTCATTTTGGATTCAAATTGCCATTTATATTCGGGCTTTTATTGCATTGATCTTCCAAAGCATTTCTAAAGTGCTGTTTCCAGCGGTAGATTTTTTAGTTATTTACGCGGGGTTTTATGGAATTGCCAAATATTGGGAGTTATACCACAAGTTTGTTCGTGGGTTTTACCCTGAGGAGTATTATTTGGCTCACATACCTGTATATGCTTTGTTGACCATGATTTCTGTTTATGTTTCTGGGGGATATGACCGCCCCTACAAAGCATACAGATTGTTTAGAGGTGCATTGATAGGAAGTATATTGATGTTCGCTGTATACGGTTTTTATCCCAAGGAATGGCAGTTTTCAAGGGCTATTTTGGGATTGGGTTCAGCATGGGCGGTTGGTGGCATGCTCATGATTCGGGTCTTTGCTGATTTGTTGGGATGGAAGGGCAGTCAAGGTAAAAAAACTGAGAAGAGAATACTTGTTGTAGGTGGAGATAACGAGGTTGAACGAATTACAGATTTATTGAACAAGAGCGGTGTTCCGCATGTTTTTCTAGGAGCAGTAACTCCGAACAATGAAAAACGCTCTGAATTTTTAGGAAGTTTCAAACAGTTGGATGAACTGGTAGAAATCTACCGAGCTAATTCCATTATTTTTAGCGGTAGAGATGTTTCTGCATCGCGAATCATGGATTCAATGTCGGGATTTTCAAAAGCGCAAGTACAATTAAAAATTGCCCCTGAAAGCAGTGAATTTATCATTGGGTCAGATTCAAAAAATGAACCTGGTGAGTTATTTACATTAGAGGTTAAATACCAATTGTCGGAATATGATGTGCTACGTCGAAAGCGAATTTTTGATGTCATGGCTTGTATTCTGGTAGTTTTGAGGACCGCACTGTTCTTGGGATATCCATTAATGGCAAATGCTCGGTGGCGTTATGTGTTTGGAAATATATTTCAGGTACTATTGGGCAAAAAGACATGGGTTAGTTATTCGGGGCAAATAAGTGCTGATAAATTGCCCATTTTGAAGCCCGGGGTTGTGAGTTCAGCTGGAGTTTGGACAAACACAGAATTTGAGGCTGACGTGAATCATATTTATGCTAAAGATTACGAAGTTTGGCGTGATTTAGAGTTACTTTGGGACTTTATTAGGCAAAAGTGATTAACACTTTCAAAAATATAAACGCTTATGAGTTGCGTCGCTTTATTAAAGTGATTTTGCTATTGTTGGCTGTTTTAATCAGCATTTTAACGTTATTTTTATCCCAGAGATTGGTTAAAAAAATTGCCACTGAAGAAACTAAAAAGATGGAAATTTGGGCAGATGCTGAAAGAGTTTTATCTGATCCTAATAGTGAAGGCGATTTGGGTTTTCATTTGAAAATTGTTCAATCCAATGAAACGATTCCTGCTATCTTGGTTTCTGAATCTGATAGAATTATTCAATACATCAACTTATCCGATCAAGAACAGGTTATTTCAGAGAGCAAACTGAGAGAAAAAATAACTGAGTTTGCGGTAGAGCACAATCCCATTCTTATTCCCATAGATGAGAATACTGTTTACCGAGTTTATTATGGAAAAAGTTCTGTTTTGAGGCAATTGGAGTATTATCCATATGTTGTCTTGGCAATTGTGGCGTTGTTTGTGTTTGTAAGTTATTCAGCGTTTTCATTTTCTACTAGGAGTGAGCAAAATCAGGTTTGGGTTGGACTTGCAAAGGAAACGGCTCATCAGTTGGGGACACCCATCAGTAGTTTGATGGGTTGGGTAGAGTGTATTGAGAATGATATCATTCCTGACAATGCAGCACATGAAATGAAAAAAGACATTGACCGCTTACAAATAATTACTGAGAGATTTTCTAAAATTGGATCTGCTCCGGTATTGGAGGTGGCGAATATTAATCTTGTTTTAGAAAATTCCTTGACCTATTTGTCTAATAGAATCAGTAATTCAGTAGATTTTCAATGGAAATTATACCCCAAGCCCATTTTGGTTGATCTCAATGTGAATCTTTTTAATTGGGTGATTGAAAATGTGGTAAAAAACAGTGTAGATGCTATGGAGGGTAAGGGTATTTTGAAAGTGGAAGTGAATTACCGAAACAGTTTAGCCTTTATTGACGTGATTGATAACGGAAAAGGAATTTCACGGAATCAAACCAAAGATATTTTTAAACCAGGTTTTACAACCAAGAAAAGAGGATGGGGTTTGGGTTTGTCACTGGCAAAAAGAATTGTAGAAGATTACCATAAAGGACAGATATTCGTCAAAGAAAGTCATGCATACGAAAAGACAGTAATTAGAATCATTTTAAAATGCGATAAATTAATTTAATATGATTCAGAGAATTCAAACTATATTTTTATTCTTATCAGCGGCCTTGTGTGGTTTACTATTGGTAACAAATCCAATTTATGCTGAGTTCAATTATTGGAAAGATGGTACTGAATTCCAAGCTGTTTTTTTGTATTGGTCAAGTTTTGGCGCATCCATCGTTGAACTAAATGGAAATTTGCTGTTCGAGAATTATTGGTCAAATTTCACATTGCTTTTTCTGGTTGGAGTCTTTTCATTCGCCTCTATTTTTTTGTTTAGGCATGCAAAGATTCAAATTTTCACAGTGATAGGTTCAATATTATTGATAAGTACTCTTGGCTTTAAATTGTTGTACCAATACACTTCTTTCAAAAATACTCAAAGTGACCCTCTTGAATACGATTTGAACGCCCATATATTCTGGGTTGTTCTCTTATTGGCTTTAAATATTTTAGCAGTATTTTCTATACACCTTGATCGCCGAAATACTCAACGAAATTATTTTGGGTTTCCCAAAGGGTAATTTTGTGTAATAAAACCCCTTCTGGTAGGTGTGGAGCAATTCTATTCCAAATGGCAACCGCGATATTTTCTATTGAAGGCATCTTACCTTGAAGCCAAGGTACGTCGATATTCATATTTTGATGATCTAAATCGTCAATCACTTGTTCTCTAATGATGACTTTTAACTTTTTAAGGTCCATCACAAGGCCAGTATCTGGATCTGGCTGTCCCTTTACACAAACATACAGATCGAAATTGTGTCCGTGGAAATTTGGGTTTGCACATTTGCCGAAAAGGGTGAAATTTTCCTCGTCGGAAATTTTGGGGTTCCACAATTGATGAGCCGCGTTGAAGTGCTCTTTTCGGGTAATATACAACAGTGGCATATTAATTATACCAAGTTTTTAATTTATCGATCGTGGTATCCACATCATCCACAGTATTGAACTTGCCAAAGCTAAATCTTACGGTGGTTCTGTTATTGTTTGGACGAATGGTATTGATCACGTGAGAACCTCCTACCGCGCCACTTGAGCATGCACTTCCACCAGAGCAAGAAATGCCGGCTAAGTCTAGGTTGAAAAGCAATAAATTTCCCGTTTCTGTTGGAGGAAAAGAAACGCTTAATACGGTGTAAAGACAATTACCTTCCGCATCTCCGTTGAATTGGATGTCTTGAAACTCTGTTTTCAAGCGTTGAATCATGTGGTTTTTCAAGCTTTGAAGTTTTTCTTTTTTGGATGCTAATTCTGCATATGCCAATTCTAACGCTTTTGCTAACCCTACAATGCCGTATACATTTTCTGTTCCGCCGCGCATTTCACGTTCCTGAGCTCCTCCGGTGATGAGCGGTGAAATATGATTTGCTTTGTTGATGTAAATAAATCCAACACCTTTGGGACCATTGAATTTATGTGCGGCTCCACAAATAAAGTCAACATAGTTTTTACTTAAGTCAAAGGCATATTGGCCCATCGTTTGAACGGTATCGCAATGAAATACACCTCCATGTTGGTGTACAAGTTCTCCAATCGCTTCTATATCAATTAGGTTTCCAATTTCATTGTTGGCGTGCATCAAGCTCACCAAAGACTTTCCAGACTCGCTTAATAATTCCTGTAGATGGGCTATGTCAATATGTCCATCAGGTAAAATATTGACCATTTTCAGAACTACTTTTCCCTGATGTGCAAGTTCTTCCACGGTGTGAAGCACAGCATGGTGTTCCAATGGCGATGAAATGATGGTTTGAATCCCCAGGCTAGCAACTGACCCTCTGATGGCAAGGTTATCGGCCTCTGTTCCCCCTGATGTAAAGAAAATTTCTGAGGGTTTGCAATTGAGTAATGCGGCAACTTTACTCCTGCTTTCTTCAATCAAGGTTTTAACTTTTCTTCCGTGACCGTGGGTTGAGCTGGGATTGCCATAATGATTTCTCATTACTTCTACCATTGATTCAACTACAGCCGGATCAATTTGGGTTGTAGCGGCATTATCCAAATATATACGGGGGGATTCGTTCATTGCTGTTTAATTGTTTAGATTTGGTTGTTGGTATCTAGGTAACCCAAGAATTTGTAGCACAATTTTGCCATTGTGAATTCGGTTATTAGGTCAATTTCGCGGGGAGCGATCTCCACAATATCAAAACCAACAATTTTCTTGCGTTCACACAGTCTTTTGAGAAGTTTGTTTCCTTGTTTCCATGACAATCCGCCTGGTTCGGCAGTACCAACGGCTGGGGCAACAGAAGGGTCGAATCCGTCGGCATCGATGGTAACATAAACGTGGTCTCCTAGTTTGTCGATGCAAGCATCAATCCATTGATCTTGATCATCCAACATGTGGGCATACCAAGTATGGATGTTATCAGATGCTTTGATGAGGTTGCTTTCTTCAACGCACTGCGCCCGAATTCCCACTTGCACCAAATTAACGTTCATATCATGAATTCGTGCCATTACACTTGCGTGTGAGTAGGGATTTCCTTGATATGCTTCACGTAGGTCTGAATGGGCATCAATTTGAAGAACCGAAAGGTTGGGGTATTTTTTTAGATGCGAGCGTACAAATCCGTTGGTTACGGTATGTTCTGCACCCAGAGAAACTACGAATTTGTTAAGGTTGAGAAGTTCATCGGTTTGATTCTCGATGATTTTCATAGCATCTTCATCTACATTGTCACCAAAATCTATGGGTTCAAGTGTTGCACAGCCAATATTCTTGTAAGTTTCACGGTCTAATTCTTCGTCGTAAAACTCCACAAAATGACTGGCGTTGATGATGGCTTCAGGACCTAAATTGGAACCAGAAATATAACTAGAAGTATGTTCGTAAGGAACAAGTTGAATGGCAATTTTTGAATTTTCTAGTTGCGTTAAAGCTTCCTCTGGGGGGGAAAGAAATGCTTTCTCTGGAGATAGTAACTTCATATTTATTTTACGCGTTCCATGTATGATCCGTTTCGAGTATCAATTCTGATTTTCTCTCCGGTGTCAACAAACAAAGGAACCATAACAGTGGCACCACCTTCAACAGTTGCTTGTTTCAATGTGTTAGTAGCTGTATCTCCTTTAACTCCTGGCTCGGTGTATGTGATTTCTAAAACTGCATAAGTTGGTGGTTCAGCAGAAATAGGAGTTTCACCCTCAAAGGCAATTTTGATGGTGTCGCCTTCTTTCATGAATTTAGCACCTTCACCAAACAAATGCTTGGCTACAGGGATTTGATCATATGTATCATTATTCATGCAAACATAGGCATCGCCTTCTTCATAGAGGTATTGTAATTCGTGGGTTTCTACACGTACTATTTCTACAGATTCACCACTTCTGAAACGATTTTCAGCGAGTTTACCGTCTTTTACACGACGCATTTTTGCTTGATAAAACGCGCGTAAGTTACCAGGTGTGCGGTGCTGCCATTCAATGATTTGCACTAATTCTCCGTTGTAACGGATAAAATTTCCTACAGAAATATCTTGAGTAGTTGCCATATTCTGCAAAATTAATCAAAACTCTTGATATCCTCCGAATTTTGGTTGATCAACCAACCTACTGTTAATATGTATGGGGTTGAAGATTGGGGTGAGAATTCTGGGAAATTCTGATTTACGAGAATATTCGCTTGAAATCTTCCGTAAAGGTTTTTTCTTACCCACTCAAATTGGAGGAATACAGCTTGGATGCTTCCACCGGTGGTAGTAACGAATTCTCCGTATGATTGGTCTGGACTGAATGTTTGAAATTGGTAACCAATCATGGGTAAAAAGTTGCTTTTCCCTGCTGTGAATGATTTTCCAATGCCTGTGCGCAGCATACCATTATCACCTTGTCGGTATTTTAGTTCATTTTCGAAGTTGTGCAACACAGATGCTTGTATATTCCAACTCCAGCCTTGGTAGAATGTGCCGTATAGAGCTTGTGCGCCAAGTGAGTAAGACCCATTTCCAGGCTGTAGATTCATAGGTAGTAATCTTTTAAAGGAATCTCTCAACTGGTAATGTCCGTTCGGAATCTTCATTTGGGCAGAAGCAATTGCGAGTTGTTTGGTTTTGCCAAGGTTGAATTTTCGGTTATCAAATAGGGTGTAGTTTAGCGCTATATTTAAATCTGATAAACCCGAATATGTATTAGTGGCGTTTTCGTTGTTCTCATTTTTTCTGGATATCTGTTGGATGCCCATTCGGTAGTTGATTTGAAACTTCTTATTTACTTGTTGATTGAAAATAATTCCCGATTGGAGGATTTTATCGGTTACGGTAAATTGGGTTCCGTTAGAAAATCCCGTTTGTGTTTTGAATCCCAGAGAATTGCCCCAGACACCAAGAAAATGTGAGGGTATGGTTTGTAAATATCCCATAGAAAAAGAAGCGTCTCGAAGTCCGCTACCACAGATGTCGCAGGCACTGGCTTTTGCAGAAGCGAACATTAATGTGATAAAAATGAAAGGCTTATGGATTGAATGGATGAATTTCGCCATGATTTAAATTGGAAATAAATTTGTGGTCTGTAAGTGTATGTAAAAACGCTCTAAGTGCATCAACGTCTTGATTTTGCAATTGGAATTTTAGTTTGTAAGCATTTAAAACTTGATCGAGATTGGAAAATGACCCGTCATGCATATAAGGGTAAGTCAGTGCTACATTTCGCAAACTGGGAACCTTGAAATGGTGCGTGTCTTTTTGTAATTGTGTGATTCGGAATCTGCCAACGTCAGTGTCATTAACGGCTAAACCATTGTATTCAAAATGGTTATTTGTTAATAATGGTTCAGAATGGCATTTGGAACAGTTCGATTGAAAAAGGGTATAACCTTGTTTTTCTAGTTTATTGAAATTGCTTTTTCCTCGCCTTACATCATCGTATTTACTTTGGTCAGAAACCAGGCTGAGCATGAATTGAGAAAGTGCAAAAAGTACTGTTTTTTCATTTATAGTGGTATCGTTGTAGGCTTTTTGAAATAACGGTTGATATTGCTTGTTTTCTTTGATGCGCTCAATGGCAAGTCCCAAAGGTAGATCCATCTCATTTACGTCAGTGATGGGGGCGATGGGCATAACATCTAAATGCGTGATTCCGCCGTCCCACATGAATGATTTGTTCCAAGCTAGATTTTGAATGGAGGGACTGTTTCGCTTGCCTAATCGATTGTGAACACCGAAACTTTTGGGTAAATTATGGTCAGCAAATCCATGAACTTGAGCATGGCAACTACCGCATGAAATTGTTCTTGTTGAAGAAAGATTGGGGTCGTAAAAAAGAACTCTACCTAGGTAGATTTTCTCGGGTGTTAGCTCATTATTCGGATTTTTGTATTCAACGTTCGGGAAGTCATTTGGAAATTTAAATTCAGCCGATGTGGGATTTTTTTGGCAACTACCCAAATGAAAGAACAGAACCAAGACAAGTATCTTGGTTCTGCCCCACATTAACCCTTTTGATATAAGGGAAATCATTAGAATTATTGGTGAATATGGTCAAAGGTGATGCCGTCTCTGAAGTTGGCCGACATTGAAACGGATAAATTGCTGATACTATGCACTACGCTAACATCTGCTAGCTTCACTGGACCATGCCAAAGTTTCGCTACGTTTGTTCTAATATGTAGCACGGGTGCGGCGTCGGGTTTTACAGAAATACTGTTTCCACCGAGCAGCATGTTTTTCTTTTGAATTGCACTGAATGGGGGCATATAGCCACCAAGATGAAACAGGAAAGTATTATTTGCGGCTTGAGGCGAAGTGCCTTCCACGCGAACAAAAATATAACCTGTTGACCAGCTCCAGAACATTCCATTTGATGGATTGAGTGCTCCTTGTTGCAGTCCGCTATTGTTAGCGGCACTGTCAACACCTACTAAGAAATTAACTGCAGTGTAATCTCCCATGGGAATGTTCTTCAGTTCAATTTTATTGTCAGTTTCACTTACCAAGAAATAGGAGTTGGGGACTTTAAATGATGAGCCATCTGCCTTAATCAATTCAAAATTGGATAAATAATATTTTATAAGACTGAATGTCATGGTATCGCCGGACATGGGGTGCACCATGGCAGTATTCAATAGAAAAGGTTTTTGATCCATGCCCCAAACATGGTCTATTTCAATGGTTAGATTGCCGTATTTCGGTGAGTTATCTGGTTTTTCTTCTTCTGTACAAGAAGTAAAAAACAATGGTAATGCAATTAGGGTCAAGGCAGCCCAACGGGTAGCACGAGACAACCAAATAATGGTGTTTTTCATGATTTTATATTTTAGAATGCAAATGAATGTCCCGTCATTTGAGCGGGGTTCCGGAATCATGAAAAATACTTTGGTGGCGGAGGGTCAATTGCGTCTAGGTCGAAATGGTGAGGTTTAATGTCACTAAGGGAGAATAAATAACAACAAAGAGAATGGTTATTAAAGTGATTTGTTTTGAAGGTTTCTTTAAATACTTCGGGGAAGATAACTACAGGTTGTGTTTCTGTATCGGAGGCGTCTTGAGGTTTTGTTAATTTCAATTTGGCATTGATATGGCAAGAACCTTGGCAACAGTTTTTTAAAGCGTCTTTTTGAACACAACTGGTTTTTATAATCTCGGTTTTGTTTACTTCAAAATGTACTATATGATATAACTGTATGATGCTTTGAGAGAAAAAAGCAATCAATAAAATTGAGGCAAACCAACTAACCAGACGCTGATGTGAGTTCCTCAATGCCATATTACAAATTTAACTAAATCCCTTTGTTTAAAGCATGATATTTGTCACATTAATACTCCAATTTCAGTCCGTATTTTCTCATGGCCACATCAATCAGGTATTGGCGTCTGCGAGCCAAAGGGTGATTTTTGCCGCAAGTTCTTGGACAAGGGAGCATAGAGATGATGGCAATGCTTTGCGAACGAGAAAGTTCTTTGCCACTTTTATTGTAATAGTAGTGAGATGCTTCGTCAATTCCAAAAGCGCCACGGCCCATTTCGATGACGTTTAAATAAACCTCTAAAATGCGTTTTTTGCCCCATATGAGTTCAATCCACAATGTGTAGTATGCTTCAACGGCTTTTCGAAGGTAGCTGCGTCCCTCCCAACAAAATACATTTTTAGCAGTTTGCTGGGAAATAGTGCTTCCGCCTCTGATTCGTTTGCCTTGTGCATTGTGTTTTACGGCATTGGAAATGGCCTTGAAGTCAAATCCGCTGTGATTGAAAAACTGCTGATCCTCACCAGCAAGGGCTGCTAGTTCAAAATGATCTGGCATTTCTTCAACATCAATCCATTCGCCGTCATAAGCGTGAAGCTCTCTCTGTGACCATTGAATCATGGTTATTGGTGGATTTATCCATTTGTACAGCACGACAGGCAGAAGACTTATGAGCCAAGCTGTTAAGAGTATTTTAAAAATGCGCCTAATCATAAGAGTTTAAAAACCATTTACCCCGTTCACGGTGGTGTATTTCAAAACCAATTTTTTATCAGGATAAATGCGTTTAAATGCACTTTGAACTGCGATGGTAGTTTCGTGGAACCCGCATAAAATGAGTTTGAGTTTCCCCTCGTAGGTGTTGATATCGCCCACAGCGTAAATTCCTGGAATGTTGGTCGAGTAATCAACGGTATTTACAGCAATGGCGTTCTTGTCAATGTTCAATCCCCAATCAGCTATAGGACCAAGCTTTGGTGAAAGTCCAAACAAGGGCAAAAAGTAATCAGCTTCTATCCACTGAATTTCAGGATGGTCTTTGATGGTTAACCCTACAGAGTTTAAATGTCCTGAGGTATCGCCTTTTAAATGTGTGACCTCGGAATAAGTCTTGAGATTTAATAATCCTTTTTCACTGAGGTCTATGACCTTTTGCACGGAGTCTAAATGCCCTCTGAATTCACCGCTTCGGTGCACTAAAGTAACGCTCTGAGCAACATCCTTGAGGAAAAGAGTCCAGTCTAAAGCGCTATCTCCGCCACCAGCGATTACTATGTTCTTGTTTCGATATTTTTCGGGATCTCGAACCATGTAATCAACCCCGCGATTTTCGAATTCAGTGATGTTGGAAATGGGAGGTTTTCGGGGTTCAAAGACGCCCAATCCACCAGCAATGAAAATATTGGGGGCTTTGTGTTGTAGTCCTGATTCAGTGGTAACAATGAAATTAAGTTCATCTGACTTTTCGATGGAAACTGCTTTTTCGCCCAAGGTGAAAGTGGGTTTAAAAGGCTCAATTTGTTTCATGAGGTTGTCAATAAGATCACCCGCAAGAATTTCAGGAAAACCAGGGATATCGTAAATGGGTTTTTTGGGATAAATTTCCGATAACTGTCCGCCGGGCTGCGGAAGGACATCAATGATGTGACATCGAAGTTTAAGCAATCCTGCTTCGAATACGGTGAAAAGTCCCACGGGACCAGCCCCAATGATCAAGATATCGGATTCAATCATGGTGCAAAATTAGAGAATGGAATGGGCTCAAACTATGATTTTTGTTACAATAGTGAAATTAAAATTCATCAGTCATTGACGAGAATCAATCCCATTGGGGTAAGTTTATAAGTGTATTTGCCTACTTCAACGGTATCTCCTGGTTTGATTCGCTTTAGGTTTCTGATTTCCCCATCGGAGCGAAGAATGGTTCCACCGGTTTTAACGGCTAAATTCCAATAATCAAGATGTACGGTTCCATTTACATCGCCGCAAAGCAGAATGGACACGGGTTTCTTTAAGTATTGAATGAGTGAATAATCTTTGATGGGAGCTTTGGCATCTGCAATCATTAGAACGGTGTCTACGGTTTCCCATTTCTTGAGGGAAACCAAAATGGCTTCAATGTTATTTTCTGGA
>Ga0172372_10009386_pt1 | contig 12729 bp, 20 predicted proteins | sample LakKiv5m_2_FD_114544 | JGI IMG/M metagenome (GOLD analysis project Ga0172372, IMG submission 114544) | Freshwater microbial communities from Kabuno Bay, South-Kivu, Congo - kab_092012_9.5m | ecosystem: Environmental > Aquatic > Freshwater > Lake | place: Democratic Republic of the Congo...
CATGGCTGTATTCTATCTCCCCCGCGGGAGGTTGTCACGGCAAAAAGCGACGTCGACCCGTGAAAACCGACCTGATGCTGTTATATAACGGCACTGCGGCCGACGATCCCCGTACGGACGCGGGTTGCAACTAGTTGCAACGACCAAAAAAGATTCAGTCACGAAAAAATCTTGTGACAAGTTCTCGCTCGAAGAGATACACTCAGCTCAACCGGCCGACGAGGCCAAACCACGGCAAAGGAAACGGAGAAACACATGGAAACGCAACAGATCAGCAACGATTCGACGAAGACGATGTCCGCCATCGACCGCGCTCTCGCCGCGGCCCGAGCCCGTGCAGCTCAACGCGCTGCTGTGGTCAAGGAAGAAACGTCTGAGGTGGCAGCCGACGAGGCAGCGCCCAAGGCGAAGCCTGCGAAACAGCGCGAAGAACGTCAACCCAAGGTGAAGGACCCCGCAGCGGACGAGGCCCGCGCCCAGCGCAAGGCCGCCCGAGACGCGGAGCGCGAGGCACGCCGAGCGGAGAAGGCTGAGGCCGCCGCAGGCAAGAAGTCGCACATGAAGAAAGTGGAGCGCGCCGGGGCGAAGCTCCCGCAGCTCTCAGCCGAGGCGGCCTCGCGGCTCAACGAGCTGCGGCTCGAGCTGTCCAACGTGGAGCTCACGGCCCTGTCGGCCCACCTCCTCCACCACGTCCGCGCCACGGCCACCGTGGCAGCAGCAGGCAAGCGACCCGCCGTGGGCGCCACGGTGAAGATCGTGGGCGGTGACCCGAAGTTCTTCGGGTTGCTCGGCACGGTGGTCGACTCCCGTCCCCTCCGCTGCTTCGTGGAGGTCGACCGGGTGAAGAAGCCCGTGTATCTCTTCAACTCGGAGGTGGAAGTAACCACCTGAGTGGCAGACGTGAGGGCCAGTAGCTCAGGTGGTTAGAGCGCACGCCTGATAAACGTGAGGTCGGCAGTTCAAGTCTGCCCTGGCCCACTATAATACGGACAGGAAGAACCGTATGACACTCACAAGTCCCACGCAGATCGAGAAGGAGAAGCTGCACATCTTCTACAAGGCCGCGCGCGCCCTGCTGGAAAGCGGGGTGGTGCCGCCTTGGGCCGTGCAGCGAGGCTTCGACGAGACGATGGGAGGCTTCCTCGACACCCACACGTGGCGTCCGACCCACATCTCCTGGGCTGCAGCGGAAGAGCTGCTGTCCGGGGAACACAAGAACGTGCAGCGGGCCCATGGGATCTGTGGCCGTCTCAATCGGTACGAGAGGACCCTGCAGCTGCTGACGAGCGAGGAGAAGTCGTTCGACGAGTGGTGGAGCTTCTACACCGAGCACGACACGACCGTGCTCCTCACGAAGAGGGAGCACAGCACGGGGCAGCAGTTTGAGTTCGATCAACTGATCCCCCTGCCCGAGCAACCCTGTGACATGTTCCTCCGCGCCGGTTATTCGTTCAAGGTGCGGAAGAAGGTGGAGCTCGCATGGCTCCGTGCCGAGTACGATAGACTGAAAGGCCCCCGTAGCGCAGTGGATAGCGCGACGGTTTCCTAAACCGTAGGTCGCAGGTTCGAATCCTGCCGGGGGCGCAAAAACCCGCAAGAATAAAAGTCGTGTAAACCTCAAACAAGGAGTGATACAGTAACCTCATGATGAACACAACCAACGCATTCGTCGTCCGTGACAACAATCGTCGAACCTTCCTCAACCGCCGCGTATACAGCGGCCGAATCCAGGGCATCTGGGGGAGGATCAACGAGGCAGCAGTATTCAACTCGATCGAGGAGGCGCAGTCGTGCGCGTCCAACATCAACGCACGCCGGCCGGACGGCTACAGCGCGTATCAGGCACAGGTCTACCCCATCACCATTCGCGGCCGCCAGCGAAAGGGCAAGACGAACGGCACCTGATACGGACACTTGCAACTAGTTGCAACCCGGGGGAGGCGACCTCTGCCTCCTCACATTTTATAATCCTATTGTACCACTAGGATGAAAGTTCGAATGTGATGCATATATATTAGTATGCAATGCGAATATTGTGCATCACATCACGAATCTAAATACGGTTCTGGTAGATTTTGTAATCAAAAATGTGCAAGAGCCTTCTCCTCAAAAGCAAAAAGAGAAGAAATCAATAAGAAGGTTTCTGAAACGTTAAAGGGGAGACCTTCCAAGGGAAAAGGAAAACCAGGGAAAAAGCACAGCGAAGCTACAATAGAGAAACTGAAAGCTTCGTTGAAGAAGCATTACGAGGATCACCCTCAAAAAACCTTAACTCTTGCACAACGTCGAGCAAGAAACGTTGCTAAAGTAATCGCATATCGTGCTAGGAAAAGAAACGCTCTAAGAAAAGATACTGATCTGGGTCTTATTCGAAAAATATACGAATTGTGTCCAGAAGGTTATCATGTGGATCACATCCACGCTTTGTCTCAAGGAGGCGCCCATCACCAAGACAATCTTCAATATTTGCCAGCCAGCGAAAACCACAGAAAGTGTGCTGGTAGAGAATACGATGTGACATCAGCGATCGACTGGAGAACTTTAGTAATAGTTTGAGTTATTGGCAGGTCGACTAATGGTAAGTCACGAAACTGTTAATTTCGTCGATATAGGTTCGATTCCTATCCTGCCAGCCGGGTCAAACCCGAAGAGGAGCTAAGAATACTTTGTTTGCTTTGCCTTCCTAGCCCAACCGGCAGCAGGCAGGAAATTTAAAATTTCCAAAGTATGGGTTCGAATCCCATGGAAGGCACTACAAGCCTGGGTAGCCCAACGGCAGAGGCAGCGGTTTCAAACTCCGCGCAGTGTGAGTTCGAATCTCACCCTAGGCACACACCACAAGCTCAACGAGGTCAATCATGCGTCTCAACACAATCGGCAAGATCTTCATCGGAACAGCAGCTGCCACCGCCGCAGCCTCCGCCCTCGGAGGAGGCGGAGACGACAACAGGTCAGGAGGCGGCCTCAGCTGTCTCGGCTGCGCGGGCATCATGCTCCTCATGGGCTTCGGTGGCATGGGGATGCTCATCCTCGGTATCCTCTCGCTCTTCAAGTGACAGACCTTGTCTTCGTAGCTCAGCTGGATAGAGCAGCGGCCTTCTAAGCCGCGGGTCGCAGGTTCGAATCCTGCCGAAGACGCCTTCCTTAACTTTCGCTTATCTTAGCTTATGTTGTTCTTTACGCGGGTGTAGCTCAGTTGGTAGAGCTGAAGCTTTCCAAGCTTCCGGTCGTCGGTTCGAGTCCGTCCACCCGCTCCACAAGACCTGCATATATAAGGAGCATGCACGACGTGTTCAGCCTCACAGACGAAACATTCGATTCATTCATTTCCCGCTCATCGGTCCCCGTCCTCGTCGACTTCTGGGCTCCATGGTGCTCTCCATGCCGCCTCCTCGCTCCCATCGTGGAGAACATCTCGCAGACGTTAGGAGAAAAAATCGCGGTCTGCAAGGTAAACATCGACGAGGCACCGCGGACGGCGTCGAGTCTGGGCATCACCTCCATTCCGACCCTCATCGTCTTCCGCGACGGACGACCCGCAGAGAAACACATCGGGACGGGCACGGCATCGAAGCTGATCAACGTCCTCAACCTCCCGTGACTTCAGCCACCTTAGCTCAGCGGCAGAGCTTCCGCCTTTAAGCGGACGGTCGTCGGTTCAATTCCGACAGGTGGCTCCGACTCGTGACAACCTGCCACTCGATGTGATAGGATGGCGACATGGCGCGGAAGAAGAGACGAGACAACGGTAGCTTCAGCTTCCAGAAGCCCGAGCACTACGGCACTCTGGTGCCACGCATTCCAACCTCGGCGTCGGAATACTTCAAGATGTGCGTCAACGAAGGCGAACCCATCGGAAGCTCCTTCTTCGTCGTCCTCGAAACGGTCGACGTCGACCTCGATTGGGCACCCGGCAACCCAGTGGTCAGAGGCAGCGGATTCGGCGACAGGTACAAGAGCTGGTCGCGGATCCTCATCGACGGCCGCGTCGGCTGGGTGATGTCCCTCTTCGTGGAGGGAAAATGAGAGAGCGGCTGCAGATCGGCCAGATGATCGTCGTGGACCAAGAGATGGACCTCTACTCGCGGCGCCCGGAACACCAGCTCGACTTCGACGACATGCTCTTCAGCATCCTCAACGAACGAGCCCGACCCGGAGACATCCTCACGGTGGTCGGGCTCTCGGAGCCGCGTTTTCCTCGAGACGACGTGTGGTACGCGGTGATCGACGCGAGCGGCAGGGTGGCGTGGCTGATGGCCTGCCACAGCGGCGTCTTCTACGATTCCCTCCCCGCGGATTGCAACTAGTTGCATGATCTGCCCTCCCCGGGGGGCGAGATCTCACTTTCGAGACCACTGCGAGGTCAATATGCTGCAGCGAATCGCAGTGCTACTCCGAGCTCAACTCGACTGCTTTTAGCGCTGGGCAGGGTCTCGAGCTCGGGAGTCGGGGAGCATCAATGTGCTGCAGCGGCGCGTGGGGAGGGGCGAGGACCGGTTTGACTGCTTTTAGCGCTGGGCGGAGTCAAAAAGTGCGGGGGCTCGATGAACAATTGCTCTGCACGAACCCAAGTTACACAAGTAACACACCGTCCACAGTTTCGCACCGTGCTGCTTTCTCCCCCCGAGGCAGCCCAGCACCACGACACGCCGTAGTTACATATTTGTCCACGTGTCGCCGCTCGCTGCATGGAAAAGCTGCGTGGAAAGCTGTAAAGCTGGGCCGCGGCGGGCGGAGGGAGGCGGGGCGAGCTTTGGGGAGCTGTGGTTCGGGTCTCCTCGAGGCGGCTCTTCCTGGAGCTCTTGGGCGGGCTCTACCCTCGGGTCGCCTCTGTGGTGGGCGGCTCGTCCGATGTCCTGCGTGGTCTTCCCCTGCGGCGGGGTGGATTTTTATTTTTCTCGTCTCCCGCCCGAGCGGGCTGTTGTGGTCAGGCATGCCTCGTCTGGTGACGCGAGGATAAATCGGGGAAAATTCGATGTTGGAATGGACGGTCGAATAATTCGAGATGTGCTCAGAGGGTTTCCGGGTCCCCTGGGCGCCGCACGAAGACCCGCACGATGTAGGCGGCGTTGCACTGCACCGGGGTGATGTTCATCACCTCCTTCTCGTACGCGAGGCCGCGGGTCTTCTTCAGCTTGTAGATGTTGCGGGAGAAGTCGAGGAGGGCGTCGGGAGGTTGGCGGCTGGGATCGAGGACGAGCACCACGGAGTAGGCCGCGTTCCCTTCGACCTCGGGTTCTCCTCCCTTGGTCCAGTCCTCTGTGTCGTGCGGCTTCCTCAGGGGGGATGACTTGTGGATGATGTCGTCTTTCCACCGCGCCTTGAAGGAGATGTCCCCTTCCAGCTGCGAGCCGTACGACCGCGCGAAGTTCATCGCCACTTCGAAGTCCGGCGTCCAGCCTCGAGCGCCCTCCCCGGGATTGGGTCCAAAGGTGTAGGGTGGGTTGAGCGGGATGGGGTCGCCGAACCCGCGCACGAGAGCGGCGAGGCCGCTGCCGTAGGTCTTCTCGGTGTCCCACACCGGAATCGCAGCGGGGTCGGCTACGTGCTTGTCCACCCAGCGCTGAGTGTAGGCGTGGCCGCGGTAGAGGAGCTGGGACGTGTTGTCGGGTCCGCCGAAGAAGCCGCTGCCGTCGGGGCCGTACTTCTCGGAGTTGATCAGGTCCCGCAGTGTCTTCGTCAGTTTGGCGTCGAGGGCTCCAGAGCCCTGTGCGCGGCCCAGTAGTTTATTGTATAGTTCTTGCTCCTCCGGCGTGTTGGGTTCGGAGGTGTCCACGCCGTCCGTCCTCTCGGGGGAGAACTGGGTGTCGCCGAGGTCGATCGCTTCCCTGATGTACCTCCTGAGGAGGTCGTCTGTCGCTTTTCTCACGTTTTCTTGTCTCCCGGTGTTACTTGCCCACCATCTCTGCTACATATGCGGAATGGCACTGCACGGGGGCGACGTTCATCACTTCTTTCTCGTGGCTCAAGGCTTTGCCCCCGCCCAACCTGTAGACGCTGCGCGAGAAGTCCAGCAGCGAGTCGGGCGGGTTGCGCTGCGGGTCGAGGACCAGCACGACCATGTAGGAATTGTCCTTGTCCCCGGCGTCGCGGAGGGAGTGTCTCATCCTGAATGCATAGGCCATGGAGAAGCCAAAGGTGACCCCGATGTCGGGCGTCCAGCCGCGGAAGCCCTCGCCCTCGTTGGGCCCGAAGGTGTAGGGCGTCTTCAGGGTAAACGGCGGCATCTTCTTGACGATTTGGTCCAGTCTCTCTCCGCTTCCAGTCGACCACCACGGTACCTGTCGAGGGTCTCCGACGTATTTTTCCACCCAGCTCCTCGGATATGCGTGGCCGCGGTAGAGCGGCTGCGCCGGATCCTTCGGGCCGCCGAAGAAGCCGCTGCCTCTGGTGCCGTACTTCTCCGAGTCGATCAACTGCCTGAGCTTGTCTGCGGTCTCCGGGCTGACCTTTCCGTTGTCGACGACGCGGTTGATGAGGTCCCTGTACAGCGTCTCTTCCTCCGGCGTGTTGGGTTCGGAGGTGTCCACGCCGTCGAGCCTGTCGGGTGCGAACTGCACGTTGCCCAGGTCGATGGCTTCTCGGATGTAGCGTTGCAGCAGCGCGTAGTTTTTCCTGTTCATGTCCGCTCCTCAGGGAGGTTGAGCGATGGTTTGAGATCGATCACGTATGCGGCGTGACACTGGACGGGTGCGAGGTTCATTATCTCTTCTTCGTCGTCATAGGATTTGCCCCTGGCGGTCTGGTAGACGCTGCGGGAAAAGTCGAGGAGAGCGTCGGGAGGTTGGCGTTTCGGATCGAGGACGAGGATCACCGCGTAGACTGCTCGATTCCAATCGCCGGTCTTTGCGTAGTTCCACGCGAACTTGCGAGCGACGGTGAAATCGGGCGTCCAGCCGCGGAAGCCCTCGTCCTCGTTGGGTCCGTAGACGTAGGGTGGGTTGAGCGCGATTGGCTCCATGCTCTCAAAGACTTGGTTGAACGAGTAGAAGTCGCTAGACATTCCTCGCCCCGGGCCCGGTAGCCTTAACTTTGGTACCGCGGCGATATCGATGTTGTTTTCCGCGGCCCACCACCTCGGGTACACTTGACCGCGATAGAGGAGTCCGGATGTGGTTGGACCGCTGAAGAAGCCGCTGCCACTGGTGCCGTATTTCTCCGAGCTGATCAGGTCCTTGAGCTTGCTAGCAGCCGCTGGGTCGAGGTCTTTCTCGCCCTCGACGCGATTGATGAGCGCCCTGTACAGCGTCTCTTCCTCCGGCGTGTTGGGTTCGGACTTGTCCACATTACCGATCCTGTCGGGGGAAAACTGGATGTTGCCGAGGTCGATGGCTTCTCGAATATACCGTCGGAGGATGCTGTACTTTTTATTCATAGGGCAGGTTTTCTTCTTCCTCTGTTGGTTGGACTATGTCGAAGACGTAGGCAGCGCTGCACTGGACGGGCGCCAGGTTCAACACTTCCTTCTCGCTTCTGAAGCCGTCTGCTGCCTTGGTTTTATAGACGCCACTAGAGAAGTCGAGGAGCGCATCCTGATTGTTGTCGTATGGATACAGTATGAGGATCACAGCGTACACTTTGCTGTCAGGGGACTTGTTCTGCAGACCACGCTGATATTTAATGGCAAATGTAGTGGCGACATCTGCGGAGGGCGACCAGCCTCTAAAGCCTTCGGTCCGGTTGGGTCCAAAGGTATAGGGAGTCGAGAGCTGTATAGGATCCATACTGTTTACGAAACTCTCAATCTCGTCGGAGATGTGGTATTCGCTCCCGCCCCAGACCTTCGGAATCGAATCCACGTCCGCGACGTATTGTTCCGCCCATTCCCTCGGATAGGCGTGTCCCCTGTAGAGAGGAGACGACTTGTCCTCAGGACTGCCGAAAAAACCGCTGCCGTCCTCTCCGTATTTGCTTGAGTTGATCAGGCTCTTGAGCTTGTCGGCTGTCTGTTGGTCGAGCTGACGAAAGTTACCAAGACGATCGGAGAGGGCATTGTACAACTCTTCTTCTTCCGGCGTGTTGGGTTCGGAGGTGTCCACTTTGTCGATCCTGGCAGGAGCGAACTGGATGTTGCCGAGGTCGATCGCCTCACGGATGTAGCGTCGGAGGAGGTGTAATTTTTGCATGGATATAATTATCTTTTTCACTAAGCTTTGTCGATAATGGCGATGGCCGCTTGTCTCACGGTGACGGGCCCGAGGTTGACACACTCTCTTTCGGCTTTGAGAGCAATGCTGGTCGCGCCCGTCCTGTACATGCTCGCCTCGAAGTCGAGGAACCTCGTGCCTGATTCAGCGGGAGACGTGACGAGGACGACGGCGGCGTGGGCTTTCTTCATTTCGGGCGGCTTGTATGGATCTATTCCGCTCGGATTGAAGTACGTGTCGCCTTCAAACCCGTAGGTTGAGGCGAAATTTGTTGCAATTCCTGGGTCTTTGGACCAACCACGCATCTGCGTGAACTGATAGTCCCCGACGAGTGTGACCAGGTTGCCGCTGGTGACGTCGTCTTTCAGTTTGATCCCCGCGAAGCGGGTGGGCGTATATGGGGAGTCTTTTAGCTTGTTGGAGGCGGCAATCAGCTTTTCCATATCGTTGGGAGAAACGTGCTTCTTCAGCCACTCGACGTCAAAGGACTGACCGCGATACAGCTGCTGATCCTGCGGTGGTTCCACGAAGAAACCGCTGCCTCCAGGAGCTTGGCCGTACCGCGAGTCGAGAAGGTCGATGATGATCTGAGCATTCTTAGGGGTGAGGTGTCGACCAAGTTTGATCCTCGCAAACAGATCATTGTAAAGCTCGTCCTCCTCCGGAGTGTTGGGTTCGTCCTTGTTCGCACCGTCCGTCCTGTTCGGAGAAAACTGCACCTGTCCCATGTCGATCGCTTCGCGGATGTATCGTCGGAGGAGGCTCATTGACTGATTTTTCATTTCTGTCCTTTAATACGGTTTTGTGAATGCAATCGCCACCTGCTTGACAGTGACAGGTCCGAGGTTGACGCACTCCCGCTCTTCATCCATGGCGTAGCTTGGAGATGTCTTGTACATGCTTGTCTCAAAGTCGAGGAACCGAGACCCAGCGGATGCAGGAGTGACGACGAGCACTGCAGCGATTCCACTTCCACTTTCCCTGCTGTCAAGTTTCTCGCCACCGGGCGACGCGTACCTGTCTCCCGCTGTCGCGTACTGTGCAGCCCAGTCACAAGATATTTCAGGATTCTTTGACCAGCCGCGCATCTCAGTAGTCACGTACGGCGTCTTCAAGGTGACGAGTCGATCATTGACGATTACGTCGAAGAGGGCGCTACGTGCCAAAGTGATTGACGTGCTCCGATTGATTCTGCTTAGGCTGGCGGCGGCATGCACGTCTCGAACGTCTTCTTTCGAGACGTGTTTGCTCAGCCACTCGTTTGTGACCTTGTGGCCCCTGTAGAGCTCGACATTCGGTGGCGGTTCCAAGAAGAATCCGCTACCGCTTCGTCCGTACCGCGAGTCGAGGAGGTCGATGATGATCTGCGCGGTCTCAGGAGTGATGTGACTTCCCTTGGTGATTCGATCGGTTAGCTTGTAGTACAGGTCTTCTTCTTCGGGCGTATTCTGTTCCTCCGTGGAAACACCGTCCGTCCTGTCCGGAGAAAACTGTATCTGTCCTAGGTCAATAGCTTCCCTGAGGTACCGTCGGAGGAGTGAGAGAGTTCTACTTGATGATCTTTTCATTTGGTCCGCCCGTCTCTCACGATGTATGCGTGTCGACACAGCACAGGCTTGAGGTTCATCACCTCCTGTTCGTGACTGTATGAGTCGAAGTTTCTCACCTTGTAGATTCCTCTCGAGAATTGGAGAAGGGCGTCGGCATCGTTGTCCTCGGGAAACATGCAGAGGACGACGGCGAATTCTTTGGTGCCGCCGCCGATTTTCACGGGGAAACGAAGATATTCAGCAGCGAATCTGGCGGCAACGCCCATGTCGCGAGTCCAGCCTCGATAACCTTCGCCTTCCACGGGACCGAACTCGTACGGTCGATTGAAGAGAAAGATTCCCCTCTCCTCCGTGAGGGCCTCCTCCGTTTCATACATGCCCAGGGCCTTTGTCACGTCTTCGATGCGGCCGTCGATGTGCTCTTCGAACCACTCTCTGCTGTAGGCGTGGCCGCGGTAGAGCACAGCGGATTTGTTCACTGGCCCGCTGAAGAAGCCGCTGCCCCGCTCTCCGTATTTGTCCGAGTTGATCAGGTCGATCAGCGTCTGCGCCGCCTCGGGACTCACCTTCTGGGATCCGTTCAGCCTGTATTTGAGGATCTGAAAGAGCTTCGCCTCTTCGGGAGTGTCGGGCTCCGTCTTGTCGACGTCGTCGAGGCGCTTCTGGGAGAACTGGATGTTTCCCATGTCGATCTCCTCTCGAATCAGCCGTCGAAGTCTTCCCAGCGCGATCTTCATTGTCTGTAATTATCTCCCAAATCGATCATTTGTAATATCGTTCAATTATCAAGTCAATATTCTGGTGTCACGTGGTCTGCCGCGTCCATGCTTTAGGTCCCCCGACGCCGAGCCCCAGATGGTGGCGCCGACGTCGATAATCTTCACGCTTGTGACGGTAATCGGGAAGAGGTTCATGACCTCCTGCTCATTTGCAAATGTGTCGCCCGCTGAAGTCTTGTAGACGCTGTGCTGGAAGTCGAGCATCGCGTTGTGTGGTACATCGTCGATGTTGATGACGTAGACGACGGCGAAGTTTTTGTTCCTGTTGTCACCTGGGCCCAGATCTTGAGTTCCCATCGCATAGTCTATCGCCCAGATGGATGCAGTCATGGGTTTGTAGGTCCAGCCGCGGCGTTCTTCGAAAACATAGGGAGTTTTGAGAGGAACCACTTCGGCGTCCACCAGTCTCCTTGGACTCGTGCTCGTTTTGATGCTGTAGTTCGCAGGAATGTGCTTGCGGACCCATTCTCGACCCACGGCGTGGCCTCTATACAGCGTTGTATTGGGAGGTGGTCCTTGAAAGAACCCGGATCCCCTAGTGCCATATTTCTCTGAGTCGATCAGTTGAGAAAGCTTCTCCGCGGTCTTGCTGTCGACGTTCGCTATCCCGCTGACGCGTCGATACAGAGAATTGTACAGCTCGTCCTCCTCGGGCGTGTTGGGCTCAGTCTTTTCCGCGCCGTCGAGCCTGCTGGGAGAGAACTGTATGTTGCCAAGGTCGATTGCTTCCCTGATGTATCGTCGGAGTAGCTGTGTTTCTCGCTTCATGCTAGATCCTAATTATTCTCATTGTGCGTATTGGAAAGCCGGAGTTTTCTTCACTTCGCTGATCGGAATTCGAGCCACGAAAGCCTCTCTACAAGTGACGTACTTGACGTTCAGGACTTCCTTCTCGTGCTCGTACGCCCTCGCTGTGCCGAGGTTGTAGACGCTCGACTTGAAGTCCAGCAGCGCATCAGGGTCGTTGTCGCTCGGATACATGAAGAAGATGACTGGAAACACGCTGTCGCTCGTCGCGGCGTCGTTCTTCGCCATCCCCAACGAATACTTTACAGCAAAACTTTTGACGATGGAAATCTCCTCCGACCACCCCCGAAAGCCTTCTCCCGGATTGGGACCGAAGACGTAGGTCTTCCTGAAGGAAGCGTTTGGATCGCCCATGAATATTTTGGAAAAGTCCTGCACGCTGGTGACAGGTATGTCTTCAATTGGAATGTCGAGATTTTTCCTGACCCAGTCCTCGCTGTACGCGTGGCCCCTCATCAGGGGAGCGCTCAGATTTTTTGGACCTCTAAAAAATCCGCTGCCGTTGACGCCGTACTTCTCGGAATTGATGAGCTCCACGAAGTCTGCTGCCTCTGAGCTGCTAATGCTGCGCGTTCCGGCCACCCTCAGGGCGAGAGCATCGTAGAGTTCGTCCTCCTTGGGTGTGTTCTGCTCCCACTTATCGACGGGAAGCATGTCCCATTTTTCACCATCAAACTTTCGCGCATAGATGTCGACCCTGTCGGGCGCGAACTGCGTGTTGCCGAGGTCGATTGCCTCGCGGATGTAGCGGCGGAGGAGCTGAATCTTGTGCTGCATTTATCGAGCTATATATATATGAAGATTCGTGATAAGCTTCTCACCTAGTTATATGATGAGCTCATGGAGCGGTCACCTTTCGTCTCGGGCAACCTCATCTTCAATAGGCACATAGCTAGAATGCGGCCTAAAGCAGACTACTTCAGGTTGGTGGTAGAGCTAATCCAGCCGTCGATGGACGGCTATTCGGTGGTGGCGACGATGTCCTCGTCCGGGTACGTCGCGAGGGAGTGGCTCTTCGACGACAACTGGGAGGTCGTCGGATGAATTTCAACATCGGCCAACTCATAAAGTCGACGTACCCAGGTGATCAGGACGTGCGCCTCATCATCAAAATCCTTCCCTCGACGACATACCTGCTAGTCGAATACCTATCCTGGAATTCTAACGGGAAATTGTTGACCGCATACCTCTACCCCGGCATGTGGAAGGTCATCGCATGAAAACCATCGAACCTGGGCAAGTCATCTCCTGCATCTCTACCACACACGCTCCCGACCCAGACTACAAGTACGATCCCCCGCACATACTACCCAACATCTACCTCGTCGTCTCCGCCGAACGTGTGTTACCGCCGTCACGATATGCCGCAACACAACGTCACAAGATCATCGTCATCCCATTCGGTAACCCCAGCGGCCCCAAGACCCTAACAGTCTACCCACACAA
>Ga0172372_10009387_pt1 | contig 12726 bp, 7 predicted proteins | sample LakKiv5m_2_FD_114544 | JGI IMG/M metagenome (GOLD analysis project Ga0172372, IMG submission 114544) | Freshwater microbial communities from Kabuno Bay, South-Kivu, Congo - kab_092012_9.5m | ecosystem: Environmental > Aquatic > Freshwater > Lake | place: Democratic Republic of the Congo...
GAGATCGGCTACCGTCATGCCATCTACGAAGAAGTCGTAGCCGAATTCCTTGGCGCTGCGGTCATAGTTGACGAAGCCGTTGTGCTCCCACTCGATGTCGGCCAGTTCGGTGTAGACGTAGCCGCAGATCTTGTCGTGGCGGCGCAGATCGCTGGTGAGGTATTTGAACGACCAGGCGATATCGAGATCGCCCATGCGGGCGCTGATGCCGGCGTATTCGCTGTTGATCAGCGGCGCGGTCTTCTGCACGTAGTCGCCGCCTACGTAGTTGAACGACGAACCAGGGTACGTCTCGTCCACCACAAGCTGAACGTGCTGCCGCGCCTGCTCGTAGTCGTTGATGTAGAAGTGCCACGAGTTGATGTCGGTGTCGACGTGGTCGTATTTGTTGGGAGAATTGTCCTCCACCAGGCGGCTGGGATCGAGCTGCCGCGCCAGATCGGTCATCTGCTTCACCCACTGCTGCCCTTCGAGTGTGTTGTGGTTTGTCAGCCCCCAGGTTTCGTTGAAGATGATCCAGGCGATGATCGAGGGCGAGTTGCCGTCCCGGTGCAAGGCGCGGCGCACCGTCTCTTCGAAGATGCGGCGCATGGACGGCGAGTCGATGTCCGCGCTGGGGATGTCGTAGAGGATGAGCAGGCCCAGGCGATCTGCCCAGTAGTAGTAGCGTGGATCGTTGATCTTGATGTGACAGCGCAGCATGTTCAGACCCAGATCCTTAGCCAGTTGAATGTCGGCGCGCACGGCATCGTCGGACGGGTAGGTGTGCAGGCCGTCAGGGTGGAAGGCCTGATCCAGCGCGCCACGCAGGTAGACGGGTTCGCCGTTGAGCGTGATGTACTCGTAGGGCTTGCCGTTCCATGCGCAGCGCCCAACGGTACGCAGGCCGAAGTAGCTCTGCACGGCATCGCCCACCGTTTGCCCGTTGCCGGTCAGCGTTACCGTGAAGTCGTAGAGGAAAGGCGACTCGGGCGACCATAGTTTCGAGTCTGCAATAGGAATGCGGACGGCGATCTCGTGTGTCCCCGCGGCGAGGTTCATCGTTTCTCCCACCGACGCGAAGTCACCGTTGTGTGACGCCACTTCGATGTGGAAGTCCCCGGCGTTTTCGATGTGCAGCGTCAGATGTAGCGATGCACGGCTACCGGCGAGGTCGGCGTCGACACGCAGGTAATCGATGTGATCCGGTGTGCGCGCCTCCAGCCACACCGTCTGCCAGATGCCGCTGCTGAAGGTGTACCAGCGCGGCACCTGTTTGCCCACCAGGGTAGCGGCGTCGCCCACATCGAAGGCGCGCACCGTGACGTTGACGGTTTCGCCGGGCCGGGCGTAAGGGCGCAGGTCTACGGCAAAGGGCAGGTAGCCGTTCTCGTGCTCGGCCACCAAGCGTCCATTGATCCAGACGCGCGCCTGCCAGTCCACCGCGCCGAAGTGGAGCACGGGGACCAGCCCTTCCCAGTCAGCGGGGATGGTGATCTCGCGCGCATACCAGCCTGCGCCCTTGTAGTCCGCCGCGGTGACGCCGGAGAGGCGGCTTTCCCACGGGTAGGGGACCGTGATGGTGAGTTCCTTGCGATGGTTAGGGCGATACCAGCCCATCTGCTCGCCGATCAGATCGGGATCGAAGCAGAAGCGCCAGGCACCGTTGAGGTTGATCCATCGTTCACGCTGAAAGTTCGGCGTCGGGTGTTCGGGGTGTGGGAGGGATGTCATGGGATCTCCTGATGCATGGTCTATGTGGTTGTGCTCAAGGCAGCAGGTCGCGGATCAGAAAATCGAGTGCCACCGTCTGGATCTGGGTCTGCTGCGCGGCATAGGACGGATCGCCGGCGAAATTGTGGATCTCTTGCGGGTCGGCGGCGAGATCGTGGAACTCGGTAAAGACGCCGATCTCCTGTACCACGCGCACCAGTTTGTGGCGTCCGTCGCTGACGGTGAGGAAGCCGTCACCTTCGGCGAAGACGTAGGGGTGGCCGCCCTGCGCAACCAGCTCGCCAAAGTCGACGCCGTCGGTGGGCGGCGGATCGGCAACCTCGGCTGTCTTCAGGCAGGTGGCCATGATGTCGGTGAGCATGACTTTGGCGTCGGTGCGTTGGTGCTGGCGCTGGTTAGGGTAGCGCACCAGCAGCGGCACGTTGAGCACGTCTTCGTAGCCGCAGTTGTGCTTCCCCCACAGGCGATGGTTGCCCAGCATTTCGCCATGATCGGCAGTGAAGATCACGAGGACGTTGTCGCCAAAGCGTTCCTGAACGGCGACCAGCAGATCGCCCACCTGGTCGTCGATCAGGGCGACGTTGGCGAAGTAGTTGCGACGCAGATCGCGCCAATAGTCGTCTGTGTAGTTCTTGCAGGCGCGATCTGGGGCCGAGCCGCAGCCTTCGATGCGTCCGCCGCCGTGATAGCTGGCAGCGTGGATCTTGTCTTCTTCGTCGAATTCGTCTGGTTGGTAGTGACCAAGGCCCAGCCGCTCCATGTCCACGCGGTTGTAGTAGGCTGTGGGCGCGTCAAAGGGGAAGTGGGGTCCGCTGAATGAGACCCATAGAAAGAGCGGCTTTCCTTCGCCGTAGTCGCTCACGTATTCGGCGGCTTTACGCCCTACCCAACTGTCGGGATGCCACGCCGCCGGGCCAGGGAAGTCGAAGACCTTGCGGGTGTCGCGATTCCACACGGCGGCGCGATAGGCTTCGAGGTGCCCGGCCCGATCCAGCTCATCGGCGTAATCGTCGCGGAACCAGACGGAGACCTGTTTGTCGTCCTGGAGCGCCAGGTAATCCATGCCCAAGCTGACGTAGTAATCGCGAAAGTCCTGGTAAGGCAGCGTCTGATCCGCCCGCGTCTCCCCGTAGGGGACAGGCGCATAGTGGCACTTGCCGATGTGCGCCGAAAGATAGCCGGCGGCGTGCAGCGTGTTGTAAAGGTTGGGGATCTGCGGGTCCAGCTGGCAGTCGCGGAAATTGCTGTACGCCCCGTTGTTGTGCGGAAACTGCCCGGTGGCCAGCGCGCAGCGGCTGGGCAGGCACCGTGGGCTGGCGGTGTAGGCGCTGTCGAACTGCATGCTGCTGGCAGCCAACCGATCCAGATTGGGCGTGTCGACGATCTGGTTGCCGTAGCAGCCCAGCGCGTCCTTGCGCAGTTGGTCGGCGGTTATAAGGATGATAGACGGGCGGTGATCGTTCACTTTCGATGTCTCCGATTGGTAGGACAGGAGTGGAATAGAACGCGGATCGAGCGGATTGGGCAGATTCTACGGTTTTTCTTGAGTTTTTGATAGTATCCGTTCGATCTGCCCAATCCGCTCGATCCGCGTTCTATTTCTGACGTATATCACCAGCGGCCAGTATGATGTCCTTGCCCGATGGCGGCGCCGGTGGCGTCGATGAGTTTGCCCATGAGATCTTGCACCAGCACAGAGTGGTGCGCAATGTCCAGCGGTGCAGTCTCCTGCGGGTTGGTTTGCAGATCGTCGAGTTCGACGTGGTGGTCGCCGGTGTAGTAGTTAAGTTTCCAGCGGTCGGTGACCAGGGTGCGCAGCTCTGGGTCTGGATCGTGGTCCGGTCCTGGCGTGCCATTGGTGACGAGAGCGTAGGGTCGCGGTGAATCTGTCCTTTCTCCGCGGCACCAGGACGCCAACGAGATCCCCTGAAATTCAGTGGGCACGGCGACGCCGGCTAAATCGACGAGGGTGGCGGGCAGATCAACGCTCTGGACGATGCCGGGCTGACGCAGACCAGCTGGCAGCATCCCCGGCAAGCGGAGCACCCACGGCACACGGATCAGCGGTTCGTAGTGGAAGAAGCCTTTGCGGTTGACGCCGTGATCGCCTAGCATTTCGCCGTGGTCGGCGGTGAAGATCACCAGCGTGTTGTCCGCTTTGCCACTCTGTTGAAGGTAGGCCAGCATCCGCCCCACCTGATCATCGATAAGCGAAATCATGGCGTAGTAGTGGGCGCGGTACTCACGCCAATGCTGCGCCCACACATCTTTACCTTTGTTGTAGCGGGTGTGATGGTAACGGGAACGGCGGCTCAGTTCGTCGTCGGCCCAGATGGGAGGATCGAACGAGTCGGCGTCGTAACGATCTCGATAGGCTTGCGGCGCGTTGAAGGGATGGTGCGGGTCGACGAACGAACACCAGGCGAAGAACGGATCTCCATCCTGCGCGTCCATGAACTCGATGGTGCGATCGGCGATCCAGGTGGATTGGTGCAGTTCAGGCGGGATCTGTGATGTCCACAACTCTGGCGCGATGGGAACGCCGTCGTGGGCGAGTCCTTCGCGGCGGGCCAATGCGGACAGTTCGGGGTGGTTGGCTTCGATCCAGGCCAGATAATCGTCGACTTTGTAGGCGCGGGCAGGGTCGGCGCGCTGACCGGTGGGGACGTAGTCTTTGAGGTCGTGGGTGATGGCGCGGGTGGTGAAGCCGTAGTAGTCGTCGCCATCATGCCAGTTGGGGTATTCATAGCCAGGATCAAAGTCACGGCGCAGCGGTTGAAAGTGGGTCTTGCCAAAGAGGCCGGTGCGCCAGCCTTCCCGATGTAACGTGCGTCCCAACCCCCAGGGTACATCCGGCGCGGGGATGCCATTGCGACGAACGCCGTGTGTGTCGGGGAATTGACCGGTGAGCCAGGTGGCGCGGCTGGCCATGCAGACCGGATTGGTGACATATGTCCGCTCGAAGACGACGCCGGCGGCGGCCAAGGCGTCGAGGTGGGGCGTCTGCACTTCGCGGCTGCCCATGAAGCCTACTGCGTCGTAGCGGTGCTGGTCGGTCGTGATCAGGAGAATGTTGGGGCGGCTAGACACGCGTTGTCCTCTCGTGGAGCGGCGGCATGGTCATCTACCCTTTCACACCGGTGAAGACGACGCCCTGGATGAAATAGCGTTGCAGCAGGAAGAAAAGCAGGATCACCGGCAGCATGATGGTCAACGAGGCGGCCATCAACAATGTCCAGCGGGTATAGTTTTCCTCTTGAAAGAGGTTCAGACCCAACGCCAGCGTGTAGAGATCGCGATCATGCAGGTAGATCAGCGGCAACAGGAAGGAATTCCAGTTGTTCTGGAAGGCGAAAATGGCCACAACGGCCAGCACCGGCTTGGAGAGCGGCAGGATGATGCGCCAGTAGATGTCGAAGTAGCCGCAGCCATCGATACGGGCGGCATCGTCCAGTTCGGATGAAATGGACATGAAGAACTGACGCATAAGGAAGATGAAGAATGGGTTGCCGGCGAAGAAGGCGGGCACGATCAGCGGTAGGAAGGTGTTCACCCAGCCGATCTCACTGAAAAGGACGTACTGGGGCACCAGTGTTACTTCGAATGGGATCATAAGCGTGGCAAGCACGATGAAAAAAAGCGTATCGCGTCCTTTCCAGCGCAGGCGGGCAAACGAGTAGGCCACAATCGAACAGGTGAAGAGCAGGCCGACAATGCGGCCAATTGCCAGGTAGAGCGTGTTACGCGTATAGAGGCCGAAGGGCAGCGCCGTCAGGGCATCGACGTAGTTTCCCCACAGAATCGGTTCGGGGATCCACTTCGGTGGGAAGGTGTAGACCTGTCCCTCCGGCTTGAGCGAAGTGGAGAGCGTCCACGCGAAGGGGATCATCACGATCACGACGCCGATCAGCAGCAGCAGGTGGAGCAGCACTTTGCCCCACGTCCTTTGCCTACGGGCGCTCAGGTTCAGCATCGTATTCTCTGCAGCGGACATCGGTTATTTCCTCAATTCGCCTTCATAGTAAACCCATGCCGCCGAACTACGGATCACCAGCAGCGTGAGCAGAGCGACATAGATGAACAAGATCCAGGCCAGCGCCGAAGCGTAGCCCATGCGGAAGTATTGGAAAGCGTTGCGGTAGAGGTAGAGGAGAAAGAAGAGCGTTGAGTTGTGCGGCCCGCCTTCGGTCATCATGTAGGGCTCTACGAAGACCTGCAATGACTGGATGATGCCGATCACCAGTTGGAAGAAGATCACCGGAGAGAGCATGGGCAGCGTGACATACCAGAACTTGTTCCAGGGATTGGCCCCGTCGACGTCGGCCGCGTCGTAGAGATCGGTGGGGATGTTTTGTAGGCCGGCCAGATAGATCACCATGCCTCCGCCTACGCTCCACAGGCTCATAAGGATCAGGGCAGGCAGCGCCCACGTGGCGTCGGCCAACCAGGCCGGTCCTCGAATACCGAACCAGGAGAGAAACCAGTTCAGCACGCCCCAATCCGGTGAAAAGATCCAGCGCCACATCACCGCCACGGCCACCAGTGGCAGCACCGAAGGCATGTAGTAGAGCGTGCGGTAGACTGAAACGCCGCGGATATCTACGTTGAGCATCATAGAGATGAGCAGCCCAAAGACAATCTGCAACGGCACCGAAACCACCGCGTAGATCGTCGACACCTTCAACGCCTGGTAGAAGAGATCGTCGTTGAGGAACATGCGCTCAAAGTTATCCAGCCCCACCCAGGTAGGGACGTTGACAATGTCCCAATCGGTGAACGACATCAAGAGCGCGGCTACAATCGGCCCGCCCGTAAAGAGGATGAAGCCCAATATCCAGGGCATAGCAAAAAGCCAGCCGTAGAATGTCTCCCACCAGCCAAGACTGCGCTTGCTGCCGGATCGGCCGGCAGTCCTGCTCAAGGCGCTTTCCGCCATAGGTGCTCCTTTTGAAGAGGACGGAGGACGGAAGACGAACGTCCAGCACGCTTTTGTTCCATACGTTCGTCCTCCGTCTTCCGTCTTCCGTCCAAACCCAATCACTGACCACCCGAATCAGGCCGCTCCTGCCAGGATCGGGTTTACCTTCGCCACGATATCAGCCCCCACCTGTTCGGCGGTCTTGGCGCCTGTCCACAGGAAGTCGATCTCCGAGTTGATGATGTCAATGATCTCGGGCCAGCGGGTGTGGGTAGGCCAGGGTCGGCACCAACCTTCGTCCAAGGCTTTGTAGAAGGCCATGTTGATGCCGTCGTCAATGGATTGACCGCACTGGAAGTCGGTCAGCCACTCCTGCTGCGCTGCCGACCGCCGTGAGGGGAAGGCGAATCCGCTGCTGATCTTGAGCCGCTGTCCTTCGGTGCTGCAGATGAAGTTGAGCAGTTCAAAGGCAGCGTCAGGGTTGGGCGAACCCGACCACAGCACGGTCGGCCCGACGTTTGTCCGGTTCAGACGTCTGGCACCGGCAGGCTCCACGGCCACACTGAAGGGAAATTCCGCTTCACAGATGGCGCCCAGCGCACCACGGGCGTTGAAGAAGGTGGCAAGGCGACCGGAAAGGAACATCGCATTAGCCGCCTGATCCACCAGATCGCCGGCAGAGGGAGCGACCTGGTGGGTGACGACCAGGTCCTGAACGAACTGCAAACCGGCCACTGCTTCGGGTTGGTCGAGCAAGCATTGGGTCTGGTCTTCATTGAAGATCTCACCGCCTGCCTGCCATACCCAATCGACCCACTGACCGCGATCTGCACCCAATTGCAAGGCGCGACCGGATTCATCGCGCTTGGTCATAGCCTGGGCCGCTTCCAGGTAGGTTTCCCATGTCCAGGATTCGTCGGGGTAGCCAATGCCGGCTTCGTCGAAGATTGCCCCGTTATAAAACATGGCAAAAGGAGCGCCGTCGCGGGGCAGTCCCCAGAGTTGACCGGAGAACTGGAAGGCCGACATGTGTGGATCAAAAAAGTCGCTTAGATCCACCCCGGCCGCCTCAACGTAGCCGTCGATGGGGATGATCACATTGCGGTCGGCAAAGCCAGCCGGGTAGCCGTCTATCACAAAAAAGATATCGGGCGCATCGTTGGCCGCTATGCGGGTCTGTAGGGCTTCCAGGTATTGCGGCCCGTAACCGCCGCCTACCGCCAGATACTCTGCTTGAATGTCATCATGTTCGGCGTTAAACGCCTCCCACACCGGCGCCCAGGCGGCATCTTCCACAGCACCGCCAGGAGTGCCGTAGGTGACGGTGACGCCTTCTGCCGCTGGGCCAGCGCCCTGCTCACCAGCGGGCACCATGCCTGGCTGGCAGGCGGCCAGCAACGCGCCGACGCCAATGGCGCCGCTCATACGCAAAAAGTTTCTTCGGCTCAACTTGCTTGCCATACTTGTCTCCTTCGAATGTGGGGTCGTGAACACAAAGGGAAGTGCCGCGTTGCCAGGCCGAGGCGTATACACCAGAACGTTTGGGAATGTTATACTGAGTGCCCGTGGGATAAAGACCTTTTCAGCGTAACACAGAGCCACCGCGCTGTCGCTGCCATTTTGCCATCGACATGACATCGAACTGCCAAGGTTTCCGTCATGACCATTGATCTCGAACAGTCGCAACCCACTGCGCCGCCGGAAGCGTTCATCGAACAGGTGAAGCAGGTGCTGGAACATCTCTACGATTTCCCCTACCTACAGAGCCATCCACTGGCCAATCAACTGGCGGAAGGGGACGATGGACGTGGACAGGCATTGCGCCGCCTGCACTTGGATGCCATCGAACGCCTGAACCCCGGCAAGGACGTCCCTTTCGGCGCGAGCCACGCCCGTGTCTATAACCTGTTACAGCTCCACTATGTTGAAGCGATGACGATCCAGGAGTGCGCGGCGGAGTTGAGCATTTCGGTGCGACAGGCTTACCGCGATCTGCGGCGCGCTGAAGCCAGTGTAGCGGCGCTGCTTTGGGAGAAATTTGCGGCGCACACACCCCAACCACGCGCCGTCCAGCTTTCCTCTGTTGAAAAAGAGGTCAGCCGGCTGGATCCAACGCCGACCGCTTTTGATCTGTATTCCCTCCTGAGGAGGACACAAAGCACCATTGAGAGGCTGGCACAACAGCGGTCAGTGCAGTTGATCACTGACCCTATCGAAGCGCCGCTGATGGTGTTTGCCGATCCCGCGCTGGCACAGCAGGTGGTGACGATGCTGTGGAGCCATGCCGTGCAGCATGCAAAGCGGCAAGTGACAGCCGCCTTGTCCGATGCGGGTACGGTGACGCTGGCATTCTGTTATCAGCCCAGAGAGATAGCGGCTCCCGATGCGCCGCTTCCGCCGTTGGTGCAGCAATTGGCGCACAAGATGGGGTGGCGTCTGGCGTTGAAACATGCACAAAATGGGGATGTCGTCATTGCGGTCGAGATCAGCGCGGATCAGCCCACTGTCCTCGTGATCGACGACAATCAGGGCCTGGTGGAACTGTTGGAGCGATATCTTACCGACAAGACTTGTCGCGTGATCTCGGCCCTCAACGGCAAAGACGGCCTGCGTCTGGCCCAGGAATCGCGCCCAGACGCCGTCGTCCTCGACGTGATGATGCCCGGCATCGACGGCTGGGAAGTCCTCCAACTCCTGCGCGCCCGTCCCGAAACGGCGACAACCCCCGTGGTGATCTGCTCCGTCTTCAACGACCCTGAACTGGCGCTTTCACTGGGCGCGAATGTCGTACTGCCTAAGCCGGTCAGCCGCAACGAAGTCCTCACTGCCCTGCGCCAGATGGGAATTGTTGCGTAGGGACCACTACCCCGTCCAGCATCGACGCAATCCAACGCAAGCTTTCGCCCGGACGCATGCCGCCCATACGCCGCGCCACAATAGGCGATTCCTGTGCGACGCTGAGTGATTTGCGTACGTCGGTGGCGGTGAGCAGCAGTACAGGCAAGGTGGCGTTTGGTCCGCGCCGGAGTTCGCCCAGCACGGCGTAATCATCTTTTCCTGGCATCACCAGATCGAGCAGCAGCAGATCCGGTGGATCTTCGGACAGGGCGCGCAGCGCTTCTTCGCCGTCGTAGGCGCGGCGGATCTCAATGTTGCGCCCGCTGGATTCGAGGTAGCGGGTGACGAGCTGGCAAAAGCCGCGGTCGTCGTCTACCACCAACACGGACGCAAAGCGGTGGTCGAGTCTTTTTTCCAAACGGGTCACTTCTTGCAGAAGTTGTTCGGCGGTGAGCGGCTTCGAGAGGCAACCGTCGACGCCAAGTTCATCGAGAATGCGGGCACGGCTGGGTAGGGCGCACTCGATCAGCGGCAGGCCGGCAGGCAGTGGCAGTTGCTCGACTGCGTTCTGGAGCGAACGGTTGTAAAGGACGGCGCGCGGAGGGTGTCGCTGCACAGCAGTCGCCAGATCCACAGTGGTAGCGGTGTGCTCGATCTCATAGCTGCGCAGGAAGTGACGCACAATCACCGCCACCGCCGGATCTGGATCGAAGACGATCACCGTCTGCGTCATCGGTGAAACATCGGGAGCCATGCCAGGAATGCGGGACAGAGGAGACAGCGGCACACGCCGTTCGGGGATCGGCAGCGTGAAGGTGAAGGTTGCGCCGTTACCCGGTTCGCTCTCCACCCAGATGCGCCCGTCATGTGCCTGCACAAACTGACGGCAGATGGCCAACCCCAGCCCGGCCCCCGTGTGGCTGCGACGCAAGGAAAGATCCACCTGATAGAACTCGTTAAAGATTTGTTCCTGGTGTTCGGGCGCAATGCCTGGCCCTGTGTCGGAGACCTGGACGAAGACTTCATGTTCAGTCGCGGTTGCCATCACCTTGACGACGCCTTCGCCGGTGAAGCGCAGGGCGTTGTTGAGCAGGTTGAGCAAGACCTGGCGAATGCGGGTCTGGTCAACGTCCAGCGCAGGCAGATTGGGCGTAATCTCCAATTCGAGCGCAACCGGCGTGCTGCGGAAGAGATCGCGTGCGATGTCCACAGCGCTGTGCAGAAGTGTGGCAATGTCGGTCGGCTCCTTGTTGAGGGTGAAACCAGCGATCTCGAACTGCGACAACGACAAGATATCGTCGATCATCTCCAGCAGGTGACGCCCGTTTTTGTAGATCTGATAAGTGTCGCGGCGCAGCGGCGGTGTCCAATTGACGGGGCCATAGACCTGCGGCGAGAGGTACATCATCTCACTAAAGCCGAGGATGAGATTGAGCGGAGTGCGTAGTTCATGGCTGACATTGGCGGCGAACTGCTCTTTCATGCGGCGGGCGTCGTCGGCCTCTTGCTTGGCGACGGTGAGTTCACGTTCTACCCGGCGCAAGCGGCTGTTGGCAATTTCGGCGGCCTGAAGCGCGTTGCTTACCTGAAGTCGATGGCTGCGCGTCTCCGCAAGCAGGCGGTCCGAGCGTTTCTGCGACTGTTCCACCCACATCAACGTGGTGAAGAGCGTACGCATGGTCAAGCAGACCAGTACCGTGGACGGCAGCAGGGTGAGCGCCAGCGGCGCAATCGGGTAGGCGCTGCCCTGCACCAGGTTCGTCCCATACGCAAAAAGGACAACACTGGCGGCGATGAAGATCTCTGCCCCAGGCGTCAAAACGGCCGCCAATAGGATCACAAAGACGGCAACAAAAGGCAGCCAGGGCGTCTCACCAACCCAGAGCAGGGCGAAGAGAAACAACAACGGCCCCCAAATCAGCAGTTTGTGCGCGGGCAGAGGGTGGCTGTTCAGCAACCAGCGCACACACAAGAAAAACATAGACGCCGCCAAGAAGAGCCAGAATAGCTCGACAGGGAAAGGTTGCCGTGGCAGCAACCACCATGCTGCAACACCGCTCATCACCGTCAACAGGACAGCGATGCGCTCCACGACTTTGCTTTGAAGTTCCTGCCAGCTTAGTTTGTCGGCGGCTGGGCTGCCGGTGGTGGCGGCGGTGGGTGCGAATGCCAATTTCATGTGCGTGCTCCGTGATTCCTAGCATAGGTCGGCTTCACCCGCCACCGTTGCTTCAGCAAAATCGACAATGAGCCGCTCGGCCCCGTGGACAATCTCATAGCGCCCGCGGCCAACCTCGGCCTGACAGTAGGGATTGTCGAATCGTCGGTAGCCGTCGAGAGGAATCGGTTTGCCGTTGACGGTGAGTGGTCCTTCCCAGACAAAGCGGACCTCGCCGACGCCGGGCGCAGCGTATATGACGGACAGATCACCGAACGAAAGCGGCGCGGAGGTGATGCGTTCTGTCCACTCTGAAAACGACCCATCGACGGCGGCGCGGCCCAGTTGACAGATCCAGATATTGCGTCGCCCGTCCGCGATCAGACCTTCCCCTTGCAGACCGCCGTCTTCGGTCCACCGCACAGGCATCTGCGAACGCAGCGCCAGGTAACCGTTGTCCTTGCGCGCCAGCACCCAGCCGTTCTCTTCAACCACTTCGTCGAACGCGGACCGACGCAGCACCGCCACGGTGTAGCCCAGCAATTCCTCCTGGGCAGGTCCAGGCGAGGGCATGGCGTTGCCTCCGGCATCCGGCGGGACGACGGTGGCCGGTCCTGGCAGCGGGGCGTCGGGGATATCGTAGAGAGCGACAAGGACGTTGCGATACTGGGCGGCGCGAGGAAAGCGCCCTACCCAATACTTGTAGCTGACTTCGTCTTCGTTGCCCCGGTGCAGCGTGAAGGCGATGGCATCGGGGCCGAGGGTGGCCTGCCAGATGTGCTGTTGAAAGCCGGGTTTGCCCTTGCGGTAGTCCTGTGCCGAGGAAAGTTGGTAATCGGGCGTGCGGAAGGTGTACTTGTTGACTTCGGCCAGCGTCGTGCGGTCGATATCGCCGTCATGGGTGATCTGGCGCGATTCCAGTTCACGGTAGGTGCCGTAGATTGCCTCAACATAGGGACGAATGACCACGTTGAAGCGGTGGGATTTCACCGTGTCGGCCAGGGCCAGCGTCTGTTCCACGTTGCGGCGGTTGGCAAATTGACCGGCGCCCCACAAGAGCATGGCTGTGTCCAGTTCGTCGTAACGAATGCCCAACGAC
>Ga0172372_10009393_pt1 | contig 12723 bp, 8 predicted proteins | sample LakKiv5m_2_FD_114544 | JGI IMG/M metagenome (GOLD analysis project Ga0172372, IMG submission 114544) | Freshwater microbial communities from Kabuno Bay, South-Kivu, Congo - kab_092012_9.5m | ecosystem: Environmental > Aquatic > Freshwater > Lake | place: Democratic Republic of the Congo...
CGACCTCATCGGCTTTACGGTGGCGCTTGTCGTCTTCCTCGTGTTCTTCGCGATCGCCGCCAAACTGGTCTGGCCGAAGATCACTGCTGGACTCGACGAGCGTTACGCCAAGATCCGTGGCGAAATCGACGCCGCCGAAAAGGCGCGGCACGACGCACAGTCGGCGCAGAAGAAGTTTGAGGAGAAGCTCCAGCAAGCGCAGGCCGAGGCTGCCGCGACGATCGCTGCGGCGCAGGCCACCGCCCGCAAGGTTGCTGATGAACTCCGCGCGAAGAACGACGCCGAGCTTTCCGACATGAAGGCGCGCGCGATTGCTGACATCGAGAGCGCGAAGCAGGCCGCGGTCAAGGAAATCAACGATCACGCGGTCGCGCTCGCGACCACGATGGCGTCGAAGATCCTTCGTCGCGAAGTTGGTGCAGGCGACCAGTCGCGCCTCGTCTCTGAGAGCCTCGCCGAGTTGTCGCGCGCACGCAACTGAGTTTCTTCACGCCTGACCGAGCGTTCCACGATGGCAACCACCAAGAACATCGACGAAATCGCAAGCGTGTATGCGCAGAGCCTTCTTGAGGTCTGTGATCGCGCGGGCGGCAACTCCGTCGCCGAGTCGTGCGCGGCTGAGCTGCGCGACTTCGCCGAGATCGTGCGCGGCGACAAGCGCTTCGCCGAGTTCCTCAAGACTCCGATCGTGGGCAACGACAAGCGTCGCGCCGCCCTCGACCGGATCGTGAAGGGCCGCGTCTCCGATCTCGTCCACCGCTTCATCAATGTGGTCGCCGCGCATGGTCGTGCTGGCCGCATCGCCGACATCTCCGACGCCTTCGATGCACTCATGCAGAGCCGCCTCGGACGCATCGAGGTCGACATGTTCACCGTGGACGGCAAGGCCTCCGACGAGGTCATCGCCACCGTGCGCGCACGCGTCCGGGACGCGTTTGCCAAGGACGCGGTGCTGCACCAGTACAGCGATCCAAACATGATCGGCGGCGTCAAGCTCCGCATCGGCGATCAGTTGATCGACGGTTCGGTCGCCACGCAGCTTCGCAACATGCAAGAGTCGGTCGCGAGCCGCGGGACCACCCGCATCCGTTCGCGCCTCGGCGACTTCCTCTCCTGAACGAGCAAACTTCAAGACACACGACACCTTCCGAACTCACCCGCCCGGCCGCGCGCCGGCAACCGAGACGACAAATACGAGGATCCACCCGTGAAGATCAAGAGCGACGAGATCACGACAGTCATTCGCCAGGAAATCGAGCAGTACTCGGGTAAGCTGGAGATCTCCGAAGTCGGCCAGGTGGTCGAGGTCGGCGACGGCATCGCCCGCGTGTACGGCCTGTCCAAGGCGATGGCCGGTGAGCTCATCGAGTTCCAGGGCGCGAGTGGCAAGGTGATGGGCCAGGTGATGAACCTCGAGCTCGACACCGTCGGCTGCGTGCTCTACGGCGAGTCGACGTCGATTCGCGAAGGCGACACCGCCCGCGCCACCGGCAACCTCCTCGAGGTGCCCGTCGGCCCCGAGCTCCTCGGCCGCGTCGTCGATCCGCTTGGCAACGCGATCGACGGTGGTTCGGCGATCAACGCGTCGAGCCGTCAGAAGGTCGACATCGTCGCCCCCGGCATCGCCGCGCGTCAGCCCGTCAAGGAGCCGCTCCAGTTCGGCATCAAGGCCGTCGACTCGATGGTTCCCGTCGGTCGTGGTCAGCGCGAGCTCGTGATCGGTGACCGCAAGACCGGCAAGACCGCCGTCTGCCTCGACGCGATCATCAATCAGAAGAAGTACTGGGGCACCCCCGACGCGGTGGTGTGCATCTACGTCGCCGTCGGCCAGAAGGACTCGACCGTGGCGGGCGTCGTCGAGACGCTGAAGAAGAACGGCGCGCTCGACTACACGATCGTCGTTGTCGCCGGCGCGTCGTCCGCTGCGCCGCTTCAGTACATCGCTCCGTACGCCGGTTGCGCGATGGGCGAGTACTTCATGTGGCAAGGCAAGGAAGGAAAGACGCCGAAGCACGTTCTGTGCGTGTACGACGACTTGTCGAAGCAGGCCGTCGCATATCGCGAACTTTCGCTCCTCCTCCGTCGCCCGCCGGGCCGCGAGGCATACCCGGGTGACGTGTTCTACCTGCACTCCCGTCTTCTTGAGCGCGCCACCAAGCTCTCGAACTAGAACGGCGGCGGTTCGCTCACTGCGCTCCCGATCATCGAGACGCAGGAAGGCGACTTCTCCGCGTACATCCCGACCAACGTGATCTCGATCACCGACGGCCAGATCTACCTGCAGCCCGAGCTCTTCTCGGCAGGCATCCGTCCCGCCATCAACGTCGGCATCTCGGTGTCGCGCGTCGGTGGTAACGCGCAGATCAAGGCGATGAAGGAAGTGGCTGGCTCGCTGCGACTTGACCTCGCGGCATACCGCGAGCTCGAGGCGTTCGCGCAGCTCGGAACCGACCTCGACCCGGCGTCGAAGCGTCAGCTTGATCGCGGTGCGCGCATGGTCGAGCTGCTGAAGCAGGGCCAGTACGGTCCGTTCGACGTCATCGACCAGTGCATCTCGATCTTCGCGGCCTCGCGCGGATTCCTCGATGACGTGCCGGTTCCGGCCGTGAACAAGTTCGAGACGGGCCTCCTCGAGTACTTCAACACCCAGAAGAAGGATCTCCGCGACAAGCTCGTCGCGGCGAAGAGCTTCAAGGGCATCGAGGACGATTTCAAGGCGGCGGTCGGCGCGTACAAGGCGGCGTTTCGTGCTTGAGCGTTCGCGGATTTGAGCGCTCGCAACTTGCTCGCTCTGGCGGAGCAAGTCGCAACTGGGAATCCCTCACGAACGCCGCGCAACTGCGCGGCGTTCGTGCTTTCGACCGGCGCGCCTTTTGGCGCGCCGTCCCTCGCGGCTTGGGTCACGTGGCGACCACGACCCCTCGGTCACTTCGTTCCCTCAGGGCTCGTGGCACCCAACGACCTTCGGTCGTTGGCCGCCGAAGTTCGATCGACGACATCCTCCGGTCGGCTTTGCCGACTGGGTGCCACAACCTCGCACGCCGGAGGCGCGCGAGGTCGTGGTCGCTCCGCGTTCCAAGTTTCATGAGATACCGCGTCATGAGACGCCGCGCGCAGCGCGGCGGTCTTCTTCGCGGTGGTCGCCGCCGCGTAGGCTCCCTTTGGCGTGACGAGACGACCAGCGCTCTGCTCCGTCATCCGGTGCTCACGCCATCGTCGCAAGGCCCTGCTCGAGATCGACTGCGGCGGTGAAGCCGAGCAGGTCGCGTGCGCGTGTGACCGTCGCCACGCTGTGGCGGATCTCGCCCGCGCGCAGCGGTTGGAAGTCGAGATTCGTCGGCTTCCCGAGCACCCGGCCGATCGTCTCGGCAAGTGCGCGGATCGAGATCGCGCGACCGCTTCCGACGTTCACAACCGCGCCGCCGAGCCGCTGCGGTGCATCGATCGCCGCGATCACCGCGCGCGCGGCATCGCTCACGTGGACAAAGTCGCGTGTCTGTTCGCCGTCGCCGTAAATCGTGGCCGGAAGCCCCGAGCCGATCCGTGAGATGAAGCGGGGGATCACCGCGGCGTAGGCGTTGTTCGGATCCTGTCGCGTGCCGTACACGTTGAAGAAGCGCAGCGCAACCGCGTCGGGTGCGCCCGGTGTCGAGGACTCGGTCGCCATCGCGCGCAGCATGCGCTCGCCTTCGACCTTCGTTGCGCCGTAGGGCGACATCGGTCGCGGCTCCATCGATTCATCGTGCGGCGCATCGTGGTCGCCATAGGCGCTTGAACTTGCGGCGAGCACGATGCGCGCCACTCCTGTACGCCGCGCGGCGGCGATGATCGCTGCGGTGCCACCCACGTTGACGCGCCGGTAGAGATCCTCGGCGGCCATGCTCTCGGCCACGCTCGATCGTGCCGCGAGATGCGCGATCGCACCGACGCCGGCAATCGCGCGCGCGATCGACGCCTCCGACTCGAGCGAGCCTTCCTGCACCTCGATCTGTCGCCACACGCGCGCGAGATTCGCGGCGTTTCCTGTACTGAAATCGTCGAGGACGCGCACGCGCCGGCCGCGCGCGACGAGCGCCTCGCAGAGATGCGAGCCGATGAAACCGGCGCCGCCCGTGACAAGCACCACGCCGTTCATGCGCTGATCTCCGGCACGGTACGCGCGGGAAGCGCCGCCGCGAGGATCTCGAGCGCGGCATGGACGCCGCGTGCGCTCGTGGTCGCGTTCATCGACGGGCCGCCGCGGGTCAGCGCCTGTTCTGGGAGCTGCGGTACGTGGATGAACCCAGTGGTTGCGGGTGCGCCGCGTTCGAGCAGGCGGAACATCAACTCGTTGCAGAGAAAGCTGCCAGCCGAGAGGGAGAGTGTGGCAGGCACACCTGCGGCCTCGCAGGCGGTGCGCATCGCACGCAATGGCAGCGTGCTGAAGCGACCATCGGGTGCACCATCGACGACGGGCATGTCGACGAGCTGTGTACCCGCGTTGTCGGCGATGCGCGCGTCGCGCAGATTCACCCCCACGCGCTCGAAGGTGATTGCGTCGGCTTTCGCGCTTTCGCCAAGCGCGACGACGGCGTCGGGCGCCAGTGCATCAAGGAGCGGTACCAGTGTTGACCATGCGCTCCCCGCGGAGATACCGGTGACGACCGGCAATGTGGCGAAGGCGCGTGCGCCGTGCGCCGTTGGCATCGCTTGCAGCAGTTCCGCGATGCGCATCGTGGGGTTCACGGGACTGCCTCCGAAGGGTTCGAAGCTCGTCACGAGGACGAGCGGACGATCGGGGCTTCGCACGTGCGATGCATCCGGGCGCGTCGTCGTCACTCGCCGATGTCCTCGGCCCAGAGATCGGGCTTCTCGCGCTGGAGGCGCTCCATGAGGGCGACGCAGCGGGGGTCGTCGACAAGCGTGATCTGGATACCGCTTGCGCTCATCCAGTATTCGGCACCCATGAACGTACGGTTCTCGCCGATCACGACGTAGGGGATCTTGAAGAGGATCGCCGTACCCGAGCACATCGGGCAGGGAGAGAGGGTGGAGACGAGCGTGAGCGAGCGCCAGTCGCGTCGCCGTCCCGCGCGGCGGACGCAGTCGACCTCGGCGTGCGCCGTCGGATCCCCCGACTGAACCCGCTGGTTGTGTCCCGCGGCGACGATGTTGCCGCGAGCGTCGAGCAGCGAACTCCCGATGGGAATGCCGCCCTCGCGCCATCCTTTCTCGGCCATCTCGATCGCTGCATCGAGGCCGCGTCGGATCCAACTTGGGTCGATGGTCGGGCTAGTGCTCATGGGGTACTCATCGGCAGCAACATCGGGTTTTCGGGAAAACGCCGATCAGTGGGGCAGCGTGCCCTGCACTGGCAGTGGAGCAGCGCCAGCGTAGTCGTCGGTGCGCAGGATGAAGAGCGCGTGCTGCGCGCGCGAGCATGCGGTGTAGATCGCTTCGAGCCCGACGTTCGGTCCGCCGCCACGCACGTCGTGCAGGATCACCGCAGGCGCCTCAAGCCCCTTGAAGCGATGGAGGGTTTCCCAGCGGAGGCACGGTGGCTCGTCCTCGCCGCGATGCATGGCGTCGGCAAGCGGAAGCAGGGGGATTCCTGCGAGAAGCTCGACCGACGCCATCACGCCGCGATCCTGACGGAAGGGCGAAAGGAGCACAATGTCTTCTGGCCGGACGCCTTCCCCATCGACGAGGAAGCGGACGATGCGGCGGATTGCCTCGCGCTGCCCAACGGTGTCGTTGGCGGCGAACTCGGCGATCGCCACCTCCTGGCCTTCGCGTACGGAGGGCGGTGCCTCGATCTCGTGCAGCCTTCGCGGGTCGAGCGATCGGAGGAACGCCGTGATCGATACCGAGTTGCGCAGGTTCTCGCGGAGGACGAGAGGGCGTCCGAACCGACGCTCGATCTCCGCGGGTGCGGGGGCGCTGTAGATCGCCTGCAGCGGATCATGGAAGAAGGCGACGCGGGTGCTTGGCTGCGCCGTGATCGCGTCGATCGATTCGAGCATCGGCAGCGTGAAGTCCTGTCCTTCGTCGATCACGACCGAATCGAACGCGCCAAGTGTGCCTTCGCGCGCGAGCTGCTCGAGGAGTTCAATGAGGAGATCGAAGCGTTCACCGAGCGGGATCGAACCGGATAGGGTTCGGCCAGCGCCATTCGCGGCGGCCGCGGCCAGGTTGTGGAGATTCGCAACGACAACGCGATCGGCACGGATTTCGCGAAGCGGCGTGGCCGGGACCACAGGACGGGCGCCGAGCGCACGACCCAGCGTGGTCGCGAGTGGCTCGTTGAAGCACGTGACGAGCGTGCGGCGGCCGGCGGCGAGCTCCGTTCGGGCCCGGTGCAATGCGGCGTAGGTCTTCCCGGTGCCTGCGTAGCCCTCGATATTGACGCGGTCGAGTCGCGAGGTCGCGTCGACGATCCCGCGCACCGGACGCATGACGTCGTGTTCGACGACGCGGGCGTTTGTGATCTCGTCGCTCACGTAGAGCGCCGACTTCATGCTCGGCAAGACGTGCCGCGACACGATGCGCCGCATGGGCGACGTCTCGCCGAGCGGTACATCCGGGAATCGACGCGTGAGCGCCTCGAACATCTCGTCGATCTCGGTCCTCAGGCGCGGTGCATTCCGGCAGTGGTTGGCAGAGAGAATGTGCTTGCGGGCGCTGATCGGGATGGTGTCGAAGTCCACGTGCGCGTCCACCAGCGCGAGAAACCAACCGTGGAGATACGGTGGACGCCGCTCGTCGTGCGATCCGTAGTGGGCGAGCGCGCGCACGAGCGCATGCATCGAACTGACGGCCTGCGAGGGCGCGTCGCGGTCGAACTGACGGACCTCGCCGCGCACGCGACGATGCCAGCCGTTTTCGGCGTCGAAGCGGTAGTCGCCACCCTTCACCTCGATGACGATGAGTCCGCGGTCGGGGTCGATGACGACGAAATCGAGTTCCCGGGTGCCGATCGAGTCGGGGTCCTGGACGAGGAGGTTCTGGATGACGATCGAGGAGCGGTCGGCCAGCGCTTCCTCAAGGCATGCGCGCATGACGAGCTCGGGCTCGTTGGAAGCCCGCTCGGCACCATCACCCCGCACTTCGTACGGGACCTTCGGAAAGAACTCCGCCATGAGCGGCGAGTGTAGTGGTGCCACGCAGTGCCAGACGGTGCACGGCACGTGCCGTGCGGTGCCAGGCACCGCATGGCACGTGCCGTGCACCAAGCCGCAGCAACCTAAAGCAAGGGATAGCAGGCAGTTGCAAGTAAGTTGCGCGGTGCCTGACACGTACCGCCCGGTGCCCGACACCGGGCGGCACGTGTCAGGCACCTTTGGGAGTGGCGGGTGCGGACCGGTTCATTTCCGGAAAGTCTCACCAAAACCATCGACCGCCCTTGTCCCCACTCCGCCCTCGTGCATCGTTCCCGAGTGCCGTCGCACGCCCTCACGTGCCCCTCGTTGCTCATTCGCCTCGCCGCGATTGTTGCGCCCGCAACTCCGTGGATGCTACTGGCCTCAAGCGCCCACGCCGCCGATTGCAATCGCAACGGGATGGACGATTCGATCGACATCTCTACCGGTGTGAGCAACGACTGTCAGCCCGACGGCATTCCCGACGAGTGTCAGGTCGAGCAACTCGACCTCTCGTACCGCCATGACAACGGCTTCGGCGCGCAGATCGGCGGCGTCGGTACCAACAACGGACCCACGCAGGTCATCGCTTGGCTCGCGCACCACGTCGTCGAGCCCGATCGAACCGTTGTCAACGGTTTCCAGATCGTGTGGGGGCTCTTGCCTGTCGGCTATCCGGCGACCGTCGCCATCTGGAGCGATCCAAACGGCGACGGCGACCCTGCCGACGCCTCGATCATCGCATCGGTCGAGACGGTCGTCGTGTCGCCTTGGGTGCCCGCGACCGTCGTCGACATTGCCTTCCCCGAAACGGATCTCGGCGCGCCCGGGACTTCGTTCTTCATCGGCGCGTGGGTTGAGGGCGTCGCCGACTTCCCCGCAGGGATCCCCGCGACCTACGACCCGCTCGCCACGGCCGGCGAGAGCTGGTGGATCGTGTCGTATCCGCCGTTCGATCCGGACAATCTGGCGGCTGGGGCCCTCGAGTACGGCCGTATCGGCGACCTGATCCCCGGATTCCGCGGCGACTGGTATCTGCGCCTCACCTACTGCGGCGGCGGTCACTGCGGCGAGAGCCCCGATCTCGATAGCAACGGTATCCCCGACGAATGCGACGAGGACTGCAATCGCAACGGCCTCCCCGACGGCTACGACATCGCGCAGGGAACGGCCACCGACTGCAACGCGAGCGGCGTCCCTGACTCGTGCGAATCGTTGTCCGACTGCGACGACAACGGCGTGGCCGACCTCTGCCAGAACGGGCCGACCGGCCTCGTCGGGCAGTACTACCGAAACATGAATCTCGCGGGCGCTGCGGTTTCGCGTATCGATGCGAACGTCGACTTCACCTTCGAAGGAGCTCCAGAGGTTCCGCCGACCTTCCCGACCGACGACTTCAGCGTGCGCTGGACGGGAACCCTGATCGCGCCAGTCGCGGGCGTCTACGGCATCGGTCTGCGCCACGATGACGGCGTGCGGCTCTGGATCGATGGGCGTCTGGAGATCGACCGTTGGGAAGGAAGCGCGGGGAGTCTTGACATCGTCGATCGCACATTCGCAGCGGGCGAGCGCGTGCATGTCCGCATCGAGTACTTCGAGGCAAGTGGCCTCGCACTCTGCGACTTCGTCTGGCGGCTCCCTGGAGCGACCGATCCGGTCACCGTTCCGACGTCGACGCTTCGCCCGATCGACGATCGCGACGCGAACGGCATCCCTGATCTCTGCGCCGACGACGACTGCAACGCCAACTTCATCGCGGATCGTACGGACCTCGCGATCGGTGCCAGCACCGATTGCGACGGCAACGGCGAGCTCGACGATTGCCAGACGACGGGCGACTGCGACGGCGACCTCCAGATCGATGCGTGTCAGGCGCAGTCGTCCGGCGGCCTGACCGGCGAGTACTTCTTCAGTTACAACCCGGTCACGGGCGCGGAACAGCCGGGTCGAACCACCGAACTCGCTGGCTCGCGCATCGACCCCACCATCAACTTCGACTGGAACGGCATCACGCCCGGTGTCGGTGATCTGACCGGCGACTACTACACCGTGCGCTGGCGCGGGACGCTCACGACGCCTGTCGTCGCCGGGCTCTACACCTTCGTGGTCGGTCGCGACGACGGCGCTCGGCTCTGGATCGGCGAGCAGCTCATCATCGATGCATGGGTCGATGGCAGCACCACGGCGCAGGCCTCGATTGCGCTGGCGGCGTCGACCACCTACCGCATCCGGCTCGAGGTCTACAACGGCATCGGCGGCGGACGCGCGGTGCTCGGATGGATTCCGCCCGGCGGAAGCTACGGCATCGTGCCCACAGCGGTGCTGCGTCCGATCGACGATGTCGACGGCAACGGCACGCCCGACGGATGCGATGTGGATTGCGATGGCGACGGCATCGCCGACGACCTCGCGATTGCGTCGGGCCTCGATGCCGACTGCAACCGGAACGGCGTACCTGATTCTTGCGACGTTTCGACCACACCGGCCGAGCCCGAGACACTGGGCTACTGGCGATTCGAGCCGTCCGCCACCCTCGGCGAGGACTCGGGTCCGAATGGTCTCGACGCGGTGGTGAACGGCGCAGCGGCCACCACGAGTGTCCCCGTGTCGCAGATCCCGCTGACAGGCGCCGCGAACGCTGGCGCCGTCGCAACCGGAGCAGCGCAGTCGCTCTCGGTCGCCGATCCGACGGGCATCCTCATGCTCGGTGCCCAGCCCTTCACCGTCGAGTCGTGGGTGCGCATCGATCAACTCGGTACGCCGAACGCCGCGGGGCGTCAGTGGCTCTTCGCACGCAAGCCTGCGCTCAACTCCGACGCGATGCTCGACTGGGGCTTCCTCGCGCAGGCGGGCGACTTCGGCCTCACGACGAACGTGAACCACCGCTTCGGCAAGACCGACGGCTACTCCGGGCGCGAACTTGCGTTCGTCTTCGGCTTTGGATCGGGCACGGCGCTCGTACAGAAGGCCGTGCTCGTGACCACCCTCGAGGTCGCCGCGAGCGGCTGGCACCATGTCTCGTTCGCCTTCGACCCCTCGCGGCGCATCGGGCGCTTCACGCTCGATGGCGCGAGCGAGGAGATCATCGTCGACCGTCTCTGGATCGTCGGTGATCCCGCGCAGCCGCTCACGATGGGCGCGCATCCGACGGGTACCGGGCTCGATGGGTTCCTGCGTGGCGCGATCGACGAGGCGCGCATCACCTGGGGCGTGCGGCCATTGAACCGGCTGCTGAAGTCGCCGTATGCGCCGGTCTCGGAAGATGGAGACGCCAATGGCGTGCCCGACGAGTGCGCCAGCGCGTGTGCCGCCGACATCACCGGGGACGGTTCGGTCGACGCGGCGGATCTCTCGCAGATGCTCGCCGGTTGGGGCGGACGGAAGTCCGACATCGATGGCGACGGCACGGGCGGAGCGAGCGATCTCTCGCTTCTCCTCGCGGCGTGGGGCGTGTGCCGGTAGGACCCGCGATGCATGCGGCGCGGCGCGATCGGTGGCAGGGCGCAGGAACGAACGCGGCCCGCGCTTTCGCGCGGGCCGCAGGTTGGTTGTTCCTCATCGGTGCCGTTTGCGAGCACTACTCCTCATCGTGGAACTTCAGCGCATCGCTGTCGGCGTCGGAGTTGTCGTAATGCGACTGGAACACCGTGCCGCTGCGCTCGTGTTCGTCGCGAAGTTCCTGCATGCGCTTCCACTCGTCCATCGTCACCACAACCTCTCGCGCGACCGAGCCCTTGTGCTCGCCGAGGATGCCCGCGAGGCCCATCTGGTCGACGAGGCGCGATGCACGACCGTAGCCGATCGCGAGGCGACGCTGCAGGAGCGACACGCTCCCGCGGCCCGACTCGATGATGATCTCGACGGCCTTGTCGAAGAGTTCGTCGCGCTCGGTTTCGGTTGCACCGGCATCGCCGCCTTCACCCGAGCCCCCCGAGCCACCCGAAACCTGCCCCGAACGGATCGTGAGCAGCTGACGCTCGAAGCTCGGCGCGGCAACCGTCTTCAAGAACTTCGTGACCGCGCGGGCCTCCTTGTCATCGACCAGTGTGCCTTGGCAGCGGCGCGCATCGGTCTGGCTTGGCGTCACGACGAGCATGTCGCCTTGGCCAAGCAGGAGTTCCGCACCCTTCTGATCGAGCACGATGCGGCTGTCGGTACCGGACGCCACCTTGAAGCCGACGCGGCACGGCATGTTTGACTTGATGAGGCCAGTGACGACCGTCGCCTGTGGACGCTGCGTGGCGAGGATGAGGTGGATGCCGACCGCACGCGCCTTCTGGGCGATACGGACGATCGACTGCTCGACCTCCTTGTTCGTCATCATGAGGTCGGCGAGCTCGTCGATCACGAACACCATGTACGGCAGTTTCTTCGGCACCTTCGCCCACTCGACCTCGTCGGCGGGGGCGATGGTCTCCCTGAGTTCCGTCTCGCTGAGCGCATTGAAGCCCTTGATGTCGCGAACACCCGCTTCCTTCAGAAGCTCGTAGCGCTCTTCCATCTTGTTGACGGCCCATTCGAGAATCGCCGCGGCCTTGCCCATCTCGGTGATGACTGGGCACGCGAGGTGCGGGATCTCGCTGAACTGCGCCATTTCAACCATCTTCGGGTCGACGAGCACGAGTTTGAGCTCGTCCGGACGCTTCGTGTAGAGCCACGACATGATGATCGTGTTCATGCACACCGACTTGCCCGAGCCAGTGGTGCCGGCGATCAGCATGTGCGGCATCTTGGTGAGGTCGAGGACGAGCGGCTCGCCCGCCGAGTCCTTTCCAAGGAACATCGGAAGCATCATGCCGGACGCGTGTCCGCTCGACATGAGTTCCTTCAGACGCACCTTCTCCTTCTGCTTGTTCGGCACTTCGATGCCGACCGCGGTGCGGCCGACCATGTTCGGAATGATGCGCACGTTCGGCGCCTGCAACGCGCGGGCAATATCCTTCGAGATCGTCTCGAGGCGCGCGACGCGCGTTCCTGCCGCGAGTTCGACCGAGTAGAGCGTGACCACCGGGCCCGACTCGATGTGGGTGATCTCACCTTCGAGGCCGTAGTTCGCGAGCGACTGCGTGAGCACGCTCGCCTGGTCGCGGACGTACGCCTCCATCTTCTCGCTGTAGTTGCCTTCCGGCTCCTCGAGAAGATCGAGCGTCGGGAACTGGTAACCCTCGTAGTTCTCGGTGCGCGGGATGTCCTCGTCGCGGAGGTTCGTCGTCGCGGCCTTCGCAGTCATCTTGATCGGGAGTTTCTCGATCTTCGCGCGGAGTTCGTCTTCCGAGAGCGGTGCGCGCGCGCCAGCATCGGCACCGGCGGCCGAGGTCGGCTTCGTTTCCGTCACGGCGCTGATCGCCGTCGCGGGCACGAGGTCGAAGTCTTCCTGTGAATCCTCGTCCGAATCGGTGATTTCCTCGTCGGCGTCGGCGTCGATCGCGTCTTCGCTGACATCGGATTCCTCTTCGCCATCCTCTTCGCCATCCTCAACGACATCCACCGCAGGCTTCGCCACCGACACCGCGGGGCGCGCCGACGAACGGCGCGCGGACGAACCACGGCGCGCACCCGCCACCGCCGGCTGCGGGAACATCGCCGAGAAGCGCTCGCGGAGCGA
>Ga0172372_10009395_pt1 | contig 12721 bp, 10 predicted proteins | sample LakKiv5m_2_FD_114544 | JGI IMG/M metagenome (GOLD analysis project Ga0172372, IMG submission 114544) | Freshwater microbial communities from Kabuno Bay, South-Kivu, Congo - kab_092012_9.5m | ecosystem: Environmental > Aquatic > Freshwater > Lake | place: Democratic Republic of the Congo...
AAATTTACCTATAGCATAATCGGTATATTTTACTGCTGCATTTCTTCCCCCTCCAGAAGGTAAGTCTATTCTTCCATCCGGAAAAGTATATGGACGATGATTAGAAGTTGTCATAATTAGAGATAAAAACGGTTTGCCGGCTTTGTAGTTTTTATCTAATTCTCCTAATGCCTTAAATAGAAGGTCTTCATCTGCTACTCCCCAAACGTTTGAGAAGCTTATTTCTCCAGAAGAAAAATCACTGCGATCAATAACTTTATAGCTGTTAGAAGAAAAGAATTTATTCAAATTATCAAAATAACTATATCCTCCAAAAATAAAGCTAATATTATATCCGGCCTTTTTAAAAATTGTGCTGGCATTAAAAAGGTTTGCATTATTGGGTCTGCGAATAATAGAAGAGCCGGGTGTTGGGGGAACAGATAAACTGATAGCTTCAAGCCCTCTTACGGTTCTCGTACCTGTAGCATAAAAATTAGTAAAGAAAATACTATCATCAGCTAATTTATCCAGATTAGGAGTTATTGACTCGGTGTTGCCAAATTTTCCCATAAATTTAGCACTTAAGCTTTCTACCATAATTAGTACAACATTGTACTTTTTAGTATCTAAATTATTATTCTTATTTACGTGTCTTTCTATATTCTTGTTATTTAAAAATTCCTGGTTTGGCTGGATAATGTTAGCTCTAACTATATCTATGGCTGTATCCTGCGGAATTTTCTGGTAGAATCGATTATAATTTAAACTATTATTAAAAAACGCTGTAAAAAACTCATACCCACCGTTTTTTCCTATTTCTATAGCGTATCTATTAGTACTCAAAGTAAATTTTTCCGAATCATAAAATTTTGAAAAGCCTGAGCTCAAAGTGAATAAACTTAACGCATATATTAAATAATATCTTATATTTATCTGCGATATTTGATGAAAAATATAATTTCTTAAAAAATAGGTCAGTAATATGGAACTTATAGCAAAAGCAACCAAAATCTTATATATAGGTAGGGATTCAACTACAGTACCGATGATTTCATGAGTGTAAATTAAGTAATCTACGGCAATGAAATTAAAATTAGTGCAAAATTCTTCCCAGAAAATAATTTGAGCGATTAAGGTAAATATAAGAATCGAGTTAATAAAAAAATAAGCTCCGAGAGAACAAAGTTTGTGTATTTTAATTTTATTCCGAAAAGTAATATGAAAACAGCTGCTAATTACTAATACTAGAGGAAGGAAATAGGTAATAGCTATAAAATCGTTAATAATTCCTACTAAAAATATACCGGGAAGCTCAGATATGCTTATTTGATTTTGTGTGAGACCAAATAAGCCTAAACAAGTTCTGGTAAATAATTGAAATATTAAATATATTCTAATAATAGCTAGACTAAAGAAACTTTTTAACATCTAAATAAATTATACCATTTTATAATTTTTTAAAAATTGGAGGGCAAATTTCAGCCCTTTATCGTCAATAGAGTGAGCTAAATTGTTAATTATCAATTTTTCATGTTTAATTCCCTTTTCGATAAAATATTTCGCTGCATTATTGGTTTCTTGAGGATCTACCACATCATCCTCATTACCATGAATTAAGCATATAGGAGTTAAACTGTTAATTAGATTAGTCGGTGGCAATAACCTGCCCGAAAAAGCAATAGTTGTTCCGTAAGGTTCTGTTTGAGTTAAAGTAAGGTACATTGCTATCATGGCCCCTTGCGAAAATCCAATTAGAATAGTATTGTCGTTAGTAATATTAAGCTCCTTTTGTTTATGTTTTATGAGTTCATTAATTAATGGAGCATTTTGCTCGGCTAATTTCAATACTACTGGAGCTGATCTATCCCTGAGGCTGAACCATTGGCGTCCAAAAGGTGCCATATCATAGGCTTCTATCCCGTGAGGCGAAATAAAATGGCAAGCAGGCATTGCTTTTTGAATATAGGGAACTAAGTTAATCAAATCATTACCGTCAGAACCAAGACCATGAAGTAAGACCACGAGCTTCTCGGGTATTGGAGTGAGGGAAGCTATTTCTGGATAGTCTGAAAACTGGTTTCTTTGCATAACTTATTAAATTATTATTGTTATTTTTAGCTTAAATAAATTTCTTTAGTGACTGCTTTTAATTTTTAACCCTTTAGAAAGTATCCCGTAATAAAAATACTTCAATAACTTGATTGGTAATTATGCTTTTTGGAAAAGTGAAGTTTATAGTAAAAACCATATATTTTACAAGTGTAAACTATAAAATATTATAATATAAATTTTGCCAAATCCCTATTTTTAATCAACCCTTCTAGTCCTTTAGTAACGAATTCTTTATCAATTAGAATTTTCTTTTCTTTCATCTCGCTCGCTCGAAAACTAATATCTTCAAGTAAGTGCTCTAATATAGTATGAAGCCTTCTAGCACCTATATCCTCGATTTCAACATTAAAGTTTGAAGCATGATGTGCTATTTCTTCAATCGCATCTTGAGAAAAGGTTAGATCAACTTGTTCAGTAGCAATTAAGGCTGTATATTGCTTTATAAGGCTAGTTTCCGGTTCAAGCAATATTTTAATTAGATCTTCCTTAGTCAGAGATGCCATTTCTACTCTAATAGGAAGCCTACCTTGCAATTCCGGTAAAAGATCGGAAGGTTTTGATAAGTGAAAAGCTCCAGAAGCTATAAATAAAATATGGTCAGTTTTAATGGTGCCGTATTTTGTTACAACATTTGTTCCTTCGATCAAAGGTAGTAAATCCCTTTGTACGCCTTCTCTGCTTACTTCTCCTCCTTTTCCTTCTGACCGTGAAGTTATTTTATCTATTTCATCAAGGAAAACTATGCCGTCATTTTCAACCGATTTTAATGCAGCTGAAACTACTTTCTCCTGATCTACCATTTTTTCTGATTCTTCAGAAGTAATAACCTGTAAGGCTTCTTGAACGGTTAGTTTTTTTAATTTAGTTTTCTCTCCACCGAAAGCTTTACCAATCATATCACTAATATTTAGAACTCCCATGGCAGCTCCAGGCATACCTGGAATTTCAAAACTTCCTCCACCGATAGGGGGAGTATAATTTACCCCAATTTCTATTTCAGAATTATTAAGTTCTCCTGATAAAATCTTTGCTTTAAATTTCTCTCTAGTTTCAGGAGAAGCAGTTTTTCCGACTACGGCATCGAGGATCCTTTCTATTGCGTGAAGTTGTGCATTTTTTTCCACTTCAGCCTTGGCTTTTGCTTTATATGAGTTAACTGCAATTTCAGCTAAATCCCTAATTATCGATTCAACATCACGCCCGACATAACCTACCTCGGTAAATTTTGTTGCTTCTACTTTGATAAAAGGAGCATCAGCTAACCTTGCTAGTCTTCTGGCTATTTCAGTTTTACCTACTCCGGTAGAGCCAATCATCAAAATATTTTTAGGTGATATTTCGCTTCTCATGGGGTCCTCTACATGGAGTCTTCTATATCTATTTCTAAGGGCAACAGCTACAGCTTTTTTAGCAGTATGTTGACCTACGATAAACCTATCTAGTTCGGCAACTATTTCTGCTGGAGTCATACCCATATTTTGTTTTGAACTCATATTACTTTCTCAATGATTATGTTATGATTAGACATTACGCATATATCTGCTGCGATGTGCATTGATTTTAAGGCAATTTCTTCAGCAGATAAGTTGGTGTCTACAGACATCAAGGCTCTGGCGGCAGATAGAGCAAAAAATCCACCGGATCCTATCGCTGCCATATTGTTTTCTGGCTCTATTACATCTCCGTTACCTGAAACTATAAGAATATTATTTTTATCTGCAACTATTAACATAGCTTCCAGACGACGTAGATATTTGTCCGTACGCCAATCTTTAGCAAGTTCAACTGCACTTCTAACAAGCTGGTTAGAGTGTTTTTCCAGTTTTGCTTCTAAACGTTCAAAAAGCGTAAAAGCATCAGCAGTAGAACCAGCAAACCCTGCCACTATTTTATTATTACATAAAGTACGGAGTTTTCGGGCAGTGGATTTCATAACCATATTACCAAGAGAAACCTGACCATCAGCAGCTATTACAACCTCGTTACCTTTTTTTAGGCAAAGTATGGTAGTCCCTCTTAGCCCAGTATTGTTATTTAAATTATCTGACATAAAATTTTTTCTTTATAAATCTTGTACAAACTATCAATTTAGTAGATAATTATCAAGGATGAATTTTGCAAGTGTAACTGATGAATTTATATTCCATATATGCAAGCTCTGGCGATAAAAGTTCTGATCCGGTAATAATTAAACAAGGATTTTCGCCTGCTGCTGGAGTTTTTAATATGTTTTGGGCGGTTTATCATAAAATGTGGCTAGTTGTCATTTTAGTTATGATAGCTAATTTTATTATCATTTTCTTTAGGGAGACCGAAGCAATTTCCTTAATAGGAAATTTAAAATATATCGTTCAGTTTTTTATCTTTGGTTTTTTTGCTGCAGAAATTAGAGAATACTATGCTAGAAAAAGAGGGATGCAGTTAGATGATATAATACTTGCTACTTCTGAAGAAGAAGCAGAGCTAAAGTATATGACGAGAACTAATATCTAATTTTTAATAAAAATATAATAAATATCATATGTACGATACGAATAATATTTTTGCTAAAATAATCAGAGGTGAAATACCATCTTTTAAGGTTTATGAAGATGAGCATATTATTGCCATAAATGATATAAATCCTGTTGCTCCTATACATATCCTAGTTATTCCAAAAGGTGAGTATAAAAATTTTGATGAATTCAGTCAAAAAGCTCGGCCAGAAGAATTAACCCATTATTTTAGAAAAATATCTGATATAGCTCGGTCTCAGGGAGCACAAGAATATCGTGTTGTTAGCAATAACGGCTCATCTTCAGGTCAAACTATTTTCCATTTTCATACGCATATCATTGCTGGGGCGAGCTTTAGTAAATTAATTTAAAAATAAATATAAAAATGAAAAAATATAATGTAGCTGTAATAGGTGCAACAGGTAACGTTGGGCGAGAGATACTTAATTCTCTTAGTCAAAGAAGCTTTCCTGTAAACAAAATTTTTGCAGCAGCTTCTCTTGATTCGCTGGGGAAATCGGTAAGTTTTGGTGATAATACTATTAAGGTATGCCAAATATCGGATCTTGATTTTTCGGATCTTGATTTTGCTTTTTTTTGTGCAGGTTCAAAAGTATCAAAGCAATATGCGAAAATAGCAGCAAGTAAAGGATGTACGGTAATTGACAAATCCTCTTTCTTCAGGCTGGAGAACGATGTGCCGCTTGTTGTGCCTGAGGCAAATATTTCTGTCTTAAAAAATTTTAAAGCTGGCGGCATTATAGCCAGTCCAAATTGCTGTGCCATACCTCTTGTGGTAGCTTTAAAACCTTTAGATAATGCAGCTAAAATAAAACGAGTAGTAGTTTCTACTTACCAATCAGTTTCTGGTGCCGGGAAAGAAGCGATGGATGAGTTATATCTCCAAACCAAAGCTAAATTTATTTTTGAAAATATTCCACCAAAAGTCTTTCCGACACAAATTGCATTTAATTTAGTACCTCATATCGGCGATTTTCGTGAAGATGGTATTACTGACGAAGAATACAAGATAGAGCATGAACTAAAGAAAATTATCGGCAGGGATATTAGAATCAGTGTAACATGTGTGCGAGTTCCTGTTTTTGTTTCACATTCTATGTCGGTTAATGTAGAATTTGAAAATGAAATAAACGCAAAAGAGGCAGAAGAAATTCTTTCGGAATTAGACGGAATTATCGCTTATAGTTGTAATAATGAAATAAAATATGCAACGCCTGTTGACGTTGTAGAAGAAGATGGAGTATATATCTCCAGAATAAGAGATGACAATTCTTGTAAGAATACTATTAACATGTGGATAACTACTGATAATTTACGTAAAGGTGCTGCGCTAAACGCAGTCCAAATAGCTGAAGAATTAATTTAAAGTTGTATGAAAACGATCAAATAAACTACAAAGGATTTTAAATGTACTTAACAAATGAAAATTTAACTCTTGTAAAAAAAAATGAATCTTTATTCGTTTCCCTTAAGTATTTAGATTCACAAGGTAATTTAAATCAAATTGATAGTGCTGCTAAAAATATCTTAACTGATCCTCATAACCACGGGTTTGAAGTCAGTAAAAACATATGTTTACTGCCTATTGATTCCAAGGGTTTTCCTGACCCATTTCGGGCTTTACCTACCACAAGTTTCTTGTGTATTAATCTAGCAGACGACTTAAACATTAGAAAATATGCTAGTAAGCTTGTTTATGATTTTCTTCCTAATATGGTAGCGACATTTGAAGCCGAATTAAAATTCTGGATAGAACCTCAAGCAGAAGAAAGTGATTTGTGGAAAGTAGATCCGTTTGATTGTTATAGTAACTTGCGTAGTGATATTCTCGAAACATTAGAAAAAATTGAGGTAAAAACCACTATTCATATGCCTGGAAATAAAAAAGGTGAATGTATAATAGGGTTTAAAGGGAGAAGTATTATAGATCTAGCTGATAATTTTATTCTTACCAGATTTGTTACAAATAATATCGCAGCAGATTATGGTTACAGGGTACTTTTTAACCAAGATAAAGAACCAAACCTTAAATTGATTTTGGTATGTAATAATAATGATGGGCAAATGTTTCTAGATAATTTTATAGCTAATTATCCTTTCATATTAGAATATAACAATCTATTGCAAATGGAGAATTTAAACTCAAAATCTTTATCCAAAAGAGTGCTTTTTAATGAAGATTGTAAATTACAAGTAGAGTTAACTACTGGAAATCATTTTATTCCTTATATGAATTTTGCCTTTGTTGTTCTTGGTTTTTCAGAAAATGCGGACATTCTAACGAGATTAAAAGAAAAAGAATTTGTAAAATTTATTAAAAATTACAAGAAGAAATTATTAATAAAAACTAGTTAATATTTAATAAATTATGTATAATACCGATGCAAAAATGTGGTCATTAATATTATGAATGAGAAAGAGGTTAAGAAAAAAGATAATCCATTGAAGATTGCTTTAGATAAATGTGAGGCTGCTTTTAAAATTACGTTTGTTTTTGCTTTTATAATCAACTTACTAATGTTGGTTACTCCTTTATATTCGTTGCAAGTACTAGACAGGGTTATAGGAAGCGGTAATTTAGACACGTTATTGTTGCTATCTTTGATTATTGGATCAATATATTTTGTCCATGGTCTTTTGCAGATAGCTAGATCTTTCACTTTAATAAAAGTGGGGGAATGGCTTGATAACACTTTATCTCCAATTATTTTTAGCCACTCAATTTCTGCCTCTGCTACTAAAGTTAATCCGGCTTCGAGTCAACTACTACGGGATTTTCAGACCTTAAAAACGTTTTTAACTAGCACGGGGATTAATACTGTTTTTGATGCCCCTTGGAGTATAGTATATATTGTAATAATTTTCTTGATTCATCCATATATTGGATGGATTACAATTGCCGGAGCAGTAATTATTGTCGGTTTTGCATTTTTTAATGCAGTAGCTACTAATAAGACCCTTGGTGAAGCAACTGAATTTTCAATTAAAGGTATGACCCAAGCTGATGTTGCGAACAGAAATGCGGAAGCGGTAGAGGCAATGGGTATGATTAAAAATGTTACCAAGAATTGGGCGAAATTTAATGAAGCCTCTCTTGCTAAGCAATCTGTAGCTAGTTATAGGAACGGTATAATATCTAATTTCTCCAGATTTATTCGGAATATTATGACCATGGCTGTTACCGGCACCGGTGCTTATGTTGTGGTCAAAACAGGTGGTCAAGATATGACAACCGGGGGGATGATAGCTAGTTCTATTATAGTAGGTAAAGCTTTAGCACCTTTTGATAACTCAATTGTTATGTGGAAATCTATTAGTAGTGCAATCAAGTCCTATAAAACAATTAACGAATCTTTTAACAATTATCAAGAAAGAGACCAGGCCATGCCGATACCTCATGTTGAGGGTCATTTAACAGTTGAGAATATTTTTTATGCTATACCAACCCGACCTGGAACTCCTCAGTCCTTAGTGCCAAGATATATTTTAAAAGGTGTGTCTTTTTCACTCCAACCTGGGGAGGTACTAGCTATTATTGGTGCTAGCGCTGCCGGTAAGTCTACTCTGGCAAAAATAATTGTAGGTGTTTGGAATGCGTCTACTGGTTCTGTAAGACTTGATGGCGGGGATGTATATACTTGGCATAGGCAAAATTTTGGCGAGCATGTCGGCTATTTACCCCAAGGAATCGAGCTTTTTAGTGGTACAATTAAAGAAAATATAGCAAGGATGGCAGAAGAAGTATCACCGGAGAAAGTAATCGAAACAGCAAAAATGTGTGGAGCTCATGAAATGATATTACGCTTTCCGGATGGGTATGATACGGATATAGGTAATGCTGGTTCAAATCTATCTGGAGGGCAGCGGCAAAGGGTAGGGTTAGCCAGAGCTTTTTATGGTAATCCGAAGCTGGTAGTCCTCGATGAACCTAATGCTAATTTAGATGAGGCTGGGGAACTTGCTCTTTCTACAGCACTTAGAGAGGCGAAAAAGAAGGGAATAGGTGTAATCGTTATTTCGCACAGGCCGTCTGTATTGTCAGAAGTAGATAAAATAATGGTTTTACAAGATGGATCTGTAGCAAGTTTTGGCTCAAAAGAAGAAGTTCAAGGGCGGATAAAAATGCTTCAAAATGGTATGATTCATATTAATGAACAGTAATAAATATATTTTAGGTTATGTCAGATAATAATAAAATAGACCCAGAGAAGCTTAAACAGCTTCAGCAGTTAATGGCTAAAAGCGGTATGTTGCCTCATGGGTCTAAGGAGGAAGGCGTATTAGCACCATCTGGAAAGAAGCGTAAATTATCTCTAAAAAATGTTTTTATAGGAGTTCTTCAATCCATGCAATCTGGCGTAAGATTTATTGATGATTTTACCAATTTTATTATTAATCGCCGGACTGCTAATTCAAACGATGTAATTGAGAGCGCTAAGTCACCTATTATGTTTGGGACTTATGTGACAATTATTTTTGTGATTTTTGGCTTAATATGGTCTGCCACTGCTCCTCTTGATAGTGCTGCTGTCGCTTCTGGGACAGTTATTAGCAATACTCAACGTAAAAGTTTAAATTATCAAGAAGGTGGAATAATAAAAGCTATTCATGTAAAAGTAGGAGATCATGTAAAAGAGGGCGATCCATTGCTTGAATTTGATTCAACAAAAATCAAATCTGAATATGAGAGTGTGCTGCACCAATACCGAAGTTTGTTAGGATTCGAGACTAGACTTCTTGCAGAAGTTAATGATCAAGATACGATAGAGTACCCTGAATTTCTAACCAAAGATAAAGCAATTCTGGAAGTAGCAAAAATTATCGAAACACAAAACAATTTATTCAACTCTCAAAAGGATCTGAAGAGAGCTGAGCAAGACTCTTTAAAACAAAAAATTAAACAAACCCAAAAACAAATTGAAGGTCTAGAAGCAAAAAAAGTTTCCTTGATAAAAACACTCGAGTTTATGAAGGATCGGGTAGAAGCAACTAAAAAATTGAGTGATAAGGGTTTTGCTCAAAAAGCGGCTTTACTTGAATTGGAAGCAAAAGAAGCTTCTGCGCTTAGTGAAATTGCTATGGCTGACAGTGAAATTGCTAGATCCGAACAAGAAATTACAAGAACTGAAATTGAGTTCCTTAATTTAGATAGTAAATTTATAAATCATGCTTTGGGGGAATTGAAAGATGTACAAATTAATGTATCGGATAAGAAAGAGAAACTTTATGCTCTTACTGATATGTTAGAACGTGCCGTACTAAAGTCACCAGTAGATGGTGTTGTCAATAATATCAATTATCATACTGTTGGTAGTGTGATTCCGCCGGGGCAAGCTATTATGGATATTTCACCAAGTGGTGATCATTTAATTATTGAAGCAAAAATAGAACCTAAAAATATTGATTCAATTAGGGTAGGGCTCAAGTCTAAAATACGTTTTAGTGCTTTTAAATCCAGAACTACGCCTTTATTTACCGGTACGGTTGTATCTCTTTCTCCTGATATAGTTAGTGATCAGAGGCATCAGATGGATAATCGTTATGCAGGCGGTTATTATTTGGCGCGTATAGAGCTAAATATGGATGAATTTAATGAAATAGCCCGTACTAGAAAGATAGAATTACATCCTGGTATGCAAGCTGAAGTGCAAATTGTAACCGGTACTAGAACTTTATTAAAATACTTACTTGATCCTGTTATTGATGCGATGTTTAAAGGGTTTAAAGAAAAATAGGGGATGGTTCTAATTAATACTGGAAGGTATTAAAATAAGGAATTGAGCTTGTATAAAAATTTGTTGACTCTAAGGTTATGACAGTATATAAATTAGCTGATTTAAGAATCAACAATATCAAATTCCGAAATTAGGGGGGATGTAGCTCAGTTGGTAGAGCGTCTGCTTTGCAAGCAGAATGTCGGGGGTTCGATTCCCTTCATCTCCACCATTTACGGTAACAAGCAGTATTTTCAGTTCTATTCTACGTATTTTTACTAGTTATAAAATATTTGAAAATTTTTATATTAGAAAGATTACTATTAATTCCAAACCTTGGTACTTTTTAAATTATTAAAGTGTCTTTCCGTGATAAGAATTGTGTTTCTGATAGAATGAAAGCTTATAAAATCCAGTTAACCTAGTTTATTTTTTCATCTTTTTCTAGAAGCTTTATAAGAAGCTGATAATATTTCCTAAAATACTCTACGTCTTCTATAGGATATCTAAATATTATTTATGCTTTATTCATTGTTTAACTAACTATCAGTAATAGCTTTTCTACATTTTTAGTCTTATATTACAAATTGTAAGTTTGATTCTCCACTTTTTGATGAGTGGCGTTCTATTGCGCTTCTGTTTATATAGCTATCTATTTTAAATAACCGCTTGTAAACTTTTAGGATTAAATTGATAGTGAATTTATTTTTATTAGATTAATCTTAGTTTTGTATTGTTTTATTCTGAAAATATAAGACTATTACAAGCTATATCTGCTGGGTTATCCTCCCAAAGTTTTTTTAATGAGAAAAAAAGAAGATTAATAAATTTAGTCTTATCGAGAGTAAAATTGAACGGCTGTAAGCTAGAGGATGCTGTCCGCGTCCACCGTTCGATATGTTTATAAAATTACCTAGAAATTAAGAATGGCGCACCCTAGTGGACCGTTTTCGACAAATTTACGATTTTCGTAATTTAATTATTCGGCTAGAAATAGGTGAGTAATAAAAGATAAACCATACATAATATCTAAGAAAAATGATACAATTTAATTTGATTCATTAAATAATATGATTGAATTTCGGCTCAGGAAAAACAGGGACTCAGCCGTTGCACAAGCATTCTTGTGAGCGAGAAAAACAGGTGATTGGAAAAAAGCGAATGTATTGAGTCAACAAGCTCAGTGTCTACCTTCAACAGATCCCAATGACCCCAACTACTGGCGCTTGTGGTATGTGCGTTATACCTATGATTTTTTGCTTGGATTAGCAGGACCTACGAATAAAGCTATTAAGATCAAATATTAAAGTAGCCCAAGTTCTAAATAATAATTTAAAACTTGAACTTAATGCCATGCACAGGAATCTAGAAAAAGTATAGTGCAACAATTAAAACGAACATCGGTACCAACAGGAAAGTTATTCTTGTTAAGCGGGGTAGTAAGTTATGGAAACCGCTGATTACACATTTTGACGGAATATCACTAAGATGGAATAAGTGGTCCAACATTAGTGAACAGTCAACAGGACATATATGGAACGCACTGAATTAGTAGAGCTCTTAGAAGCCCAAGAATGCCAGTTATACCAATTATAATAAATAACGTTATAAATAAATCCCTTTAACCTTCTGAAGTGATTTCTTGTTTGGGCTTGTTGAGATATTAGATGTTAAGATATAAGATACGGTAAATAAAGTTAAGTTTTTCAATATATGTTATTATCTGAAGTTGTAATAAGTAAGTTTAGAGGAATTAGTAAATTAAGTTTAGGTTTGATTGTTTTTTGATTTAAGTTCATTTTTTGGAAATGATAAGAAAAAAACTTTTATTCCAAATAATCAAGTTCTTTATTTTTAGCTCATGCAACTGCTAAAGCAATATTATAAGCATGTTTTAAATTGTCTTGGATATCTTTTGCTTCATTATTAATTCTAACAAATATACCTTGATTATTTTAGACGTAAAGGTTTTCTGTATATACTTTAGCAAATAATACTCCTTCTGTATAAATGCCTATAAAATTATCATGCATACGATATTCTACTTGGCCTATAGAGGCCATAATTGCAAGTATTGTTCTAATTAAGTGTTTTTCCATTTTTTTGCAACACTAAAATGAATATTTAATAATTATGAATTGCTAAATCTCTAGATAGATTTAACCTCGATAAGTATATTGTATGCTATAAAAAAAGGTTAATAATTAGATAATACAATAATTTTATCTGTACAATTTTATTCGAATAGAATAGATTTAAGATCTATTAATAAATTAAATTAATTAATTTATGGTACAGGAAGAATTTGTTAATACAATACTTGATATATTATCACCGATATCCAATATTACTACAGTAAGGCACCAAGGATTTGTAGGTCTGTATAAAGATGACATT
>Ga0172372_10009396_pt1 | contig 12721 bp, 17 predicted proteins | sample LakKiv5m_2_FD_114544 | JGI IMG/M metagenome (GOLD analysis project Ga0172372, IMG submission 114544) | Freshwater microbial communities from Kabuno Bay, South-Kivu, Congo - kab_092012_9.5m | ecosystem: Environmental > Aquatic > Freshwater > Lake | place: Democratic Republic of the Congo...
TGCCGGTATGGCCAGGGATGCGATATATGAGGTCACCGCATTCGACCATCTGCGCACCCTGGGGCTACGGGCACAGCCTACCTACAGCAATGACTTCAAAGTCAGGCGAGAGGCGGCAGCCATGCCCATGCAGAGACTCATCAACGGCAAGCCAGGCCTGATCGTTAGCCGGGACTGCAAGATGCTGCGCAAGAGTCTGGGCGGTGGATATCACTTCAAGCGGGTGGCCATTGGCGCAGGCCAGGAGCGGTTCAAAGACGCACCCAACAAGAACGAGCATTCGCATATTGGTGATGCCTTTGGCTACCTCCTGCTGGGCGGTGGTGAGCATAAGCGGATGACTAGGAGCGGATTGCAGGCATCAGGCACATTCATGGTACCCACAGTGGCCACAGCGGAGTTCGATGTATTTTCAGTTCGTTGAGCAGCTCAACCAGCGGTGCCGAGTCAACGGGGCATTCTTCATGCCCTTCTCACCTGTACACACAAAAAGCATCAGCATTAGCCAGCCCGAGATTGTGGCGGCCAGTAAGTACATAGATATCGCCAGTGCTGTGGCGGGGCAAGCCACATTAGGGCCAGCGGTTACGGCATTCCTCAACCTCAAACCCGTTGCCTGCTTTGGGTTTGTCGAGGTCTGGTCGGGTGTAGCCGAGGCCTGGCTCATTGCTGACGATAAGGCCAGGACCAAACCAATCGGTATGACCAAGGTGGGCAAGACATTCTTCGATATCGCAGAGATATCCTACGCATTGCACCGCATACAGATATCAGTTAGAACCAACGACACTAGGGCGCACCAATGGGCCAAGGTCTTAGGATTCGCTGAAGAAGGCACCATGCGCCAGTACGGACCCGACAGGGCAGATCACTACATCATGGCGAGGTACAGATGAGCGGATTATTCGGTGGTGGTAGTAAGAGCAGTGGTGCCGCAGAGGCCCAACTTGCCGAGCAAAGAAAAGAGAACGAGCGACTCAAGCAGCAGCAAGAGGAAGAGCGCAGGGAGTTATCGGAGCAATCAGAAGCTCGCAGGCGTGCCCGGATGCGTGGCGGTTCTCGGATGCTGTTATCTCAGGCTCGGGTCAACCCCGAGGAAGGCGTGACCACACTTGGCTCAGTAGGAGGGCAATCATAATGGGTGGCATTATTAAAAGAGGTGGTTCAAGAGACTCATCCCCCAAGCCAGGTGAGCTTGGTTACGCGGCCGTGATGGCAAAACCAGTAATTGATTCTGCGCTGGGTTCAAGATTTGAGTCTGAGGGTGGTAAATCAAGCCCATCTTCAGCTAGCGCAAGCAAAGAGGAAGACAAGGCGGCCCGTAGGCGTGCCCGTCGCAGTGGAAGGGCACTGTTATCAGAGAATCGACTAAACCCAGAGCAGGGGGTCACAACCCTTGGCACTGGTATCCAATAAGGAGATATCTATGCCCGACAAAGACAAGATGCAGAAGAAGGTGGCCAAAGTCATGCGTGAGTATTCCGCAGGAAAGCTCAAGTCGAGTTCTGGTCAGAAGGTTAAAAGTGAACAACAGGCCAAAGCAATCGCTATGAGCGAGGGCCGCAAGGCAGGAGGGTACGAAAAATGAAAGCTGGACTCTATGCCAACATCCACAAGAAGCGTGAACGCATAGCCGAGGGGTCTGGCGAGAAGATGCGCAAGCCTGGCTCTAAGGGTGCGCCCACGGCAGAGGCATTCAAGAAGGCGGCCAAAACCGCCATGAAACCCAAAAAGTGAGCGGGTGGATGGCCATCGTGGCGTTCTGCTTGAACGACCAGTGCAGCTTCGTGGCCAATACCAGCGACCTGTTTAAGACCGAGAAAGAGTGTGCAGACTATGTCTTCAAGATGGAAGATCATCTCAATCGGCAAGGCATTGAGGTCACCATTCCCGGTTGCATCCCTGTGCGGGTCAGAAGCATCGCGTGGTACGAATGAGCCAACCCATTAAAGACCCCAAGGGAGGCCTCACCGCAGCCGGTAGGAGACACTTCAAGCGCAAGGAGGGTGCCAACCTCAAGCCCGGTGTCAAGGGGGCCGCAGACACGCCTGAGAAGATGCGCAGGAAGGGGTCATTCCTCACCCGCTTCTATACCAATCCCAGTGGGCCTCTCAAGAAGGACAACGGAGATCCTACCCGTCTGGCCCTTGCTGCCCGTGCCTGGGGTGAGGCTGCGCCCACCAACGCATCGGCTGCCGCAAGACTGGCCGCTAAAGGCCGCAACCTACTCAAACGCTACGAGGCCAAAAAGAAATGATGCGACTAAACCCAGAACAAGTCTTAAAAAGGCACGACCAGGCCTTAAGACGCAAGGATGACTTTCGGGACCTCTACGAGGATGCCTATGAATTCGCCCTGCCCCAGCGCAACTTATACGACGGATACTACGATGGCAAAGTCGGTGGGTCGAAAAAGATGCAACGAGTCTTTGATTCGACCGCAATCAACTCGACCCAGAGATTTGCCAACCGGCTACAGTCTGGAATTTTTCCTCCACAGCGTAAATGGTGCAGGCTTGAGCCTGGCCCGAATATCCCGGAGGAGCGTCGTGCTGAAGCGCAGGCTGCCCTAGATGTTTATGCAGACAAGCTCTTTGCCACACTGAAGCAGTCCAACTTCGATATCGCCATGGGTGAGTTCCTGCTCGACCTGGCGGTCGGCACTGCAGTGATGATGGTCCAGCCTGGGGATGACACCAGTCCGATCAACTTTGTGCCCGTGCCCCAGTTCCTAGTGGCCTTTGAAGAGGGTGCCAATGGTCAGGTAGACAATGTCTACCGACGGATGCGGATGAAGGCAGAGGCCATCTCCCGCCAGTGGCCAGATGCCAAGATTGAGCCAACCTCTCAGCTTGCCCGTCTGATTGACCAGAAACCCACCGAGGATGTGGACCTGATTGAGGCCACTGTCTTCGATCCCAAGCGTGGTGACTATTGCTACCATGTGATCTACAAAGAGGGCAAGCAAGAGCTGGTCTATAGGCGCATGAAGGTCAGTCCTTGGATTGTTAGCCGTTACATGAAAGTGGCTGGGGAAATCTATGGCCGTGGCCCACTGATTACGGCCATGCCCGACATCAAGACACTCAACAAGACGCTAGAGCTGCTACTCAAAAACGCCTCTCTGGCCATTGCTGGTGTATATACGGCAGCCGATGACGGGGTGCTAAACCCTGCAACAGTCAAGATTCTTCCTGGTGCGATCATCCCTGTGGCCAGGAATGGTGGCCCCCAGGGTGCCTCCCTGACACCGCTGCCCAAGTCTGCTGACTTCAATGTTTCCCAGATTGTTATCAATGACCTGAGAGGCAACATCAAGCGCATCCTGCTCGACGAGAGTCTGCCGCCAGACAATATGTCTGCCCGGTCTGCCACCGAGGTGGTGGAGCGCATGAAGGAGCTGGCACAGAACCTGGGTTCAGCATTTGGCCGTCTAATCAACGAGACCATGATTCCCTTGGTCGAGAAGATTCTGATGGTTATGGATGACCGGGGATTGATTGATCTGCCTTTGCGGGTCAATGGGCTGGAGGTGAAGGTCTCTGCCGTGGCCCCGCTGGCCATGGCGCAGAACATGGAAGAGATCAACGCCATCATGCAATATATGCAGATAGCCCAGCAGATGGGGCCAGAGGGTCAGATGTCCATCAAGGTGGGCGATACCCTGGACATGATTGCCGACCGGCTGGGGATACCTCAGAAGATCAGGCGCAGCCCCGAGGAGCGGATGATGCAGATGCAGCAGATGGCCATGGCTGCCGAGCAAAACCCTGAGTTAGCCGCACAGGTTGTGCAGGGTGCTGTCTAATGCCGGGGTGGGATGAGTTAGAGGCCCCGGTAGGACAAGACATCAGAGATGCCCAGCAAGTGCGGGATGACCTCAATAGGTTGGTCCTGCGGGTGTTTACTTCTGAGGATGGTGCCAAGCTGATGGAGTGGCTTGAGCAGGCATATGTGGATGTACCCGTTGCCGTGCCGGGTGCTGACCCTAGCTATGCGTTCTTTGCCGATGGGCAGAGGTCGGTGGTCAGGGACATCAAAGCACGGATATCCCACGCAAGGAAACTTTAATGGACTCAGAGAACCAACCCAGCAGTGATGCTGGCCTATTGGACTCGGCCAGCATTGCCGATGAAAATGAGGGTCAGCAGAACCCAGTCGCTACCGAGATTGAACACAAGGTGGCACCCGAGGAGGAAGGACCGCTAGAGAGGCCAGACTGGTGGCCAGAGAACTTCTGGAAGAACGAGGAACCAGACCTCGAGGGGATTGCCAAGAGCTGGATGGATTTGCGCAAGCAGATTAGCCAGGGCAAGCATAAGCCCCCAACGGATGGCACATACGACACCGCTGTCTTCGGAGACATCCCAGAGGATGACCCGGTGCGCAGCCATGTCTTGGGCTGGGCAAAGGAGTATGGGATCAGCCAGGCCGCCTTCGACAAGCTTGTCGGGGATGTGGTGGCCATGGGTGGTGACCAGCAGGCACAGGTACAGCGCACCATCCAAGAAGAGCGTGCCGCCCTAGGACCGAATGCGGATGCAATCATCAACGGGATGACCGACTGGGCGAGAGGACTGGTCAGGAAAGGTGTCTGGGGCAAGGATGACTTTGAGGAGTTCAAGGTCATGGGCGGTACTGCCAAGGGCATCCTGGCTCTATCCAAGCTGCGTGAGACCTATGAAGGCACCAGGATTCCCAAAGAGTCTGTGCCAATTGAGGGTGCCCCCAGCAAAGATGAACTTTATGCCATGGTGGGTGATCCTAAGTATCAGACCGACCCAGCATACAGGGCCAAGGTCGAGAAGATGTTCATGCAGAACTTCGGTTAGTATTAGGTTGCTTTCTTCATGGTAGTTCTCCTCCCCTTGAAATAGGGTTAAGCCCAGGGTCTTGCACCCTGGGTTTTTTTTCTCTACTATTTGCTTGTCGGAAGTGACGCTCCGGCATTTGGTCAGCAAAGACAGAACCCTCTAGTGGGGGCTTGATACGCATCTACGCTGACCAGATGCTGGCCTGTCAAGCCCGAGCCTCCTCTAGAGGGTTTTTCTATTGGAGCTTCCGACCGCACTCCAGGCGTTACTAAGAACCTGTATCGGTTGCGTGGAAGAGAAGACACCCAGCGTGGACACCCTGCGTTTGGGTCCTGGCCTGTCAGTGAGGGACTAGGATAGTTTGGTTGGCAAAGGGTGGTACCAACAACCAGATGAATGAATCGCTGCCTTCGGGACACTTAGGCACAGCCAAGAGACTTAACAGAGCTGCGCTGGAGACAGGGCTACCACCCTTGGGGAACCTTTTGTCAACCCTCTTGCATTCTGCAAACAAAACCCTTAGAAACCACCTTAAGGCCAATCAGATATCTCCGACCCTTACCGCAGCGGATGCTGACGAGTGGTACCCGTAAGGTGCAAGCGTAGGCCCAGATCACCGGCTAACCGAGGCGACAACCAAACCTTTTTCACTTTTTAGGAGACTGTGATGTCTACGCTATCACCAGCATTTATCACGCTCTTCGACGCAGAGGTTAAGCAGGCCTATCAGGCGAAAGCCCAGTTGGTCGGTGCGGTTCGTCAGCGTCGTGGAGTCGAGGGTTCTACTGTTAAATTCCCCAAAGTCGGCAAGGGTGTCGCCACTGTGCGTGTTCCCCAGTCCGATGTCACGCCCCTTAATGTTGCCTTCAGCCAGGTTACCGCAACCCTGCAGGATTGGAATGCCGCTGAGTACAGCGACATCTTCAATCAGGCCAAGGTTAACTTCGACGAGCGTCAAGAGCTTGTCCAAGTGGTTGCCAACGCTATTGGCCGTCGCCAAGACCAGATCATCCTTGATGCCCTGGCCGCTTCTTCGACCGGCAATGTGGTGGACGAGAACGAGGGTGGTACGGACACCGGCCTTAATGTGGCCAAGCTTCGTGCAGCCAAGAAACTTCTGGACAAGAACAATGTCCCGATGGATAACCGGCACATCGTCATCCACGCCAACAGCCTGGCTTCAATCCTCGGTGAGACTTCTGTCACTTCGGCAGATTTCAACACTGTGCGTGCCTTAGTGAGTGGCGAGCTGAATACCTTCCTTGGCTTCACCTTCCACACCATTGGTGATCGTGCCGAGGGCGGTCTTCCCATTGCCAGTGCTGAGCGCAAGCTCTGGGCTTTCCATCGTGATGCTATCGGCTATGCCGAGGGTATCGCTCCCCGTACTGAGATCAACTACATTCCTGAGAAGACTTCCTTCTTGGTCAATGCAGTGTTCTCTGCCGGTGCGATTGCCATCGATGCCGAGGGTATCGTTGAAGTTCAAACCACCGACGCTTAAGGAGATTTGACATGGCTTTTTCTTCTGCTGGATTTACCTCTGTCGGTGTCAGTAAGCGTGGCCAAGCTCCTTCGGTCTATGCTTACAAGACTGCCGATACCATTGCGACTGTCAATACAGAGGGTTATTTCAACGACCTGGCCAACACCCTGGAAGTTGGTGACCTGATTTACTGTGTGACCTCGACTGGCTCGACTGCTGTTGCTACTTTGGTTTATGTGCTTTCCAACACATCTGGTGTTGTGGATGTGAACGACGGCACCACGCTGGCCAATACCGATAGCGACTAATTAACCGGGGGTTTCGGCCCCCGATTGTGATGCCGCAAAGGTATGAGGTACGACATGAGGGGCCTGCCATTATCTGTGGTAGCGCCCCTTCTGTCTTTGTAGACCTAGAGAAAGCGAGGCAATTAAGGCCTGATGCAATGGTTCTAGGGGTGAATGAAGTGCCTGGGATGATTGATGGGATTGAGCATATCTGGACCCAGCACAACAATTACTCTGAGGTATTGCGCAAGGTAGCAGGCAGTCCAATCTACATACACGCTAGGGCTGGCATCATGGGTGATGTTGATTACTGGTGGGAAGAGCTGGTCGGTATGAAAGGGTCCAGCGGCATGGTCGGTGCCCTGTGGGCCAAGGCCATGGGATTTGATGAAGTGATTATGGTGGGTATTCCTCTGAGTACATCCGAGCGGGTATATTCAGAAAAGTATTCCGGCAGTGGTGGTGGGAACCATTTGTTTGCGACCGAGAACAATATCCTCGGCTGGCAGCAGATGGTTAGGCACCACAAAGAGCAGGGAAGAACAGAGGGCATCTATTCAATGTCTGGGTATACAAGACAGATTTTTGGCCCACCACCGGGTCTGGAGGATTAAATGGCAGCAGGAGACTCATCACTTTCTATCTGTTCCGATGCCCTGCTCATGCTGGGGGCCAACTCTATCTCCAGCTTCAACGAGGGCACGGACGCAGCCAACATCTCTGACCGGCTCTACCCGGACCTTAAGAACCAGGCATTGCTGGTCTACCCCTGGTCGTTCAGCTTTAAAAAGGTCAAGCTGGCCAAGCTGATTACCACCCCAACTACAGAGTACCGATACGAGTATCAACTGCCTGGTGACCGGCTGGGGCCACCCAGGGCTGTATATACATCTGCATCACCCGGCCAGCGGCCCAGCAAGGAATACCGCATTTTCCAAGACAAGCTGCTCACCGACTATGAAGAGGTCTATGTGGACTACCAATATGCCGTGCAAGAGTTTGAGATGCCGGTCTACTTTGTGCAGCTCCTCAAGTACATGATGGCCTGGCACCTGTCCTACCCGATCACCGACCAGGACTCTAAGGCTCAGTATTGGCAGGGTGTGGCCGTAGGCGCACCTAGCGAGAATGGCCGTGGCGGGTATATGAGAACCGCTATTCAGATGGACGGTCAGGGCCAGCCCAACAATTACATCGATGACTATGCCCTGATTGCGGTACGCAACTAATGACCCGTTTTGTATCGATCCAGACTAACTTCTCCACAGGAGAGATGGACCCGTTGCTTCGGGCACGGGTTGATCTGCCTGCCTATGCCAATGCCCTTGAGGAGGCCACCAATGTAGTGGTGCAGCCGCAGGGTGGCGTGAGGCGCAGGCCTGGTCTGCGGTATGTCACATCCCTACCCAACTCAAGCGCAGAGTCTGCCGCCAATGGTGTGCGCCTGGTGCCATTTGAGTTCTCGACCAGCGACAGCTATATGCTGTGCTTTACCCATAATCGGATGTCTGTCTTCAAAAATGGGGCACTGGTCACCAATATCAATGCCAGTGGCAACTCCTACCTTGACACCTCCAGCCTTGGCCTAACGGGTGCAAGGTTGGCTAATCTGGGCTGGACCCAGTCTGCCGACACCCTGATTGTGGTGCAGCAGGACATCCCACCGGCAAAGCTGGTACGGGGCGCAACAGATGCAGACTGGACTGGCTCGGTCATTACCTTTGACTCGACCCCCAAGTACGCATTCTCCCCATCGACCAGTAACCCAGCCGGCACGCTGACCCCGTCGGCTGTGTCTGGTAAGGTGACGCTGACGGCCTCGACGGGCACACCCTTTAGCTCTGCCTCGGTGGGGCAGTACATCAATGCCAGCCCACAGGGCCGGGCAAAGATTGTGCAGTTCACTAGCTCGACTGTCGTGCAGGCGATTACCGAGTTTCCATTCTTTAACACTTCGGCCATTGCCAACGGAAACTGGGAGCTTGAGGCTGGCTATGAGGCAGTCTGGTCGGCCACTAAGGGATACCCCAGGTCGGTGACCTTCCATGAGGGCAGGCTCTATTTTGGTGGGTCCAAGACCCGGCCATCAACTATCTGGGGTTCCAAGGTCGGCCTCTTCTTTGACTTCGACCCTACGGAGGGATTGGACGATGATGCGGTCGAGGCCACACTTGACACTAATACTTTCAATGCCATTACGGACATCACGGCAGGCCGAGACCTCCAGGTCTTCACCACTGGTGGCGAGTTCTACTGCCCCCAAGAAGGTCTCCAGCCAATCACCCCAGATAACTTCTTTGTCAAGTCTACGACCCGCAATGGCAGCCAAGAAGGCATCCGAGTCCAGCAACTAGAGTCTGGCACCCTGTTCGTTCAACGGCAGGGCAAGAGTCTGAACGAGTTCGCCTTTACCGACACGCAGCTCACCTATGTGACCAGCAAGATATCATTGCTATCAGGTCACCTGTTGCGTAACCCAAGGCGCATGGCCCTGCGCAGATCAGTGGCCACCGATGAGAATGACCTCCTGCTGATCGCCAATGCCACAGACGGGTCGATTGCGGCTTTCTCGCTGTTGCGTGCCCAGAATGTGATCGCACCCTCCGAGTTCACCACCGATGGGGAGTTTATCGATGTGGGCGTGGACTTGACCACCATCTACGCTGTGGTCAAGCGCACTGTCAATTCTGCGACTGTTTTCTATGTCGAGCGGTTTGATGACACCCTGACCACCGACTCTGCTGTCACTGGCGGTGCTGGTGCGTCAGCGTCTGTGTCCCATTTGGTGGCCAAGAGTGTTGACATCATTCTCGACGGGGCCGTGCAGGCCAACCAGACTGTACCTAACGGTGGCACTGTCACTTTCTCCAGGGCTGCGGCCAGCTCTTACCAGATAGGGTTGGACTATGCGGTCAAGGTGGTCACCATGCCTGCCGATCTTAAGATATCTGCTGGCACCCGGCTGGGGTTTAAGAAGCGGATTGTGGAGGTCAATGTCTTTGTGAAAGACACCCAGCATCTGAAGATCAATGGCACCGATGTGCCATTCCGGGCGTTTGATGACCCGAATGTGCTAGACGAGGAGGTGCCCGAGTTCACCGGCACCAAGACACTGCCGGGGATACTTGGCTATTCGGATGAGGGAAAGATCACCATCGAACAAGACATTCCTCTTAAGATGATTTTGTTGGGGCTGGAGTACAAAATCTCCACCTATCCTGGGAGCTAAGACATGGAACTTGTTGCCGTACTTCAAAGTGCGCAAACGCTTCAAACTATCGGCACTGTCCTTAGTGTGGTCAGTGCGGTTGGTGATATCCAGGCTGGCCAGGCGCAGAGACAGCAGTACAACCTACAGGCCAAGCAGACTGAGGTTGAAAGCCAGCGCAAGGCAATCCAGTACCAACAGCGCAGCAACGATGTTCTGCGTCGCAGATTACAGGCCAATGCCGCCATTGCGGCTAGGGCCTATGCCGGTGGTATTGACCCATTCTCGGGTAGCCCAGACATTGTCCGAGCGGCCAATGAGACCGCAGCAGGCCGGGAGTATTCCATGCTTCTAGAAGATGCCGATGCCGCTATGCGTGGCGGTATGTTGCAGGCAGAGCTTTACAGGCAAGCTGGCCGCACCGCAGAAAGAACTGGTTTCTTCCAGGCGGCCACCAAGCTTGGCACAGCAGCATTAAGCTATGGAAAGACTAAAGCACCCGGTGGTGGTGAAGTTACTTATGGTGGCGGTGGATAATGGCACGACTTCCTAGATACCAAGAATCTGGTCTGATCTCGGCAGATATCCCGAGGATGGACTTTGCCAACATTCGGGAGCAAACCCGGCAGACGCAGACCATTGGAGAAGCATTAAGCAAGATCAGCCAATTTGCCTTTGGTGCGGCACAGCAACAAAGAGAGCAGGAAAACAAGCTTGTAGCCATTGGTCTGCGCACAGACTTTGAGATGGAAGCGGCAAGGGAATTCGCCAGTCTTAAAGCCCAAGTTGATACCGGGCAAATTAAGGACCTTACTGTTCTCCAGCAGTCGATAACGGCATTGGCTCAAAAGCAGACTCAGGTGCTGGGTCGGTACAGTGCAGAGCAGGCGGCAGGCCTAGCCAACTCCATTGGCGGCCAAGGTCGAGCTTTGATGTCTGTTGCGACTGAAAAGCTAACCAATGAGTATCGTGCCGCATTTGATGTGTTGGCCGATGACGCAATCAAAGACGAGGTCACAAACCTAAAGACAGCAATCCAAGCAGACCCATCAGCAGAAGGTGTGTCTATGGCCAGCTTCAAGGCCCTTAGTACTGTTATGGGAATTGCGCCTCAAACAACCAAGCGGGAAGAAACAATTCAAAAAATGCGAGATGGGATTGTGCAGGCCAAGTCTGAGGTTGTTGCCGAGTACATTACCTCTACAGAGTTTGCCTCCTCTGCCACTCAGGCGATCCTCAGACTAGAGGCAAATGACGCTGGCAAGTATTCCCAGGTATGGGCTGGCATGGATGACAAACAAAAAGAAGAGGTTTTCAATCGCCTCAAGAAAGCAACAGAGCGCAGAAACATTGTGATGAATAATGAGTTCTCCTCTGCCGAGGCCAAGGCGGCCCCATTGGTTCGCCAATTGTTGACAGAGGACAACCAGGCAAAACGCAAAGAGTTGATGGATAAGCTAGAGAATCTGCCGCTCTCACCAGAGAAGCTCAAGAGTTACCAGGGCTATATCGATGGGGCTGGGGTGTTTGCTAATGTTGAAGACCCAACCCTAGTATTGCGACTTAGCCGGGCCGCAGAGGCTGGCACGCTATCCGATTCGGAGCTAATCAAAAACCGCAGCCGGTTGACCAAAGAGACTTTCAACTCATTGGTTAGAAACCTTGGCAACCCCAACAACATAATCAAAGACTATGGCCAAAGGTTTGACCAGGCGGTAGGTATTCAGTCTGCCAATCTACCCCCATCTTTGCCAACCGCAGAAGCAAGAGATGCTGCTGTGGTGGCACGCAATACAGCCAGGCTTGAGCTGTCCAACTATGCCAACACGCCAATCAATGGGGTGCTACCAAGTAACGAACAGGTGGAAAAAAAGGCCAAGGAGTTGCTGAACAATCTTGGTGGGAGCATGGCCTCTGTATGGGCAAGTGCTGCTGCCAGCGCAAAAGAATCGATAGAAGTACAAGTCCCAGAATTAAAGGGCGTTGACTTGACAGATGATGCAGCCGTTGAAAGGGCAATACAAGCTCATGTTGCCAAAGGTGGCAGAGCTGCTTCTGCGACTGCCGCTTCTGTTAGAGAAGATATCCGCACATACAAAGAAGCAATTCGTCGGGCACCGAGACCTCAACAGGGTACGCAGCAATGATAAAACTAGAGACCATTGATGATGTGTATCGGCTCGACTACGAGCTGTCTACGCCTGGGGTGCGTGCTGGCCTGCTTGCCAATGCAGAAAATGGTGGGGATGACTACGAGATTATCCAAGACCAAGATGGCACTAGGGGCGCATTTATGCGTACCAACATGGGCCTATACCCGCTTGGTGCCCTAGCCCCAGTCCAAGTGGCCGCTGCTCCAGTACAGACCATGACCGATGCAGTGCCGCAAGGGCCAGAGATCAAGTCCTATGACCCAACCACCAGAGAGCAAATATCTGCTTTCTTGCAGTCTGGGCTTGAGGGTGTGGGCGTTGACCGGGTAAGAGCAAGGAAGATATCTCAGAGCTTGATTGGCGGTCCTAGCAGTGGTGCGCCATTGTCCTTGGGTATTGCCGATATCGTGCCATTCCTTGGCACTGCATTGCAGACCGAGGAAGCGGTTCGCCTTGGCCAAGATGCGGCCCAATTGGCAGAGCAGGGTAAATATACCGAGGCCGCTGTGTCTGCGGCTGGCGCAGCCGTTGGAATGATTCCTGGTGCGGTTGGTACTGTGCAGACGGCCAAGAAGGTTGCCCCAATGATTAAGGGGTCTGCTGATGCAATTGCACCGCCATCCCCAGCCATGCAGGCTGGGTCGGTTAACCTTGGAAAATCAACACCAAAATATTTTAATCAAATTCCTCAAACCTCAAAAGAAATTGATCGTCTTACTGATTTTTTAGAAAAGCAAGCCGAAGATTCTGGCTTTACTGTAAAGGCCGGTGCAA
>Ga0172372_10009397_pt1 | contig 12721 bp, 8 predicted proteins | sample LakKiv5m_2_FD_114544 | JGI IMG/M metagenome (GOLD analysis project Ga0172372, IMG submission 114544) | Freshwater microbial communities from Kabuno Bay, South-Kivu, Congo - kab_092012_9.5m | ecosystem: Environmental > Aquatic > Freshwater > Lake | place: Democratic Republic of the Congo...
CAGCACCAGTTCCAGCACCAGTTCCAGCACCAGTTCCAGCACCAGTTCCAGCACCAGTTCCAGCACCAGTTCCAGCACCAGTTCCAGCACCAGTTCCAGCACCGGTTCCAGGTTCTACGTTATCAAATATCAAAGAATGGCAATCCAATACACAATATAAAATAGATGATATAGTTACATATCAAAATGTATTTTATAAATGTAGAATAGCACATACATCTATTTCTGTATGGATACCAAGTGTTACACCGGCTTTATGGAAAGAAATGGGAACGATTCCTCCTGTTCCAGCGCCTGTTCCAGCGCCTGTTCCAGCGCCTGTTCCAGCGCCTGTTCCAGCGCCTGTTCCAGCGCCTGTTCCAGCGCCTGTTCCAGTTTCAACTATTCCTAAAAAATTTTATGCACCATACGTAGATATATTATTATGGCCAACGATAGATTTATTAGATGTAATTAAAAAGACAAATCATAAATATTTTACATTAGCATTTATAGTAGCGGATCAGACAAACGGACCATCATGGGGTGGTGTTACACCATTAAATAAAAAATTTTTTATAGAACAAATAACAAAAATAAGAGAGATAGGAGGAGAAGTAATTGTATCATTTGGTGGTGCGAATGGAACAGAATTAGCATTGGCAAATACAGATTTAAATACTTTAGTAAAACATTATCAAGATGTTATTGATACATATTCTTTAAAATATATTGATTTTGATATTGAAGGAATAGCATTAGCGGAACCGAATTCAATTGATAGAAGAAACAAAGCAATTGCTATTTTACAAAAAAATAATCCAAATTTAAAGGTTGCTTATTGTTTACCAGTAACACCTGAAGGATTATCAAATAATGGAATAGATGTCTTGAAAAATGCAAAGAGTAATAATGTTAAAATAGATCTAGTAAACATAATGACAATGGATTATGGTGAATATTATTCAAAGGGTAAAGATTTAGGTACACTTGCAATATATGCTGCACAAAATACATTTTCGCAAATTAAATCAATTGGATATAATTGTAATATTGGCGCAACACCTATGATTGGTGTAAATGATATACAAAGTGAAATATTTACATTAAATAATGCAATTACATTAGTTAATTTTGCAAAACAAAATGAATGGTTTACTATGTTATCAAATTGGTCACTTAATAGAGATACTTCTAAAAATGGTCCCTTATATGCATCTTCGCAAATTCAGCAACAAGATTTTGATTTTTTAAATATTTTAAGAAATATTCAAGACCAGTCACAACCACAACCACAACCACAACCACAACCACAACCACAACCACACCCACAACAAACAAAGAAAATTCAAATTATAGTTGATATAGATATAGAAAATGATAGAGTTATAAGTAATAATATATCATTTTTAAAGTAATTAAATTTTAAAAAATTATTAATAAATATTTTTAATTTTTTTACCAGCATTTAAACTTATAATTAAAATAATAAATCCAATAAATGTTTGTTTTATAGTTTTTTTGATATCATGTTGAAATGTATAAATTAATGTTAATAATGATAAAAATGTTAGAGTTATACTATATTTCCAAGCATCATTTAATTTTAAGATATAAGGTAATAATGGTATTAATCCAGCAAAAGCATATGAAAAAAACATGACTAACCCATATTTTAGCGTTGTTTTTTCTGTATAATTCATGTTAGCTGTTTTCATAAATGCATCTTCTGATATAAAACTACCATAACCCATACTTAATGCTTCTACTAAAATTAAAATATAACCAGTAATTAATATATTCACATTACTAAATTTAGCAAAAGATACACCTAAAATCACACCACTTGTTGATATAAGGCTGTCTTGAACACCATATACAAAATTTCTTGCAAAAAATGGATCGTTAAAGAATCCTGTAGTCATAATATTAACAAATAATTTAATTTTTATATCTATTAAATTATTTAATTTTGTAATTCATAAACAAGTTTTATCAAAGCAAATATAAAATTTTGAATCATAAATTTATTTTTATTCATTTTATTCAAATAAGAATATGCCTTTGTAATTTTTTTACCATTTTGTAATAATAATTCTATTTGTTTATTTATATTTGTATTATTTACACCTTCATTGTCATAATATAATGGATAATCTTCACCAAGCATTTCAACTATAGCAGGATGTTTATTTACAATAATTGGTGTATTTCTTACTATACATTCAATAATAGTATTAACAGCAGATGCATCAATTAAATTAATAAACACAATATTTTCAGTAAGTAATTTATCATATTCGTCATTATTTGTATATTTAATTATATCAACAGTTTTCAATTTTTCAATAATATCATCATAAAAATGTTTATACCAATTATTTGTTATTTTTTTACAACAAGTTGCAGGATTTGTGGAAATATTTGAAGAAATATTAGAAGAAATATTCTGCAAATTACAACAAGCATTTCCAACATTACTTATATTACTTAATTCATTTTGTGAATTATAGGATTTTGTTATTAATGTATTAAATAAAGATTCTTCAAAATCATTAAACGGATAATAATTATTCATATTTTTTCCTTTTAAAGCAACTTTTCGGAATTTAAATACATGTTGAGTTACATTGATAATTCCGTTTTTAAAATTTGTTATTGGCAATGTTAAATTATAAAAACTATAAATATTACGTAACCATCCACCTATATTAATTATTTTTTTATCTTTGTTATTTAAAAATTTTTCAATTGTAAATTTTGGAACATTTATGTCAGTTGGATGTGTCATATATACAACTTTTGGTCCATTTTCAAACCCTAATTTAATTAATTCTTGTTTTAATTTAACAGCCAAAGTACGAGATAATACAATTAATCCGTTACATACTTCTAAACTTTGTAAGAATTCAGGTGTTTGTAATAAATTATGACAATTGAAATCACTAAATGATGTATCAAAAGTATGATGTATAACACCAATCCAGTTTTTTTTATAAGGAATTAATTTTAACGCTTTATTGATTTCTTTGTTCCAATGGAATGTACGATCAACATATAAATCAAATAATAAATTACTTTTTTCATTATGTAAATATTTAATATTTTCATAAACAAATTGCCAACCAGATCTATGACAACCTGAATAGTCTTCTTGATCTATAAATCCGACATCAAAAATGCCATATGAATTTGATAATAAGTTATTTACTTTATGTGAATTTTCCTGATTAACACAAATCCATTTCCATTCTTCTTTATAATCGTAATTTTCGTTAAACATCTTGTCTTTTAAGCCAAAATTATATTTTGAAATAATATTTCCATTTGTTAAATTATAAGAAACAATACTTACAATAATGTCTTGAAGAGTTGTATCATTGACTTTTCTGAAATCGTCAAAATTGTGTAATTTTGCAAATTCTTGTACAGAGTTGTAAATATCAATAATTTTTTGATCAATTAAATTAAGACTTGAATCTTCTTTGTCACTTAATATATTTGTTAAAACAAGTTCTTTAATTTGTAAATAGGAATTATTATATTCCTTTCCAAACAAATTTAAATTAATATGTTCTAATTTTTTTTGAATATTTGGTTTAGAATCACAATAAATATTAGAAAGAGAATGTAACATTGAAACAAATCTATTCATTAATACAGTTATATCCAAAAATTTTGGTAAATCATTTGCGTCAGTGTCTAATTCATATCCATATAACCAATCAATATCAACCAATAAATTTCTAATTTTTCGTGTGGTAAAGATAGGAAAAAATGGTATATTTTTATAAATAGAAAATAAACAAGCATGAAAACGCATAGGAACACATATATCAAATAAATTAAATAATAAAAGCGTTTGATCAACAGTTAAACTAAAATCTATATTTGTTAAATGAGTTTTGTACCTATTTTGCGACCATGTTAGTTTTTTATATTTATCAATTAAATCATATTGTATTAAAATATCATTCTCATTTGGATTATTAAAATTTGTATTAAAAGGCACAAAAACAACATGGTATTCAAAATTCGTTAAAAATTTTATAAATTGTGTAAAGTTATTTAAAATAGAATCGTAATTTTTGGATTTATAAATATGCCTATTTAAACAAATGGCTACAATTTTTGTATTTTTAGACTTTATTTCTTTTAATTTTTCATAAACTGTATTAAATTCAGAAATTACTAAATTACTTGTGTCAATTGTGTCAATTGTGTCAATTGTGTCAATTTTTAATGGTTTAGGAATGTTTAAGATAAGTTCTAATGAAATATCTGGTAAATACATAATACGATGTGGATGAAAATATTTTTCAAATAAATGTATATCTTGTTTTGTTCTCAGAAAAATATAATCTATTATGTTTAATTTATTGGTGTCAGTTAAAATAGAAGTATAAGGTACACCAACAGACAAAGCCAAAATTTTATTTGTTGTCCCCTGAAATTTTGAAATAACTTTATCCAAAAAATAATCGTTTAATATGTCACCACCACCCAAAATAATAATATCATCTTCATTAAATTCTACTAAATTGATTTTATCACAATCATAGAATTTGAAATTATAAGAAGTATCTGATTCTATAAATAATTTAGAAAACAAAGATTGAAATGATAATTTATATTGTTCATCGCCAATATTAGAATGATCATAATATCCTATTATATTTATATTTTTTATATACATGTTTTTTATTATATTAAATATTATTTTATAATTAAATTTTTTTAGATTTAAATTAAATTAAATGAAATAAACAAGAAAAGTAATTAAATGAAATAAATGCAATAAAAAAATTCCAACAAGTTTAAAAAATAAGAAATTGAAAGTAAAAAATTAAAATTAATTTATATAATAAAGTTAAACAACATGGAATCTATTATAAAAGCGGAAGGAAGTGACAGATATACAATTTTTCCTATTAAATATCCTAACTTATGGAAGTTTTATAAAGACCATGTTGCAACATTTTGGACTGTTGAAGAAATCAGACTTTCAGACGATTTAACAGATTGGAATAATAAATTAACTGATAATGAAAAATACTTTTTAAAAAATATTTTAGCATTTTTTGCAGCAAGTGATGGTATTGTTAATGAAAATATTGTCTTAAATTTTTACAATGAAGTACAAATTCCAGAAGCACGTAATTTCTATTCTGTTCAAATGATGATAGAAGCAATTCACAGTGAAACATATTCTGTATTAATAGATACATATGTGAGTGATACAGATGAAAAAATGAAACTGTTTAAAGCAATGGAAACCATACCGGCAGTTAAAAAGAAAGCGGATTGGGCACTTAAATGGATTGAAGAAGGAAGTACACTTCAACAAAGTATTCCCAAAAAGTATATGCAAACTCTTGAATTTTTAAGTGGATTTGATGATTCTAGCGATGAAGTTCAAGAAGCCTTAAATTTCTTGGTACGAGAAAGACCAAGTTTTGCTCAACGTTTACTTGCATATGTATGTGTTGAAGGAATTTTCTTTGCTGGATCTTTTTGTGCAATCTATTGGCTAAAAAACAGAGGTCTTATGCCTGGACTAAGTACTGCTAATTCTTTTATAGCGCGAGACGAAAATCTGCACGCAGAGTTCGCCATATCGTTGTACAAAATGCTTGAAAATCAAATTGGTGAAGAAACTGTACATTCAATTTTCAAAGAAGCGGTTGAAATTGAAAAAGAATTCATTACAGAATCACTTCCTGTATCACTTATTGGTATGAATTGTAATTTAATGAAACAATACATTGAATGCACTGCAGATAGATGGTTAGTTTTATTAGGATATTCTAAAATATATAATACACAAAATCCTTTTGGATTTATGGAATTAATTTCTGTTAACGAAAAAGTATCATTCTTTGAATGTGTTAATAGTAATTATACGAAATCAAATGTTGGCGCTTCTGAAGAAGACCGTAAAATATCATTTGATTCTGATGATTTTTAATTATTGCGCACAACAAGATATCATTTTTTAAGTTCACAAGGAGTTTAGTTTATGTATTCAAATTAATTTAATTAAATTAATTTGAATTCTTCTGCGTTTTTAATTTAAAACGAATTTACTTTAGAAGGATATAAACACTTTTTCACCCAATGGAAGAAATTAAAGAAGATAATAATTGTATAGTAAAAGCATTTGAAAATAATCCAATTTCAATATTACAAGAAAATATAAACGATAAAAAGATATATTGGTTTAGAGCATCTGATATAGGAAAAGCATTAGAATTAACTAATATTAACGTATCAATACAAAATTATGATGATGATGAGAGGGGGTTAAGGAATGCTTATACCCCAGAAGGAGGTACACAACAAGCATTATTTTTAAGTTCCCAAGGAGTTTATCGTTTACTTTATAATAGTAAAAAACCATTGGCAAAGAAATTTCGTAAATGGGCAGGTGCAATATTAGATGATATAATATTTAATGAATCAATTGAATTAAAAAAACAATTAGAAAATAAAGATAAATTACTTGAAGAAAAAGAAATTCAATTAAAAAATAAAGATTTAGAGAAAAAGAGAGAAGTTGAAATAACATTAAAAAATAGTTTCAATAAAAGATGTTTAGTATATTTAATCAAAATATCAATTAACGATGAAATTGTATATAAATTTGGTCACACTGATGATATAGTAACAAGATTAAGAACACATAAAAATCAAATTGGTGAAGATATAGAACTTGTATATTGTATAGAAAGTAAAGATAATAAAATGTTGGAAAAATTATTAATAGATTATTTAGAACAATATAAATTTAGAATAAAAAGAATAATTAATGATAAACATCAAACAGAATTGTTAAAAGTGAATGATATAGAAATGATTAAAAATAAATTAATAGAATTAAATAAAGAAGTAGAAGATGATAAGTTATTAATAATAACATTAAAAAATAAGATTATAAATTTAGAAAATGAAATAATAGAATTGAAAAAGGAATTATTTAAAGATGAATATATAAATGAACTAAAAAATAAAATAGAACATTTAGAAAAAACAATATTAGATTATAAATTGGATGACAACAAAATTAAACCATTTATTGAAAATAAAGATACAGTTGAAGATAGAATATATAAAAAACGAAAAGTTGATAAAATAGATCCTGCAACATTAAAAATAATAGAAACTTATGAATGTATTAATTCTATCATAATAAAAAATCCAGAGTTTAATTATAATGGTATATACAGAAGTATAAAAAAAAACAATGTGTATAAAGATTTTAGATGGAATTATACTGGTGAAAAAATAAATCCAACCAACAAAATAGTTATAGATGGTAATAAAATAGAACGAGTCATACAATTAGATAAAAATAAAAATTTTGTAAAAATATATCAAACAAAATCTGAATTATGTAAACTATTACATATAGGAATCTGTAAATTAAATCGGTATATTGAAGAAGAAAAAATATTAAATAATTTTTATTATGTAAATGAATCATCTTATAATGATAAAATACCCGATGAATTTGATAATTATAAAATTCATAATAGTAAACAGATAAGAGAAATAAATATAGAAACAAATGAAATTATCATTTACAAATCTATGAAAGAATTATATGAAAAACGCGGAATATGCCGTCAAACATTAAGAAAGTGTATAAAAAATAATAGAGTATGTAATAAATATAAATGGGAATATGTAAATGATACTGAAAATAAAAATAATAGTAAAAAAGTTAAAGAAATAGATATAAAAAATAATACGTTTATAATATATGATAGTATGAAAAAAGTATATACAAAATTAAATATTACTCTTGAAAAATTAAGATGTATTATTAAAAATCAAGAAATCATAAACAATTGTAAATATGATTTTTTTTAAAAATATATAATACACAAAATCCTTTTGGATTTATGGAATTAATTTCTGTTAACGAAAAAGTATCATTCTTTGAATGTGTTAATAGTAATTATACGAAATCTAATGTTGGAGCTTCAGAAGAAGACCGTAAAATATCATTTGATTCAGATGACTTTTAAAATTTTTATTATAATCTTAATAAAAATTTTCGATTTAAAATTAATTCACTAATTATAAAAGCAAAGAAAATAATAAAAAAGTATATTATTTTAAAGCATCTGATATAGAAAATGCGTTAAATTTAACAAATATTCGTGTATAAATACAAAGTTATCACGTGTAGAGAACAAAATACTGTTTTTCTTAGTTCTGAAGGAGTTTATCGTTTATTATTTAATTTTTAAAAGCGATTGGTAAATATTAGATGACATAATATTTAAAGAAAGATATAGGAATATGTTAACTAATTTTATTAAAAGTAAAAAAAATGAAAAATACACAAAAATGTCCAATAATTAAATAATGACATCACCTGACACTTTAGAATCAATTTGGAAGGAATTTGATTATATTAAAGATAAACATTATGATGAACATTTGAATAGAAAATTAAAGGACAAAAAAGAAATTTCGCATCAAAAAGTAGACACTAATAACACTACTAATAACACTACTACTGATTATTTTAATTGTAAGAATTGTAACAATCAAAACGTTTGTTTTAATGATACAGAACTTGTTTGTAGTGAATGTGGGCTTGTAAATGATAATGTTTTTTCAAATACAGTATTTTTAAATAGCGAAGTGCCATTCTCAAAACAAAAAATAAATTATAATGGACAATTTTCTAAAATTCAAAAAATGCAAGAATGGTATGCATGGTCAAAAGATGAAAAAAACTCGTATAAATTATCTACATATACAACAAATTTATGTATTAAAATGAATATATCAGAAGGATTGATTCCTAAAATTTGTGATATTGTAAATATGGTAATGTCTACAATAAAAAAATATGAAGGCACTAAAAGAGCGCGAGTAAAAGATGGTATAATTCTTAGTTGTATAGAATATGTTGCAAATGATGATAATTTAAATATTTCATCGTATGAATTAGCTAAAAAAATAAATTTAGATATAAAATATGTAAGCCGCGCAGATCGTATGATCTTGGAATTAATTAACAATAATAAATTAAATTTAAAAAAGAATACAGCATTAAATGTAAAAACACCAATTGAATATATAATGGAAGTAATTGATAAAAATAATTTAGATATACCAGAAATTCTAATAATGAAATTAAAAGCACTTATAAAATTTTGTGAAACAAATGATATATTAATTGATCATACACCTTTATCTATTGGAGTATGTTGTTTTTATTATATTTTAAAAGTAAATAATATAAATATTGATATTAAAATTTTTGCTAATTTACACGATTTATCAATTGTTACAATTTTAAAAACATTTAATAAATTAAATTTGCATTCAAGAGTTATTAATAGATATTTATCACAAATTGAATAATTAAAAATTTTTTTTATTTAATATTATCATAACATAAATGCTCAAAACAAAATCACCGCGCCGTCGTTCAAAAAGTAAACGATCAATAAGAAAATCAAAATCTCTCGTTAGAATTCCTGTAACAAAAGGATTATTAGAGGGATATCATTTAACAAATTTAGCAAGAGAGCGAAGAGCACTGCTTATGAAAATGATAATGTTAAAACAAGCAACTTATTCAGATATAATTAAAAGATTAAATGTTTTAGTTATTTACAATAAGAATCGTCATCCAGAAATTTCAAAAACAGTATATAATGATTTATTATATATGCAAAAACATGTCCCTGATAGATTTAAATTATCTCCTATTTCACGATCTAGAACAATAACAAGTCCTGTACGAAGGTCTGTAAGAAGGTCGGTACGAAGGTCTGTAAGAAGGTCGGTACGAAGGTCTGTAAGAAGAAGAAGGTCTTTAAAAAGGTCAGTGAGAAGGTCTGTAAGAAGGTCTGTAAGAAGGTCTGTAAGAAGAAGAAGGTCTTTAAAAAGGTCTGTGAGAAGGTCAGTAAGAAGGTCTGTAAAAAGGTCTGTAAGAAGGTCAGTAAGAAGAAGAAGGTCTCTAAAAAGGTCTGTAAAAAGGTCTGTAAGAAAGTCTGTAAGAAGAAGCAAAAGGTCAGTACGAAGATCTAAAAGAAGATCAAAAAGAAAAATAAGGTCTGTAAAAAGGTCTGTAAGAAGGTCAGTTAGACGATCAAAAAGAAAGACTAAAAAAGTCTAAAAAGTTCAAGTTACAAGTTAAAAATTTACAATTTTATTATTAAAGAATAATAAAAATGAATTTAACGTCTTTAATTTCATATTATACATATTTTTTAGCTGTACAAAAATGTAAAAAAAATGATAATTATAGTATTCATGGTCTTTGGATAGATTATAATAAAGGTGGATATCCAGTATATTGTAATATGACAGATAAATTTGATATAATAGAATTAAATGAATTTAAATATGAATTAGATGAAAAATGGTATAGTTGTTATGGTAAATCAGAAACTTTATGGGAGCATGAGTGGGATAAGCATGGTACTTGTTTTTATCCTAAAATGAATTTAAAATATTATTTTAATAAAACACTTGAATTGTATAATCAAAAACAAGATTATATGAAAGAAAAATGTACAGAAAAAGAATGTTTAATACCAATAGAATTTATCGAGTTATAAATTAACAAGGATTTAATTTTGTAGGATTCCAAACTAATCTTAAATTTGGAGTAGTACTTGAACCAGGATTAATAATTTCATTTAACAAATTTGTACGTGACAAAAATCCAACAATATCAGAAGGGGTTGCATTTGGATATTGTTTTAAATATCTACAAACTATACCTGTTATAACTGGTGCCGCAAAGGATGTTCCACTAACTAAAAAGTAAGAACTTGTATTATCACCCCAAGCAGATTTTATCATAGATCCTGGTGCAATGTATCAACAACAGCTCCAAAATTACTCCATGTTGGTTTTGTTTTATTTTGATCATAAGCACTTACAGTAATAGCACCTGTTACATTAGCAGGACTCACATTTGCAGCGTCAACACCTTCATTCCCAGAAGCACAAATCACTTGTATACCATTATTAATGCAATTTTGTACAGCTGTATTTAAAGAAGAACTAAATGTACCACCTAGACTCATATTAATAACACATGGTGTTTTTTTATTAGTAATAACCCAATTAAGTCCCGATATAATATCAGATGTATAACCATTTCCTGTTGCATCCAAAACTTTGATAGAATGCAATTTAACTTTATTTGCTATACCAACGGTTTTACCACCTACAATAGATGCTACTCCAGTTCCATGACCATTGTCGTCTTTTGCAGCTGTATTTTTTGTCATAGCATTATATGCAAGAACAACTTGGCCTGTATTAAATTCTGTATGTGTATTAAGTATACCGGAATCTAACACATAACAATTGATAGTTGAAAAATCATCGGTTGTTGACATTGCACAATTTGTAATAGTTTGATGCCACAAGGTTTGAAATTGTTGAATATTTTTTTCATCTAGTGGTTCTTTAGAATAACTCATATCATACATAACAGCATCTTTTTCTATAAACAAAATATCAGGATCATCCATTAATTGAGGAACAAGATCTTTATTTACAGTTGCTGTACAACCATGTAAAGCATGTGACATTTTATGTTTTGATTTAAATCCTGGTATTTTATCTAATTCATTTGTTTTATCATTGGAATTTGTGTTATTATTATATCCAATAATATAACGTTCGTTTGTATGACTACCAGGATGATCTAACATAAGTTCTTCAACTGTTTCGTTTTCATTTTCGCAATTTACTGGCATAATAACTACAGGAATATGTAGATCTAATATGCGGCTAATTAATTCTTGTTCAGACATGTTATAATTTGATAGAATAAAATATTTTTATAAATATATCGCACGAAACATTTTTTTGTTTATTTATAGTAATATAATAATGACTATTAAATTGTCACAAGATGGTACAAATAATTATATACAAACCGGTGACACAACATCTGCAAATAGTGTTGCTGATTTGTATATAACTAATATGTCAAGAGGAACTGCTTACATGATAGTTAGAACAACTGGAAATATAGGTATCGGTACGACAATTCCAGCGTTTACATTAGATATAAATGGTACATTAGAAGCAAGTAATGCTAATGGTATTATGTTATTTGCATCAAATGGTAATTTGGGTATTGGTACAACAATACCAAGTGTTAAATTGCATGTTATCGGTGACTCAATTTTTACAAATTCGAATATTACAACGTCTACAATAGGAACACTAAGAAATACAAATTTTATTACAACAAATATAACAACTGGTACGTTAAATGCAAGTACAGGTATAACATCAGGAACAATATTAGCAACAACTAGTATTAGCACAGGTAGTTTAAATGCAAGTAATACAATTACAACAAATATAACAACTGCTACATTAAATGCAAGTACAGGAATTACTTCTTCAAGTGCACAACTAACAAATGCGAATATTACTACATCAACAATAGGAACACTTCAAAATACAAATTTTATTACAACAAATATAACAACTGGTACGTTAAATGCAAGTACAGGAATTACATCAGGAACAATATTAGCAACAACAAGTATTAGCACAGGTACATTAAATGCAAGTAATACAATTACAACAAATATAACAATTGCTACTTTAAGAACAACAAACGATATATCTACAAATATAACAACTGGTACGTTAAATGCAAGTACAGGAATTACATCAGGAACAATATTAGCAACAACAAGTGTAAGTACAGGTACGTTAAATGCAAGTAATACAATTA
>Ga0172372_10009398_pt1 | contig 12720 bp, 10 predicted proteins | sample LakKiv5m_2_FD_114544 | JGI IMG/M metagenome (GOLD analysis project Ga0172372, IMG submission 114544) | Freshwater microbial communities from Kabuno Bay, South-Kivu, Congo - kab_092012_9.5m | ecosystem: Environmental > Aquatic > Freshwater > Lake | place: Democratic Republic of the Congo...
AGGCGCTGTGGCGTCGCATCGAGGACCACGGCTTCGAGTGGATCTCGGTGTGGGACCACTTCTACGCCGCCGACACGACCGTCCGGGGCGACGGCCCGCTGCGGTCCGGGTACCACTGCCTCGAGGCCCTCACGACCCACACCGCGCTCGCGCTCTCGACCGAGCGGGTCCTGTGCGGGAGCCTCGTCTACTGCGCGGGGTACCGGCACCCGGCCGTGTACGCGAACGCGATGGCCACGCTCGACCAGCTGTCGGGCGGTCGCACGGTGCTCGGGCTCGGCGCGGGGTGGCACCAGGGCGAGTACGACGCGTACGGCATCCCCTTCCCGTCGATCGGCGCACGCATGCGCATCCTCGAGGAGTCGGTGCAGTGCGTCCGGTTGCTGCTCGACGAGGAGGTCGCCGACTTCACGGGGGAGCACTTCCGGCTCACCGACGCGCACTGTGAGCCCAAGCCGGTGCAGGCCAAGCTCCCGATCTGGGTCGGTGGCGGCGGCGAGAAGACCACGCTGCGGATCACCGCCCAGCACGCCGACGGGTGGAACCTCGCCTTCGTCACCCCCGAGGTGTTCCGCCACAAGAACACCGTGCTCGACCGCCATTGCGACACCGTCGGGCGCGACGGCACCGAGATCGTCCGGACCGTGAACCTCGCGCTCGCGTGGCGCGAGGAGGATCTCGTCACCCAGTTCGGCACCGCGGCCGGCTACATCGCGTCGACGGCGCTCAAGGGCTCGACCCAGGAGGTCGTCGACCGCCTCGGGGAGTACCGCGACGCCGGGGCCGAGTGGGCGATCATCGCCCTGCGAGCCCCCTTCGACACCGAGGGCCTCGACCGCTTCGCCGAGGAGGTCATGCCCGCCCTGCGCTGACGGTGGCTAGGTTCGCCCCGTGGCCGCGGACGACCTCACGGTGCGGCGGTGGCGGGCCCCGGGACGGATCAACGTCATCGGGGACCACACCGACTACCAGGACGGCTTCTGCCTGCCGATGGCCATCGACCGCGAGTGCCGCGTCACGGTGCGGCCGGCGACCGGCGCCCCGACGGGCACCGCCGTCGCCCGCACCGACCCGGCGACGATCACGGCGACCTCGGTCCAGGAGCCGGGGACGGTCGTCGTGGCCGCCGACGGCAGCACCGACCCGGCCACGGTCGAGCCCGCGTGGGGCCGCTTCGTCGCCGGGGCCGTCGCCGCGTGCACGGCCCGCGGTGCGGCGATCCCCGGCGGGACCTGGACGATCACGTCGTCGGTGCCGACCGGGTCCGGGCTCTCGTCGAGCGCGGCGCTGTCGGTCGCCCTCGTGCTCGCCGGGGTCGGGCTCGGGGGGCTGCACCTCGACCCGGTCGCCCTGGCTCGGCTCGCGCTCGACGCCGAGGTCCGGGCCACCGGAGTCCCGGGCGGGCTGCTCGACCAGATGACCGCGTTGCACGCCGTACCCGGCCACCTGCTGCTGCTCGACTGCCGCACCCTCACGGTCGAGCCGGTCCCGCTCCCCCGGTCGCTGGGGTTCGTGGTCGTCCACTCGGGCCGGGCCCGGACGCTCGCCGGGAGCGGCTACGCGCAGCGGCGGGCGGCAGTCGAGGCCGCCGCCGCGGCGCTCGGCCTGCCGGCGCTGCGCGACGCCACCCCGGACCAGGTCGCCCACGACCCCCGGGCCCGCCACGTGGTGTCGGAGAACGCCCGCGTGCTCGCCTTCGCCGACGCGCTCCGGGCCGGGCGCACCGATGCGCTCGGCCCGCTGATGCTCGCCAGCCACGCGAGCCTGCGCGACGACTACGACGTGTCGACGCCGGAGCTGGACCGTGCCGTCGACCGGCTGATGGCCCACGGGGCGCTCGGGGCCCGCCTCACCGGGGCCGGGTTCGGCGGCTGCGTCGTGGGACTGGTCCAGCGCAACCACGCCGACGACGTCGTGGCCAAGGTGGCCCGCGACCTCGCCGCGGCCGGGGTCACCGACCCGCTCGCGTTCGCGGTGCGGCCGGGGGCCGCCGCCGGGGTCGCCGCCGACTGAGCGTCACATCCGGTCGAGCAGCTCGGCCTTCTTCGCCTCGAACTCCTCGGGCGTGATGTGCCCGGCGTCGCGCAGGCGGGCGAGCGCCTCGATCTGCTCGGGCACCGACGGCGCGGCGCTCCCGCCACCGCCCTGGCCGACCGCCCGGGCCACCGCCTCCCCCACGGCGTCGGCGCCGAGGGCCGCCTGCTGGCGGTCGCGGCCCTCCATCTGGCGGTAGATCTCGGCCTGCACACCGTCGGGGTGGCGCACGAAGTCGAAGGTGCTCGAGCCCTGCTCACCCGCCGACTGGATGTCGAGGTTGCCCGCCCCGATCAGCCGCTCGAAGATGCGCTGGCGGAAGTTGATGTTGTTGATCCGCTCCAGCGGGACCTCCACGCCGTGGCGTGACAGCACCCCGGTGCGGTACACGACGCGCTGGTTGGTCACCACGAAGTAGGTGCGGGCCCAGGCCATGTACTTCAGGCCCAACCACACCACCCAGACGACGACGAGCGCGACGACGATCCAGTTCACGATGTCCTTGAGCACGCTGCCCGACGACCAGGCCAGCACCAGGACGATCACGACGAACAGCGGGATCCCGGTGAGGATCTGGCGCCCGAAGTACCACCAGTGGGGCCGGAGGTCGAGGGCGACGGTCTCGTTCTGGTTCAGCAGCTTCGTCGGGTACGGCATGGCCGCAGGCTAGACCTCGGGGACCCCGGTGCGCCTCAGGCCCAGCCCAGTTCCTCGAGCCGATCGTCGTCGATGCCGAAGTGGTGGGCGATCTCGTGCAGCACCGTGATCCGGACCTGGGCCGCGAGGTCCCGGCGGTCCCGGGCCCCGGCGCACAGCGGCCCCCGGAAGACGGTGATGACGTCGGGCAGCACGCCGCTGTAGTCGAGCGGGCTCCGCTCCGTGAGCGGGACGCCCTGGTAGAGGCCGAGGAGGTCCTCGTCGGGCCAGTCCTCGACCACCACCACCACGTTGTCGATCGCAGCGGCGATCGGCTCGGGCAGCTCGTCGAGCGCATCGGCGACCATGGCCTCGAACTCGTCCTCGGTGGCGTCGTACGGCACCGGGCGTCCGCTCAGCCGCGCCCGGCGAGACGCTGCAGCTTCGCCGCGGTCGGCCGGGTGATCACGCCCCGCTCGGTGACGATCGCCTGGACGAGCGCGGCCGGGGTGACGTCGAAGGCGGGGTTGTGCACCTCGGTGCCCGACGGGGCCACGCGGACGCCGGCGACGGTGGTGACCTCGTCGGCCGCGCGTGCCTCGATGCCGATCGCCGCGCCGTCGGGGGTGGCGAGGTCGACGGTGGCCCAGGGCGCGGCGACCACGAAGGGGATCCCGTGGTGACGGGCGAGCACCGCGAGCGAGTAGGTGCCGATCTTGTTGGCGACGTCGCCGTTGGCCGCAATGCGATCGGCGCCGACCACCACCAGGTCCACGGCACCGGCGGCCATGAGGCTCCCGGCGGCGCCGTCGACCACGAGGCGGTGCGGGATGCCCAGGCGCCCGAGCTCCCACGCCGTGAGCCGCGCCCCCTGGAGCACGGGCCGGGTCTCGTCGACCCACACCGTGGGCCGCCGCCCGGCCTCGTGGGCGGCCCGGACCACCCCGATGGCGGTGCCGTAGCCCACGCAGGCCAGGGCCCCGGCGTTGCAGTGGGTGAGGATCCGCCCGTCGACGGGGACCAGCGCCGCGCCGAGGCGGCCGAGGGTGCGGTTGGCGTCGAGGTCGGCGGCGGCGTAGGCCTGCGCCGCGGCGAGTGCGGCCGGGGCGCCCCCCGTCCCGAACGCAGCGATGGCGGTGTCCACCCCGTGGGCCAGGTTCACCGCGGTGGGCCGGGCCGCCCGCAGGCGGGCGGCGTCGCGGCGCACGGCGGCCGGCGTCGGGCGGACCGCCGCGGCGAGGGCGACCCCGAACGCCCCGGCCGCGCCCAGAGCGGGCGCGCCCCGCACGGCCAGGGTCGTGATCGCGGCGATGAGCTCGGTGACCGTCGCGCACTCGACGACGCGCAGCCGGCCGGGCAACGCCCGCTGGTCGATCAGGCGGACGCGCCCGGCCCGCCACGCGACGGTCGGGGGGATCGGATCGGTCCGGCGCCCGCTCACGGACGGCACGGCGAGCGGGGCGCGGACCGGTCGCGGATCAGTACCGGTAGTGGTCCGGCTTGTAGGGCCCGTGCACCGGGATGCCCAGGTACGACGACTGCTCCTCCGAGAGCTCGGTGAGCTGCACGCCGAGCTTCTCGAGGTGCAGGCGCGCGACCTCCTCGTCGAGGTGCTTCGGCAGCGTGTACACCTTGTGCTCGTAGAAGTCGTGGTGCGTGAACAGCTCGATCTGGGCGATCACCTGGTTGGTGAAGCTGTTCGACATCACGAAGCTCGGGTGCCCGGTCGCGCAACCCAGGTTGAGCAGACGACCCTCGGCGAGCACGATGATCGAGTGGGCCGGGCGGCCGTCGGCGGCGGGGAACCGCCACTCGTCGACCTGGGGCTTGATCTCGATGCGCTCGATACCCGGCGTCGCCGCGAGGCCACCCATGTCGATCTCGTTGTCGAAGTGGCCGATGTTGCCGACGATCGCGTTGTGCTTCATCCGGGCCATGTGGTCCACCGTGATGACCTGGTGGTTGCCCGTGGCGGTGATGAAGATGTCGGCGGTCTCGACCACGTCCTCGACCCGCAGGACCTGGTAGCCCTCCATGGCCGCCTGCAGCGCGCAGATCGGGTCGATCTCGGTGACGACGACCCGGGAGCCCTGACCCTTGAGCGCCTGGGCGCAGCCCTTGCCGACGTCGCCGTAGCCGCAGACCACCGCGACCTTGCCGGCGAGCATGACGTCGGTGGCCCGGGCGATGCCGTCGACGAGCGAGTGCCGGCAGCCGTAGAGGTTGTCGAACTTCGACTTGGTGACCGAGTCGTTGACGTTGATGGCGGGGAACAGCAGCGACCCCTCGCCCTGCATCTGGTACAGCCGGTGGACGCCGGTGGTGGTCTCCTCGGTGACGCCCTTGATCCCGGCGGCGATCCGGTGCCAGGTCCGGGGGTCCTCGGCGAACACCCGCCGCATCATGGCCAGGCACTCCTGCCAGTCCTCGGTGTCGGCGTCGGTGGCCTCGGGCACCGCGCCGTCGCGTTCCCAGACGACGCCCTTGTGCACCACGAGCGTGGCGTCACCGCCGTCGTCGAGGATCATGTTCGGGCCACCGCCGTCGGGCCAGCGCAGCGCCTTCTCGGTGCACCACCAGTACTCCTCGAGCGTCTCGCCCTTCCAGGCGAACACCGGGATGCCCTTCACGGCGAGCGCGGCCGCGGCGTGGTCCTGGGTGGAGAAGATGTTGCACGACGCCCACCGGACCTCGGCGCCGAGGTCGACGAGCGTCTCGATCAGCACCGCGGTCTGGATGGTCATGTGGAGCGAGCCGGTGATCCGCGCCCCGGCGAGCGGGGCCGAGCCCCGGTACCGGTCGCGCAGGGCCATGAGGCCGGGCATCTCGTGCTCGGCGAGCTCGATCTCCTTGCGGCCGAAGTCGGCGAGGGAGAGGTCGGCGACCTTGAAGTCGTCGGTGGAGACCGAACGGGAGGCGTCGGTCGTGGTCATGGGGACCTCCTGGGTCGGCACCGCACTCGCGGTCGCCGGTCGTGGATCGGGTCGGTCATGCCGGGGGGCACGCACTCCCCAACCGTCGCCACGTCGCCGACCCGGGGACCGGGCGGGACGGACTGGAGCGGGTGGGGAGTCGGCCCGGATCACCGGGTGACAGCCGCAGGCGGCCCGACCACCCCTTACAGTACCCGACCCCCGACGTCCTCCGGACCCCCGGTGGCGAGCTGGGCCTTGAGCTGGGCGATGGCGTCGATCGGACCCGGGTCCACGTCGTTGGCGAGGGCGAGGTAGACGCTGGTCCAGTCGCCGAGGTGCACGAGGTCGAGGACCTGGGCGAGGCGCCCGGTCCCGTGCGCGTCGACCGTGCACACCCGGGCGACGGTCTCCTCGACCAGGGCCCGGGTCGCCTCCGACCGGCGGTCGAGCCGGGGGTGCTCACCCTCGTGGCGGAGCTCGATCAGCGTCAGCACCTGGCGGGTGACGTCGCCGTGCTGGCCCCAGCCGCAGATCTCGTTGTGGTCGAGCTCGGGGTACTGGTTCCAGAACGCGGGCGCCTTGGCGTTCTCGTTGACCGACTGCTTCCAGCGCAGCGCCGCCGCGGCGCCGAGGGTCCCGTGGCCGTAGACGAGCGGGATGGTGCGGTCGATGCGCCGGGCCAGCTCCCGGGCCGGGTTTCGGGGCGCGGGCACGTCGGGCAGGCACTCGTCACGGCGCCGACCGAGCTGCACGGCGGCGGCGTGGAGGTCGTCGTCGACGTCGGGCAGCAGTCCCAGGTGCCCGAGCAGGGCGCACACCGGGGCCAGGGCCGCGCCGAGCGCGAACCGGGGACCGGGCACCTCGGCCACGACCGGGAGGTGGACGAGGCCGCGGGCCTCGCCCAGGGCGGCGAGCGCGCCGCCGCCCGAGACGGTCACCAGGTGCGCGCCCGACGCCGCCGCACCGGTGGCGAACTCCACCGTCTCCTCGGTGTCGCCCGAGCACGAGACCGCGACGACGAGCGACCGCGGCCCCACGAAGGCGGGGACCCCGTACCCCTTGGTCACGACCACCGGGACGGGCAGGCGGTCGCGTCCCACGGCGGCGACGAGGTCGCCCACGATCCCCGAGCCGCCCATGCCCGCCACGACCACGTGGTCGACGGCCTCCGGCCCCGCGAGCCCGGCGAGCCGGGCGGTCGCGGCGGCGTGGGCGTCGGCGAGCTGCTCCGGGGCGCCGCGGAGCGCGTCGAGCACCCCGAGCGAGTCGAGGGTCATCGGGTGCCCGCGCGGTCGGACGGGGTCACGTCAGGACTCGAAGGTGAAGGCGATGCCCTCGGCCTCGGCCTTGGCCACGAGCCGGGCGTGCTCGGCGTCGTCGACGGCCTCGGCCTCCTCGACCAGCATGATCGGGATGTCGTCACGCACGACGTAGCGCCGGTGGAGCCGGGGGTTGTAGAGCGCGGCCTCGTCGGCGAAGTACAGGAGCGGGCCCTTGTCCTCGGGGCAGGCGAGGATCTCGAGCAGCCGGGCGTCGAGGGTCATGGGGTCTCCAGTCGTCGGGGATCGCGGGTCACGGCGCGCCGCGCCGCACGAGGTCGAGCACCTCGTCGGTCCGGGCGGCGCACTCCTCGGGGGTCGCCGCCTCGACGTTGCAGCGCAGGAGCGGCTCGGTGTTGCTCGGCCGGAGGTTGAACCACCAGTCGTCGAACTCGACCGTCAACCCGTCCGTGCGGTCCTGGCGCGCCCCGGCGTAGGCCCGGGCCACGGCCTCGATCACCGCGTCGGGGTCCTCGACCCGGGAGTTGACCTCGCCCGACGCCGCGTAGCGGTCGTAGGGGACCCGGAACTCCGACAGCGGCACGCCCGCCTTGGAGAGCTCGGCCAGGACGATCATGGCGGCGATGATCCCGGAGTCGGCCCGCCAGTTGTCGCGGAAGTAGTAGTGCGCCGAGTGCTCGCCGCCGAACACCGCGTCGGTCTCGGCCATGACCGCCTTGATGAAGGAGTGCCCGACGCGCGTGCGCACCGGCACGCCCCCCGCCTCACGGACGATCTCGGGCACGGCCCGCGAGCAGATGCAGTTGTGCACGACGGTCCCGCCCGGCGACGCCGCGAGGAGCGCACGGGCGAGGATCGCGGTGGTCGTGGACCCCGAGACCGGCACGGCCCGGTCGTCGACGAGGAACACCCGGTCGGCGTCGCCGTCGAAGGCCAGACCGACATCGGCGCCGGCGGCGGTGACCGCCTGCTGCAGGTCGACGAGGTTCTCGGGCTCCATCGGGTTCGCGGGGTGGTTCGGGAACGTGCCGTCGAGCTCGGCGAACAGCATCGACAGCTCGAACGGCAGCCCCGAGAACACCGCCGGGACGATCAGGCCACCGACGCCGTTCGCGGTGTCGGTCACCACCCGCAGCGGGGCGAGCGCCTCGACGTCGACGAACGAGTGGACGTGCTCCACGAAGGCGGGGAGCAGGTCGCGCCGCTCGGCCCGCCCCGGCTCGGCCGTCCGCTCGAGGAGGCCCTCGGCGACCATGGCCTTGATCCGCAGGAGGCCGGTCTCCTCCCCCACCGGCGCCGCCCCGGCCCGGCAGAGCTTGATCCCGTTGTACTGGGCCGGGTTGTGGCTCGCGGTGAACATCGCCGCCGGGGCGTCGAGGCGGCCCGAGGCGAAGTAGACGAGGTCGGTCGAGGCGAGCCCGAGGTCCACCACGTCGGCGCCGGCGGTGCAGGCACCCTCGACGAAGGCGGCGGCGAGCGGCGCCGAGGACGGACGGGCGTCCCGTCCGACCAGCACGGTCGGGGCGCCCGTGAACGCCACGAAGGCATTGCCCACGAGGCGGGCCACCGACTCGTCGATCTGGTCGGGATGGATGCCCCGGATGTCGTACGCCTTGAAGATGGCGTCGAGGTGCTCGGACGACGGCGCAGCGGCCATGGCGCAGGACCCCGATGGAAGGCTTCCGGACGACCGGAACGGACGGTGGCGAGACGACGCTCCCGGAGCCGGCGCTCCCGCTCGCCGATCCCGGTGGACGACCCGGCGCCGCCGGGGCGCCGGGGACGAGATGCTACCCGTCGGCGGGCGCGCGGCGGGGGGTCGATCGCCGCCCCCACACCACCAGCCCGGCCACCCCGGCCAGGCCCGCCAGCGTGGCCAGGCGCCCGAGCCAGTCGGCGGGGGTCGACCCGAACCGGAGGGTGACCTCCCGCCGGGTCGGCACCACCACCATGAAGTTGGGGGTGGCCCGGTACGGGCCGAGCGCGCCCTCGGCCTTCCAGTTGGGGAACCACGACACCTTGACCAGGACGGGCTTGCCGACCTCGTCGACCCGGAAGCGCACGGACTCCCCGTCGACCCGCACGTCGCGCACCAGCACCGGCTCGACCGGCCGCCGGGCCAGGGTCAGCGCGGCAGCGCCGTCGGCCCGGCGCCAGCGGTCCGGCCCGGCGGCCACCACCGGGGCGTCGTACTGCCCGGGGAACCACCACCACGGCACCGCGATCTGCTGCTCCCAGCCGTCGGGGCCGCGGTCCACGCCCTCGGCCACCACGGGCTCGAACGCCAGCCCCTCGACCAACGGCGCGTCGGCGACCCGGTAGACGGTCCAGCCCTGCGGGTCGGCCCCGTCACGGTCGGGGGTCGACACGAGGGGTGTCAGGCGCGCGTCGGCATCGGCCTTGGCCTTCGTCGTGGGCGTGTGGGCGATGAAGTAGTCGACCCCGAGCGCCTGGAGCTGGCGCACGCCGAGGTCGAAGTCGTCCTGGGTCCGGTAGGGCACGCCGCGCACCGGGTTGGAGTTCTGGCCCGGGGCGACGAGCGCCGAGACCGTCTCGAAGTGGTACGGGGTGGTGGCCGACGCCTCGAAGTAGACCCCCTCCATCGAGGTGATCCGGCCGTCGGTCCAGTACGGGATCAGCATCAGCGACAGCGGTGTGCCGTACTTGTCGAGCGAGGGCCCGCCCTCCCACAGCGCGCGGCCCGGTGGGAGGTCCGCCAACGCGTCCATGAGGGCGCGGTACTCGGGCCACTGCTTCGCGAGGGCGACGCGGTTGCCGAACACGCAGCGGGCCACGCCGTCGTCGCCCACCGGCAGCGACGAGACGACGGGCAGGGGCACCCCGCCCGGCCCGGCGGTGACCTCGGTGCCGCACGGCGCCACCGAGGAGTCGGTCACCTCGTCGGTGACGTTCTCGTACCCGGTGAAGTTCCACTTCGCCCAGTAGGGCAGGAACGACTTCTGGTCGTCGAGGCCCGAGAGCGCGCCCACCGCGAGGAGGGCGGTCAACGCAAGCATCACGACCATGGCCGCGGCCCGCTGGCCCACGGTCGCCGGCGGGCTGAGCGACGGTCGCGACCAGTCGGGGCCGGGCCCGTCCCCCGGCGCGTCGGCGTCGGCCTGCGCACCGCCGAGGGCACCGCCGGGCTCGTCGCCGGGCTCGTCGCCGGGGACACCCCGGACGGGCCCGAGCCCGTACTCGTCGTACCGACCGAACCCGTCGTCCCCGTCGTCCCCGTCGTCCCCGTCGTCCCCGTCGTCCCCGTCGGCGGCGGACCGACGCTCGGCCGCGGCCCGCCACGCCCGGCCCGCACCCCACGCCGCGCCCCGCACCAGCTCGGCGACCCCGACGGCCATGAGCAGGTGCACGCCGATGTACCAGAACGACAGCACCCGCAGGTTCCACACGTGGGTACCGAGATCGGTCCAGAAGCGGAACACCAGGCCACAGGCCACGGTGAGGACCAGGACGACCAGCGTCGAGCGCCGCAGCCACAGCACCGCGGCGACCACCGCCACTGCGATCAGCAGCCCGGCGCCCCAGCGGTACGGCGCCCACGACGCCGGCGCGAAGAAGTACGACGGGAACAGGTACGCGCCGAAGCCCTGGCCCTCGGGCGGGTCGACCCCGATCGGCCCGTAGCGCATGTCGGTGGTGACCGAGAGCGTGCTCAGCAGGGGCACCACCCACACGGCGCTCAACGCCACGCCGACGGTGCCGATCGCCGCCGCCCGGGTGAACGACCGGACCGGGCGGTGGAAGGCCCAGACGACGAGCGCCCCGACGCCCGCGAACACGCCGACGACGAGGTGGCTCGTCAGGCACAGCCCGAGCAGCACCGCCGGCAGCCACAGATGGCGCCCGGTGCGCAACGCGATCGCGAGCGTGCCGAAGAAGAACAGGGCGAGGGCGATCGCGAGCGTGAACGAGAACTCACCGGCGAGCGTGCTGGCCAGCGTGCCGCCCATGATCCGCTGGTTGAACGCGATGGCCTGGGCCGCCGGGGTGGTGCCGGGGTCGCCCGTGAAGCACAGGAAGGCGGTGGCGGCGACCGCGAAGGCGGCCGGCGTGGGGTTCGGGGCCCGCAGGCCCCGGGCGAACACGTAGGCGCCGAGGGGCACGAGGACGGGGCCAAGGGCCACGACCATCTTGAACGCCACGTTGTAGGGCATCACGAGGTCGAGGCCGACCACCGTCAGGGCCGGGACGGGGAAGTAGAAGCGTCCGGCCGGGAACCCGGCGTAGAAGTCGGGGGACCAGCCCGAGAGCCGCCACGGGAGGAGGTGGTCGCGCAGGTAGGCGGGCCACCAGACGTGCGCACCGAGGTCGCCGCCGTTGGGGGTCGTGTCGCGCAGCAGGAGACCGGGCTCGAGCAGCACCGCCACGAACGCCGCGCAGGCCACCGCGACCACGAGCCCGAGCCAGTCGTCGAGGTGCCACCACCACCCGGACGCCGGACGGAGGCGCCGCCGGACCGCCGCGGGCGGCGGGTCCGGATCGCGGCGGTCGTCGAGCCCGGTGGCGGTCGGCACGGCCCGCAGTCTCGCAGGGCGCGCGTCCCGGACCGCCGCGGGACCCGGTCGCGGTCGCTGCGGCGCCGGGTGGGATCGGCCGGGTGGGATCGGCCGGGTGGGATCGGCCGGGTGGGATCGGCCGGGTGGGATCAGAGCAGCGCGAGGCTGACCGCGGAGAGCAGGTTGAAGCCCACGTGCAGCAGGAGCGGGCGGGCGAGATCCCCCGACCGGGCCGCCTGCCACCCGGTCACGAGGCCGAGGAGAAGCAGACCGGGCACGACGTAGTACGAGCCGGGATCCCCCACCACGTGGACGCCGGCGAACAGCACTGCCGACACCACCACGGCGACCGGGACCGAGCACCGGCGCTGCAAGGCGCGCAACAGCGCGCCCCGGAAGAGCAGCTCCTCGACCAGGGGTGCGACCACGACGATCCCGACGAGCAGCACGACGAGCGACCCGGGGCCGGCCCGCTCGACCGTCCGCGACACCTCCTGGGCCGACTCGTCGAGATCGGCCAGCTCCGCGATGGGCCGCAGCAGGATGCCCGACGCGACCGAGAGCGCAGCCCCGGCCGCGATCCACCCCGCCACGGCGCCGGTGCTGAGGCGCCGGAAGGGCGACACGAGCCCGTAGTCGCGGGCGAGGGAACCCCGGCCCTTGCGCTCCGACATGAACACCAGCACGAGCACGATCGCAGTGTTCTGGGCGAGCAGGGCCCCGAACACGAACCACGCGGGCACGTCGTCGGACGCGGCCCGATCGGCGAGGGTCGGGTCGGCGGCGCCCGCGAACGCCAGGAACAGCAACGCGCCGACGATGCCGCCGAGCCACGCGACGAGCACGTCGGGCAGGCCCCAACGCAGGCGGGGTCGGGCCACCGGGCCGACGTCGGGGGTCACTCGGCGATGCTACGCGGGGGTGGAGCAGGGCCGGGCTGGCCGGGCTGTCGGCGCGACCCCGTGGTCCGGATCCCGGCCGAGGGACCTACCATGGCCGCATGTCCCGACCGCCGACCGAGCCGCCCCCCGGGCGCCGCCCCGAGGGCGCCCCGCCGGGCGGCACCGGGCGCTCCGGTCCCTCGTGGCTGCGGTTCCTGCCCTGGCTGCTGATCGGGCTCCTGGCCCTCGTCTTCTTCGTCCCCAACCTGTCGCAGTCGGACTCGGGCGCGAAGTCGCTGTCGTACTCGCAGTTCATCGAGCAGGTCAACGCCGGTCAGGTCCAGAAGGTCACGTTCAACAAGACCTCGGGCGACATCACCGGCAAGTTCCGGGAGAAGGTCGACGGCGCCGAGACCTTCACCACCGACGGGCCCAACGACGACCTGCCCGAGCGAACCCT
>Ga0172372_10009400_pt1 | contig 12718 bp, 9 predicted proteins | sample LakKiv5m_2_FD_114544 | JGI IMG/M metagenome (GOLD analysis project Ga0172372, IMG submission 114544) | Freshwater microbial communities from Kabuno Bay, South-Kivu, Congo - kab_092012_9.5m | ecosystem: Environmental > Aquatic > Freshwater > Lake | place: Democratic Republic of the Congo...
AGTTATTTTCGTGCCGCGCGGCAGAAACCTGCCCCCCCCCCCACCGCCGCCGCCCTCTCCCCCGCCCAATTCAAATCCTGACACCGACGGACGCTCGAACGCCGTCTCATTAAATCGAGACCCTCCGTACCGTTTGACTGATGTTGAAGTCTGCTCACCCAGCCGTCTACTCGGCCCTGCATTCGAAGCGGGTTACTTTTGACCATTGTCGCAATCAGATGCGCAAAACTATACTGCTGTATCAGAAATTGGTTTCTCACATCCTCACCGCCGTCCTTTTTTGACCAAGAACAAGTCTATGGGTAAGAATGCACGCCTTCGACGTGAACGCAGAGAACAACGCACAGGACCGCACTCTGTAAATGAGAGCCTACAAAGAGCGCCGGCAGACGAATGCCAAACGTCTCGTCCCCCCAGCTCTTCCTCTCTGCAACTATTGGTGTCCTCTTCCCTACTCCACGTTACTCTCATAGGTTTGCTGTGCGTAGCTACTGCGATCTTTCCGATTGAATCAGAAGATATCTTCTCTAATATCGTAACAGGCGAGTTACTCTGGACGACACGCTCTATCCCGACAACCGATCCGTTTTCTTTCACCGGGCCACACCAGTGGTTGTTGAATCGCCCCCTTCCCTCTCTTGTTTTTTTTGGTGTCCACTCACTCGGGGGTCTCCCCGCAATTCAGCTTTTTTGCGCACTCATCTTTGGATGTGCATACGTGATGACGTATCTCGTTTGGTCACGCCGCACCTCTATGCCGCTCGTTGCCTTCGCGGCTAGTACTCTCGCGATTTTCGCGTCGTGTTATTGGTTTCAGACTCGAATCTATGTTTTTGCCTATCTCTTCACTGCGATCACTCTGCTGCTTATCACATCGGATCGAGCGAGAGTGCTCGTGTGGGCGATCCCCATTCAGATCCTCTGGATAAACTCACACCCAAGCGCTCTTCTCGGAACAGCGTTAATCTGCTTCTGGTGGCTGATCGCAACTTGGCGAGCAAAGCAGTTCGCTCTCTTTCCCTCAACTATTGCGCTGGGAGTTCTTACCGCGAATCTCTTATCCCCGGCAGGCTTTCGAAGCTATCTAAAATTTGCAGACGAACTATTCGGTGACCACCCCTCGCGATCTAATATCTACGAGTGGTTTTCTCCTTTTCATCCCATGATCACATCGCAGCACTTGGCGTGGTGGTTCTACTGCGCCCTGGCGCTCTTCATTGTGGTTCTTGGTTTTCAGTTTTTGCAGACTGGAAAGATCCGCGCAGGCATGCCTCTTATTCCCATTTCGATTATCCTCTGTTTCATGTCAATCGGCTCGGCGCGCCATGCTCCGCTTTTTTATCTAAGTTTTGCTGGCTTGCTTATCTGCACAAGCGAGCGATATTGGAAAAGCCTCTCTCCATCTCGCCGCGAGAACTACCTGAGGCGCCGAACCGCTGCCGGGATCGCCCTTGCGTGCATCTCGCTTGGAACTGCGTTGAAAGTTATTTTCTTTGGCTATTCAAATGGCGATGTCGAGCGTCGTTTCGCTTTTGGAATCGACACGCGGAAATTTCCGGAACGCCCAACTCAGATCCTGCGCGATGCTCAGGTCGGTGGGAATATATTCTCTGATTATGGTTCAGGCTCATACTTTTTGTATCGCATGTATCCACGCTACAAGGTCTATATCGATAGCGCTCGGCTCGACGAGGTCTACGGTGAGGAGGGATTCCGGCGCTACATTCAGTTTGGTAATGATGTTCAGCTTATTACCCGAGAGATTAAGAAATACGATATTCGAAGCTTTATCCTGCCACTACCCGCATCCGAAGGCGATATCGTTCAGATCTATCGATTTCTAAGCTCCGATCAAGATTGGCGTCTCGCCTTTTTTGACGATGGTCACATGATCTTCGTTACGGAATCAGAGGCAAAGGCTCGTAACATACCCACCTATCAAACCTTAAGTCCGTTTATGGAAACAGGCAAAGTTCTCAAAGAGAGACCAGAAGCTGCTGCAGAGTTGCAAAGGGATTTTGAACTTGGGAGCCAGCTCAATCCCGACTCGATCGCATTCCTGACGATGAAAGCTCATTTCCATAAGGCGCAATCGCAATCTGCTGACCTTACTTCAACGCTCGATCGGCTAGCAGGGGTCTGCGAGCGTCGCGATCCATCAGCTGGCTGCCGAGCAATGGCGGCTCAACAGTTGAAGCGCTTCGGGCGGTTCAAGCAGGCGAGAGATCTACTGTCGCCGGGGATCCTCTAGTCACGGCAGCGCCAGCACAGGAGGGCCGTTGGGGATCAAGCGCTACCGCGCTTTGAATAGACTGTAATTAGCGAGACGACGCCTTCGAATCTTCCTCTGCATCACCGAGCTGGAACGGTGCCTGATGAAGTCCTCTCATGACCTTTGATGCGCGAAGTCGACTTACCTCGCCACGCGCCATAAGAAGCTCTTCACACACGGACCGATTGAAATTCGGATTCTCGCGACACTTGTGCAGAATCTTTGTCCGCTCTCCCAAAAAATCTCGGTTCATGTACAACTTAGAATACGTACCCAAACCGGCGAAGGCGAGGACTGAGCACAGACTAAACACACCCCAAAGCAGGGGCTGGTTAGACACTACTCGCCTTATAACCGGTACCGACTTACCTGGGCTTGGAGCCACACTACTTCCCAAAAAGGTCCTCACTCAACGTTACTGGACCGGTCAGTTTTCGCTCTACTAATTAGTGTACTCTTCCAGTCTATGGCGCTCAAGATAATAGCGACTCCTATCAGATACGAGCTTCCCTTATAGATTTGCCCAGCTCGTAAGTAATATGTTGTCCTTTCATAAGGTTAGACATATCTTTAAGGGGTACACGGACCCCTACATGCGCGTTCAGGCCCGGATATCGGCAGGCCCTCACGAGCCGATGCGGATTTAGGAGGCACAACTAAGGCATTCCATCGTTGGGGTGCGAGATTCAAACAGGCTCAAGCGAGAGAAATCAGGTAAACCATGGAACATTCATCACAACAATCAACGGCGCACGTGTTTGAGAAGATTCGAGGTGAATTACATAAGAGAATTATCGGTCAAGACAGGCTCCTCGATCGCCTCCTTGTGGCGCTCCTCGCTGATGGCCACATCCTACTTGAAGGTGTGCCCGGTCTTGCCAAAACCCGAACGCTGCTGGCTCTCACTCACGTGATCGACGCGCAGATGTCACGCATTCAATTTACGCCTGACATCCTCCCCTCCGACGTAATAGGTACAGAGGTCTACCGACCACAGAGCGGAGACTTTGTGATCAGGAAGGGACCTGTCTTTACAAATCTCCTGCTCGCTGATGAAATTAATCGTGCCCCGGCAAAAGTTCAATCAGCGCTCCTGCAAGCGATGCAGGAGCGGGAAGTAACGATCGGCGAACAGACGTTTAAACTACCCGATCCATTTCTGGTACTAGCAACACAGAATCCGATCGAGCAGGAGGGCACATACGCACTTCCTGAGGCGCAGGTCGATCGATTTCTTATGAAGGTTGTGATCGACTACCCATCGTTTGACGAGGAAGTTGAGATTATCGACCTTGCTTCCAAGGAGAGCTCATCTCAAGCCCCACTTTCAAGGGTGATACCACTATCTTCTCTCTCGTCTCTGCGCACTCAGTGTCGCCAGGTCTATTCTGATCCGAAGGTTGATAGATATATCGTGTCTCTCGTCCACGCCACTCGCTCGCCCGATGCCTACGGCCTTCAAGGATTGATCGAATGGGGTGCATCGCCACGAGCAAGTATCGCCCTGAAAGTCTGCGCCCGCGCTCATGCGTTCTTGAAGGGAAAAACTTTTGTCACGCCCGATGACGTAAAGGAGATAGCTCCGGATGTACTCAGACATAGGGTACTTGTGACGTTTGAGGCGGAGGCTCGTGGAATTTCGAGTGATGAGATCATTAAAACTCTCCTTACCTCGGTAACTGTTCCGTAAATCAGAGTGGAGCACCAGATGACGCACCCGGGATCTACGGCTTTTTCGGCTGAACTTCGAAGAGTGCAACTCCGTTCTCGGAGACTTATAACTGGCGACTTACTCGGCAATTATCGCTCGGCATTCCGTGGGTCAGGGCTTGTATTTTCTGACCTGCGCGCCTATCAGCCCGGAGATGATATCAAGCACATACATTGGAAAGCCACGGCACGGACCGGCACCGTCTTCGTCAAGTCGTACGAAGAGGACCGGCAATTACGAGTGCTGCTGGTCATCGATACGAGCGCGTCGATGCGCGCTGCTGTAGGGGTCCAGGCTTATACAAAAGCGATTGAATTTTGCTCGTTGATAGGCTCGCTCACTCAGCGTGGCAACGATCTCCTTGGGTTGCTGCTCTTTGGCGAGAAGCCAGGGGAATTTCTGCCACCTAAGGCCGGACCAAAACGGCTCGCTCGAATCCTCGCTGCGGTGATGCGGGCAGATCCTACAGGTGAGTCACGAACTGATATGACAAAGGCACTTGAGTATGTGGCTACATCAGTTCGCAAGCCGAGTATCGTGTTTGTGATATCTGATTTTGAGTGCCCTCCCTTTTCCGACGCCCTTAAAAAGGCTCTTGTTCGACACGACGTCATCCTCACACACATCCAGCCGCCACTCACTACGCTACCAGCCCTTGGTTTGGTGACCTTTCGGGATGCCGAAACCGGAGAGGTGTGCGTTGTTGATACGCGGAGTAGATCAGTTCAGCGATCGTGGGCTCAGGCGCTTGAACGACGCAAAAACGTCGTGAAAACTCTTGCTAAACAGTGTGGTGCGGACCATATCGTGATCACCGAAAGCTGCGCACAGCCTCTGATTCATCTGATGAAGGAGCGAGTACAACGACTCTCGCGGTGACTATGACGACGCCAATACCCACTCCTTTTGATATTATCGAACCAAGCCCAGGGGCTCTCGTCCCTACCGTGACTGCTTGGCTCGCGCTTGTGATAGCTTCGCTCATTGTCTGTGCTGTCATAGCTATGAGACGCCGAGCCCCTCGGGCGAAATCAATCAATGCACGGCTTCAAAAACTAGTCGATGAGCTGCGCTCCGTAGCTGCACATACAAGGACTCCGCAAGAGCTTGAGCGGCTCGCGCGACTCTCTCGCCGCATCATCTCCCCGTACATGACCTCAGAGGTGAGCGGGATGTCGCCTGGAGACCTTCGAGTTGCTGCTGCAACTCTCAGCAAGAAGGCGGACGATAAGGATACGTCCTTGTCAGAGGCGATACTTTTACTTGCCACCATCGAAGAACAGGCCTACGCCCCCTGCGAATCAATCTCTAACGCCTCGGCACTTTCTGGATCTATTGAAACGCTCGTCACTAGCCTGGAAAATCACGTACGGAGGTTCCGTCCGCTATGAGCTTTGCGTTTCCAGCATTTTTGGTTGCTCCTCTTGTCTACATTTTCTTTAGACTTCTTGCGCGAAAGAATCAGACAGAGAGCGTCGCCGCCCCTAGTATCGGCATTTTACGCGATGTACCAAGGTCACTGCGCCTCCGACTAAGATCCCCTACTCTGCGTACTCTCGAAGCACTGACGATCCTCCTCCTAACGGTAGCGGCAGCGCGACCACAGAGGGTAACTATCGTTGAGCAGCCGAAACTTGCGCGGAATATCATGTTGGTTATCGACGCGTCGAACAGCATGTCCGGAGAAGATTTCCCGACCAAGCTCGGCTTGACCTCGCGTATGGAGGGTGTCAAAACCGTAGTAGCTGAATACGTCCGCTCAAGACACGGAGATCGTGTCGGGCTCGTCGTCTTTGGAAACACCTCATACCTCCAGAGTCCACTTACGAGCGACACCCTTCTCGTTGAGAAACTCGTCGAGCAACTTCAGCCTCGCATGGCCGGAGATGGAACTGCGATCGGGGATGGCCTCGGGCTTGCTCTCAAAAGATTACGCGGAGTAGAGGGAAAATCAAAGGCGATCATCCTGATGACAGACGGCGTCAATACCGCAGGCCAGGTAAGCCCGCTAAAAGCAGCGCAGATCGCCCAAGAGTTCGACATTCAAATTCACACTATCGGAATCGGCAGCGGCTCGATTGCGCTCGGACAGGGACCATTCGGGTCGCTTTTGGGTGGTCGGGCTGGTCCTACCGCAGAGTTTGATGAATCCACACTCAAGGAGATCGCGCGACTCACTGGCGGCGTCTACTTTAATGCGAGTTCGCTGGAAGGCTTCCAGGAGGTATATCGGCAGATCGATGCTCTCGCGCAGACCGAAGGTAGCCAGCCTGAGAGACCGATCGTTCACGAGCTATTTACACCGTGGGCTGTGGCAGGTCTGATATCGCTAGCTCTCTCGCTACTCCTGCAGTCAACGATCTTCAGGAGGATTCCATAGCATATGGACCTGCAGAGTTACGGCATTCTCAATCCTATCGGCAGTGTATCGATAGTTTTATTGGTTCTTCTCCTTATCTTTGATTTGCGAACGGCTCGCCTTCGGAGATCAGCTCGCACTCTTCTTGGACTGCCTCAGGCCAATTCTGCGACTCTCCGCCGTTGTATTACTATCACCCTGATTCTACTATTAGGTGGTGCGATTATGAGGCCGTTCTGGGGTGCTGAGGACATAGAAACTCAGAGCCGCGGTAGTGACGTCATTTTCCTGGTTGATATCAGTCGCAGTATGTATGCACAGGATGTCCCTCCATCGCGACTTGAACTTGCAAAACGCAAGATAAAGGATCTCGTCCAGAGCCTCGCGCTTGCGGGACTGGGAGACCGCTTCGGCATTACTGTGTTCGCGGGCGATGGCTACACCGTTTGCCCCGTGACTACTGATCGCGGCGTGCTTGCGCAATTTATCGACATCATATCGCCCGACCTAGTGACAAGTCTCGGGTCAAACTTAAAAGCCGGAGTCAGCGCTGCCATTGGACGACTTGATGACGGGGCTCTCCGCCACTCACGTGTTATTCTGATATCAGACGGCGAAGATAACTTCCTCGATCAAACCGGTCTGATTGGCGAGATTACACAGCGAGGGGTTCGCTTTGATGTGCTGGGTGTCGGCACACCATCAGGCACAGCAGTAACATTACCGAATGGGGCTGCGCTTATGGACGCCTCGCGGCGTCCCGTCCTTAGCGCATTAAACGAGGCGTCCCTCCAAGCTATCGCCCAAGCAGGGAATGGAACGTACCAGCGCGCCACGTTAGACGATAACGACGTGCACGCGCTCTCAGCCCCTTCAGTACTTCCAGGCGTCGAGCGGGCAACGCACAAGAGTCATGTGCGGACGTATCGCGAACTCGGCCCGTGGCTAGTCTTGGTTGCTCTTGGAATCCTACTCTTATCTGCTCTGAGAAGAAGTGCTAATCCGCTCCTCTTTATCCCGTTGTATTTCTTCGTATGTGATACAATTCAACTATGGGCCGAAACTCCGAGTCCAACGCAGCGGTCAATTCCCTTTGTCGCCCAGTCACCATTCGATCTCTATCAGAAGGGAGAGTATGCAAAGGCCGTTGAGGAATATTCAAAAGCGATCGAACAAGCACCGAAGGACCGCACCCTCCGTTTCGGTCTAGCGAGCTCTCTGCACAAGCTTGGTCGGCACGAGGAGAGTGCTACCGCGTTTCGTTCACTAGCTGATTCAGCCCCGAACGGGCGCGAGTATTTCGAGAGCACCTACAACGAAGGAAATTCTCTGCTCGCCCTCGGGCGATATAGCGATGCAATCGACGCCTATTGGAAAGCACTCGATGTGAAACCGGACGATCCAGCAGCGAGCCATAATCTCACCGTCGCCCGAGCACTTCTTGAGCAACAGGAGCGTGCGACTCCTACTCCAACACCTACGCCAACACCCACGCCTGAACCGTCTAATGAACCTCAACCCTCTCCCACTGCTGAGAGCTCTCCTAGCCCTCGCGACGAATCGAATCCAGACAAATCCGAATCTCCGTCGCCATCACCATCAGCATCCGCAGCTCAAGCTGAAACTCCAAACGAGCAACAGAGGACCACACCTGCTGCCTCGCCGTCGGGATCTCCCTCGCCGGTAGCCTCAGCCAGTCCGGACCCCGCAGACTCAACTCGAACACCGGATTCGTCTCCGAGCCCCTCGACCACGCCGAACGACATGCGAATGCCCACCCCAACTCCATCGGATCGGCTCAAAGAATCGCTCGAACCAACCTCAGCGCCAGACACTCAGCCTCAGGCGTCGCCTGCGCCTGACGCGAGTGCCGCCCTGCCGGAAGCCGATGCGTGGCTTGAGTCGCTTCCAGATTCTCCTCTGCTCATCCGTAAATATCGCGGGACCCCTTCTAATAGTGGACAAACATGGTAAACAGGCGCTACGATCAGGGGTCCATGAGTGTGAGCAATCTGACGCGCCTACTCTCTGTCCGTCGTGTAGTCGTCGCTTTTTTTATCGCTATGTGTGCCTGGCTTGTGCCGGCTCTCGGCATGGCGCAATCGTCTCTACGCTCTGAAATAACGCCCAGCTCAGGCCACAGCGATGACCTCTTCATCTTCACAGTTACGTATGAAGGTTCGCAGGAGCGAATCACTCCCCAACTCCAAGCTGGCGGGGATTTCCAGATTCAATTGCTCGGTCCCAAGACAACGGTGTTGTTCGATAACGGAGGGGTTCGGTCACGACAACAATACGTCTATCAACTAACACCAAAACGAGAGGGGACACTACAAACACCTGAGGTCCAGGTAACAGTCAAAGGACAGCTACTCTCTGCCCCTCCGATACCTGTCACGATAAAGAGCTCATCAGTGGCACAAGCTCCGTCTGCCGGCGGAAACTCAGAACAGATCTTTATGAGACAGACGGTGTCGCCTAAATCCGCCTACGTCGGGCAGCAGATCGTCAACGCAATAACAGTATACACACGGGTCAATCTGCGCGGCGTGCGTATCGAAGATGATGCCGCAGATGGCTTCTGGCAGGAGACGATCTCAGACGGCCAGAATTCTCAGAAAACACTCAACGGCGTTGAGTACGGGTCAGCCCAGATTTTACGTGCATTGTTTGCCCTTAAATCTGGCACATTGCCTCTTCCTGCCCGGTCCGCACTTGCTCAGGTTCCGGTCACTAAGCGCGCAAACCCATTCGGCAACTTTGACCCATTCAGCGACGATTTCTTTCAGAACTTCTTTCAACAAACAGTAATTCAAGAGAAGAAATTAGTATCGAATGAGCTCTCGGTGGTGATTAAGCCGTTACCGCCGATACCCCCGGAACTGACTCAGTTCTCAAAGGGGCTTCCTATAGTCGGGGATACGTCTCTATCAGCAGCCTACTCGGATGCTCCTCTTAAAGTTGGTGAGAGTAAGAATGTGTCGATGGTACTTTCAAGTGAAGGTCACTTAAACCCGGTGAAAGCCCCTCAGTTAACAGCTCCACCGGGAGTAAAAATTTACGATGGGCAGACATCAGTCAAGCACGATACAGGCGGCGGCACGCTTCTTACGCACAAGACTTTCAATTATTCTTTAGTTCCCACGCAACCCGGTATGTTACGGATTCCGGGCGTCAGCGTGGCTTATTTTGATCCTGCCGCCGGCTCCTATAAACTTGCTACCACCGCAGATATCTCGCTTGTCGTCACAGGAAATGCAGCATCTGCCTCTACGCCTGTGACAAGTCCTGGAAGCGCTTTAGATTCACCTTCTGCCCCAGCTACAGTTGGCAATACCGCCGGTAATACATCCGGACAGGGAGCGAACTTACCGTACGAAGAGAAGTCTCTCCTTGAATCGGTCACGGACCGGGTAAGCGTCCAGCTCGCACTACTCGTGCTAGCGGCAGCGATCACGCTTATAGGTCTCTTAACACTGATTTCTCGCACCTCCTCATCTCAAGCCCCGCGCCGCGAAATCTTACTGCGGATCTCCAAGGCATCGACGGCTGCAGAGCTTGAAGCGTGCCTCCGTACGTGGGCGGCTCGCTCACTAACAGGGCTCCGGCCCGGCGCTACCTTTGATGAAATCCGCTCGCAGATCCGGTCGCAAAGTAACGATCTAAGCACAGCTTTGGCCTTGATCTCGATTCTCGATGAGCTTGAGATTGCTCGTTACTCTGGCGCGGAAGTAGGCTCGGTAGAGGGATTAAAGCGCGCCTCGGCAGAGGCACTTCGGTCGTGGAGATGACTTTGTCCGCCGCGCGGTGTAGTCTGGCGCTACCATAGAACGAGAGGACTTTATATGGGAATAGACGCACCTACAGTTCAGGAAACGCTTACATTAATGCAGGCCAAGCTGTCCAGGCTAGTTCCGGATGTTGAGTTAAAGATCAAGGCAGAGCTCGTCTTTGAGATCAATCGCCTCAAAAAAGAGCGTGGGGCCCTCATTCTCGGACACAACTACATGGAGCCGGCACTCTTCCATACGGTCCCCGATATCGTTGGAGATTCTCTAGAGCTATCACGTAAAGCGGCTGAGACTACGTGCGACCCGATTATCTTCTGCGGAGTTCGCTTTATGGCAGAGACCGCGAAGATCCTCAATCCAACTCGCACTGTGCTATTGCCGGCAAAAGTTGCAGGCTGCTCGCTCGCGTCGAGCATCACGGCTGCGGATGTTCGAGCCCTCAAGGTCCGCTTTCCTGGAGTGCCTGTTGTTTCGTATATCAACACCTACGCCGATGTTAAAGCCGAGTCAGATGTTATTTGCACCTCAGGAAATGCGGTGAAAGTTGTCCAATCGCTCAACTCAGACAAGGTGATCTTCCTCCCCGACCAATTTCTAGCCGCAAATGTGGCCCGAGAGAGTGGCAGACAGATCCTTTTTCCGACTCCGAAAGAAGAGGTCACTCAGACTAATGTCATCATAGGGTGGCGCGGCGCATGCGAAGTGCATGAACGATTTACAGTACAGGATGTGACGACGATCCGATCCCAGTTTCCGGGAGTTGCAGTGTTAGCTCACCCCGAATGTCCTCCTGAGGTGGTGGAAGCAGCGGACTATTCTCAAAGCACTTCACGCATGGTTGAATTCGTGCGAGGATCGAACGCGCCACACTTTCTTTTACTGACCGAGTGCAGCATGGCAGATAATATTATAGCCGAGAACCCGAGCAAAGATGTGCTACGATTGTGCAGCATTCGGTGTCCTCACATGAACGAGATCACTCTTGAGGACACGCTACACGCCCTGCGTCACAACGAGCAACGAATCGAGGTTCCCGAAGATGTGGCCACCAAGGCGCGAGTCGCTCTCGAGCGAATGCTCGCGATTCGGTGATTCTTCCGGACTATTCCCGACATCGAGGCAAGGCGCGGACCAGTTCCGCCATCAGTCCTGCCGCCTGTCGGCAGACTTTCGTGATTATGCCCTCACCGCCTTCACGGATCAGCCCCGAAAGAAGCATGATCTTTAAGTCAGCGCGCAATCGCGCCTCCGTATCGGCGTGAGGCTCATGCTCAGATATCAGCCCATGAACAACGTGATCGAGTGTGAACAGGCGTTGGACCGGATCGACCGGCCTGTCCTGCGAACCATCACGATCGCGCCTCTTACTTGTGCTGTGAAGTAATTCTGATGCGAGACTCATACTACATCCCTGTTTGTCCCAGCTTTACTACCGCTGGGGAGAGGACCCATTCCTCATACAAGGGTCTACGGTTGATTCCGGCGATTGCGTAAGGTTTGGTGGCGCTTTTCTGCTCTTGGCCCTTGCTGGTCAGGGAATAAATCTGCTCAGTTGCGATAACCACCGGATATCACCTATCATATCGCACCAACTACCAATTCCACCTCTTTTCCGGACAAGACATGTGTGAGATAGCAGAAGGATACAGTAGTTCAAATGAGCGGTGAAACTAGACAGTTAGGAGCAACCGAGCGGTTTCTGCGGCGAAGTCTATCGTTTTTTGGATTACCGCTTTTGATTTGTCCTATAATAAGGAGAATGTGTCGGGTCCGGTCCCACACTCGCTCATCGAAAGTCGATTTGAGAGTTTTTTAATTCTGGCGCATCAGAGAATACACGTAGAAGTTTTGTATGAGATTAGTTTGCATCCACATCCCCAAGCAATCCACTGATCCTGGATTCGCGCTCTACATGACCAAGCGCGAGATGATGAACGTTAAATACTTCGAGCACCAACTCGATGAGCTAGCGGAAAGTATCTGGGAGCCGTTTTCGCTTGAGATGTACCTCAGCGGGCGCACTGTTTACTTTTGCATGGCGGGTAACGACGAGATCATTGATTTACTCGCTACGGGTATCTACTCCTGGCTTGGCGACAGTCAGGTTCTAGACATAGAGGACTATACTGAAAAAATAAACTCCAATACGGTGCTCTTTGGCACAGATCTTCGTCTGACTCGCCCAGACGTATACCCGATTCAAGATTGGAAAAGCTTTAAGACTAGCTCTCTGGTGCCCATATTGATGCCCCTACAACAATTCCCCGAGAGCGACTGCGCCCTGATTCAACTGATTGTTCGCCCAATCAAAGACACAGCGTGGTCGAACCTCTCTGTCCGCAATGCGCGCATGAACCAAAAGATTCGCGATCTTTTCTACCTGCGACAATACCTCAAGAAAGATCTTGCTCTCGATGTATCAGCGCGAATCGATGCAAAGTGCGCCTCTCGACTTTTCTGGACAACTTTTCGTGTGTCGTCGTTCACCCACCTCCCATCACAGTGTGACGCCCAGGAGAAGAAGGCCGCACAGGAGCGAATAGCAGGAAACGTTCGTCTTCTCGCGGACTCAGTCAAAGCATTTG
>Ga0172372_10009402_pt1 | contig 12717 bp, 12 predicted proteins | sample LakKiv5m_2_FD_114544 | JGI IMG/M metagenome (GOLD analysis project Ga0172372, IMG submission 114544) | Freshwater microbial communities from Kabuno Bay, South-Kivu, Congo - kab_092012_9.5m | ecosystem: Environmental > Aquatic > Freshwater > Lake | place: Democratic Republic of the Congo...
CCATGCCAGACGCGTCATCGCTTGCACGGTTGATGCGAAGCCCAGACGAAAGCCTTTCAACGCTCAGTGCTAGTTTGGTTTGCGCACCTGCCAAATTCCGCTGTGCGATCAATGAAGCGATGTTTGTGTTCAACACTGATGCTGGAATAGCCATGGCTTACCTCCAAAAAACTCGTTACAAAACAATAGGTTATGAAAAAAATTAAACATTCACTGAGCGCTAACCGTAACCCAGTACAGAGGGCAAGCGCCCACCGAACCAACTTCTAGGAGAGTGATAATGGCATCCGTTCTGAATACCAACATGGCTTCGATTTCTGCTCAGCGTTTTCTCACGCAGGCGCAAAACAAACTTGCGAGCTCGTATGAGAGGCTCTCGAGCGGATCGAGAATCAATCGCGCTCAAGACGATGCCGCTGGATTGGGAATTACCCAAAATCTGACGGCAAGCATTGGCGGCACCACGTTTGCAATTCGTAACGCGAACGATGCGATTGGCACGCTTCAAACTGCTGAGGGCGCGCTTGCTGAAATTTCCGGCATGTTGCAACGTTTCAAAGAACTGGCCACTCAAGGCAATAACGGTGCTTTGTCTACGGATCAGCGGGAGTACCTTTCCAATGAGATGGTTGAACTCTCCCAAGAAATTGTGAATATCGCTGGCCGGACGAAGTTCAACGGTAATGTGCTGATTGGCAGTGGTGCAGCCTCTATGTCTTTTCAAACAGGAGAATCTGTTAACGATTCTCTGACGATTCAATTCGAGAATATACTTTCTCAGACAAACGTGGCTTTCCTTACCACCGCAAGCAACATCACGTTTGCCAGCAGCGCCGCATCCGCGGGAGCTTTTTCCGGTTTGACCTCTTCCATTATGGGCGCTATCAATGAAGTTGCGGCCAAGCGGGCGGCGTTCGGTGCACTTGTTAACCGAGTCAATTCCAACTTGAATAACCTCGATGCACTTTCCGAGAACTTGAGTGCTGCCCGTAGTCGAGTTACTGATACCGACTACGCTGCGGAGACAGCTTCGCTGACCCGGACTCAAATCCTTCAACAGGCGGCTACTGCTATGCTGTCCCAAGCTAACGCACAACCCAATGTTATTCTTGCCCTGTTGAAGTAATTCAGCAAACATAGCTCGAGTAAGGAGTGCTAAATGAGTTCGTCTAACGTAGCGAGTGTGTCGGTTTCTTCGGCAGTAAGCCAAAGGCAACCGATTAGCTCCGCAGCTGCGCCCAGTTCGAGGATCGCAGACGCTACAGGCGGAGCGAAAATTCAAGAAGTTAGTGAAAAAGTTCACTCGGCTCGTTCCGAAAGTGCGCCGAGTGTTCATGAGGTTGCCAAAATTAGTCGCGAGTCTGTCGAGGCGGCTGCTGAAAAGATACAATCCTTTGTGTCTTCGATGAGCAGAGATCTCAACATTTATGTCGACACCAGCTCGGGTAAGTCGGTCATCCGTGTTGTTGACCCTGAGTCGTCCCAGTTGATTCGACAGATCCCTCCAGAAGAGTCGATTCGTCTTGCCCAGACGGTTGACTTTCTGGCGAGCCTTTTGGTTCACCAACGCGCTTAGTACGTCACCCTCTCGCTGTAAACAATGGCCGGTTTGATCTTTGCGAGAGATCAAACCGGCTTTGTCTTTATGGGGTAACTGTGAAATTGCGTCCATAGTAGGTATACGGCGAGCTTCAGAAAAATGATTAGCATTGACGATGGCTGTTCTTGCCAAAACATTTTGTTGCGACAGCCCCCCCACAAAAGTAGTGCCTTGGCTGCGCTGCTCAATCCTAGACTTTGAATGCTCCATGTGGTGGCATACGGTGCACTTCGAAAATTTGTTTAGCTCTGGGAACAACCCCCTTTAATGCGCGCTTTAGTCTCTTCAGCTTTAGCCCAGTTTCCATTCTCCCAAGTCGCAGCGCCCTTACTGGTGCTTGTGGTGCTTGGGCTAATGCTGCTGCCGCTCCCGCCAATAGCACTCGACATTTTCTTCACGTTCAATATTGGCGTGTCGATGATCATCTTGCTCACTGCACTTCAGCTTCGCTCGTTTAAGGACATGGTCGCGTTCCCAACAATCTTGCTGGTGGTCACGCTCCTTCGACTGTCGCTAAACGTAGCCTCAACCCGAATCGTGCTTATGCAAGGTCATACCGGACCCGATGCAGCAGGCAAGGTGATCGAATCTTTTGCGCAGGTACTTGTCGGTGGGAACTATGTCGTCGGTGTGATCGTTTTTATTGTTGTTACCATCATCAACTTTGTGGTCATCACGAAAGGCGCAGGCCGTGTTGCTGAGGTGTCAGCGCGCTTCACGCTTGATGCCATGCCGGGCAAACAGATGGCTATCGACGCAGATCTCAACGCAGGGATTATTCGCGAAGATGAGGCAAAAAGGCGTAGGGCCGAGGTTGCCCAGGAGGCTGACTTTTACGGGTCGATGGACGGTGCCTCAAAGTTTGTTCGGGGTGATGCGATCGCAGGCATCATCATTTTGATCATTAATCTTCTTGGTGGCATTGCTGTTGGCATGCTGCAGTTTGATTTGCCGTTTATGAAGGCGCTCGAAACCTACGCAACGCTTGCGGTTGGCGATGGACTTGTAGCGCAGGTACCTGCTCTAATCGTGTCGACCGCCGCGGGTATCGTTGTCACGCGGGTTGCAACCGATGAAGATTTTGGGCAACAAGTGGCCAGTCAGCTCGGTGCCTCAGCAACGCCTATGTATCTCGCAGCTATTATCCTTGCGATTCTCGGTGTGCTACCCGGCATGCCTCATTTTAGCTTTTTGTTTTTCGCAGCAGCGTTCGGTGGTGTGGGTTATGCCCTTCAAAGACGCTCTCAGGCCATGGCTAAAGAGGCTGCACAAGTTCAGGCTAAGGCCCAAATGCCGAGCGAAGAGGTCAACTGGAAGGACGTACCCATTGTTGAGCCGATTGCGCTTGAGTTGGGCTATCGATTGATTCGACTTGTTGATGCAGGGGACCAGTCGGATCTAATCAAACGGATTCGAGCAATAAGAAAAAAGTTTGTTGCAGAGGTAGGGTTCCTTATTCCTTCGGTTCATGTGCGAGATAACCTTTCACTTCCACCCGAACACTACCGGATCATGATTTATGGTGCAGAAGTTGGACGAGGCCAGCTGCTCCCCGACAGGCTACTTGCGATTGAACCAAGTGCAAATCCAGAATCGATTGAAGGCATTAAAGTGCTTGATCCCACATTCAAGATGCCCGCTGTTTGGATTCACCCCTCGCAACGTGAGGGCGCCATTGCTAAGGGCTACACGGTGGTTGAACCTTCTGTCGTGTTAGCGACGCATTTAGATCATATAGCCAGACTGCACGGCAATGAGTTACTTGGCCGCCAGGAGGTTCAGGATCTGGTCGATCACATTCGAGAGCGCTTTCCAAAACTTGTTGAAGATACGGTACCCAAAACGATTAGCCTTCAGGTCGTTCAGAAGTTGTTGCAACTGCTTCTTGAGGAAGGAATACCGATTAGGGATTTCCGCAGCGTTCTCGAAGTCGCAGCGGAGTATGGCGGTAAAGATCCACAACCCTTTCAGTTACTTGCGCCACTGCGATTTGCATTAAGGCGGACCATCACACAAGAAGTCTTTGGCGATTCGTCGAGCATCAGGGTTGCTGCGATTCATCCAGACTTTGAGCGAATCATTGAGCAAGCGGTTGGTAACCTACCGTTAGCGCCGGAGGGTGCAATTGAACCTGGTTTGCAACGATTTTTCGAAGAGGAGGTTGCAGCCGTTATTGATGATATGGAGTCGCTCGGACTCCCTCCCGTTGTCGTTGCATCAGCCCGAAATCGGCTGACTCTTTCACGACTTGCGCGAAAGGTTCGTCCTCATGCAGTCATACTCGGCATGAACGAAATGCCCATGGACGCAGATTTATCGTTTCATCGAATCATCTGTTCACGCCAAGGGGCTAACGCGTGAGTTCAAGCGGTCAAATTGGCCCAAGGCGATTCGTTGCGGCAACAGCGACCGAGGCTTTATCGCTCGTTAAACAGACCATTGGTCCCGATGCCATTTTGCTTTCGAACCGTGAGGTGGAAGACGGTATCGAGATCATCGCCATGGCACAAGAGCAGTTCAAGGAAATTGCACCAAGGGCTGCCGTAAAAAGTCAGCTTCCTCCGCACTATCCTTCAGCACCCTCACCATCGGTGCAAAACCCATTGCGCTTCCGACCAGACGCCCAGGGTTTTCAGGAGGGCATTGCGGTTTCAAATGCTGCAGACCGCGCCCCTCGTCCTGAAGGCCTGCGGCAAGTGTCGGACTCTGCAATTCGGACAGCCAATCACAAATTAGTGATTGCAGATGTAGCAACTTCACCGATGCGCAACCCCGATGGGTCCCCTGTGTTTTCACCCGATGTGGCTGCAGCGCACTTTCATTCAGAGACCGGCGCTTCGATTCCACGGCATTCCCCCCCTGTCAACGCATCAGGTTCGACTGCGCACTTAAGTCAAACATATCAAAGCCACCATAATCGGGAAAACGAATCAGTACGACCACAGGACGCAAAGGTAAATGCTCCTGCTGGCTCTCCAGCCCTTAATCAGCTTGCAGAAAAGCTGATGGATCAGGTTGCAGAGGTCAAGCATCTCCTTGAGTCGCATATTGCCGGGAACACTTGGGGACAACTTAAGGGCGTATCACCCGAACGTGCAGAAATGCTAAAGAAGCTGCTTGCAGCAGGCTTTTCGCCTGCACTGGCAACTTCGCTGCTTGAAGAGGTTGGTGAAGTCGAAGTAGGCACTACGCTTATCCCAACACTGAGACGACCCCTGTCAAGTCGTATCAAGACCGTTGATCCAATTTCACTTTTCGATCAAGGCGGGGTCTTTGCATTCATTGGACCAACAGGTGTTGGAAAAACAACAACCGTTGCAAAGATTGCTGCGCGATGCGTGATGCGCTTCGGTAGAAAGTCGGTCTCGTTGCTGTCGACTGACACCTATCGAATTGGCGCCCTCGAACAACTTCGGGTTTTCGCAAAGATTCTTGGACTGCCAGTTACGGCGCTTCGAGATGCCGAAGATCTCGCTGGTAGGCTACAGGAACTGGAAAAGTTTCATGTCGTACTGATTGATACCGCAGGCATGGGACAACGTGACGTCAAGATGATCGAGCAACTCAAGGTCTTGTCTGATGGCTATAAGGGTATGAAGAGGCTGCTTGTGATGTCCGCCACAACAAGTCTTCAGACGATGCAAGATGTTATTCAATCTCATTCGCAAGGAAAATCAAACGGCATTCATGCGGCAGTCATTACCAAAGTGGATGAGGCGATGAGCCTAGCACCTTCGATTGACTGCTTAATTCGAAACGATTTGCCGTTGCTATTTATAGGAAATGGGCAACAAGTGCCCGAAGATCTTCATGTTGCCGACCCAAACTATCTGGCCCACCGATCGTTGTCGCCAAGAGCACACGCATCGGCCTTCGTGCCAGACGACGAAATGGTTCCTGCAATGATTGCTGATAACATCGCTGGTTGGATGAAGAAGACAAAATGATAATTTCGCAAACGATTCGTCTACGCTTCTGCATGTTCCAGGGGGCGTGTGCCTTAAGTGCTCTGGATTTAGAATCCAACCCAATGCATCGATAGCTATCATGACCGAACAGCAAACTGCCCCTTTGAGCCTTGGTCAAACCGACCAAGCCGCCGGACTTCGCCAATTATTTGGCGAAGGTCTTGCCAGGGTTTGGTGTTTAGTGAGTTCGCTGCCAGGCGATCCAACCGTCATGGTTGCGCTTGGCGCTGCGAACGCGCTGCGCCGAGCCGGACAACGTGTTTTGCTCGTCGACGAGGTACCCCTTACCAATCGGAGTTTATTGGGCGGCACGCCTTTTCCTGTTCGATACGACCTAGGGCAGGCTTTTGCTGGATCGATTGGTATCGAAAAAGTGGTAAAGCCCGTCGGGGAGCGGTTGTGGTACTGCGTTGCGACAAAGCTCCGTCGAGCAAAAGAAGATAAGAAAGCTAAGCCACCGACGCTCGCTGAGCGTTTGTTACATGCAAACATTGATATCGATGTCGTCATCATTGCAAGTACTGAGCCTCACCGGGCAACGCATCAACTCTACGCCGACGACATGAACCACATCTTGATATCCGGTACTGATGAAGAAGCATTGGAAAAAAGTCTACATATGGTGCACGAACTCGGTGTTCTCTTCGGGGGCAATCCAATTCCTGTTCTTACAGTTGGCGGCGGCTCTGCGGAAGCGGGACAATTAGGTTTTGATGATCTTCAAACTCGATCCTACGAACTTATGGACCAACCGCTTGAACATCAAGGTTGGGTACGGGCCATGCAGTTCGCTAATGCTGACGAGACAAGGGGCGATATGGTTGTGCCGGCGAGCCTTTATCGGATGATGGCAGGTAAGATCTTCCCTGAGGGCGTTCTGAAGGATCAGCATAGCGGTCAAAGTCAAGCAAATGCTCAGGCTGAAGGTTTAGGAGCAGACTGGGCTAGTGATGAATCCTCACAACCTGAAGCCTCAGAGTTCACGAACTAGCATTTGTATTTGATGCTAAGACGACGTTGATCTGGAAAAAGCATGCGCAGCAAAGGCTATGACACGCACAGCAAGCCAACGATAGAGTCGCAACTCAAGCAGTATGCACCTCTGGTTAGACGTGTCGCGATGCAAGTGGCATCGAGGCTACCTCGTAACGTACAGCTCGATGACTTGATTCAGGAGGGTATGATGGGTCTGCTTGATGCCATCAACCGTTACGAACCAAAGCCTGGTGCCTCGTTTGAGACCTATGCTAAGGCACGGATTAGAGGGTCAATTTACGACTCGCTGAGAGATGAAGATGTGATCCCTAGGCACGTACGCGACAAACTTACGCTTGTTGAGCGCACTGCTGAAGAACTTCGGCAGTCCCTGGGAAGACCGCCTGAAGACATCGAGATTGCCCAGCACCTTGGGATGAGCATTGACGATTATTTTTCGGTTCTCGACTCGGCAATGTCGATAACCGTTGTCGATGATGAATTGCCAGATTTGATCGACGAATCTGCCGATCAAATGCGTGCACTTCAGCAAAAGCAACTCGCTAGTCGAATCGAAGATAAGCTCAAGGAGTTGCCCGAACGCGAGCGACTCGTGCTAGCACTTCATTATCAGCAGGATTTGAGCTTTAGAGAAGTTGCCTACGTCATGGAACTAACGCCAGGTAGGATCTCGCAACTTCATACGCAAGCGCTTGTTCGTTTGAGAGGCATGCTTGCCAGTGAGCAGGCGGAAAGCCGTAACGACTAAGCTGCTTTTGTGCTATCCGGTCAGACTGCTTTACACCCAGGTTGAGAGTCTAGCTCCAGTGCCCTTTACGGCTCCAGACTCGCTGTATGTTTTGACATCGGAATCAAGCGACGTCATTGCTTGTAGCGCTTGAACACGCTGCAGATGAAGGCGAATAAGCTCTGAAGATGACCTCCGCTCAGTGATCACATTTTCGATGAGTCGATCAGCCATTTCCCTGTCCTGACCTTCAATGTCGACGAGTTGTCTACGAACACCCTCTGACCCACCAGGAAACTTCGCGATGTTTTGCATGGCTAATTGGAGCGCTTTGATACTCTGCTGGAGTGCAATCCAATCCCGCGCGACTAAGGCCTCGCGTTGGCGGGCAAGGGCTTCTGAAAAACCAAACAGGAGACGAAGCGCGTCTCCTGTTTGGTTGAGTGGAAATTCCATCGCCACGATAATGCCACCAAGGGGTGTTAGTTGCTCGACATCACTCCTATTTAACGTCCACCTGCCCCACGTTTGACCGACTGACTAGCCAGTTGACCGGCGATCATGCCATAGTCAATGTCAAAGTCACCGCTTTCGATCTTGGCTTTGATCGCATCGAGCTTGGCGGTGTCAAGCTTTTCCGTATCTTTCAGCTTCTCTGTACCGCTGATCCGGGCTATTTTGGATGAGTCAACAGACAGTTGTGCCGAAGGCTGAATCGTAGCCGCACCCACCTTAACGAGCGCTTCTTGGACCGCTCGCGCTGTTGTTTGGGCAATCGTTGCTTGCTTTGTGGGATCCAACGCCGACCCAGCGCTCGCTTTCGCTAAGTCACTGCCTTGCGGACCTTTTCTAGGTTCGTTTGATTGACCAATCGCTGAATTAATGTTCATTACTTTTCCCCTACAACGTCATTTTGGTTAAAGCGCCGCCTCAAAATGACTAAATAATCAAACCGACCTCAAAAGCTTGGCAAAAAATTCACTACACTCATCTAACTTCAGTCGACCCGCACTTCAACGAGACCTTGGCGAACAACCATCGCACTCACTGTTTTCCCACTTCCCATCTTTACACGAATTTGCTCTCCAACCGCGCCAGCTTGCAGAGCTTGTCCTTCACCCCCAACCACAAAATTGGATCCGCTCATCTGCACCCTAACTCTTTCTCCTGCTCTAATTACGGATGTTTGACGCACCAAATTTAGGGTGAGCGGTGTTCCTGCTGCAATTGAGCGTACGAGTGTTCTTCCGAGAACCTGTTCTGGATCGGTAGCCACGTCATCAGGTAGTGAAGACCAGTCTGACTCGACTGTCACGACCTCGCTCGCTTCGAGGGTAGACCCCGCTTGAAGCGCACGCACGGCTGCCAAGTGGCTACGCTTCGCAGTCACGTTTATCTGAATGGCGCCAATCCATCGTGGGTCCATACAACGAAGACTCACGTTTACTCGCCCTACTGGCACACCTTGTTTAGCAATCTGCCCACGAGGTTGTTTACAGGGCGGCCATTTCGGTAGATTCGATGGGAATTCGATTTGAACATTCTGGGTAGCAAGCATGGGATGCTCAACAACAAGTAGGCGAACTGCATCCTGCCATGATTCGCCGCGCTCTTGAGCGTTTGAGCTAAGACTTAGGATTGCTGAAAGTAGACAGCAAAAGCCTCTGATAACGCGTTTGATGTCACAACTCCAAAACATCATCTCCCTCACGTCAACCGAGCCTAGGCATAGATCGGTAAACAATCCGAAGTCGCGAGCATCACCAAGCCGCGATACCGCTCACGGCGACGCAAGGCCCTTGCTAGCTCAAAACGTACGCCTGTGCTCACCAATCCAAGCGCGTCAATTCTCAACTTATCGGCTTCGTTGCCAAGACAAAGCTGCGCTTCCTGCCGGCTTGCCTTTCCTTCGATACCAAGGAATTGGGCCCAAGGCACTGCGATCCAAGATCCGTCGACCTGAAGTTGAGTCACTCGAAGCAACCTCGAAGACGCCGGCACTACGATCCTCCAGCGCTTAAGCGCAGTATCGACTTCGATGCGCCCGCCCTGGATCGCAAGTTGCTTTGCTAAGCGATCAGCGGGCAAGAATCGATCAAGCTGTATGGCTAGGATGAGTGTCTGCGAGACAAGCATGGCATCGCCAAGACCAGCCACCCGCGCCTGACGCAATTCTTCGCTCAGTATGTTCGCAAGCGTAGGTTGAACCAAAATCTCATGATTCCCAACCAACTGAAGCTCCGTTGGTAGCGCTTCGCGTAAGTCCACATGATCCAGAATATCAATCGACTCAAGCAAAGTTGTCATGCCTTGAGTCCACGGCCCTTCATGCGCTAGCCTTAATGCCTTCCTGAAAGCCACGTCGATCTCAAACGATGAAACCACCCTGAGCAGCTTTTCCCCCTTCAAATTCGATCCGCTCACCTCAGTCCGGGGAATTGCGGTTGCTGACATCATCTGGGACGCAGTCGCACCCACGAACAATCCAGTTGTTAAGTTAACGAGCTCAGCACCGGGAGACAGGGCTAGTGGCTGATCAAGGTTTGCATAAGATTGCGCAGCAGGACTTTCATGACTATTAAGTTCAAGAGCATCCTCACCATGGACCGCGCCCGCCACATGTTCATGCGCTTCTTTAGCAATCATGACTGCAAGTGAATCCACTGCCTCAATGGCTCTAAAAGCGTTTGCAATCAGTTCACGATCTGGATCAGCAGGGTGGCTATCAACTTGCCGAAAACGTGAGGGGTATGGTGCGCGCTCTGCTTGAATTGAACTCGGGGAAAATTGTTGCAACCGACCAAAAAGCTGCTCTAGTGCGGCACTTTCACCAAGTTCACTTAGGGTTGTTCCTGCTTTGAGTGCATCAATGGATTGAATCAACAACTCAGAGAACTCGCGGACCAGGCGCTTTATTTGACCTTCATCGGCAACCTCAAAAAGCCCAGCAAAGAGCATGCATGCATCGGCATGGCGAAGTAGCCCACATGATTGAAGCAGCGGTGCCAAGTATTCAGTTGTGCCCCTAAGTCGGTCTATCGGCAATTCACTGCGGCCCTCACCATAGATCAGCAATTCCCTAGCAGCCTGCTCTGCATCGAGAATAAAAAGATCTTCAAGTCGGTCATGCATCGCTAAGTCGCTGGCTTTTGAGTTGAATTGGATTTCTGCACAGTACCAGCCACCACTTAACCATTAATACCACGCGTGCGAAGGTAGCTTGAAGGTAACTCAGCAACCGCGCCTTCCTGAATACCTCGGATGAGGGCTTCGCTGTGACGCCTGAAGCGCTGGGCGTCTTCGTACAACGTCTCAGTACGTTCCTTGAGCGTGTCCACAACGGCAGCCAGGCGGCGTACTTCATCAAGCGAGACAGACATACGCCGTTCATGAGTTGCGAGATTAAGGGGCTTACTTAGCAGCTTCATTTCCGAGGCGACCGCATCGAGTGCCTGGTTAAACTGTTCGAGATCTTCGAGCACAGGCTCGCTATTTTCGCCAGCACTTATCTGTAATGAAAGATTCATAGCCAGCGTTTGAAGCGATTCAAGTCGTTGGCGAATTTGGCTGAAGTCCACCGAAGATGCTCGTTGATCTGATTCAAGGCTCAACTGAACGCTTTGGACAACCAAGTCAACCCTACCTGCGAGCGTCTCAGCACTTGCCATTAAGGATTTGACATGTTGCTCAAGCTGCTCAGACTGCCGATCAAGCAAGGCGACCCGGCGTTCGGCCATGGAGCCTGCGGCAATCCAGTAACCAGAAGTTACCGCCTCGAGGCTGTCTTGATGATCATCAACAGCCGCCTCAGCAAGCTCGCGCACGCTCACTTTTTCCCTTGCAACATGATTGTCTGCAAGGGTAAGCGAACCTGAGGGATGCGTAATGCGATTCGCTTCCGTTGCAATACGCGCTGCTAACATGGCTTCAGCGGAAGTGCTTTCACCTGCTCGGTCCTCTTCATGCTCTTCGGCGAGAACGCTTCTTGGCACCACCACCTCAACCGGAACAGGTGAGTCAGCATCTGCAGCCAAGCTATAGCGCCTAATTTGGAACGCAGCAATTAGCAGCGCTACAAGGCCCATGCCCACCCCACCCCAAGTCAGTATGGCTGCCACAACAAGCAAGCCCCCACCTGAACGCGACTGCAGCAAAAGCCGCTCCGCACTGTCGATCTTCGCCGCAACCTGCTCGAGTCTGGATGTCGCTCGGGCACGCTGACTTTGCAAATCCTCTAACATCCTCCCATCAGCAAGTAGTCGATCGACCAAGTCACCCCTCTCAGCAGGAAGCAATGACAATACGTCCCGCCAGCCCTGAGGAACCGTTTTACGACGCGACTCGTTGGTCGCTGCGGCAAGATTTTCCCCGAGCCCCATCGTAGCCTGCTGCAAGGCGCTAACCGCATTCGATGCGCTACGTGCGTTTCGCAAACCTGCTGTTGCGTTAACGTAGTCGTCGATCAGTGCAGAAACGCGCTTGATTGCAGGCGAGTCAGCAGGCTCGGGCGGCTTCAGCGCGAGCTTTAGATTGTGAGCCCTTTCGAGCTGCGCAGCACTCGCAGCTAGACGCTCAAAGCCTTGCTGCATCGCCGCCATGGCCGCAAGCTCTTTACTAGGCAAAATAATCTCGCCAATGCGACCTGAATCGATTTGAGCCTTCGACTTGGCCTCAACTTCTTTGGTCCGCTCCACCAAGCCTGCGATATAACCTTGGTCAAGCGCCCGAGGTGATTCCAAGATGCGCCTTAATTGCTGCACCGAAGAGGCCAAGTCGCCAAGTTCAACGCGGTGCTGGAAACCCTGCTCGAGGCTCGTGCGAAATTCGCGTTCGTAGCGAGCGCCCATCGCGACGCAAAACACCATCGCAGTGCCCAACAGTGCGCTGATGCCATATCTGAAGAGCCAAGTTTTCCACGAGACACTTAGGTTTGGCATCTTCCCCGCCCATAGCACCATTAGCGAAACTCGTCCAAATCGTCCTCGCTTCGGCGCTGCAAACGTTTGGCTTGTTCGAGTCGAAACTCCGATACCGGTCCACGAACCTCTGCCGCCAAAACACCCGTCCTTGTCAAACCTTCGGCCTCCTTGAGCACCAAAAGCCAATCTCCTCCAACTTGCGGGCTTCCCAGATCTGTGAATAGCTGTCCCGCAGGTAGCAACCACACCAACCACCCTTCGACGTGCGCATAGCCTTGGACGAGTCCACGGCCAAGCCAGCTATGAATTTTGGGATTCGCAACAACCCTTTCGATCTGACTTAAAGGAATTGCGCAACGCGTCTGCCCAAAACTCGCAAGCATAAAGCGCTCACGAGCATCAGGTGTTTGCACCGTCTCCAGTCCTCGAGGCGTTCGCGTTTACGACCTGGTCTGTTGCGCTCACCGTTTGATCGGAAGCTGCATCACTGCTTGCAGCGGCTTGAGC
>Ga0172372_10009403_pt1 | contig 12717 bp, 9 predicted proteins | sample LakKiv5m_2_FD_114544 | JGI IMG/M metagenome (GOLD analysis project Ga0172372, IMG submission 114544) | Freshwater microbial communities from Kabuno Bay, South-Kivu, Congo - kab_092012_9.5m | ecosystem: Environmental > Aquatic > Freshwater > Lake | place: Democratic Republic of the Congo...
AAATTCGCGGCGATATCCGTAGAGGCCGACGTGCAGCAGAAAGGGTGAGGGTTCGCCTTCGCGAAAGAACTGTTCGGGGGCGGAATCGCGGGTGAAGGGGATTTGTGATCGACTGAAGTACATCGCGTGTCCGAGTGCGTTTGTGACGAGTTTGACGCAGGATGGGTCGCGCAGGACAGCGGGTGACAGGATGGGGCAGGCGACGGTGGCCATTTCAGTTCCGGCGTGTTCGAGTTCTCGAACGAGGGCCGTGACGACGGCCGGATCCAGTTCTGGTTCGTCGCCCTGCAGGTTGACGACAGCATCAGCATCGGGGAAGCAGCGTCTCACGACTTCAGCGATGCGATCTGTGCCGCTGTGGTGATGTCCGGTCAGTTCTGCTCGTCCGCCAAATTCTCGAACAACTCCAGCAATTTCCTCGCTGTCTGTGGCCACCACGACGTCGCTGAATTCGGGGCAGCGGCGTGCTGTTTCCCAGACGTACTGCAGCAGTGGTTTTCCGGTGTTGCTAAGGAGCAGTTTGCGCGGCAGTCTGGTGGACTGCAGGCGGGCCGGGATCATGCAGACAATTTTCATGGGACATCCTGTCCGGAGGGGCATCCTTGGGAGGCTGGCGGGCCTGCCGCATGACGGCGGGCCGATCCTTTTGGGAGGAAGTCTAGACGTTTTTGCCATGGGCTGTCAAAATGAGTTTCCGGATGTCTGCGGTTCTGCGGGCAATTTCCGGTGTGTTTCTGGCTGCAGGATGCAGGGGAGCGGGATGAGGATATTTTTTTCTGCGGGCGAGCCGAGCGGTGACCAGCATGCAGCGCGGCTGATTTCGCATTTGCAGCGGCTGAATCCAGTTGTTGGGGTGGAGGGGTTTGGCGGTCCGGCGATGCGTCAGGCTGGATGTCAGTTGTTTCACGAGCTGACGAAACTGGCTGTGATGGGATTTTTGCGAGTGTTGCCGCTGGTGCGTCAGTTTTACCGGCTGGTGAGTGAGGCCGAGCAGCATTTTGATCGGTCGCCTCCGGACGCAGTCGTGCTGGTGGATTTTCCGGGTTTCAACTGGTGGATTGCGCGAGCGGCGAAGAAACGCGGTATTCCCGTGTATTACTACCTGCCACCGCAGTTATGGGCGTGGGCGCCGTGGCGGATTCGGAAGGTGCGTCGCTGGGTTGATCATGTGTTGTGTGCCCTGCCCTTTGAGTACGACTGGTACAAGGCGCGGGGGATTTCGTGTTCGTGGGTGGGGCATCCATTTTTCGATCAGGTGCGTGAGCGGGCTCTGGATCAGGATGTGCTGCGGGAGCTGGCTGTTGGTGCGGGGCCGCTGGTGGCTCTGTTGCCGGGGTCTCGCGGGCATGAAATCGAAAAGAACTGGCCAGTGATGATGGAGGTTGTACGCAGGCTGGCGGTGCGATATCCGCAGGCACGCTGGGCTGTGGGCTGTTACCGTGACGAGCAGCGGCTGCGGTGCCAGGAACTGCAGGCTGTCAGCGGGCTGGATTTGCCGCTCAGGTATTTTACTGGTGCAGCTTCGGAGGTCATTGAAGCGGCAGACTGCTGTCTGATGGTGAGTGGTTCGATCAGTCTGGAGCTTCTGGCGCGGCGCAAGCCTGGGATTGTTTTGTATCGGGTGCCCACCGTTGGTCGTTTTTTTGCACGTTTCCTGATGCTTTGTCGCTGGATCAGTCTGCCGAATCTGATGGCTGATCGCGAGGTGATGCCGGAATTTGTCTCAAACGGTGATCCGGAGTCGGACATTGTGAAGATGGTGGAGCAGCTGGGGTTATGGCTGGGGGATTCGGGTGAACTGAAGCGGGTGCAGGCCGAGATGGCTGAGTTGGCGGACCGTACGGCAGCGGCCGGGGCCAGTGAGCAGGCGGCTCAGTTTCTGCTGGGCCGTTTTCCCGGGCAGTCGGTTCTTAAGCGTGCGGCGTAGAGCGGCTGTGGCTGTTGTGTGTTCTGGAGGGTGCGTGCGGGTGAATGCAGAGCAGGCCGGATGGGGACTGGGTTCGGCGTTATTTTCCGATCTCGGTGTTTCGTTTTGCGGGGCGTTTGGGAATCCGTGCCGGAGGCTGCTCAGGAAAACTTCTTTCCTCTGGACCTGACTGCCTGAAAAGCATTAAGAGGGGCCGACGTTCGCGGGTTGCGGGGGTTGGTTCGAGGGCCGGGCGGAGTCGGGACTGATGGAGCGGCAGAATTCAGAGCTGAGGTATTCGACGGGGCAACTGCTGGCGAGGCTGGTGCAGACTGGTCTGCATTTACTGTGATTGTGCTGCTGTCTTCCGCAGTGCTGGCAGGTGCGGTGTTATCGGCAGTGCTGAAGTCTGCGGCTGCGGTTGCGTCAGCGGCATTGTCTCAGCGTGTGCTGCTGCAGCTGCGAACGGAGATTTATGCCCGGCTGCAGCGACTGAGCTTTCGTTTTTATGATTCCGGTCAGAGCAGTTCGATCATCAATGAGAGTATTCGCAGCGTGAAACTCTCAATTTTTCAGCGTATGTCAACATTTCAGCCGCTGATGGGGCTGCTGACCCAGCTGAACATGCTGGTGCTGATTGGCTATGGTGGTCGTCTGGTGATTCAGGGGCAATTGTCGCTGGGCTCAGGATTGTTCGTATTTGCCGGACTGCTGCAGGAGTTTGCAGCGCAGGTGGCTCATATTACGGGCATTGTGAACAGTGTGCAGAGCAGTCTGGCGAGTGCGGGGCAAGTTTTTGAGATACTGGATGAGCCAGAGGAGATCCGTGATGCTGAATCAGCGGGTCACTTGTCGGGTGTGCGTGAATCACTGGAGTTTCGATCTGTCAGTTTCGGGTATGTACCGGACCAGCCTGTGCTGGAAGACATCAGTCTGAAGCTGCGTGTGGGCGAGTGTGTGGCGATTACCGGGCCCACGGGTGCGGGCAAGACGACGCTGCTGATGCTGTTGAAGCGGTTTTATGACCCGACCCGCGGCGAGATTTTGATTGATGGCCGACCGTTGCGGGATCTGCGTCTGGCGGATGTTCGAGCGGCATCAGGTCTGGTTTTTCAGGACAGTTTTTTGTTTGGCAGCTCGATTGCTGAGAACATTGCCTTTGGTGCCCCGGAGGCTGCTCGCGAGGACATCGAGAGTGCGGCCTGGAGTGCATCGGCCCATGAGTTCATTTGCGGGCTCCCGGACGGCTATGACTCTGTCGTAGGTGAGCATGTTGCGAATCTTTCGGGTGGTCAGGTTACGGCTGAGGGGACGGCCGAGCAGCTGCTGGAACGCAGTACGTGGTTTCGGCGTCTGGCGGAGCTGCAGTCTGGCGGAGCTGCAGTCTGGCGGGCATGAGGCTGTTTCCGAATCTGCGGAGGAGTCTCTGGAGCGAGTGACACTTTCGCTGGCGGAATTGCGGCGAACTTTGACTCGACAGATCGATCGAGAGGACGAGCGTCAGCGGCCTCTGGATCTGCGTCTGATTGCTCGCCTGTTTGCGTCGACGGACCGCTGGCGTCGGCAGCGATTTTGGCTGCTGCTGGCTGTGCTGACCCGAGCTGTGCAGCTGCCGGCTCTGACCGGCCTTGTGGCTGCCGTAATTCGTGGGCCGATTGCTGTGGGTGACGCGGCGGGAATCGCGGTCGGGGCGATTGCCTTTGCGGCGCTGGCTGTCAGCACGCAGGTGGTGCTGCATTACCGTCAGCGGCTGGCGCTGGAGCCTGGTGAGGCGGTTGTCTGCGATCTGCGCTGTCGTCTGTTTCGGCACATTCAGACCATGCCGATGCGGTGGTTTCACACCAATCGGGTCGGCCGGGTTGTCAGCAGGATGACGTCGGATCTGGAAGGTGTGCGAGTCGGTGTTCAGGATGTGTTTTTCGTATCTCTGGTGCAGTTCGTGCAGATGCTGATTGCGGCAGCGGCAATGCTGTGGTATGACCGGGTGCTGTTTCTGACTGTGCTGCTGCTGGCACCCGTGATCTGGCTGATCAATCGCCATTTTCATCGACGGCTCAGTGTTGCCTGGAATACTCGAGTGTTACGGACGCGGTGAACTTGCAGTCGATCCGCGGGCATGTGGAGTTCCGCGGTGTGAGTTTTGGCTATGAGCCAGGCAGGGTGGTGCTGCGAGGGATCAGTTTTGTGGCAGAGCCTGGTCAGATGATTGCACTGGTTGGGCACACCGGCAGCGGTAAATCTTCGATCATCAATCTGATTGCTCGATTTTACCGGGCAACTGAGGGCGAAGTGCTGGTGGATGGGCTGGATATTTTGCAGTTGCAGGATCAGTCACTGCATCGAAAGCTGGGCATGGTGCAGCAGCAGAATTTTCTGTTCAGTGATACGGTAGCTGACAACATTCGGTTTGGATGTCCGGAAGCGGATCGTTTGTTTTGCGCGAGCTCTGCTGGCAGACCCGGCGATACTGATTTTGGACGAGGCCACCAGCAGCATTGACAGTGGCACGGAGGCGAGGCTGCAGCGAGCTCTGGAGCGGCTGATTCGTGGTCGGACATCCTTCGTGGTGGCACACCGTCTGAGTACGATTCGGCGGGCTGATCAGGTGCTGGTGCTGGATCACGGGCGAATTGTGGAACGCGGGACTCACCGGGAGCTTTTGTCTGCTGGTGGTGCATACAGCGTACTGCATGCCGGGTTTGCCGGCGCAGACGGTTCCGGCCGGGCAGCAGCTTAGTCTGGCAGGTGTGCGTCGGGGGCTGGTACACTGTTGCCGTGATCTGGTGAATTGTGGGGGCTTTGTGGCATTAGGGAAAGCGGGTTGAGAGATGGGCGGGGAATCACTGCGGGTGGTGATTGTTGGTGGCGTAGCGGGCGGAGCATCGGCGGCAGCTCGGGCTCGACGTTGCAGTGAGCAGGCAGAGATTATTCTGCTGGAACGCGACGGAGATGTTTCGTTTGCGAACTGTGGTATGCCCTATTACATCGGCGGCGAGATTGCCGACCGTTCGAAGCTGATGGTTGCTTCGGCGCAGCTGCTGCGGACTCGTTTTAAAATCGACGTGCGAGAGCATTCGGAGGTTATTGCAGTGAATCGTGCGGCGCGAACGGTGCGAGTTCGGCGTCTGGGGGATGGCAGCGAGTATGAGCTGTCGTGGGACAGGCTGATTCTTTCACCGGGTGCAGCGGCAATTGTTCCGCCGTTGCCGGGAGTGACTGCCGAAGGGGTGTACAGTCTGCGTAATCCGGTGGACATGGATCGAATTCGGGCGGCTGTGGATGCAGCTCCGCAGGGGCCGCGTCGGGCGGTCGTTGCCGGGGCCGGATTCATTGGTCTGGAAATGGCGGAACAGCTTGTGAGGCAGGGGTTTGCGGTGCAGGTGGTGGAGCTGCAGTCGCAGGTCCTGCCGCCACTTGACGGAGACATGGCAACGGCGATTCAGGAAGAGCTGACAAGAAATGGTGTACAGGTTTGGCTGGGGAGGGGGCTGCAGGGGATTGTCGAGCAGGGTGGTCGTGTTGCGGGAGTGCAGTTGTCGGACGGTACAGAGCTGCCGGCGGACCTCGTGATTCTGGGGATTGGGGTTCGTCCGAATGTCGGTCTGGCTGTTTCCAGCGGGCTGGAGCTGGGGCCTGCCGGCGGGATTCGTGTGAACGAGTTTTTGCAGACTTCGGATCCGTTGATTTATGCGGCTGGAGATGCGGTGGAGTATGCGTGGGGACCATCTGGCGGGACGGCTCGCGTGGCGCTCGCGGGGCCGGCAAATCGTGCGGGGCGACTGGCTGGAGAGCATGCGGTGACCGGCAGGTGTGCGGCGATGCGTCCGGTTATGGGGACCTCAGTTGTACGCGTATTTGGGCAGACGGCTGCGATGACGGGGCTGAGTGTGCGGGCGGCCCGTCGCGGCGGGCTGGCCTGTCGGAGTGCGACGGTGATTGCCGGTCAGCATGCCGGCTATTTCCCAGGCGCAGCGCTGCTGACGCTGAAGCTGGTGTACGAGTCTGGAACTGGGCGGTTGCTGGGGGCACAGGCGACCGGAGCGGACGGGGTGGACAAACGAATTGACGTCCTGGCCACGGTGCTGGCGTTTGGCGGAACGGTACGGGATGTGGCGGGGCTCGATCTGTGTTATGCGCCGCCTTATGGAGCGGCTCGTGACCCGCTGCATCAGGCGGCGTTTGTGGCCTGCAACGAACTGGACGGCTGGGGCGCGATGCTGGATGTGGAATCAGACCTGACGGGCTGGCAGGTCGTGGATGTGCGGACGGCCGCGGAGGTTGCGCGGGCGCCTTTAACGGCGGGGACACAGGTGCTTGCGATTCCGTTGGACGAGTTGCGAGAGCGTCTGGCTGAGCTGGACCCGGAGCGTCCAACGGTAGTGAGTTGCGGGGTGGGCGTACGGGCTCATGCGGCGCAGCGAATTCTGCTGCAGCATGGATTTCGCGAGGTGGTCAATCTGACCGGGGGAGCGACGCTGCGTCGTCGAGTTGTGCCGCCGGACCGGCCGGGAGTCACAGGAGAGAAGTCATGAAATTCGACCCGGCGATCGCGGGAGTTGGTCTGCCGGCGTTATCGCCGAGGCCAGCCGCAGGCCACAAGGGAACATTTGGCAAAGTGGCGATTGTGGGCGGTTCAGTGGGCATGAGCGGTGCGGTGTGCCTGTCGTCTGTGGCGGCGCTGCGGGCGGGGTCTGGGCTGGTGACTGCGGTGGTGCCGGCTGCAATTCAGCCGCTGGTGGCGATGTACGAGCCGTGCGTGATGACTTGCGGCCTTGCGGACTCGGCAGCTGGCCTGCTGCCGGTGGCTGACGTTCAGCTGCGGCAGATCTGGAGGGGCCGGGATGCGGTCGCTGCGGGTCCAGGGCTGGGCCAGGGGCCAGCCCAGCTGGGTTTGGTGCGGGGCCTGCTGGAGAGCTGTGAATGTCCGCTGGTGCTGGATGCGGATGCATTGAACCTGGCGGCGGCGGAGCGTCTGCTGCTGGCGGGTGGTTCGGCGAGGGCCGGGCGAACGATCGTGCTGACGCCTCATCCGGGTGAGTTTTCGCGGCTGACGGGGCTGGATGTGTCGCAGATTGAGGCAGATCGTGTGGGTGTGGCGTCTGAATTCGCTCGGCAGTCGGGGGCTGTGGTGGTGTTGAAGGGGCCGGGTACGGTGGTCACGGACGGTCTGCGTGCGTGGGTGAATCCGACTGGAAACTCGGGTATGGCGACCGCTGGCAGCGGTGATGTTTTAACGGGGATTGTGGTGTCTTTACTGGGGCAGGGGCTGGCGGGATTTGAGGCTGCGGCGATCGCGGTTTGTGCGCATGGACTGGCGGGTGATGCGGCCGCCGACCGGTGGACTCGCCGGGCCCTGATTGCTTCGGACCTGCTGGACTTTCTGCCTGATGCGTGGCGTCAGCTGGACCAGAGCGAGAGCGAGAGAAGGTCATCGTGAACCGCGGGAAAACGGTTGCGTGAGCGTGTTTTGAACGAATGTGTGAGCGATTTGACGATCGGCAGGATCCGACACATTCCCGCCCACGGGGAATGCTCAAACTTTGCTTCCTGCCTCTGAGAAAAGAAAACGGGTATGTTTTGACCACCTTGTCAGTCCGAAACTGCAGAGACAGAATCGCCTGTCCTGTCCCGAATTCTTCGCCCAAATTGTGCTTCTGCCAGGAACTTGCGACTTTGGCGATTTCGCGGATTAGTCCTTTCCTCCTTTTCTTGTCGTCTGGCGGGATTAAATGAGCGATCCGAAGCCCTCTTCGAACGACATTCTGGCGAAGATCCGCAAGCAGAAAGCTGAAGCTGCTGCGGCTGCCGGCGGTGTTTCTGAGCCGGCTGCAGAGCCTGTTTCGGAATCGGTGCCTGCGGCGGCTGCGTCTGCTCCGGCTGCCCCTGTGGCTCCGCCTGCCCCTGTGGCTCCGCCTGCCCCTGTGGCTCCGCCTGCCCCTGTGGCTCCGCCTGCCCCGGCTGCGAAACCGGGATCTCCGGCTGACATCATGGCGGCGATTCGTGGCGGTGCGAAGGGTGCGGCTGCTGCCGCACCGGCGGCTGCTCCGGCTGCGAAGCCGGCCCCGGCTGCTGCTGGCGGGTCACCTGCCAGCATCATGGCTTCGATCCGCAGTCAGGCAAAACCGGCTGCGTCTGCGGCACCTGCTGCTGCGGCGGTTGCTGCTGCCACAGTGACGGCCGCACCTGCGGCTGTCAGGTCAGAGGCAGCGAAGCCGGCCGGGCTTTCGCCTGCAGAAATGATCAAGGCTGCTCGCAGCGCAGAAGCGGGTGTGCCGGCGGCCCCAAAGGTTGTTCTGCCGTCGAAGCCTCTTCCGGGCAAAGCTGCAGCGGCTTCCGCGGCGGCTCCTGAGGTAGCTCGCCGTTCTGCTGTCGGCGCCATCGTGGGTACTTTGTTCAGCCCGCTGGTCATAGCGTGGGGCAGTTTCTGTGGTGCTGCCGCAGCGTCAGGTCTGGCGCTGGCTCGGTTCATGATGCCGAACGTGCTGGTTGAACCGCCGACAAAATTCAAGATTGGTCCTCCCACGGACTATGCTCCGGGAACGGTTTCGACCAAGTGGCAGGCACAGTTCAACATCTGGGTGGTGAATTCAGAGGTGGACGGCGTTCGTTCAATTTATGCGCTCAGTACCGTCTGTACGCACCTCGGGTGTACTCCAAACTGGCTTGAGGGCGAGCAGAAGTTCAAGTGTCCGTGTCACGGTTCAGGCTTTTACAAGTCGGGGATCAATTTTGAAGGTCCGGCACCCAGGCCGCTCGAGCGTGTAGGGCTCAGGCTGGCTGAAGACGGGATGCTGGAAGTGGACAAGAGCGTGAAGTTCCAGCGTGAACTGGGGCAGTGGACGAATCCGTCATCGTTTGTTTAGCAGGCCGTTGGGTTTGCCACGTTCAGAAACTCGCTGCGTTGAACATTCACTGTGGTTGGTTTTTGAAGCGATGTGCGGTGGTAGTGGTATCGGGAAGGTTTTTTGCTAATAGCCACTGGGCGGGTATCTGGGGTAAGCAGAGCGGTGTGATCGGGGCGACCTGCCTGGCTGCACTGTGTGTCAGGGAACCGAAAGAACTGAGGGCTTCACGTGTCTGTCGGCGACTATATTCGTAACTCGCAAATCTGGAAGAGTGTGTTTCGTCACCCGGCTCCGACGGACCGTCGTAACCGTGTTGTGGTGATGCTGACGAACTTCTTCCTGCATCTCCACCCTGTCTCAATCAAGCAGCAGGGGATTGCTTTGTCTTATACGTGGTGCATGGGTGGCATCACGTTTTTTCTGTTTTTGGTGGAGGCCATTACCGGTGTGCTGCTGATGTTTTACTATCGGCCAACGCTGGACTGGGCTTTCTACGACATTCAGGCTCTGCGTGACGTGCAGACGCTGGGGATCATGCGTGAGATCCACCGCTGGGGGGCTCATGCGATGGTCATCACGGTGTGGCTGCATATGTATCGTGTGTTTCTGACTGGCAGTTACAAGCCGCCGCGTGAATTCAACTGGGTCATTGGTGTGTTGCTGCTGGTTCTGACGCTGTTGTTGTCATTCACCGGTTACCTGCTGCCGTGGGACCAGCTGGCCATCTGGGCCATCACAGTGGGGTCGAACATGGCCAAGGCGACACCGTTCCTTGGAGTGGAAGGTCCAGGCTTCCAGGTGTTCAATACCAGCGGCTATGAGTTGATTACGAACGCATCGGACGCAAAGTTTTTGTTGCTGGGCGGTCGGTTTGTGGGCGAGGCGACTCTGAATCGCTTCTACATTCTGCATTGCGTAGCAATTCCGCTGGTTGTGAGTTTGTTGATTGCAATTCACTTCTGGCGTGTTCGTAAGGACGGCGGTATCAGTCAGCCGCTCTGACGCTGCTGTTTGCGGCATTCTGGTTGTGTGGGTTGTGGTGAGTTTCGGCAGTGGGGGCGTCGGTCAGCAGTGTCTGTCAGTCGACCTTCGGGGTTCTGTAAGCTGGGTGCTTCTCGATGTTGAATGCTCATCCGGACCTGACCGCCAGCGTACTGATTGGGCTGGGCTGGTATTACCTCTTGATGTTCCTCATGAATCTGGCATGGACTGTCAGAAGTTATAATGAGGACGGTGAGTTTTCGAACGGACTGCCCAAAGCGGCACTCTGGGCGACCTATTCATCGATCCTGATGATGGTCTCGGCTTACCATTTCACGTATCCCCCGGACGGCTTTCTGATCTCGATGCCTTCGTGGTTCAAGGATCCGTTCGACCGGTACTTCTCGAACCCTGTTCTGTTCTTTGTACTGTCGATCCTTGGCTATTGGGCATTGATTGCGTTGCGCGAATGGTGGACGAAGCCTCGGGTGTCGTGGGTACTTTTGAACGTTTCTTTGCTGTTCATGGGTCTAAGCCTGACTGACTACGACTTCCGGCAGATTGTGGGTAAGCCTGACAACGTCCCGATCGTGGCGATGTTGTTCATCGTTGCCTTTTGCACCTGGATTTATTTCCGCAGAGCCGTGGACAATGACCGCCGGATTGCTGAAGGTCGTCCGCTGTTTGAGCAGGAGAACAACGAGAAGGTCCTGGTTTGGCCGGACCTTGTATACACTGAACTGATCTGCATGGTTGTGCTGACGGCTGTACTGATTTTCTGGGGAATTGCCCTGAAGGCTCCTTTGGAAGAGCCTGGTTCGTCAATCAAGACTCCCAATCCATCGAAAGCCCCGTGGTACTTTCTGGGATTACAGGAGATGCTGGTTTATTTTGACCCGTGGCTTGCGGGTGTAGTTCTGCCGAGCATCATCCTGGGTGGTTTGATGGCGGTTCCTTACATTGACTTCAATAAGCGAGGGAATGGCTATTACTCGTTCAAGGAACGTGCTTTTGCTGTGTCTACGTTCCTGTTCGGGTTTCTGCCGCTGTGGGTGGCTTTGATCGTACTGGGGACTTTTCTGCGGGGACCAAACTGGAACTTTTTCGGCATCTACGAGTACTGGGATGTGCACAAGGTTGAGGCTGCGAACAACGTCAATCTGAGTGAGTTCTTCTGGGATGGCCTTGGTTCCGGAGTGCCGAAGGGCACCACGATTGACCGGATTCTGCTGCGTGAGCTGCCTGGGATTATTCTGATCATTGGTTACTTCGCTGTGCTTCCTCCCATTATGGGTTTGACCATTTTGCGGACTTACTTTGCCAGAATGGGTGTGATCAGGTTTCTGGTCTTCAGTAATCTGATCCTGTGGATGGCAATTCTGCCCATCAAGATGTTGTTGCGATGGGCGTTCTCGCTGAAATATATCGTCGGTATTCCTGAGTGGTTTTTCAATATCTGACTGAAGCGAACTGAGTGCAGTGCTTCGGTGTTGGTGTGTGGGCTGTCAGATTCATTTCTTCATTCGCTGAGGACGGGCCAAAAGCCCAGCCAGAGCTATGCCAGCAACAGATGATTTTCGTTGGAATCAGAAAACGCTGCATGCAGTTTTTGCTGTCAGCAGTGCAGTCATGCTGCTTTCGGTCTATGCCATGCTGCGGCAGGATCAAAACGACGAGTGGCGTGACGTGCAGCGCACCGTCTTCGAGATTGATTCGCAGATCCGCGAGAGGGATTTGCGCAAGATCGAGTCTGCTGATTTTGTCTCGAAGCGGGACGAGATTGCAAAGCAGATTGAGGATTCCGGCGCTGAGGTTGCCGCAAAGCAGGCGGAGCAGGCGACACTGCTGTCGGATCTGGCGGCTAAAGAGCGTGTCGTTGAAGCTATTGAGGTGGACCTCAAGTTTCGCAATTCTGACCGTGACGAGGCTCGTGCCAATTATGACCTCGCGGTTCGCGATGCTCTGGCCGACACCCTGAAGGATGCTCGTCTGGAAGAATACCGGCGTCGTCAGGGCATGTGTGACGAACTGCAGCGAAAACTGGACGCAGAGAAAGAACTCCTCGCCGAACTGGCTGGTCGCTCGAAGCAGCTGACGGCAAAGCTGGATGAGCTGACTGTGGCTCAGGGCAAGCTGACTGCTGAGGCTGACCGGATGCGTGCCGCGCTCGAGAACATTCGCCCCAGCAGCACGATTTCCGCTCTGAAGCGGTCGCTGATGGAACTGCCGATTATTGACGGTTTCAATTCGCACCTGAAGATCGTGCAGGACTGGGTTCCGAAGCTCGAAGTGACATTGGGGATGGCGAAGATTGCTCGTTTTGATCGGTGCCGTACGTGCCACCAGAACATCGACAAAACTGGTCCGGGTGGCGTTCCTGCTTATCCGGCCGGGCATCCTGCGACCAGCAACGTTGCTGACTGGGTGGCTGCTTCGGCGTTCCCGCAGCCATTTTCTACTCATCCCAATACCGATCTGTACTGTTCTGCTTCCAGCCCTCACCCGGTGGGAACATTTGGCTGCACGATCTGTCACGACGGCCAGGGTTCAGGAACCAGTTTTGCGAATGCTGAGCATACTCCGAATGACCCGCATCTTGCGGAAGAGTGGCATCATGAATACGGGTTTCACCCAAACCACTTCTGGGAGTATCCGATGCAGCCGTCTCGTTTTATCGAGTCGACCTGCATCAAGTGCCATCACAGTGTGACTGAGCTGGGCGTGCATCCGAAGTTTGGTGCATCTGCTCCAAAGGCACATCGTGGCTGGACGCTGATTCAGAAGTACGGCTGCTATGGCTGTCATGAAATCCATGGGTTTGACGGCGGAAATGCCATTGGACCTGACATGCGTCTGGAGCCGCAGACAGAGCAGGCACGAGCGGAGGCTGCTGCTGATCCGACATCGAAGGTTGGCAAGTACCGGAAGGTCGGCCCCAGCCTGCGTCACATTGCATCAAAGACCACTTCAGAGTTTATCCAGTAC
>Ga0172372_10009404_pt1 | contig 12717 bp, 13 predicted proteins | sample LakKiv5m_2_FD_114544 | JGI IMG/M metagenome (GOLD analysis project Ga0172372, IMG submission 114544) | Freshwater microbial communities from Kabuno Bay, South-Kivu, Congo - kab_092012_9.5m | ecosystem: Environmental > Aquatic > Freshwater > Lake | place: Democratic Republic of the Congo...
GGGTCATGGACCTGCAGCACCCGACGCGCAAGATGTCGAAGTCCGAGGATTCGCCACAGGGCACGATCCTCGTGCTCGAGGACCTCGACGCCGTGGCCAAGAAGATCAAGCGTGCCGTCACCGACACCGACACCGAAGTCCGCTTCGATCCGGAGAACAAACCGGGCGTGTCGAACCTGCTCTCGATCCTGGCGGCGTGCACCGGAGACGATCCCGCCGTCGTCGCTGATCGATTCACGCGGTACGGAGACCTGAAGGCGGCCTGCGCCGAGGCCGTGGTCGAGACCCTTCGTCCGATCCAGCAGCGCTACGCGGAGCTGGCGGCCGATCCGGCCGGCAGCGCGGCCATCCTCGCCGCCGGAGCCGATCGGGCCCGCGCCATCGCCCGCCCCGTGCTGGATCGAGCTCGCACCAACCTCGGCCTTCTCGCACCCTGAACTGCACCGTGTCGCCGGTCGACCTCCGGCACGGCGCTTGGGGACCTCGCTGACCAGTGGAGTACGCTCGTCGTCTTCGGGCGATTAGCTCAGTTGGCTAGAGCACTGCCTTCACACGGCAGGGGTCGCTGGTTCGAGTCCAGTATCGCCCACCACCAACGAGGGACCGGCCATGAGCCGGTCCCTTCGGCGTGGAGCCAGTTCTCGTAACGTCTTCACGTCGTTTCGAGCATCGGAGCCTGAGCCGTCGTGAGCCATCCCGAACAGGTGCTGTTCCGTCGGTTCGGTGCGGTCGGAGCGTCGGGGGCCCTTGTCTCCGGCACCACCGCAGCATTGCTGGCCGGTCTCGGTGCTCTCCCAGCGGGCGCAATCGCTGCCACCGCCGCCGGATCCGGTCGTGCCCGCGTTCACCGGTTGACCCGTTCGATGCCCCTGCAGCGCTCCGGCAGTGTCGGGAAGCATGGTGGTGGTCATCGGGGTCCTACCGCACAGCTCGAGGGGGCTCATCGAGAGTGACTTCGCGTCCGGGAGGTGACTGGATCGGTCACCCGACCGGTGAGTTCGAAGAACCGGATCGATCCGTCCCCATAGTTCGTGATCGCCAACAAGGACTGATCCGGTGAGACCGCACTCCCGTGGGGGAACGAAAGACCTCCGGCCGACCACCCGATGCGATCGGTGACCTTCCCGAGTCGGCCGTCGACAGGATCCAAGTCGATCAGGAGTACCCGCTCGGCGACCTGATCGACGACCACCACCGCAGAACCGTCGGGCAGCACTGTCACCGTCTCCCCCACCACCAGCGGTAGCGACTCTCCGCTTCTCGAGACCACACCACCAATCCCCCCGGACTCCGAGTCGAACTGACGCACCTCGACGAATCCCTTCGGCACACGAAGTCGCACCCCACCGGCATTGCACCCATAGGCCACGACGAGGAATCTGCCGTCCGGCGTGAACCCAACTCCCTTGGGGACAAGCGGTTGATGTTCGTTCTCGACGATCGACCCGATCGACAGGCATGCGCCCCCTCGAGGATCACCGACGACCTGCGCGACCCGCAGGCCGCCGGGCTTGTCGACCGACGTGAAGGCGATCCAACGCGTGTCGGGGGAGACGGCGATCCCATGAAGATTCCGATCTCCGGGGACCGGGACCGAACTCGTCACCGGGCCCGTCGCGACGCCCTGCACGTCGAGACTCGACACCACCGAGATACAGCCCTCAGCGGTATTCGTCATCGCCAGCCACGAACCGTCAGGTGAAACGGCGAGACCCGCTGGCTGCTCGAGTCCGGGTCGCGACCGCACGATCTCGAGCGGCCGCAATCGAGGGCCGTCGACATCGTCGGAGAACGCGAACGTGGCGATGGTGCTCGTGAGCAGATAAACGACCACGAGTCGGTCATCACCGAGCCACGCGATGTCCGAGGCCGTGGCCAGTCGCCGGCGCTGGCCGATGAACAATGAACGACCCTCGAACTCGATCTCGTCGGGCGACTGCCCGTCGAGCGTGACGACGCTGATCGGACGCTGCGGACGCACCCGGCGATCGATCGGGCCGGAGATGGAACGACGCACCGAACCGACCGTTCGAACGACCGCCGATCGGACTGCCGAAGAGACCGCACGGGCCCACTCGTGAAAGACCGACACCATCCCGACATCACACCACACCAGCGAGCACCGACAGGACCGGTGTGTTCGCCGGTGTCCCCGGAGCCCAAGGGTTCGAGCCACGACGATCTACGGTGACCAGCCGTGTACGCAGCCCGGAGCAGACGAGCCGATGTGAGGGCGACGGTCGTGGTCCCGGTCAGGAATGGATCGGGGCTCATCGCCTGCCAGTTGGACGCGTTGTCAGAGCAGTCGATAGCCCCGCATATCGAGATAGTCGTGGTGGACGACGCATCGGAGGATTCGACCGCCAGCGTCGTCGAATCATGGGCTGACCGTCATCCTGCACAGAATCTGACTCTGCTCCGCCGCGATCGCCGAGGTGGCGTCAATGCATCTCGGAACGCAGGCATCAATGTGGCGAGGGGTCCCTTCATCCTTCTCTGTGACGGAGATGACGTGGTCGCTCCAGGGTGGGCCGAGGTACTCGTATCCAAACTCGAAGCTCGCGCAGGGCTGCCGGTTCTCGTCACCGGCCCATGTGTCGCCCTGAACGCCGAGGGTCGACCGTCCGAACAGGTTCTGTTCGATCGTCTGATGGTGCGAGACCGGCAGTACATGCTCGGTGGCAATGGTGGATTCCCTCGTCAACTCGCAATCGAGATCGGTGGCTTCGACGAACAGATGTTCAACGGTGGCACCGAGGTCGATTTCTCACTGCGCGCGTTCGACGTCGGTGCGACGGTCGTCCACTGCGAGGAGGCGGTCATCGGCTACCGCATTCCCTCGGGTGGCGCCGCGCTGCTCGTCCGCGAGTTCCGGCGATCGAGAGGACGTGCGTATCTCGCAATGCGCCACGGTCCAAAGTACGGGGTCGATCGTCGATTCGATGCGTTCATGACTCCGTGGCGACACGCGGCAGGATCGGTGATCGGGCTGCTCCGTGGCTCAGGATCGCTCGGAGCCTCGATCAGACTGTGCGTCAGCGCGATCGGGATGACACTTTGGGGTCTCGTCTTCCTCTGGAGGCGACCACTGCCCCGACTCGGCCTGAGGGATGGTCACGACTCGGACGTGCGGTAATCCCCGAACTTCGCGTCGCGCTTCGACAGCGCAGCAGTCAGTCCACCCTCGGAATCCTTCTCGGCGATGAAGGCCTGGAACGTCTCGGTGCCCATGGTCAGCGCGCACAACTCCGTGCCCTGACGAATGGAGGTGGGGAATCCGGCCACGGCCATGGCCCGGTGCACGGTGCGCTTGTTGATCTGCGCGATGTCGGTGGGGATCATGGCGATGCGCTCGGCCTTCTCCAGCACGCGCGCGTCGAGTTCGTCGGCCGGGAACGACCGGGTGGCGAAGCCCGATCGGGCCGCTTCCTCGCCGCTGATCCAGTCGCCGGTGAGCATGAGCTCCATCCCCAACTTCGGTCCGAGCAGCCATGCGTGCCACTGCATGTCCGGAGTACCGAAGCGCACCGCCGGGTAGCCGATGCGCGCGTCATCGGCGACATAGACGAGGTCACAGCCCGTGGCCAGTTCGGTGCCGCCGGCGAGGCAGTAGGAGTGGATCTGGGCGATCACCGGCTTGGCCAGGTCCCAGATGGACATCCACGTCTCGGTCACTTCGCGCGGATAGCTCCCCAGCCCCTCGGCCGACGAGTAGGCCGGTGGCTCGCCGTCGGTGGGGCTACCGGCGAGGTCGTAGCCCGCCGAGAAGCACTTGCCCGCGCCCCGGATGATGGTGACGCGGACTGCGTCGTCACGGTCGGCGGCTCGGAGCGCATGCATGATCTCGCGCCGCATGGTGGCCCCGAGTGGATTGCGTCGATCCGGGTCATTGAGCGTCACGCGTCGCACCATCGGTGCCGGCTCGTCGACGATGATCTTGGCGTAGGTCGTTGCTGCTGCCATCGTTCCCCCTCGGTGATGAGTGGATCGATCGTGGCACGCCGCTCGGGCGCGGACCAACGCTGCGGATCAGACCGGTCCGAGGCAGAGGGTGGTTCGACCGTCGGGCAGGGCGATCGGGGTCCCGGTCGGACAGGGTCTCGGCGAGTCGACGACGGCCACGATCCGACCGCTGACCGGTTCGCTGCACGGTCGGGCGAAGGCGAGACGTCCGATGGAGGACGCCGCCACCATCACGCAGTCCCCCACTTTCCACTCCGGGAGGGTCGACGCCGTGCTCACCGTTGACTGGGTCGATGCGCTCGAGGATCCGCCCGAGGCGGCGTAGGCGCTCCCCACCACGACGGCCAGGACGGCGACCAGGAACAGCACGAGTCCGACCCACGCCCAACCGGTGGCCGGTGTGGGCGGTGCTTCATCGGGAGCGCCGACCCAGTCGGTGACGATGCGTGTGCGCGGAGCGGCTGGGGTGCTGGTGGCCCGGGGCAGGGCTTCGCCCCGTCGTCGTCGGTCGTAGTCGGCTCGTCGCTTCTCGTCGCCGAGGACGTTCCATGCCGCATTGGCCTCGCGGATCGTGCGCGCGGCGCCCGCGCGGGCCGACGGATCGGCCGCCACCCGATCGGGGTGAGTGGAACGGGCAATGGCCACGTAGGCCCGTCGGATGGTCTCTCGATCGGCGTCAGGGTGAACGCCGAGCACTGCGTAATGGTCGGGGTCGGCGCTCATGGCGTCACCGCAATCGGACGGCGATCTCGTTGGCCAGTAGTCGACCCTCCACCGACAGACGCACGCGATCGCCGTCGATCGCCAGCAATTCGCCCAGGAGTTCGAGGTCCTCGTCATCGAGGGTGGATCGGTCCACACCGGCCGACGTGCGCAGCGCCAGTTGCAGACCCTCGATGCGTCGACGCTCGCCATCGAGGGTCTCGGATGAGGCCTCCACGGTGACACCGTCGTGTACGGCGGCGATGTAGCGCTCGGGAGTGCGCACGTTCCACCAGCGACGTCCGTCCCGATGCGAATGGGCGGCGCACCCGAATCCCAGATAGTCACCCTGGTTCCAGTAGAGGAGGTTGTGCCGGCATTCCTGTCCGGGTCGCGCCCAATTGGAGATCTCGTAGTTCACGAAGCCCGCAGCGGTGAGCAGTTCCTCGGCCAGCAGGTAGGCATCGGCCTGCCGATCATCGTCGGGATGACGCGACGGGTCGTCGGCCAACGGCGTTCCCGCCTCCACCGTCAGCGCATAGGCGCTCACGTGATCGGGCGCGAGATCGATGACCCGCTCGAGTGTGACCCGCCAGTCGTCGAGGGTCTCGGTGGCGGCGCCGTAGATCAGGTCGAGATTGAGTCGCTCGATTCCTCCGGCCCGGGCGAGCACCACCGCTCGAGCCACGTCGGCCGTGTCGTGCTCACGACCGAGTGAGGCGAGCACATGGGGCACCATCGACTGCACCCCGAACGACAACCGGTCGACGCCGACATCGCGATAGGCCTCCACATGACGAGACGTGACCGATTCTGGATTGCACTCCACGGTCATCTCACAACCGTCGACCGTGGGGATCTCGGCGAGGATCCCACCCAATCGTTCGGGATCGACCAACGAGGGCGTTCCCCCGCCGACGAACACCGAGGTAGCCTCGACCAGTCGGCCGTCGGTGACGGCGCGCGCGAGGTCGAGGCGCACGGCGTCGAGGTACTCGTCGTGGAGATGATGGCGATCGCTCCATGTGGCGAACGCGCAATAGTCGCATCGGCGAGAGCAGAACGGGATGTGCACGTAGACACCGAACGACGTCGTCACGATGGCCTCACCTGACGCCGGTCGCTCATGAGCGTCGCGGCGGCGATCGCCGCCGTCTCGGCCCGCAGCACGGTGGAACCGAGACCAACCGAGGGCAGCGCGGTCTCGCTCTCCGCCCATCCACCCTCCGGTCCGACCAGAACGGTCGTGTGCTCGGCCGTCACCGGCGGGCCACCCATCTCGCACCGCACGGCACCGGGACGGGCGGCGACCTCGGCGAACGACACGATCGGCGAGACGTCGGGGAACCACGTCCGTCGGCTCTGCTGGGCGGCCTCCCGGGCCACCGTGCAGAGGCGGGCGGTGTGGCGAGCGATCGAATCCTCGTCCCATCGCACCACCGAACGCTCGGCCACGAAGGGCACGATCTCGTCGATGCCGAGCTCGGTCAGCTTCTGGACGACCAGTTCGGGCTTCTGTCCCTTCACCAGGGCGAAGGCGAGGACGAGGCGTGGGGCAGGAGGTGGGTCGCACTCGATCGGACCCTCCACCTGCAGCGCGGGACCGTAGGCGCACCATCTCCACGCGCCGCGACCGTCGGTGACCGACACGGCGGCACCGACGCGCAACCGGCGCACCCGACCGAGATGGTGGTGCTCATCATCGGACAGCACCGGTGCGGCGATGTCCTCCACCAGCACATGTGGTGCCGTGCCCCCGGGACGCGACGGGAAGGCTCGATCGGTCAACGACTGAACGCGCCGCGCAGTCGGGCCAACAGCCCGTGCTCGGGCGGATCGAGGTGTTCGCCGCGCAGCTCGGCGAGGTGCACGAGGAGGGCGCGCTGTTCATCGTCGAGATCCACCGGTGTCTCCACCACGAGTCGCACCACGAAATCGCCCCGACCCCTCCCCCGCAGTCTCGGCACGCCACGGCCCCGGAAGCGGAACTGATCGCCGGTCGCCGCCCCGGGGGCGATCTCCACTTCCTCGGTCCCGTCGAGGGTGTCGATCGCCAGTCGGGTGCCGATGGCCGCTTGGGTGAAGGCGATGGTGAGGGTCATGTGGACCTCGTCGTCGGCCCGGGTGAACACCGGATCCGGGGCCACCCGCACGTGGACGTAGAGATCGCCCGTGGCGCCGCCTCGGGGGCCGACGGCGCCCCGACCGGTCAGCCGCAGGGTGGCGCCGGTGTCGACACCGGCGGGCACCTCGACCGTGTAGGAGCGCTCCTCGATGTGTCGGCCCTCACCGCCGCACTGGGGACAGAGATGCTCGATGACCGAACCGACGCCGTTGCAGCGATCGCACGGACCGGCCGTGACCATCTGGCCGAGGATGGACTGACGCACCCGGCGAACCTGACCGGTCCCGCCGCAGTCCCCGCATCGCTGGGGACGGGAACCGGCGGCCGCACCGCTGCCCTCGCAGTCCTCACAGGGCACCGCGGTGCGCACGCTCACGTCGGTCTCGCAACCGAAGACGGCCTCGACGAATGACAGATCGGCGATCGCCTCGACATCGGCCCCCCGCGGCGGTCCGCTCGGGCCGCCACCGAACGAGGATCCGCCGTTGAAGAACATGTCGAAGATGTCGCCGAGTCCCCCACCGAAGGGTGCTCCGGCCCCCGCTGGTGCATCGCCGTACATGTCGTAGTGCTGGCGACGTTGCGGATCGGAGAGAACCTCGTAGGCCAGCGCCACCTCCTTGAACCGCGCCTCGGCCTCGGCATCACCCGGATTCACATCGGGATGCAGCTCCCGCGCTCGACGACGGTACGCACGCCGGATGTCATCGGCGCTGGCGCCCCGAGCGACACCGAGCACTTCGTAGTGATCGGACATCTCAGCCCTCGCTCAGTCGGCGACCGAGACGGTCGGCGACGACCGCCACGGCCGACAGCGCCTGGTCGTAGTGCATCCGGGTGGGCCCGAGCACCCCGATGGTGCCGGCCGGCTCACCGTCGACGAGGTAGGGCGCCACCACCAACGAGCAGTCGGCCAGCGCCTCGTTCCCGGTCTCCCGGCCGATGGCGACGGACAGCCCGCGCCGCAGAACATCCTCCAGTAACCCCACCACCACGAGCTGCTGTTCGAGGATGCGCAGGATCTCACTGACAGTGCGCACCGCGTCGAAGGCCGACACCATCTCCGACGTACCGCCGATGAACACCTGATCGTCGTGACGGTGCTCGCCCCGCAGCGCGTCCAGCGCTGCGGCCACGAGTGCATCGACGGCACCGCCACCATCGGACGGGCCGAGATCGGCGATGGAGGCGAGTGTCCGACCGACCACCACCGTGGACAGGCGCACGCCGGCCGCGTTCACCGTCAACTCGTCGACGTCCTCGACCAGATCGATCGTGTGCTTCTCGATGGCGCCGTTGGAGAGGACCCCGACCACCAACACGACGCGAGGCGCCAGACCGACCAACTGCACCGAGCGGATGGTGGCCACCTCGTGCTGAGGTGCCACCACCACTGCGGCATAACTGGTGAGCGACGAGAGCAGACGCGACGTGTCGGCCAGCATCCGCTCCAGCTCGCCGTGGGTGTGGGAGAAGAACGAGCGGACCTGTTGGGCTTCGGTGGCTCCGAGCCGTCCGGGACCACCGAGTTGGTCCACGAAGAACCGGTACCCCTTCTCGGTGGGCACCCGACCGGCGCTGGTGTGGGGTTGGACGAGATAGCCCTCGGCCTCCAGCACGGCCATGTCGTTGCGGACGGTGGCCGACGACACGTTCACCCCGGGGGCCGAGGCGACGTGACCCGACCCCACCGGTTGGGCGGTCTCGATGTATTCGGCGACCACCGCTCGCAGGATGGTGGCCTTGCGTTCGTCGAGCATGGCGTACCTGACGGGGACGACGGGACTGCCGGGAGCCTACCGCCGGTAGGGCTCGATCAGCAGTCCCGACCTGCGAGTGCCAGCCCTCAGTCGTCGAGGCGGAGGGCGGAGACGAAGGCCTCCTGGGGCACTTCCACACGACCGATGTTCTTCATGCGCTTCTTGCCCTCCTTCTGCTTCTCGAGCAACTTGCGCTTTCGGGAGATGTCACCGCCGTAGCACTTGGCCAACACATCCTTGCGCTTGGCCTTGACGGTCTCGCGGGCGATGATGCGCCCGCCGATGGCGGCCTGGATGGGGACGTCGAAGAGTTGGCGCGGGATGAGTTCCCGCAACTTCTCCGTCATCCGCTGCCCGTAGGAGTACGACTTGTCCTTGTGCACGATCATGCTGAAGGCATCGACCGGTACCGCATTGAGCAGGATGTCGACCTTTACGAGCGTCGATTGTCGATAGCCCGCCGGTTCGTAGTCGAGCGACGCGTAGCCCTGGGTGCGACTCTTGAGATGGTCGAAGAAGTCGGTCACGACCTCGGCAAGAGGGAGCTCGTAGACGAGTTCCATGCGCTCCGGCGACAGGTACTCGAGCTTGATCATCTCGCCCCGTCGAGACTGGCACAGCTCCATCAGCGTGCCGGTGTAGTCGGTGGGCGTGAGGATGGTGGCCCGCAGGAACGGCTCGTCGATCGACTCCACCTCGGCCGCCGGGGGCAGCTCGCTCGGATTGTCGATCCTCATCTCCTCGCCGTTCGAACGGTGCACCACGTACTGCACCGACGGCGCAGTGGCGATGAGTGACAGACCGAACTCGCGCTCGAGGCGCTCGCGGACGATCTCCATGTGCAGCAGACCGAGGAACCCGCAGCGGAAGCCGAATCCGAGCGCGCCGGAACTCTCGGGCTGGAACGTGTACGACGAATCGTTGAGACGGAGCTTCTCCAGCGCCTCGCGCAGCGCCGGGAACTCGTCACCGTCCACCGGGTACAGGCCGCAGAAAACCATCGGCTTGGGCTCTTCGTAGCCCTCGAGTGCAGGAGCCGGATTGGCGGCGGTGGTGATCGTCTCGCCCGATCGGGCGTCGCCCACGTCCTTTATGCCGGCGATGAGGTACCCGACCTCGCCGGCACCCAACGAGGCGACCGGCGTGGGGTCGGGCGTGCGCACCCCCACCTCGTCGGCGTCATGGGTGGCCCCGGCCTGCACGAATCGGAGTCGAGCCCCGGTGCTCATGGTCCCGTTCATGACCCGCACCGACGACACCACGCCCCGGTACTGGTCGAAGTGCGAGTCGAAGATGAGTGCCTGGAGCGGGGCGTCGGAATCTCCCTCGGGCGGCGGCACCCGATCGATCACGGCGTCGAGGAGCTGCTCGACGCCCTCGCCGGTCTTGGCGCTGATCCGGAGGATCTCCTCGGCGGGGATCCCGAGCACCTTCTCGATCTCGGCCGCGTAGCGGTCCGGATCGGCCGCCGGCAGGTCGATCTTGTTGAGGGCGGCGACGATCTCCAGATCATGCTCAAGGGCCAGGTAGCAGTTGGCCAGAGTCTGGGCCTCGATGCCCTGCGCGGCGTCGACCAGCAGGATCGCGCCCTCGCAGGCCGCCAACGATCGGCTCACCTCGTAGCCGAAGTCGACGTGACCCGGGGTGTCGATGAGGTGGATCACGTGCCCGGCGTGCTCCAGCCGGACGCTCTGGAGCTTGATGGTGATCCCCCGCTCGCGCTCGAGATCCATCGAATCGAGGTACTGGGCCCGCATCTCCCGGGGATCCACGGCACCACACAGTTCGAGGAGGCGGTCCGCGAGCGTGGACTTGCCGTGGTCGATGTGGGCGATGATGCAGAGGTTGCGGAAGCGATCGAGGGCGGCCACGCCGGCGGATCCTTGCGGGAGGGGGTCGGCTGAGCCTAGACGGACCGCATGTGACCCGGACCGGGACACACCGCTATGCTCGGCGACTCGTGTGCGGGCCCTGCCTGCGCCCGCATCCGTCGACCCGAGGACTCCCGTGGCGAACATCAAGAGCCAGATCAAGCGCAACCGCCAGAACGAGGCCCGTCGCCTCCGCAACAAGGCCGTCCGCTCCGAGCTCAAGACCCGTACCAAGCGGGCGCTGGCTGCCGGTCAGGCTGGGGCGACCGACACCGACGAGCAGTTGCGTCTGGCCATCAAGCGCATCGACAAGGCCGCCGCCAAGGGTGTCATCCACAAGAATCAGGCCGCTCGACGCAAGAGCCGTCTGATCGCGCGCGTCAACGCCGCCGCGAAGTAGCTCCGCTCCGACGATTGCGGTCGGCCAGTCGGGCGACCAGGACCTCCATCACCAGTTCGGGTGGCCATGCCGTCGCGCCCCGCAGATCGAGATCGGCGGCGGCCAGCAGGTCGATGATCCCGGCCAGGCGGTCCGAGCCCAACCGCCGGGCCCCGTCGAGCGCCTTGCGCGCCGGGAACGTGCTGCCCTTGATGGCCAGCGCCGCCGCAGCCGCCTTCTCGTTGCCGATGGTGGGATCGTCCACACGGACCATGCGCAGATAGTGCGTGGTGAGGGTGGACATCACCTGCAACGGATGACGCCCTCCCCCGTCGAGCATCCGGTGCAGCACGGACACGGCGAGCGCAGGATCACCGGCGTCGATGGCATCGGTGAGATCCCACGGCGCCACGTCGCCACTGGCGCCGAGGTAGGGCTCGATGTCCGGTGCCGAGACCTTGGCCCCTGCGCCGAACACCGCGGTGAGGGTCTCGAGGAGGCCGGGGAGACGGCCGATGTCCTCACCGAGATGGTCGGCGATGAGCCGCCGGGCGGCGGCGTCGAACCGCAGGGAGGATTCACCGAGGCGGTCGACGAGCCACTCGGCCGACTTCCGACCCGGGGCGGAGTCGACCACCACCCCACCAACGGTGGCGATGGCGTCGAGGAGCGATTTCGGAACGGCTGACGTGCGGGCGGCGCGGTTCGGTCGAGGATCCTTCTCCCACACCAGCACCAATGGGTTGAGGCCCTCGGGCTCGGCGAGGAGTTCCACGAGCGGCGCCACCGCGTCCTTGGTGGAGAACACTGCGGCGTTACGCACCACGACCATGCGACGATCGGTCAGGAACGGTGGCGTCTGCAACGCATCGAGCACGACGGCCATCCCGTAGCCGCCGTCCTCGGCCACGAGATCGTCGATGGTGAACTCGTCGACCAGCAGGGCGCGGTCTCCGTCGCCGACGAAGGCGTCGACGAATCGCTTGACCGCCTCCGCCAACAACGATTCCTCGTCGCCCTTGAACAGGACACAGGGCAGGGAGGGATCGACGTCCATCACGCCGCGAGGACGGCCGCCATCACATCGGCCACCCGGCGACCGTTGCGCACGTCGTGGGCGCGCAGGACGCGACACCCCAGGGCGATGCCCAGCGCATGGGCCGCCATCGTTCCGTCGCCCGCCGAACCGCGCTCCACATCGAGCAGCGTCCACAGGAAGCGCTTGTTCGAAGCCGACAGGAAGACCGGGAAACCGAGCGACACCAAGGCATCGGAGGCTCGCAACAGGATCTTCGACTGCTCCTCGGTCTTGCCGAGGTCCAACCCGGCGTCGACCATGATCCGCTCCGCCGGGATACCGGCCGCCATGGCCCGGGCGGCCCGATCGGCGAGGAAGTCGCGCACCGACACCACGACATCGTCGTAGTGCGGATCGGGATCGGGCACCCGGGGCGCCAGTCGGATGTGTGTGGCCACCACCGAGGCACCGGCTCGGGCACACACGTCGAGGTAGTCGGGATCGGCGAAACCGCTGATGTCGTTGCCCACGCAGGCGCCGGCCTCGAAACAGGCGGCCGCCACCGAGGCCCGCCAGGTGTCGACCGAGAGGGGCAGGTCGAAGCGGGTGCGCAATGCCTCGATGGCGGGCACCACGCGCTCGAGTTCCTCGGCCTCGGTCACCTCCTCGCCCGGACCGGCCTTCACTCCCCCGACGTCGAGGAAGTCGGCCCCGTCGATGACCAGCTGCTCGGCCTTGCGCAGGAAGTCATCGAAGGCGAAGTACGACCCCTGGTCGTAGAACGAATCGGGCGTGCGGTTGAGGATCCCCATGACCACGGCGCGATGGGTGATGTCGAAGCGGGTCGGGCCGAGATCGAGGAACACGTCCGGACCCTATCGCCGCCCTCTCAGGTGACC
>Ga0172372_10009405_pt1 | contig 12717 bp, 10 predicted proteins | sample LakKiv5m_2_FD_114544 | JGI IMG/M metagenome (GOLD analysis project Ga0172372, IMG submission 114544) | Freshwater microbial communities from Kabuno Bay, South-Kivu, Congo - kab_092012_9.5m | ecosystem: Environmental > Aquatic > Freshwater > Lake | place: Democratic Republic of the Congo...
CTAATAAGAGGGTGGACTCCAAAAGGTTGTCGCTAACCACCAACACACGCCCGTTGACTCTCTATTGATAATGTATTATCACTAGCATTAGCAAAAACTAATTGTGTAATTATGCTAGATAGTTATGGAGTCAAAGGCTCGTAGTACCAAGCAAAAACGCCTCGTCTGGTCGATCATCGAAGATGCTGGCCGACCGCTCAGCCCGAGCGAGGTACATTCATCCGCGCTTCGTGTCTTGCCGCGTGTAAGTGTTGCCACGATCTACCGGATACTGCGTAGCCTTCAGGACGAGCAGAAGATCGTGTCGGTGATGTTACCGGGGGCGCCGGACCGTTACGAGACGAAGTCGCGAGCCAGCCACCACCACCATCACTTTCACTGTGATGGATGTGGTCGAGTGTTCGATGTACCAGGGTGTGGCTTGCGCGTCGATGCGCATGTGTCAGGCGGATTTTCAATTAAGCGACACGAAGTGGTGCTGTACGGAAGCTGCAACGAGTGTCAGGTGTAAGGGAGAGAGGAAGTAAGGTATGAGGAATCGTAATCGCATAGTTGCGGCACTATTGCCGGTGGTTGTCAGTATACATGCTTTTGCGGAAGAAGGAGACATTACCGGCCACTCGGACGCACAGTATCACCTCGATAAGGTAGTCGTCGAATCGTCGGCCCTGCAAGATACCCTCTTTAATTCAGCTCAATCCGTATCAGTGATGAGCGGGATCGATATCGATGAGAAGGCACGGAACAACTTGGGTGATACGCTCGCGGCAGAGCCGGGTATCACCTCGTCTAGCTTCGGCCCAGGTGCAGGGCGACCGGTGATTCGCGGTATCGGCGGCGATCGCATCCGGATCCTCGAGAACGGAGTGGGCACCCTCGATATATCTAACGTCAGCCCCGACCATGCTGTAACCGTTGAGTCAACACTCGTTGATCGAATTGAGGTTGTGAGAGGGCCTGCTTCGCTCCTCTACGGAACGAGCGCAGTTGGAGGCGTGGTCAATGTCTTTGATAATCGTATTGCGGAGAAAATGATCGACAAACCGATCGCTGGAACAGCGGAGATACGCGGGGAATCCGTCGACCGCACCCGCGCAGGCGTGCTAAGCCTCGATGCTCCAGCTGGTCCACTTGTTTTTCACTTTGATGGCTTTGCACGCCGATCGGATGACTACGATATCCCGGGGTTTGCACGTACGGCGCAACAGCGGCGAGACAATGAGATTGAGTATTCAGAGCCACGCGGAGAGGTGCCGTTTAGTTCGACTGAAAGTGATAACATTACCCTTGGAACCTCGTATATCTTCGAGAAGGGGGCGTTGGGATCTGGATTTTTGGGTGCTGCAGTGAGTGAGTATAACACCAACTACGGAGTACCGAACGGAGAACCGGATATTAGCGTCGATGCGAAGCGACGACGTGTTGATGTTCGCGGAGGAATCAGGGAAACCGGTGGATTTATCGAGTCAGCAACGACCCGCATGGGAATCGTTGACTACGATCACACCGAGTTCGAGGGTGCGGAGGCCGGCACGATGTTTCGCCAGAACGGGCTTGATGGGCGTATCGATGTTACGCACAAAGAGATCAGTTCCGTTCGCGGCGCCTGGGGCGTGCAACTTCAAGACAGCAGCTTTGAAGCTGTTGGCGAGGAAGCCTTTCAGCCACTAACCGACACAACGACGTACTCTATCTTTGGCCTCGAGGAGTTGCTCGTTACTGATACTCTGACGCTCCAGCTCGGAGGTCGTTACGATTGGAACTCGGCAACGACTGACGGTTTTGAGGGTGGAGCAGATGATAACTTCGATGTAGACCTCAACACCTTTAGCCAATCAGGAGGAGCGGTGTGGGACTTTGTACCTGACTACGCCTTGGCGTTGTCCGTTGCCCATACCGAGCGCGCGCCGACAGGACAGGAGCTTTTTGCCAACGGGCCGCACGTGGCTACCGGAGCTTTTGAGATTGGAGATACAGAGCTTGGTATTGAACGTTCACTTGGAACGGATCTGACCCTACGAAAAAAAGAGGGAACGGTGCGTGGTTTTGTTGGAGCATTCTACAACCGTTTCTGGGACTACATCAGCTTAAATCCGACGGGACAAGAAGAGGACGACCTCCCTGTGTATGCATTTGAGGCAGTAAATGCGGATTTCTTTGGATTTGAATCTCAGGTGGCGATGTTTCTCGTTGACCGACCAGGCGAAGAATTTTCCTTTGATATCCAGCCTGATTATGTATGGGCGCAGGATCGCGATAACGACGACAGCCTTCCACGAATCACTCCGTTTCGTCTAAAGCTAGGCACCACATACTACAACAAAGATCTCCTACGAGCACGACTTGAAGTGCAGCAGGTCTTTGCGCAGAACCGCACTGCGGAGTTCGAAACCTCGACCGACGGGTACACGATGGTCAATCTCTTTTTGAGTAAGGAGATCGGTGAGAACCTAGAGATATTTGTCCGCGGGACGAATCTCCTCTCAGAGAAGGCTCGTAACCACGTTTCGTTTATTAAAGACGTCGCGCCACTTCCAGGTGCCTCTGCGATGGCGGGGGTAAGGGTCAGGTTTTAGGGGGCATCAAACTATAGTCCGTTAGGAAAATAATGCTACGCTTGTTTTACGACAAAAGTCTTGCAGCATCCTTTGGTTTTTTGTACAGAGCGACGATTTCTTTGTAGAACTTGCGCGATCGTTTATCTTTAAAACTGTCCCATTATTTACCTAACGTGCTATAGTGGCTGGCACGAAGACCTTCTTGCCTCACCCGGCCCCCCGGAACGGGCATTGATTATAAGCGCTCCGTCACTGGATGACCGCACCATAGCAAAGCCAACGCTTGCTTGGCGGTACTCTTTGGTGGAGAGGCTAAGATCCACGAGGCCTCCTGCTGGAAGCTGAACTGTTTGCGTGGAAAGTCGTCGTCCTGACTCTGCGTCGTATAGCTCAACGGTTGCTTGGTCAGCAGTCGTCGTTGGATTAAGGATCGCTAACGTAGTCAGGGAGCGTTGGCGCTCATTCTTGCCTCGCTGTGAATCGACACACGCCCACGTGGGTGCACCGGAGGTGGTCCCTACAGCGTTAAATCCCATCTGTCCGCTACTTTTCTCGTTCCGTACTAGCCACTGCACCGCTAGGCGCTGAGCCTGTTGGGATTGAGTGATTTGAGCGTATCCGGTCAGAGCGCGGCCCCGTCGCATCGCCTTGCTGGTGTCCACGCGAGCAAAGCCAAGAGCGGGGATCTTGAGCTGCTGCGTAGCGCGCTTGTTCCCCTTGGAATCAAGGTACGTGACCGTTGTCGTTGCCTCGGTTGTGCCGCGGTTGTGCACGTATATATCAGCTCGTTGGCTAGCTCCTTTACTTGGTCCAAATGGCACAGGCCCTAACGAACACGAGGTGCATTCCTTTGACTCTGCGACGGCTGGAATCATTGTATGCGCACCTTTAGACGAACTCTGCTGTGAGGCAACGACCGGTCGAGTGCTTGAGATTACGGCAGCACTTGCACCCTTGGCCTTACCAGCTAGCGCCTTAGCATCAAAGGTGTATGACCCGAGCGGGGGTAGCGTTACTGTCTTTGTACCCTTATCTGCTCCGCGCTCATCGCGGTGACCGAGCGTTACATCAGCGGAACTGGTTGCATCGATATTGTAGACCGTAAGCGCAGTCCCTGCCCCCGAACTCCCCGGTTGTCTAAAAAGGGAACGGTCACTCTCTTTCCTGGCACTGCCCCTTCGTATGCGTCGAGCGCCCCACCATCAGTGCCGCGATTCACCACAAAGGCGCGGACGAGGCGATCTGATAACACTCGCGCAGCTCCGGTAAAATCTTTCGCCGGTGCTGCAACTACGATGCCTCCTTGAGGTGATAGTATCTTCTCTGCACTGGCGACGATTTTCCCTGTTGAGTCGGTCCAATCAAGTGTAGCCCGAGTTTCGTTGGCGGAAGCATTAGTCAGGACGAGCGTTGAGGAGGATGTCACTCGTGGTAGGTACACTCCGTATCCGAGGAGAGCCTGCTGTATTTCAGTAACTGAACGACCGATGTAATTTTCGAGCGGGCCCCACTTTGTGCGTTCGGCGGCGATGGCGTCACGGAACGCTGAGCTCGCTGGGACCGCGATCGCGTCGAGCATCTTGTTAATAGCTGCTACCTGTGTTGCGGTCAGGGTTGCATTTACACCATTTCCGGCTATCAGCTCTTGAATAACGGGTTGAATCTCTACAAGTGCGGCCCCCATAGTGAAGGCGAGGCTGATATCGGCTTTGAAAAGGTTGATTCCTTCGGAGGTGTACGATTCAAGAATCCGCAGCGAGCGCTGTCCTTCAAAAGTAGTTGCGAGTGTCTGATCTCGAAGGGCGCGGTAGGTGGGTAGAAAGTTGGCATCTGGTACAACTGGAGGTATCGAGTGGTCAGTGGAGAAGAGGCCAGTTAAAGCGGCCATAAACATCCAGAATTCGGTCAAACAATCAGGTTCTCTAGCGCACTCATAAGAGTCTCCAGACCTCTCCTGAATTACATAGACGTTGACCGGTTCACTACTGAGGGATCCATCATTCACTACCAATCTAAAGTTGTAGTACTGGTCGTCACAAAGGGCACCTTTCTTCGAAGTGAATGTAGCAGTGGGACCTGAGGTTTCAAGTACGACCTCAGGTCCGTCTACTTGTTGCCAAGTATATGTAAACAGCGCTCGACCAGCAAATACCACCGTATTTGACCCGCTTTTTTACTGCGTAAGGGTTTGTCGTTTGGGGTGGTGATATCGGAGAGAAACCGTATCTGGTCGATCAGGGGTGGATGGTGACACAGCTTTTACACCCAGTGCTCTACCACTATTTCCTCCTCACAGGTAACCAGCAGGTTCGTAATTTTCTCGTCACGGCTCCAGCACGTATCGCTCAGTACCACCGTGTTAGTAGCGATCCTTCGAGTCCGGATTACTACCGATTCTATAACTTTGGCCGGATAACGGTGGGCAGTAACGGTAGCTTTACAGCAGCGCCGGCGCTGCTTGGTGGAGATGATTATTTTTATAACTCTGAGCGGCCCGGGCTGGAGCTTGCGCTGATGCGCTCTGCGGATCTTGCGGGCGATAGCACCCGTATGCAGGATGCTCGCAATATCCTTGAGCGCGCTTTGAACGAAGAGGTGTCGGCGATCTTCGACAAACCAGCGGCGAAGTTCACGCAGCGTCTCGGGACGGCGGTAGGTATAGTTAATCGCAGAGCTGAGGATCCACCGCCATCTGATCCGACACCACCGCCAGGTAACAATCCGACTCCGCCGACCACACCTCCTCCGAATAACAATCCGGGAAATCCGAACGTCCCTGCCGATCCCGAAAACCCAGGAGGGCCGAGAAATGAAGTGAATGTGTGGGGTTTAAATAGCGCTGTTTCTCGTGGAAGGTTGTCGGTCAGCATCGGAGCGCACAACCTGCCCAGTACGTTTACTTTGCAGGTCAACAATCGAAAGCTCGTGCACCGTCGCCTTAGTAATGAGCAGTTTTCATTTGCTGCACCTATTAAGAACTTTGGCAAAGGTGCAAAGAACATAACGATACAACTTACGTCGGGCCAAGGTGTGTTGCTCACTGTTCGAGTTCAGCTTACTAATTTTTCACCGGCATGCCGGACACTGAAAAATTAGTATTATCCTAAATTCGGCAGTTAAGGCGAACGAAAATGGCGCAGGTGGTTAAAAGCACGAAGGATTTTGAACTTTTCGGAGGCGCAACTCTGGCACCGTCAGGGTGAGCACCGAAAATTCAAAAGCCGCAGTGATTTTAGCCAGATGCGCCATTTTGGGACCCGCAACTGCCGAATTTAGGATTATTGTTTTTAGCCCGCCTCCGCGGGCTATTACTAATCTTCCACTTGGCCGTTTGCCTGGTATCCAAGTGAAAGATTAGTAAGAGTGGACAGTGGCGTCAGCTGTAGCCTTAGCTGGGCTTAAACGCCGTCAAAACCAGCGCCAAATTTGACTGCGCCTTTCCGTGTTGTGTTCGGGAGTGGCAGGCCCGATGAGCAACAAACGGCGGCAGCAGTAGCCCCATGTCGGTACTGGAAGTAAAGATTGGAAGATCTCGACTTGTTGCGCCGGTAATTCGGTGGGTGCTGAGCTGCCAGCTATCCTTGCGTACTTCTATCGACAGGTCGTTTGTCTTTAATCCGCCAACAACGACCTCAGTGCCCATCTCACGACCGCAGTAGAGGATGTAGGTGTAAAAGTCATGTACGTGAAAGTGGTCAGCGAATGAATTTCGTGTTCCAGTGATAAAGCATCGTGTGAAGCCCTTCTCTTGCAAAGACGATGCTACAGCCTGAAAGTGTTTGTACACCACTGTTAGGTCATGAAGGAATGGACAGCTTCTGCTTACTTGTCTCCCGGCCGCTGACTTGGGAAAGAAACAGGCTGCTAACTCTAGCCAAAGTGCCCTCACGCACGGTTCTATATCGTTTGAATCGGGAGAAGCTGTAAGCGCAACCTGATTTGTAACTGAGCTTGTATGGTCTGGTGGCGCAGAGGCGAGGGAACCGTTGATTTCTCGTAGGGCATCCTTGACGTGCTTAGGTAAACGGTCCTCAGAGCCAGCGCTGCGAGAAGGGAAGGAGAGTCGGATGTCGTTAAACGGTACGCCCGACACATTATCCGGCACGTGACTGCTTAACTTTGGCGCAGATAATTGATTTACGTCAATTTCTTGGTGTTTGTGACATGTAACCACCATATAGCTTAACTGCTCACCGGTTTTAGTCGTTATTCATTCTTGCTCGGTGAAAATGGCCATTTCTTCGTCTATTCTTTCTTGTCATCCCTGATCGGAGATGGCGTATTTTTACTAAGTAGTTCAACGCAGCCTGATTCATTTTTGAAAAAAATGAATAAGAATTGCTGGTAGAGCGCGATACTGGCGTAGACAGGGTACGCCATAGACGATAACAAAATCCTATGTGCCGAGCAACTTAGGCAAGCCAAGATTGCGCTCGACCCGTTATTGCGAGTGATTTTTAAAAATCACTCGCATTAGGGTTTATTATTTCCACCCAGGCTTTCGCAAAGCCGCCCCTTAATAGGGACCAACGTCACAGTTGCTGCATTTGCTCAGTAATTGCCATATAGCAACGTGCAGAAGGAACGAGGCGGATAGTCCGGGCTACTTACTAATCTTTCACTTGGATACCAGACAAACGGCCAAGTGGAAGATTAGTAATAGCCCGCGGAGGCGGGCTAAAAACAATAATCCTAAATTCGGCAGTTAAGGAGGATGAAAATGGTGCAGATGGCTAAAAGCACGCAGTATTTTGAACTTTTCGGAGGCGCAACCCTGGCACCGTCAGGGTGAGCACTGAAAATTCAAAAGACAAAGTGATTTTAGTCAGATGCGCCATTTTCAGCCCCGCAACTGCCGAATTTAGGATAATACTAATTTTTCAGTGTCCGGCATGCCGGTGAAAAATTAGTAACTACTGAATATTGCCGTATATTGCTTAGCGCGACGTGCGCAGGGCATAAAATTGCGACTGCAGCTGACAGTTTAGCAGAGGAGCTAAATATCTATAAGTGAAATGGCCAAACGGAATAGTAGCGCTAGGACGTCGCAGTTTTCCATATCTTTTAGAGTCCAAAAATGTGCGGAAGCGACCGAAATCATCAAGTTAAATTTCATCAGCCCGCACATTTTTATCCTTTTTGAAACTTCCAATGTTTGTAAGTAGATAGCGGGAGAACTGCAACGCCCTACCCTAAGGGAACGGGACAAACGCCCGATATTAGACCATTCCACGCAACTGCTCGGCTTTATCGGTCTTCTCCCACGAGAAGCTTCCATCTGCGCCCGCTTCGCGACCAAAGTGGCCGTAGGCCGCGGTGGACCGATAGATTGGCCGTAGCAGATCAAGTGTCCGGATAATTCCGCGAGGAGTAAGGTCAAAAAGCTTGTCAATCGCTTTAACGATCGCTTCCTCAGCCACCTTGCCGGTGCCAAATGTATTCACATACAACGAGACTGGTTTTGCGACGCCGATGGCGTATGCCACCTGTACCTCGCACTTTTGAGCTACACCAGCAGCAACAACGTTCTTGGCGATGTAGCGAGCTGCATACGCAGCAGAGCGATCAACCTTTGACGGATCCTTGCCCGAGAATGCCCCACCACCGTGTCGGCTGTAGCCGCCGTAGGTGTCTACGATGATCTTTCGGCCGGTGAGACCGCAATCGCCAACCGGACCACCGACCACGAACCTTCCGGTAGGGTTGATTAGGTACTTTGTTTTCGGAGTGAGGAGATTTGCTGGGATGACGTGTTTGACGATCTCGTCGATAACGTACTCCTCGACCTGCTTGAGAGAGGCTGACTCCGCATGCTGGGTCGATACCACTACCGTGTTAACTGCGTACGGCTTGCCGTCACGATACTCTACAGTAACTTGGCTCTTTGCGTCTGGTTTGAGGAACGAGCCGAGGTCACTTCTACGTGCTCGCGAAAGCGCGCGCATGATATGGTGTGAAAGAGCTATCGGTAGGGTCATGAGCTCAGGAGTCTCGTCGCACGCGAATCCGAACATAAGCCCTTGGTCGCCAGCACCCTGCTCTTTGTAAAGCCCTTCGTGCTCGTTTACTCCCATGCTGATGTCTGCTGATTGTTGGCTCATAAAGGTCATCACCGAGCAGCTCTGTGAATCAAAGCCGAGCGCTGGATCGTTGTAGCCGATATCAGCGACAACCGCTCGAGCGAGACGCTCGTAGTTAATTGTATGGGATGAGGTGATCTCACCCGCCAGTATCACGACGTCGTTCTTTACTAATGCCTCGCACGCCACCCGTGAGCAAGGGTCGTGCTTGAGAAACTCATCGAGTACAGTGTCGCTTAACTGATCAGCGACCTTATCAGGGTGGCCTTCGCCTACTGATTCGGATGTGAATAGAAAATCTTTAGGCGCCATAAAAGAAAAACCTCGTACTAGATTGACGGCATTTGGGAGAGGATACGCCGAGGCCCTCTCGGGAGGCAAGCTATAAGATCATTATTTAGCCCTGTTTTTACCTCAAAATAGCGCCCATGGCACTGCAAAGCAGCACAGGGCATTCAGCGACTTACGAGCGACTTTGGGCAGAAATATCGCGGTGTCGCACGCTAATCATAAAAGATGCGTCTTTCATCGATGCGCAGAGTGCCTCCGCGATAGCGACCGAGCGGTGTTGGCCACCGGTACAGCCGATGCCGATATTCACGTATGCCTTACCTTCAAGCTGGTACCTCGGTAACAGAAAGAGGAGCAGCTCTCTGTAGCGAGTGACGAATTCCGCGGCATCAGGCGACTGAAACACATACTCGCGGACCGCTTCGTCGCGGCCGGTGAGTTTGCGCAGTGACTCAACGAAGTGGGGATTGGAGAGGAATCGAACATCGACAACAAGGTCGCAGTCGATCGGCACTCCATGCTTAAATCCAAATGAGAGAAAGTTAACCCGCATGGCGTAGCTGCTAGTCACACCAAGCGAGTTTAAAAAGGAACGTAATCTTCGCTTAAGCTCGTGAACCGTACAGTCTGAGCTGTCGAGAACGAGATCCGCGCGCTCTTTGATCGGCTGTAGCCTCTCTCGCTCTCGAAAGATCGCATCTTGGATCGAGTCGTCTTGTTCTGGGTCAAAGGCAGGGTGGGGGCGACGTGTTTCGCTGTAGCGCCGAACCACAACACCGGTATCAGCATCAAGAAAGATCAATCTGACATTTGGAGCTGCCGATGCTCGCGAATTCAAAAGCGGCATCAGCAGCTGTTGATGATCTGCGGAGTCGATATCGAGTAGAAGAGCGGTCTTTCGAAAACGCGTCCCGGCAGCCTCTGAGAACTTGAGGAAGTTTCCGAGGAGAGGCACCGGAAGGTTGTCGACGACGTAGTACCCCGTATCCGACAGCAGGTGCATCGCCGTAGACTTTCCTGCTCCGGAAACTCCGGTGACGAGGACAAGCGAATCAAAGTGCTGAACGAGGTGCTCCGTGCTCAATATGCTCCGTGCTCAATATGCTCCGTGATCAGTGGTGGCTCGTCACCTTCTCTTTGTGCTTGCGGAGTTGACTTGTGAGTGATGCCGTTAGCATATCGATTGATGCGTAGAGGTCCTGACTCTCCTCTTTGACGAAGAAATCGTGCCCTGAGAGGTGCATTGAGATCTCCGCTATCTGCCTCGTTTTTTCGACCTTGAGCACGATGTGAGCTTCGGTGTCGTGGTGGGCAAACTTTCGCACACAGTGACTCACCTTGTCAGTGGCGTACTGCTTTATTGCATCGGTTGCGTCGATGTTTAGAAACGCGATGTTTACGTGCACTGCTTTTGCTGAATCGCCCATAGGTCCTCCACATTAAGGCTTATATAGTTAATACCAAAGTGAAAACATTAGCGCCACAGAGCTGCTGCACGCTGAGTGCGTGAGTACCCTGATTGCAAGGCTGATAGAAAGTGAGGATACCAAAAGCTGTGGGCGCAGTGATCACGCGACGACGGTTCCTTTGAAGAGTCTTTTGAATCGAGCTCACTGAGTATTGTACCACATAGACGCTGAATAGCGGCTAAAAAACGGAACTAACGGGGCGAACAGTATCTCTCTCATTAGAATGAAGTCTCGGCAGATGAGGTGAACTTCGTTAGTATTACAGACTAAAGAATTTGCTTGCGTTGGGAAGAAGATGGGATCCCTAGCGTTTCCCGGTATTTAGCTACCGTTCTTCGGGCGATGTCGATGTTTTTTGCTTTAAGAATTTTAACTATCTGCTGGTCGCTTATGGGGTTCTGAGGAGATTCCTGGGCGATAATCTGTTTTATCTGGTCTTTAACCGATGACGAGGATACATCATCACCACCGGCGGTTTTGATGCCTGAGGTAAAGAAGAACTTTAACTCAAAGAGCCCCTGCGGCGTGTTAACGTACTTCTCAGTCGTCACGCGACTCACTGTTGATTCGTGCATGCTGATATCGTCGGCGACATCCTTTAGTACCAGAGGCTTTAAGTGGGATACGCCGTGCTCAAAGAATTCGCGTTGGAATTTAACGATGCTCTCAGTTACGCGGAAAATAGTTTGCTGACGTTGTTGAATGCTCTTAATAAGCCACGACGCAGCGCGCGCACGCTCGGTCAAGTAGGCACGGTTATCTCCACCAGCTTGGCTCGTGTCCTTGAGTAAGTCCGTGTATGTAGGATTAATCTTTAACTTTGGAACTCCGTCCTCATTGAGAGAAACAACAAAGTCGCCACCTACCTTATGTACGTACGCATCAGGAACGATGTAGCGAACGGTCTCATCAGCGAACTGTCGTCCTGGGCGGGGCTCAAGCGAACGGACAGTGGTAAGGGCTCGGCTGATATCTTCGAGTGTGACACCTTCTGCTTTTGCGATTGCGTCGTACTTACGCTTCTCCAGCTTCTCAAGGTGGAGCTGAATAAGTTTTGATTCGAGCCCATCAGCGAGTCCCATCGCCTCTAGCTGAGTGAGGAGACACTCCTGTAATGTTCGAGTACAACATCCGATTGGGTCGAAAAAACGTAGGATATCGGCTACCGCAGCGACATCATCGGGTGAACACGAGCACTCTTGAGCGATCTCTTCGAATGAACACTCAATAAGTCCATCGCGGTTTAAGTTACCAGTGATGTGGCGGGCGATTACGGCGTCAGGATGCGAGAAATCCTGTAGCCGCACTTGTCGTAGGATGTGCTCTTCGAGCGTCTCTGAGTGAGTTGAAACAACCTCTGGTGGTTGCCGGTCATCAAAGTTTGAGTGTCCTTTGATAGAAGCTGAGCCTTGGTAGTCGGTGAATGAGTCTGCGTAGTCATCCCAGTCGGCCTGAGGCCCACTACTATTCGATTCGCGTTGCGGCTCTTCGGGGTTAGGAAGCGGTCCGGATAAAACAGTCGGTGAAGCACCGTCTTGCTCAGGAGCAGCGGGTGAGCCGCGGCCTTCAAACTCCTCGGGCATCTCTTCGAGGAACGGGTTCTCAAGAAGCTCACGTTCGATCGCCTCTTGGTACTCAAGTCGGCCGAGCTGGAGCAGCTTGATCGCTTGCTGAAGCTGGGGGGTCATGAGCAATGACTGCCCCATCTTTTGCAGCATTTTATTTTCTAAACCCATACACCCTGGTCCAGCTACATCGGTTAACGATACTACTCGAAATCTTCCTTAATAGATGACGAAAAAGGGTCAGAAGGGTGGAAGAAAATGGAGTTGCCATGCAAAAAGTGCCGCAGGGGGGGTGGGGAATGGCTTAAGTTGTTGAATTGATTGCGTGGACGCGCTACAGCCGAAAATCTCCGCCGAGGTAGTATCGGCGCGCGCGCTCGGAAGAAGCGATGTGTTCGGGCGAGCCCTCTTCAAGTACTTTGCCGTCGACCAAGATGTACGAACGGTGGCAGATGCCTAAGGTTTCTCGCACGTTGTGATCGGTAATGAGTACGCCGATCCCCTTTTTGCGGAGCGCTGAGACGATCTCTTGAATGTCTTTGATTGCTAACGGGTCGATTCCCGCAAACGGTTCATCGAGCAGAATGAACATCGGATTTCGAGCGAGACAACGACTGATCTCAACGCGCCGACGCTCTCCCCCTGAGAGAGCGCTCGCCATACTGCGTTCAACGTGTTTAAGCCCCAACTCCTCGAGCAGCTCTTGCAAGCGTTCTTCGCGTGCCTCAGCTGATGGAAAATCCATCGTCTCAAG
>Ga0172372_10009407_pt1 | contig 12716 bp, 12 predicted proteins | sample LakKiv5m_2_FD_114544 | JGI IMG/M metagenome (GOLD analysis project Ga0172372, IMG submission 114544) | Freshwater microbial communities from Kabuno Bay, South-Kivu, Congo - kab_092012_9.5m | ecosystem: Environmental > Aquatic > Freshwater > Lake | place: Democratic Republic of the Congo...
AAGGGTCAGGTAGTATGGACCACTCAGTCCAAAGCCGGTTCGCGTCGTGGCGCCAAACGAGCGCGGAAGCCACGCGGGTGGACGCTTCTCGGAGAGCGGGAACGACACCGAAGGACTCGCCGGGATGCTCAGGCCTCCAAACCGGACACTGGCAGACTCCGCCTTACCCCACCCCTCATGCTCGTCGAGCATGACCTTCTCGGACACCAGCATCCAGTCGGGCTGATCGGGACGGCAGGTTGTGAACATCGCGCCGAGCAGGCGCAAGCGGCCCGGTCCGTCAAACTCGATACGTTGCGCGCTTCCCGAACCACCAAAGGCAGGCAGCACGAAGCTTGCGTCCTCCATCGCGCCGATCTGCGCCTCGACCTGCAATTGAAGCCGCGGACCCTCCACCACCTGGCCCCCGCGCACCACACGCACTGCGCCTTCGGCGCTCAGGGTGTCGATGCTTTGCACATACTCGATCCGCTCGCCCGCGACCGAGGTGGGGCCTTGGCGCAGGCGTGCCCTGCCCTCGAGCACGATGCGTTCCTCGAAGGTACCGGTCACCTTGTCTGCAGCACCGAAGGCCGGTGTCTTTCCGGGCAGGCGGGCCAGACGGGCGTCGGGTTCGCGCTCGATCCGGAGTTGCAGCGGTTCAGCGCAGACCGACCATGCCACCGCACCCAGGGCGAGCAATGGGATCCCACGGCGCAAGGCAGTCATCAGCCTATGATAATCGGGCTCCCCTCACACTCCGCGCAGACTACCCATGGATCCTCGACTCGACGAACTCCGGCAATGGCTTCGCGACCAGACGGATGGTCTGGGGCTCAAGCCGGAAAGCCTTCGGCCCGCATCCGCCGACGCAAGCTTCCGGCGCTACTTCAGGCTGGACTGTGAGGCCGCGCCCGGAAGCGTCGTGGTGATGGATGCACCGGCGCCGACCGAAGATGTGAGGCCCTTCGTGAAGGTTGCCCGCCTCTTCGCAGAAGCGGGGATGAGCACGCCCCGGGTTATCGCGCAAGACGAAACACGCGGCGTCCTGTTGCTTGAAGACTTCGGTGAACACACTTTCCTCGATGCACTCGAAAACTTCAGCGCGGAAGCCGAACGGCCGCAAGTGGCCAGGGGGCTCTACCGCGATGCCTGGGAGAGCCTGCTGCGCATCCAGCTTGCAAGCCGCAACGACGTTCTCCCGGTCTACGACGCGCGGCGACTTCGCGATGAAATGGAGCTATGGCCAACCTGGTACGTTGCGCGCCACAAGGGAAAGACGCTCAACGCGTCGCAGCGTGCCATCGTGGAGCAGGCCTTCAGCGACATCGTGGAGCACTGCCTTGCGCAACCGCGTGTGTATGTGCACCGCGATTTCCACAGCCGCAATCTGATGCTCCTGCGGGGCGAGCGCAACCCCGGGGTGCTCGACTTTCAGGACGCTGTCCACGGCCCCATCACCTACGACCTGGTCTCGCTCTGGCGCGACGCCTACATCGCCTGGGACGAGGAAATCCAGATCGACGGGCTGATCCGCTGGTGGGAGGAGGCGCGCAAGCTCGGGCTGCCCGTGCCTGCGGAGTTTCCCGACCTCTGGCGCGACTTCGAGTGGATGGGGTTGCAGCGGCACCTGAAGGTGCTGGGGATCTTCGCAAGACTTCATTACCGCGACGGCAAGAGCCGCTATCTGAAGGATCTGACGAGAGTTCTGTCCCACATTCTTCCAGTGGTGCTGCGCTACCAGCAGCTCGCGGCCTTCGCCGACCTGATCATTGAAAAGATCGAGTCCTGAGTAGCGAGTCTGCAGCCCCCAACCCTGACGGGACGGTTGATGAAAGCCATGATCCTCGCTGCGGGCCGCGGATTGCGGATGCGCCCACTCACCGACACGCTGCCGAAGCCTCTCATTCCGGTTGCAGGTGTGCCGATCATCGTGCGGCACCTGCAGGCACTCGCAGGAGCGGGTTTTCGCGAAGTGGTGATCAACCATGCCTGGCTCGGCGAGCGCCTGGTTGGTGCCCTCGGAGACGGCGCCCGTTTTGGGCTCGTGATCCGATGGTCGCCCGAGGCCTTGGCACTTGAGACTGCCGGCGGAATCGCCCACGCGCTCGCCTTGCTCGGGACCGAACCCTTCCTGGTGATGAACGGCGACATCGTCTGCGACTGGGACCCGGCGCAGGCCGCGCTGCTGGCCGCCCGGGTTGTACACGACGATCTCCTCGCCTGCTGTGTGCTGGTCGACAACCCGCAGCATCACCCCGAAGGTGACTTCGAGGTCGAGGGGCGCAGGCTCACCTTCAGCGGGATCGGCATCTACCAGCCCGCGCTTTTCGCCACGATCAGTCCGGGCGCTCATGCACGGCTCGGTCCGCTGCTGCACGCAGCGCTTGCTGCGAAGCGGATGCTGCCGATCCACCATCCCGGCCTCTGGTCGGACGTGGGAGATCCGCAGCGCCTCGCAGCGCTGGAGAGGCTACTCGGGTGCCACGACAGCCCAAACCGCTCCGCCCCCAACCCTGCTTTGCCATGAACCCGTCGGCCCCCATCGATTTGCACATCAGCGGACACGGCCCGGTTGCGCTCGGGTTGCAGGCCATGCTGTGGACGCAGGGCTGGAACGCAGCGATTCACCGAACGCCCACGCCGCTGCAACCCGATGCATCGCTTCGCACCCGGGCTATCGCACTTTCGGCAGGGTCGCTGCTTCTCCTTCGCAGGTGCCTGCGCGAACTCCCGCAGGGCGCCGACATCCGCACCGTGGAGGTGCAGGTCGCAGACGAAACGAAGGGTCTACGACTGCTTGCGCGCGACCTGAATCTGGAACGGCTGGGCCGGGTTGTATTCCTGGAGGAACTGCTCCGGGCCATGAGCGCACCGCGAGGTCAGCCGGCTGAAGACTTCAGGTTGCCGCCGGATGATTCCAGTGCACGCTCCAGTACCTCGAGGCCGGCGCCACCGCTCTGGACGATTCAGGTTCAGGCCGACGGGGACCCCGGCACCGATGCCGCAATCGAGGACAGCGGCCAGTCTGCGCTGATCGCAGCGGTGCGGTGCGACCACCCTCCCCCAGCCTGGGCGCTTGAACGTTTTCGGTCCGAGGGGCCTTTGGCGCTGCTCCCCGACCCCAGGCCGGGACATCTTCAGGTGGTGTGGTGCGCCCCCCGGGCGCTCTCCGAGGCGCGGCTTGACCGGGTGAGGACAGACCCGGAGGCAGCGTTGCGCGAACTCGGGGTGGCACTGCGTTGCGGGATTGCACCGCTCGCCTGGGCTGGGCCGGCAAGCACAGCGAAGCTGATACGCAGGGCGAGAAGGAGGCTCGTTGAGCACGACGACGCCGCGCATCTGAGCACCGTGTGGATCGGCAACGCCGCACAGATCCTTCATCCAGTGGCCGGCCAGGGGCTCAACCTGGGCCTGCGCGATGCTGCCGAACTTGCCCGGACGCTTGCCGATCTGCTCGCTCTGATGCGATTTCGGCGCGAGCCTGGCGCGGTGCGTACCGCGCTCGACAGGTATGCGGCACTGCGCCGCAGCGATCGCTCGTTCCTTCTTCGTCTGACCGACCGTCTGGCCTCAACAACCACTGGGCGGATTTTCCAGGTACTCGGCCCCCCCAGTCTGCGGGCGTTGCAGGAGTTGGTTCCCGCAAGACGGCGCGCCGCAAGTCTTTTTGCGTTTGGACCGGACGCTTTCCTGCGGCCGCCCGGTTGATATCATCCGGGGTGAAGCAATGCGACCGTCGCGGTGATCGCCGACGTTTCCCGGGCGCTGTGGAGGAGCAGGAATCAATGGCGGATCGGCGCTTGCACACCAACCCGGCATCGAGCGCGCGCGACGCCAGGGCCCACAACAGCGATCACGACTTGAGCCACCCGGCGGCAGAGGTGAGGTTGAACGGCAGCCACGATCCCAGGGCAGCGGCTTCGCTGGAAGAGGCAGTGCTCCAGGGGCTCGAGCGCTACTTCCTCAACCTCGAGGGCGCGCCCGCCTCGGGGGTCTACGCGATGGTGGTGCATACCGTCGAGCGACCGATGCTCGAGGTGGTGCTGCAGAAAACGGGGGGTAATCAGGTGAGGGCGGCAGAAATTCTGGGTATCAACCGCAACACCTTGCGCAAGAAACTCCAGCAGCACGGGCTCACCGCAGCCACACTGGCCGACTCCGGCCCTTCCATTTGACTCCTCACGCTGGCGGCCTCCGGCCCTTCCAATCGACCCCTCACGCTGGCCGACACGGCCCTGAAACCTGACCGGGCAATGCAGGCCAGCGCTCAGCCAGTCCTGGGCCATCGCGCCAAGCCTGACCGACTTTGCCAACCTCGGCTCGGGGTGGCTGGCTCGGCTGGCCCCGGCAACCCACCCGAGCAAGGATTGCGAAACGCATGAGCACCGATGAAGCCGGGCCCTGGATCACGGATCCACCGATCCGGAGAGCCCTTCTGTCGGTCTCCGACAAGCAGGGACTCATTGAACTCGGGCGAGCGCTTTGCACGATGGGGATTGAACTGCTGAGCACCGGAGGCAGCGCATTGCTCCTTCGTGAGGCAAACGTGGAAGTCACCGAGCTTTCTGCCTTCACCGGCTTTCCCGAGATCCTCGGCGGAAGGGTGAAGTCGCTGCACCCGCGGGTTCACGCTGGCCTGCTGGCGCAACGCGAACGCGAAGCGCATCGGCGGACCCTGGAGGAGCACGACATCCCCACGATCGACCTGCTCGTGGTGAATCTCTATCCGTTTGAGAGCATTACCGCACAAAACGCATGTTCGCTCGAGGAAGCGATGGAACATATCGACATCGGCGGGCCAGCGATGGTGCGGGCCGCTGCAAAGAACTGGCGCAGCGTTGCGGCGCTGACCGACCCCGCGCAATACACCACAGCCCTCAACACCATGAACGCGCGCCGCCGCCTGCGCGAGGACGGCGCCCCATCCCTGCCTGCGCACGAGCGCTTCAGATTCGCGGTTGCCGCCTTCGAGCGCATCAGTGCCTACGACGCAGCCATCAGCAACTACCTGGGGAGTATCCGCCTACCCGATCCGATCGACGAGCCGCAACTCGCCACGGCCTTCTGCAGTGGGCGCCCGCAGCGCAGTGCCTTCCCCTCGCAGCGCACGTTGTGTTACACGAAAGTGCAGGACCTGCGCTACGGCGAGAACCCGCACCAGCGTGCTGCGCTCTACCGCGATCGCTTGCCCACCCCGGGTTCGCTGATCACCGCGCGGCAACTGCAAGGCAAGGAACTCTCCTTCAACAACCTGGCCGACGCAGACGCAGCCTGGTCGTGCGCGGGCAGTTTCGAGCGGGCAAGCTGCGTGATCGTGAAGCACGCCAACCCCTGCGGCGCTGCGTCCGGCAGGGATCCGCTGGACGCCTACCGCAAGGCCTTTGCCTGCGATCCCACAAGTGCCTTTGGCGGTGTGATTGCCTTCAATGTGGCTCTGGACGCTTCCACTGCCGAAGCGCTGTGCAAGCAGTTTGTGGAGGTGCTGGTGGCGCCCGGATACAGCCCCGAGGCGCTGGCGGTGCTCCGCGCCAAGGCCGCAGTGCGGGTGCTGCACATCCCTTGCGCTCACGCTGATGCCGGCAGCAGCTCTGGCGCGCCTGAACCTCACGACCTGAAACGCATCGGCTCAGGCTTGCTGGTCCAGGATGCCGACCACGACGATCTGCAGGGTTTGCGCTCGAGCCTGAGCCAGGATGCCGACCACGACGATCTGCAGGGTTCGCGCTCGAGCCTGAGCCAGGATGCCGAAAGCGAGCGCCGTTCATCAGCCCGTTTGCGCTGCGTTACGCGCAGGCAGCCGTCGGAGGCGCAGCTGGTGGACCTCCTGTTTGCGTGGCGCGTGGCGCGTTTCCTCAAGTCCAACGCGATCGTCTTTGCCCGGGGCGAGCAGACGCTTGGGCTCGGCGCAGGACAGATGAGCCGACTCGATGCAGCACGGATCGCAACCTTCAAGGCGCAGGCTGCGGGCCTTGCGCTCGAAGGCTCGGTGGCGGCAAGCGATGCCTTCTTTCCGTTTCGCGACGGGCTCGATGTGCTTGCCGATGCCGGAGCCTGCGCGGTGATCCAGCCAGGAGGCTCGAAGCGCGACGCAGAGGTCATTGATGCGGCCGATGCGCGCGGTCTGGCGATGGTCTTCACCGGGGTGCGTCATTTCCGGCACTGAGCCGCTTCTGGTTCTTGGCATCGACCCCGGTCTGCGCATGACAGGCTTCGGTGTGGTCGCACAGCAGGGACAGGCGCTCCAGTGGATCGGAAGCGGCACGATCCGCACGGGTAGCGGGGTCACCGCACAGCGCCTCGGACGCATCTTCGACGCGGTCTGCGAACTCATCGACCACTACCGGCCACACGAAGCGGCGGTTGAAGAGGTGTTCGTGAATGTGAATCCGCGCTCTACGCTGCTCCTTGGTCAGGCACGCGGCGCAGCGATCGCAGCGCTGGCCAGCCGCAAACTGGGCGTGCACGAGTACGCAGCAATGCAGGTCAAGCAATCGATCGCGGGGCATGGTCGTGCGGGCAAGGCGCAAATGCAGGCGATGGTGGCGCGGTTGCTCGGACTCGCCGGGCTGCCTTCGCCGGACGCTGCCGATGCGCTCGCCTGCGCACTGTGTCATCTGCAGGCCCGTCGCCTTGGCGCAACGCTCAGCCTGCGCTATGGACGGGGACGGCTTTCGCGCCGCTGAAACGATCCCGGCGATAATCGGCAGGAACGGTCCGATCGCGCTGGGTGTCGTTTCGCACAGGAAGCCCGTGTGCCGGATGTGAACGGACCGGCAGGGACCAGACCCAGGTAACGAGAACCGGATGCAGACAACAGAGACCGGACCACTCCCGCAATGATCGGACGACTCCAGGGCAAGCTGATCGAGAAGACTCCCCCCGGAGTCGTGGTGGATGTGCAGGGGGTGGGCTACCTCGTCAATGTGCCGATGAGCACCTTCTACGACCTGCCGCCGCTCGGCGACGAGGTCACCCTGCTCACCGAGATGATCGTCCGGGAGGATGCACAGCTGCTCTACGGATTCCTTACTGCAGCGGAGCGGATCGCCTTTCGCGAACTTATTCGCGTCTCGGGAGTGGGGCCACGCACCGCGCTGGCGGTGCTCTCCGGCTTGTCGGTCCACGAACTCGCGCAGTCGGTCTCCGCACAGGAGGTTGCAAGGCTCACCCGGATTCCCGGGATCGGCAAGAAAACCGCAGAAAGGCTGCTGCTCGAACTCAAGGGGCGTCTGGCCCCTGAACTGCCCGGCAAGGCCGACGCCGGCTCGGGCGAGGCGAGTCGCCTCGAGGTGGAGCATGCGCTGATCGCACTTGGCTACTCGGCCCGGGAGTCGAACAGTGCGGCGCAAGCGCTTGCCCCCAACACCCCAGTTGCCGAGGGTATCCGTCAGGCCTTGCGCGGGCTTGGGAAGGCGGCTTTGCGGTGAGCATCGAGCACGACCAGCTCGGGGCCCCACGGGTGATCGCACCGCAACGCGCATCTCCACAGGAGGAGGCGCTCGAGCGGGCGCTGCGGCCAAAGCGCCTTGGCGATTATGTGGGGCAGCCAAGGATCCGCGAGCAACTCGACATCTTCATCCGAGCCGCGCGTGGCCGCAACGAGCCACTCGACCATGTGCTCCTGTTTGGACCTCCAGGACTTGGCAAGACCACGCTTGCACACATCCTCGCGCATGAGATGGGAGTGAACCTGCGCCAGACCTCCGGTCCGGTGCTCGAGCGCGCAGGCGATCTTGCGGCCCTGCTCACCAACCTCGAGCGACACGATGTGCTCTTCATCGACGAGATCCACCGGCTTTCACCCGTTGTGGAGGAAATCCTCTACCCGGCGCTCGAGGACTACCAGATCGACATCATGATCGGGGAAGGGCCGGCGGCACGCTCAATCAAGCTCGACATCCAGCCCTTCACGCTCGTGGGGGCCACCACCCGGGCCGGCATGCTTACCAACCCCTTGCGCGATCGCTTCGGAATCGTGTCGCGCCTGGAGTTCTACGCTGTTGAGGATCTGCAGCGCATCGTGGTGAGGTCGGCCGCCTTGCTCAAGGCACCGATCGATGCGGAGGGCGCGCAGCAGATCGCCGCACGCTCGCGCGGCACACCCCGGATCGCCAACCGCTTGCTGCGCCGGGTGCGCGACTACGCCGATGTGCGCCACGGAGGCTGCATCGATGCTGCAGTGGCCGATGCGGCGCTCGGCATGCTCGATGTGGATCGTCGCGGCCTTGACCTGATGGACCGCAGCCTTCTCGAGGCGATCATCCAGAAGTTTGGTGGAGGTCCGGTGGGGCTCGAGAATCTTGCTGCGGCGATCGGCGAGGAGCGCGACACGATCGAGGACGTGATCGAGCCCTACCTGATCCAGCAGGGCTACATCCAGCGCACACCCAGGGGAAGGATGGCCACCGAAACCGCGTGGCTGCATCTGGGACTGCAGAGCAACCCGCACCGGGCCGCGAAGGCGCATCCCGGTCTCTTTGATGAGGACCCGCAGCAGCCATGAGCGCTCATGCCGACATGTCAATCCTTTCCCTGGTACTCAACGCTAGCCTGCTGGTGCAGCTCGTGATGGCCTTGTTACTGGGCATCTCGGTGGCCTCGTGGACGGGAATCTTCCGCAAAGGTTTCGTGATCCGCCAGGAAAAGCGCAATACCCGCCGCTTCGAGGACGCCTTCTGGACCGATGGCGACCTTGGCGCGCTCTACCGCGAGGTGAGCGAGGCGAGCGATGGGGGTCAGGGGGCACTGGCACGGATTTTCGAATCCGGCATGGGTGAATTTCTCAAGGTACGCCAGCAAAAGCCTGGCGACGTGAGCGCAATGCTCGACGGCTCGCGCCGGGCGATGCGTGCGGCGATGCAGCGCGAAATGGATGGCCTCGAGAGCGGCCTGCCCTTTCTGGCGTCGGCTGGCTCGGTGAGCCCCTACATCGGGCTTTTCGGCACCGTCTGGGGCATCATGAATTCGTTTCGCGGACTTGCAAGCGTGCAGCAGGCCACGCTCGCTGCGGTCGCCCCGGGGATCGCCGAGGCGCTCGTGGCAACGGCAATCGGACTCTTTGCCGCGATTCCGGCAGTGGTGGCCTACAACCGTTATGCTACCGAGATAGATCGACTCGCCAACCGCTTCGAAACCTTCAGCGAGGAATTCCTCAACATCCTGCAACGCCAGGCGCGGTGAGCCCCATGCATCGAAGTGCACTGAATTCGGCGGATCGAGGTGCAAGGCATCCCCTGAGGGGCTGCCTTGCCGGTTGCGCCCAAGGCGCCAGGGATCCCGTGAAGACCGGAGCTCCAGGTGCAACCCGGGCCCGGTCGAGGCTTTCTGCGCTCGCAGTGCTTCGCACGCGCTGACATGGCCACCCAAACCGGTCTGCGAAGCACGCGTCGCTCCCGACGCATGGTGTCCGAGATCAACGTGGTGCCCTACATCGACGTGATGCTGGTGTTGCTCGTGATCTTCATGGTGACCGCACCGCTGCTGCCGCCAGGGAGCATCGACCTTCCCACCGCCGGACAGAGCAATGCCAAGACCGACGCCTTCATCGAACTCGGCATCCAGCGAAACGGCACGATCTCCCTGCGCATCCGCAACCTGCCCGAGCGCGGCACGGTGCGCGAACGGGTGTCGCGCGAACAGATCCTCGAGGAGGTGCGCAGCCTGCAGGCCGACCGCAATCTGCCGGTGGTGATCAGCGCCGACCGCAGTGTGGCCTACGAGCGGGTTGTCGACGTGATGGATGTGCTGCGCCGCGGAGGCATCTCACGCGTGGCCCTGATGGTGAAGCCGGCCCCCTGAAGCGCCAATGGAAGCAGGCGCACAGCGAAGACTCGCGATCATCCTGGCGGTGCTGATGCACTTGCTGCTTGCCGCCTTCCTGCTCGTTGGACTCAAGTGGAAGAACCAGGAACCCGAGCCGGTGCAGGCCGAACTGTGGCAGGCAAGCGACACGCGCGCCCGACCCGAGAACGCCAGGACCGTGGCCCAGGCTCCTGCGCCTGAGGAGACCAGGCTGAATCGCCCCCCCGCCGAGCCCGTTGTGCCTCCGGAGCCACCAGCGCGTGCCGAACCGCAGCGCGCCGAGCCGCAGCGTGCAGAGCCCCAGCGTGCGGAGCCGCCTCCAGCGCCCAAGGCTGTTGCGCCGCCCAGGCTGGTAGAACCGTCGGCCGCCGACATCGCCGTGCAGAAAAGAAAGGAGGAGGAGCGCCGCAGGGAGGAGGCAGCGCGGCTTGCCGAGGAGAGGAAGCGTCAGGAGGCGAAGAAGCTTGCCGAGGAGAAGTCGAAGAAAGACGCCGAGAAGGCGCGCCGCGAAGCCGAGGAGCGTCGTCTCGCGGAAGAAAAACACAAGCTCGACGAGGAGAAGAAGAAACTCGAAGCACGCAAGCTCGCCGAGGAGAAGGCCAAGCGCGACGCTGAACGCAAGGCGCGCGAGGCCGAGGACGAGAAGCTTGCGGAACGCCTGCGCGCCGACACGATCTCACGGATGCAGCAGCAGATTCCGGATACCCGGCCTCGGCAGGACACAGTACCCGACAAGCGCCCTCGCCAGGAAACGGTCGCCGAGGCGCGGCCGCGGGTTGAGCCCGCCGAGCCTCGCGCCAAGCCCGAGCCAAACGGACCGCGCCCGAAGCCGGAGCCTGCCGACACCCGCGCCAAGGCGGAACCCAGCGAGCAGCGACCAAAGCCGGAGCCTGCCGACGCCCGCGCCAAAGCGGAACCCGCCGAACAGCGCCCAAAGCCCGAACCCGCCGACAGTCGGCCGCGCGCCGACAATACCGAGACGCGTGCGAAACAGGATGCACCGAAGACGGGCGCACCCGGTGGCGCGCGCGAGGGCAACGTCAACCAGGGACAGTCGAGCGGCGTGGGCGGCACTGGTTCGAGCGCGGATGCCGGCTACGCTGCGCGCATCCGCTCGGCCATCCGCGCCAACACCGTTTTCAACGCCTCGGGACTCGTGGGCAATCCGCAGGCCAGATTTCTGGTCACCCTCTCGCCCTCCTGCGAAGTGCTGCAGGTCCGCCTCGAGGCGAGCAGCGGCAACAAGGCCTGGGACGAAGCGGCCGAGCGTGCCATCGCCCGCACCTCCCCTTTCCCGAGACCGCCGTCAGGCCCCTGCGATCGATCCCTGGAGATCAGCCACCGCCCCCGCGAAGTGGTGCTTTAGCCACAAAAACAACGCACCAGCGGCAGCCTTGGCGTTGAACCTTGCGATCGGCGCCACGGATGCGCATCCGGCGTTGCTTTTGCGGAGCGACCTATAATCGAAGGCATGTTTCGAGAGCGCATTTTCAGCCTTGGGGTCCGCTTTGTCGTCTGCAGCATCGCCCTGGTGGCTGCACACCTCGGGCTGCCCGTGGCTGCTGTGCATGCGCAGCAGAGGATCGACGTCTCCGGCGTTGCGCAGTCGCTTCTTCCGGTGTCGGTGGCCTCCTTTGTGGCCGACCAACGGGCGCGGGTGGACGTGGCAGGCGTGGTGCATTCCGACCTTGGGCGGAGCGGGCTCTTCAACCTGATCCACACGGGCACCGCAATTGCCGAAACCGGTCCGCTTCCCACGGAGTTGCGGGGTCGGGGTATCGACATGCTCGTGTCGGGCTCGGTGTCACGGCTCGCCAACGGACGCTTCGATGTGCGCTACCGCCTGAGCGACCTGGTGAAGTCGAGCACCGTGTTTCAGCGGGCGATGGTGGTACACCCTGACGACCTGCGGATGGCGGGCCACCAGATCGCCGACGAGGTCTACGAAGCGCTCACTGGCGAAAAGGGCATCTTCTCCACCCGGATCGCGTATGTGAGCAAGCAGGGAAGCCGCCATGTGCTGCAGGTGGCCGACTGGGACGCGGAAAACCCCCAACTTGCGCTCAGTTCTGCCGAGCCGATCATTTCGCCGCGCTGGGCCCCCGACGGCATGCGACTTGCCTACGTCTCGTTCGAGAGCAGGAAGGCGGTGGTCTATGTGCACAATCTGGCCAACGGCGAGCGCACCACGGTGGCCGACTTCCGGGGCAGCAACAGCGCGCCGGCCTGGTCGCCCGACGGTCAGCAACTCGCGGTTGCGCTCAGTGTAGACGGCGGATCGCAGATCTTCCTCGTGAGCGCCCGCGGCGGTGCACCGCGGCGCCTCACCACGTCCACGTCGATCGACACCGAGCCTGCCTTTTCGCCCGACGGCCGAACCATCTACTTCACTTCCGACCGCGCCGGGAGTCCCCAGATCTACCAGGTGAGTGTGCAGGGCGGCGAAGTGCGCCGCGTGAGTTTCAACTCGTCTTACTCCACATCACCGCGCATCAGCCCCGACGGGCGACTGCTCGCCTACATCACACGGCGCGAGGGCCGCTATCTGGTTGCGGTGCGCGACCTGGCCAATGGCACCGACACCGTCGTCTCCGACGGGGGCCGCGAGGAGGCGCCGTCTTTTTCTCCCAACGGCAAGTGGGTGATGTACGCAAGCCGTTTCGGTGGTCGCGATGCGCTGGTTGCCTCGAGTGTGGACGGCCGCGTGCGTCAGCAACTGGCCGCGCTCTCGGTTGACATGCGCGAGCCCGCCTGGGGCCCGCTACCTGCACGCTGAGCCGTTGCGCCAAAAACGTCCCACAAACCAACCCTCCCCGCAGCCCGTTGTTGTTACCAAACCGGAGATCCGATCATGAATCGCAAGGCCAAGGCATGGTGTACCGTTGCGCTCGTTGCCCTCACCCTGGCAGCCTGCTCCTCGGTGAAGCTCGACG
>Ga0172372_10009410_pt1 | contig 12715 bp, 9 predicted proteins | sample LakKiv5m_2_FD_114544 | JGI IMG/M metagenome (GOLD analysis project Ga0172372, IMG submission 114544) | Freshwater microbial communities from Kabuno Bay, South-Kivu, Congo - kab_092012_9.5m | ecosystem: Environmental > Aquatic > Freshwater > Lake | place: Democratic Republic of the Congo...
CGGCTTCGCCCTGGGCACGGCAGCACACGGCATCGGTACCGCGCGGGCGTTTCTGGTGAGCGAAGAAATGGGCGCCTTCGCCGGCCTGGCCATGGGCCTGGCGGCCCTTTTCAGCGCCGTCGCGCTGCCGCTGGTGGCGGGCTGGTTGCTGAAGTTGGTCTAGGGCCTGTTCACACTGTTTTTCCAAATGCGAATGGGCTGAAAACGGCGCCAATCAAGGCGCACGACGACGGCCAGACTGGATGTCTGGCCTAGGCGCGCAACGCAGAGTGGCGCCGTTTTCAGCCCATTCCCTCCGGGTTGCGGCCAAAAAGGCCATGCGCGGCGTTGCGAAGCCTTGCCGGGGGGCGACCCCGGCTGCGTTTCGCGCCTTGCGCATGGCCTTTTTGATCCGCAACGCATCTTGGAAAAAAAGTGTGAACAGGCCCTAACCGCTCGGTGTACCACCCCGTCGCTTGTGCGCTTCGCGTCACCCCTCCGCCCCTCAAGGGGCGATGCGAGTGGCCCGGCGAGGCCGGTTCCACCGCATCCTCGAATCAAGCCCGAGCGCCAGCAATGAAGGCGTGGAGGCGAGGGGGTTCAGCCCAACGCGGCTTCGATGTCGCTGGCCAGTTTCGCTGGCGCGTCCTGCGGCGCGTAGCGCTTGATCACACGGCCATCCTTGCCGACCAGGAATTTGGTGAAGTTCCACTTGATAGCCTTGCTGCCCAGCAGGCCGGGCGCTTCGGCGCTGAGCCAGCGGTACAGCGGATGGGCGTCGGCGCCGTTGACTTCGATCTTGCCCATCATCGGGAAGCTCACACCGTAGTTCTTCTGGCAGAAAGCGCCGATCTGTTCGTTGCTGCCCGGGTCCTGGCCGCCAAACTGGTTGCAGGGGAACCCGAGCACCACCAGGCCACGCGCACCATAGGTCTGGTGCAGCTGTTCGAGCCCGCCAAACTGCGGCGTGAAGCCACAGGCGCTGGCGGTGTTGACGATCAACAGCACCCGGCCCCGGTACTGCGACAGCGCCACGGGCGACCCGTCGATGGACTGGGCGGAAAAATCGTAGACGGTCTCGGACATGCGCACTCCTTGCATGAAAGCATTTGAACGGTCAATGTGCCATCGTGCACCACATCCCACAGCGATGGGAAAAGCCTCACGCTTGACCGCATGCCGTGCGGGGTATGCACGAGCAAACCGTGCATACTGCACCGACAGCTCCATGCGCCAGCGGCATGGACACCACACAACAACCAACCAGCGCAAGAGGCACCTGCATGGGCGCAGCGTACACAGTGGCCCTGGTGGGCTTTGCAGAGGCCGAATCGGCCACTTTTGAATCGTTCTTCCGGCTGGCCGCCCGTCGCCCTCCCGCCTACCAGGTGCAGGACGAGGTGATGGACGCCCAGCTGCTGATCGTCAACGCGGACAACCTGCAGGCCCTGCACCTGGTGCAATACGCCGAGCTGCCGGGCAAGGTGCTGCTGGTGGGCAACAGCGACGGCGGCACCGGCTGGCCGCTGCAACGCAAGCCGATCAAGCTGGTCTCGGTGCTGGCCGAGCTGGACCGGCTGGTGGGCGTGGTCCCCAAACCCGGCAGCACCCCGGCCCGCCGCCCCGCTGCGGCCCAGCCCCCTGCCCCAGCGCGCAGCGCCGCAGACCGCGGCTTTGCCGCCACCGAACCGCTGACCAGCGCCCCGCTGCCCCTGGTTCCGGCCATCCCGCGCCGCCGCTCGTCCGACACCGAGTTCCCCGCCACCCGGCCCATGGTGCGCTCCACACTGGCCGCGACTGCCACAGCGGCCACGCCAGCCGGCGCTCCGTCACAGCCCATGCCCCCAGTGACCACGGCGCCAGCACGCCGCCCAAACGGGCCAGGCGCGCGCCCCGGCGTGATGCGCCTGACCGACTTTGGCGGTCTGGACGAACTGCCCGTGCCAGCCTCCCGCTCGCCGAAGTCGAGCTCGCCACGCTCCATCAACCAGACCTCGCAGGCCCCGGCGCCCGTGGTGCCGCGGGGCGACATGCTGCTGGTGTCGGAAAGCCTGGTCGAAGGGCGCATCCTGCACAAGCGCTTCAAGCGGTACGGGCTCAACATCGACTGGTCGCGCGAAGGCAAGCAGGCGCTGGTGATGCTCAAGGCACACACCTACCGCCTGGTGGCCATCGACCGCCTCAATGGCGATCCCGACGCCTACCAGATCTGCCGCGCCGCCAAGCAGTGCAAGCAGGCCAACGGTCAGCCGCCGGTGGTCATCATGTTTGCCCCCAACGCGGGCAGCATGGACCGCATCAAGGCCGGCCTGGCCGGCAGCGATGCCTACCTCTCGCGCTCGGTCGCCGAAGCCGAGTTCTACAAGCTGCTGGCACAGCACCGGCTGGTGGACCTGGACGGTTTCGAAAAAACCAACGTAGGGTTCTGATCCCCTTGCCAGGGGAGGATGAGAAAAAGCCCCCACCCGCTGCCGGCGTGGGGGCTGCACCCGGCCAGGGCCGGGCATACCTGTTAGCGTGATCAGTAGCCGATCTGTTGACCGTCGTCTTTGGTGATCACCACCGTCGCCGAACGCGGGCGCTTCCCGGCTCCATAGCCCACCACGCTGGGCCACTGGCTGCTGTACGTGTCGGGGTTGGTGACGTCCGACGGCGTGGAGTCTCCCGGGTGCTGGATGTTGATGAAGATCGTCTTGCCGTCCGGTGTCTCGCACAGGCCCGTCACTTCACAGTCGTACGGTCCGACGTAGAAGCGCTTGAGCGTGTTGGCGCTGGGCTGACGGCCCACCGGCGTGGTCACCGACACGGAGCTCGAATACCGCAGCGTCTTGTTGCCACCGTCGCCAATGGTGCCCGGCACGCTGGCCAGCAGCATGCAGTTGGTGACGTCGGTGTAGGCGCCGTCGTCGGTCTGGATCCAGCAAAGACCGGTGCTGGGGGTGAAGGCCAGGCCGTCGGGGCTGGAGAAGTCCTGGTCATCGGTCAGGCCCGACAGGTTGATGTAGGTCTTGTCGGCGCCGGCTTCGGCCCCGAACAGGTAGATATCCCACACGAAGCTGGTGTCCTCCGGGCTGGGGTCCTTGAAGCGGACGATGTGCCCGTTCACGTTGCCCGAACTGGTGGAGATGCCGCCGCGCACGTCGCTGTAGGCGCGGGGGTTGGCCGCGTTCACCAGCGTCTGGCTGCCCGTGGGCGCCACGCGACGGTTGCTGTTGTTGGTCATCGTGATGTAGATCTCACCGGTGGTCGGGTGCACATCAACCCACTCGGGGCGGTCCATCTTGGTGGCGCCCACGGCATCGGCCGCGATGCGGGTGTGGATGTAGATTTCTTCCTGGTCGGTGAAGCCGAAAGCGGCCGCCGCGATCAGCGGGTGGGCGATGTTCAGCTCGATCCACTCGCCGGTGCCGTTCTCGTTGAACTTGGCCACGTACAGTTTGCCCGCGTCCAGGTACTTGTCACCCGTGGCCATGCGGTCCGCGGCGTTGGCATCGGCGGCCGTCCAGTTGGCGGTCGACACCCATTTGTAGATGTACTCGTTCTGCGAATCGCAGCCCATGTAGACCGCAATCGGCTTGCCTTCCACGGGCAGACCGAAGGCGCTGTTTTCGTGCGCGAAGCGGCCCAGGCCGGTGCGCTTCTTGACAGTGGAGGTGGCGTTGTAGGGATCGATTTCCACCATGAAGCCCTGGCAGAACCACTCGTGGCGGAAGTCGTCGCTGCCGTCCGTGCTGGTGCCCACCACGCTGGTGTTCCAGCGCTGGTACTGGTCGGCCGTGCCAGCGGTTTGCCAGTTGTAGCGGCTGTTGGCCGCGCTGGTGTTCGTCACGTTGCGCCCGTAGCGCTGGAACGATGCGTTGACTTTGGCGCTGCGCTGGTTCTGGTCACCGGCGGCGCGGAAGAAATAGCCCGACCAGTTTTCTTCCGTGGTCAGCAGCGTGCCCCACAGGGTTTTGCCGTTGCCGCAGTTGTTCAGGGTACCGCGCGTCTTGGTGCCGTCGGTCGAAAACTTGGTGACGAACAGCGCGTTACCACGGGCCGGCCCCGAGAGTTCGATCTCGGTGTTGCCGGTGATGCGGCGGTTGAAGGGGGAGTCCACCACCGCTTCGAAAACGCCTTGGGCGTTCTTGCGCACCTCGGCCACGGTGATGCCGTGGCAGTCCACTTCGATGTCCACTTCGCTGGCCGGGCGCGGGCTTGGCGTTGCGCCGTTCGCATGCAGCACCCAGGGGGTGATGTATTCGTGGTTCATGGCCAGCAGGGCCCGGCTGCTGCTGCTGTCGTCGCGCTGGCCGGTGGCCGACAGGCCGAAGTACTGGATGCCGTCGTGGCAGTCGCCCACGCGCTGGTGGTACCCGGTGTCGGTACCGTCGTTGCGGTAGGCGGACACACCGGCGAACAGCGGGTCACCGCAGGCCAGCATGACGCGTGCGGTGTAACCAGCGGGCACGGTGTTGGTGTCGGCCAGTGTCTTGGCCACCGCCGCGAAACCGAGCAGCTGGCCCTCGGGTGTGGCGGCGACCGGTTCGTCACCCCCGCCACAGCCCGTCAGGGCCAGGGGGGCAAACATGGCGGCCATGGCGCCGCCCAGGCCACCGCGCAGCATGGTGCGTCGGCTCAGACCGGCGCTCAGCACGTCCTGGAAGCTCCGGTTGTTGCTCGGGTTGTTTTCCTGGTCGTCGGGTTCGACAAAAACGTTGTGGGGCGTTGGGTGCGACTTCATGCAAAGGACTCCGTTGGGTCAGAAAACCCTGCACGTTAGGCCTGTGAGATGACAGACCCGTGAAGCCTTTGGTATGAATGCGGGCGCGCTGATTGCGATGGGCCACGAGCGAGGGCCGGGGACCACGGGGCAATGGGTGCGAGGCGGTCGTGTCGCCAGTCATCCCCTGGCGGGGTATGTGTCGTCAGGTGCTGCTCGGCAGGCGCCTGTTCAACCGTGCAGGTCGTCGCGGCGCGCGATCTCGTAGAGGCGTTCGAGTTCGTGCGGGTGCGCACGCTCGTTGTGCTGGTGCCATTTCATGATCAGCCACATGAAGCCCGCCACCAGCAGACCAAAGGCCGTGATCGCGGCAAAGGCCGACAGGCCGGCGGCGGTGGAGAAGCTGTAGGCCGCCCCCAGCCCCAGGATGCAGGCCTGTTCGTTGAAGTTCTGCACCGCGATCGAGCGGCCGGCGCCCATGAGGTTGTGGCCGCGGTGCTGCAGCAACGCGTTCATTGGCACCACCAGAAAGCCGCCCAGCCCGCCCAGCAAGATCAGGAACGGCGCCGCCACCCAGACGTTGTCGATGAAGTTCATCGCCATCACCAGCACGCCCATGGCAATGCCCAGCGGCATCACGCGGGTGGCCTGGTCCAGCCGCATGCGCAGCGAGGCCACCACCGCCCCCACCGCCGTGCCCAGTGCCACCACCCCCACCAGGCTGGAGGCCTGCGTGGTGCTGTAGCCCAGCGCGGCGCCGGCCCAGGCCAGCACGATGTAGCGCAGGTTGCCGCTGACGCCCCAGAACAGCGTGGTGGTGGACAGCGAGATCTGCCCCAGATGGTCGCGCCAGAGCCGGCTGTTGCAGCGCCAGAAATCCGGCAACAGGGCCAGCGGGTTGCGGGGCATGGGGCGCGGGGTCACGCCGGTCAGCGGAATGCGCAGGTTGAACAGCGCTGCCAGCACATAGACACCCACCAGCACCGCGATGGCGGCTTCGGCCGGGCGGTCGATGCCAGTGTCCAGCGCGGGCAGGTCGACCGCCAGCAGCAGGCCCGAGAGGTATGGCCCCACCAGCTGGCCACCCAGCAACACGCCCAGGATGATGGAGGCAATCGTCAGGCCTTCGATCCAGCCGTTGGCCTTGACCAGCTGCGAGGGCGGCAGCAGTTCGGTCAGGATGCCGTACTTGGCCGGCGAATACGCCGCCGCACCCAGGCCCACCAGGGTGTAGGCCAGCAGGGGGTGCACGCCGCCGAGCATGAGCAGGCAGCCCACCACTTTGATGGCGTTGCTGATGAACATGACCTGACCCTTGGGCCGCGCATCGGCAAACGCCCCCACGAAGGGCGCCAGGGCGACATAGAACAGGGCAAACAGCGGCACCAGGGCGGCGCTCTGCCATTCGGGTGCGCCGCCGCTGCGCAGCAACTCGATGGCAGCCACGAACAGCGCGTTGTCAGCCAGCGAGCTGAAAAACTGCGCCGTCATGATGGTGTAGAAGCCGCGCTTCATCTGACGTTCTTGTTGTGGTCGGCTTGCAGGGCTGCTCGGGGCGGGACGCAGGCCCGGGGCGCTGTCGGTCTCCAACGGTGCGCGGGTTATAGCACGCCATCTGCCCGGGCATGTCCCATCGGTGGCGGCGGTGTTGCGACCGGTGGCAGTTGTGGCGCCATCGCCGGGCCTGGCGGCCTGCGACTGTGTCAGTTTGACGCAAGAAAGCCTGGAACGGCTTTTGCGCCCCTGGGTCCGGGGCGGGCCGCACACCGTGTGCGCCACCCGCCCGCACACGCCACAACAACACCCCCCGAACACCCACGAGGAGACCCCGCATGACAAGTATCGACAAGGCGCTGCTGCGGCAGCTGCTGTTGATCGAGCGCCCCTGGGAGGTGCGCGAATACCGGCTGGACGTGCGCAAGCGCCGCTGCGACGTCTGGATTGCCCAGGAGGCCGAGCGCGGCTGGTTCGGCCGCGCCCGGCCCGCGCCGCCCGGGGACACCGCCCTCTGGCAGCACCTGGCCATCGGGCCGCTGCGCTTTCACCTGCATGTGAGCCTGCCGCTGGGCTTTGACAGCAAGGGCGTGGCCTGGATGGGAGAGCCCGGCATGCCCTTCACACGCGCCCTGGCCGGGCGGGTGTTCGCCCTGTTCGGCGAAGGGTTGCCGCTGCCGGCCATCTGCACCCTGCTGGACCTGAGCCTGCAGGACGTCTGGCGCTACCGCTACGCGCTGGACACCGGGCGCAGCAGCCCCACCGAACCGGTGCCCCCCGTCCGGCCGGCCGCAGCCGGCCCGGCACCGGTCGAGCCCGCGCCGGCTGCCGATAGCGCGGTGCCCGACGTGACCGACCCGGTCTGGCAGCGCCTGCTCGAAGGCGACCTGAGCCTGGACATCAAGGTGCTCAGCCTCAAGCTGATGCTGACCCGGCTGCGCTCGCAACTGGACCTGATCCAGGACGAGGAAGTGCGCCTGCTCAAGCTCAAGGAACTGCACCGCTACTTCGTCAAGAACGAACGGGTGCTCAACCACGAACTGGACCAGCTGCGGCTGGGCTGAACCCTCATGATCCCCACACAGAACCTTGTCCCGGGCCCGCTGAGCGGCTCGCTGATGGACCTGCAGGACGCCCTGGTGGCGATCCGCAGCGGCGCCTACCTCTCGATCGCGGCCGACGCCGCCCTGCTGCGCCGCCTGCCGCCGGGCAACTGGATTGCCGGCAGCATCCCGTACTTCATGGCACAGGAGGGTGGCCGGACCTCGCGCCAGCAGCTCTTTGTCACCGAACTGCCCACCCATGCCGGCACGCCGCACCTGCGCTGGTACGACATGGGCAACCTGCACAAGGTGGCGCTGGAGGCACCGGCGCACGGCCTGACGGTGCTGATCGTGCCGGCGTTCTCCGACGTGCATTCACGCTTTGCGCGCGAGGCACCGGCTTTCGAGGACCTGTACATGAAGCCGCTGGTGGGCTGGATCGCGGGCGTGCACCTGGACGAACTGGGCCAGACCGCGCCGGTGGTGGCCAACGGGCAGTCGCTGGTGTTCAGCAGCGACCGCGCGCTGGCCATCCACATCCCGCTGCCCAGCGCCCTGTACCCGCGCATCGACATCCTCAACCTGTTCCGGCCCGGCCCGGGCGACACCATCCGCTTCCCGTCCACCGGCTTTTCGGCGCAGGAATGCTTCGTCAACGGCGAGCTCGTGAACCTGGCGCAGTACCTGCACCACAAGGGCATCGACACGCGGCTGCCGCTGGTGGCCGACTACTCGGGCGCCATGATCAACGTCTCGTTCAAGGCCGTGGACACCGCCGCCGGCCGGGTGGACTTCTACGCCCCGGTGTTTGACGACGTGACGTACCGCATCGCCGAACCGGTGGCCGACTATGCCCAGGCCTTTGCCCGGGCCCTGCCGGCCGAAGCCCACGGCGCACGCTGGAGCTGCAACTGCATCCTCAACTACCTCTACGGCGGGCTTGAAGGCCAGCGCACCGGGCCGCTCACCGGGCCCATGACCTTCGGCGAGATCGCCTACCAGCTACTCAACCAGACACTGGTGTACGTGAACCTGGAGAAACTGTGACCCCGCCCGCGCCGCGGGGTGCAGTAGCGGCGCTGCAGGGCCATGAATCGGCGTGACGGGTGGCGGTGTGCGGGGCGGTTTGTGCGACAGTTGCCGTCGTCCGCATCTGTCCCGCTCCCCCCATGCCCCGCCCGATTCTTGCCACCGTCCACCCCGCAGCGCTCGAACACAACCTGAACCAGGCCCGCGTGCGCGCGCCCGACGCGCGCGTCTGGGCGGTGGTCAAGGCCAACGCCTACGGCCACGGCATCGAGCGCGTGTTCGACGCCATGCGCAGCGCCGACGGCTTCGCGATGATCGATCTGGCCGAGGCCCAGCGCCTGCGCGCGCTCGACTGGCGTGGCCCGCTGCTGCTGCTCGAAGGCGTGTTCGAGCCGCGCGACCTGGAGCTGTGCTCGCGCCTGAACATCTGGCACGCGGTGCACTGCACCGAGCAGATCGACTGGCTGGCCGCGCACAAGACGCATGCGCCGCACCGCGTCTTCCTCAAGCTCAACAGCGGCATGAACCGCCTGGGCTTCCGGCCCGAGGCCTTCCGCGCCGCCTGGGCGCGCCTGAACGCGCTGCCGCAGGTGGACGAAATCTCGCTCATGACCCACTTCAGCGACGCCGACGGCCCGCGTGGCATCGCCCACCAGGTGGCTGCCTTTGAAGCCGCCACGGCCGACCTGCCCGGTGAACGCAGCCTGTGCAACAGCGCGGCCATCCTGCGACATGCGCAGAGCCCGCTGCGCGGCGCGGGCGTGACCACTCTGGCGGCCGACTGGGTGCGCGAAGGTATCGCGCTCTACGGCGGCGCGCCAGACCACCCCGAAAACACCGCCGCTGGCTGGGGCCTGCAGCCGACCATGAGCCTGACCACCCAGGTCATCGGCGTGCAAAGCCTGCAAGCCGGCGACACCGTGGGCTACGGCTCCACCTTCACCGCCGAGCAGCCCATGCGCATCGGCATCATTGCCTGCGGCTACGCCGACGGCTACCCGCGCCATGCCCCCACCGGCACACCGGTGCTGGTCAATGGCGTGCGCACATGCACCATCGGCCGCGTCAGCATGGACATGATCACCGTCGACCTGGCGCCGCTGGACGCCGCGGGCGTGCCGGCCGGCATCGGCAGCGAGGTCGTGCTCTGGGGCGTTTCACCCTCGACCGGTGCCCAGCTGCCGGTGGACGAGGTGGCGCGTGCGGCCGGCACGATCTCGTATGAGCTGCTGTGCGCCGTGGCGCCCCGGGTGCCCTTCGCGTAATCCCCTCCCCGCGCGCCGCCTGCGGCGTGCCTTGCAGGCCGCGCCACCGTCAGAGCCGGTGTCACTTTGGGCCGTCCAAGTCTGCGCAGGCAGACTTGGAGCCGCGGCCCTCAGCCCCCCAGGTGCGATGCGAGTGGCACGGCAAAGCCGGTTCCACCGCATCCTGACCGTGCGCGACGGTGCCCGGTTACCAAGCCGGTTCATTTGCGGGGTGCCGTGCGCAGGCAGGGTGCATTCGCCGGACAATCGTTTGCACTGCCTCCGCAAACCTTGACCGAAAGCCCCCCTTGAGTCCTGCCCGTTCCCCCCTGGCCGTCCTGCGCGGCCTGCCCTATGTCGCCTGGGTCATCCTCTACTGCGCGGTCACCTGGGGCGTGTTCGGTGCGCTGCTGGGCGCCGTCACGCCCAACCTGCGGGCGCAGATGGGGGTGTCCTTCCAGCAGATCGGCTGGCTCATGGCCATCTGGAGTGCGGGTGGCGCTGTCGGCTCGCTGCTGGGCGGGGCGATTGCCAAACGCTTCCCGCCCCGGCGCCTGCTGCGGGTCTACACGCTGGCGGTCATGCTGGCGGTGGCGGGCGTGCTGTGGGCGCCCAGCTTCGGCTGGCTGGCCTTCTTCATGGTGGCGGTGGCCACCTTCGAGACCGCGCTGTTCACCCTGGGCCACGGCCTGCTGGCCGAACTGAGCGACGACCCCGAGCAGCGCACCCGCATCATCAGCCTCGTCGATGTGGGCTACAGCTCCGGCTCGGTGCTCTCGCCGCTGATGGCCGCCGCCGCATTGGCGGTCAACCCGAGCTGGCGCAGCCCCTATGTGGTGTTCGCGCTGATGGCCCTGGCGCTGCTCATGCTGGCGCTGCAGCGGCGCCACCTGCAGGCGGTGCAGTTTCGCCCGGACCATGCGCACGATGATCCCGCACCCGGCGGCACCGGCCGCGCCCCGCTGGGCTACGCCGGCCTGCTGCGCCAGCCCCTGGTGCGCTGGGTACTGCTGGCCGGCCTGTGCAGCGGCCTGAGCGAATGGGGCCAGTACTTCTGGTTCGTCAGCTTCGCCACCGAAGCCCTGGGCCAGCACGAGCAGACCGCGCGCCTGGCGCTGGGTTTCCTCATGGCCGGCATGGTCACCGGCCGCATCTGGCAGGCCTTTGTGCACAGCCGCTGGAGCATGGAACAGAAAATCCAGGGCCTGGGCGCGCTGGCCGCGCTGGCGCTGGCGGGCGTCTGGCTCAGCCCGGTGAATGCCCCGTTCGTCTGGCTGGCGCTGTGCAACTTCCTCACCGGCCTGGGCGTTTCGGTGTGTTTTCCCATCCTGCTGGGCATCGCGCTGCGCGGTTTTCCGCAGGAGGCACCGCGCCTGTCGGCACTGCTGATGATCGTGTTCTCGGTCGGCGCGCAGGTGGCGGCGGTGCTGATGGGCGCCATGGCCGAACAATGGGGTATGCGCGCCGCCTACGCGGTGCTGGTGGCGGCGGCGGTGGGGTTTGTGCTGTGCGCCTGGCGCCTGTCCAGCGGCAAGCTCGCGACAGCATGACTTGTACCCCTGGGGGTATATGGCTATACTGCGCTCCGTATAGGAGATTGCCATGCCTGCCCGTTCCGTTTTTCAACCGTTGTCCCGTCGTGTCCTCGGCCTGCCCCTGCTGGGCCTGACGCTGGCCCTTGCCCTGCCTACCGCCGCCGTCTGGGCCGCCGGCCCGCAGGTGCCCGTGCTGTCCGTGGGTGCGCAAGCCGTGGCCGGCAGCGCCGCCTTCGACGGCAGCCTGCAGGCCGTGCGCCAGAGCGTGCTCTCGGCCCAGGCCAGCGGCCGCATCACCAGCCTGTCCGTCAAGGCCGGTGACCGTGTGCAGGCCGGCCAGGTGCTGGTCATCATCGACGACCGCGCCACCCAGGCCGGCGTGGCCCAGGCCCAGGCCGGCGTGGCGCAGGCCCAGGCCAACCTGGCCAATGCCAAGGCCGCCTACGAGCGCACCCGGGAGCTGCGAGCACAGAACTTTGTGGCCCAGGCCGCGCTGGACGCAGCACTGGCCCAGTACCGCGCGGCCGAAGCCGGCGCCGCCGCCGCCCGCGCTGGCCAGACCCAGGCCAGCGTGGCCCAGGGCTTCACACGCCTGACCGCGCCGTACGACGGCTGGGTACTCGCCACCCACGCCGAGGCCGGCGCGCTGGCCATGCCGGGCGCGCCCATCCTCACCGTGTACGCACCGCAACCGATCCGCGCCGTGGTGCATGTGCCGGCTTCCCAGCAACCGCTGGCGCTGTCGGCCCAGAAGATCGAGGTGCAACTGCCCGGCACCGACCGCTGGGTCGCGCCCGCTGCCAAGACCAGCGTACCTGCCGCCGACCCGGTGTCGCAGACGGTGGAATGGCGCCTGAACCTGAGCGACGCCGACGGCGCGGGCCAGGTGCCCGGCCGCCAGGTGAAGGTGCGTTTTGTCGGCAGCACCGCGCAGGCTGCGTCCCAGCGCCTGGTGGTGCCGGCCACCGCCCTGCTGCGCCGCGGCGAGCTGACCGGCGTCTATGTCGTCACCGCCAGGGGCGAATCGGCCAAAGGCTTCGCGCTGCGCGCGGTGCGCACCGGCGCCACGCACGGCGATGGCGTGGAAGTGCTGGCCGGCCTGAAGGCGGGCGACCAGGTGGCGCTCGATCCCGTGCGCGCGGGCCTGTCGGGTGCCACGCCCGTGGCGAAGTAAGAGGCCGCCGACATGAGCCATCCACAAGACGCAACACCGCTGGAGAAGCTGGGCTTCTCCGGTTCCGTGGCGCGGGCCTTCCAGGCCAACGCCATCACGCCGCTGCTGGCGCTGGTCGCGCTGCTGCTGGGCCTGTTCGCCGTGCTGGTCACCCCGCGCGAAGAAGAGCCGCAGATCAACGTGACCATGGCCAACGTGATCATCCCGTTCCCGGGCGCCTCCAGCGCCGACGTGGAGAAGATGGTCGCCGCGCCGGCCGAACACGTGCTCTCGCAGATCCAGGGCATCGAGCACACCTACTCGGTCGCCCGACCGGGTGTGGCCGTGCTGACGGTGCAGTTCCAGGTGGGCGTGCCGCGCACCGAGGCGCTGGTGCGCCTGTACGACGTGCTCAACGCCAACCAGGACTGGCTGCCCCAGGGCCTGGGCGTGATGAACCCCATCGTCAAACCCAAGGGCATCGACGACGTGCCGGTGCTCGCCGCCACGCTGTGGACGGCCGACGCCCAGAGCGC